>Ga0209415_10001017_pt1 | contig 53188 bp, 52 predicted proteins | sample PeaSoiSIISIP2007_FD_187696 | JGI IMG/M metagenome (GOLD analysis project Ga0209415, IMG submission 187696) | Peat soil microbial communities from Weissenstadt, Germany - SII-SIP-2007 (SPAdes) (version 2) | ecosystem: Environmental > Terrestrial > Soil > Wetlands > Peat | place: Germany... | reverse complement strand
CTGTTTTGTGGCTGCGGCAACAACCTGATCAAGCCGATCTCGTTAGAGATTGTTTTTACGACGATCCATTGCAAGAGAGCGCGGAAAGATATTACCGGTTAACTGAATGGCAAGCAGTCAGGCGGCTACTTGCTTCTGTTAAGCCAGGCAATGCTTTGGACCTTGGTGCAGGGCGGGGGATATCATCTTACGCCCTTGCGCGGGACGGTTGGAAGGTAACTGCAATAGAACCGGACGGAAGTCCTATCGTGGGCGCAGGAGCGATACGCATGTTGGCGGAAAAAATCAAATTTGATATTACCGTCATCGAGAACCGGGGGGAACGGCTACCCATTTCAGATATGAGCTTTGACCTGGTGTATGTAAGGCAAATGCTCCATCATGCAGACGATCTTCGCGCTCTATGCAAAGAAGTCTCCAGAGTTTTAAAACCTCAGGGACTTTTTGTTGCGACGCGGGAGCATGTTATCAGCAAGAAAGAAGATCTGCAGGCATTCCTAGACAGCCACCCTCTTCACCATCTCTACGGCGGTGAACATGCATACCTGCTTTCCGAATACCTCAGTGCTATAGAACAGTCGGGCATTAAGCTCACGAATGTTCTCAATCCGTTTCAGTCAGACATTAATTTGTTCCCTGATACTATGCTGACGTTCAAGAAAAAAATGGCAGAAAATATAAAGTGGCCGTGGCCGCGTCTTATTCCCAATGCGTTCCTTATTCTTATGGGCTCGCTTACAAGGACTCCGGGACGGCTGTATACCTTTATTGGGAAGAAAACTGCATGACAACCAGGACCGCATTCATAAGCGGATAATTATGGAAAAGGTAGGAATTTTATTATTAGCAAAGATTGGTCCGTCATGAATGCACAACCAACGATCATTATGAACAATGCGTGGATTGGAATGCATTGTATGATTTTAAAGGTTGCTACTATTGGGAAGGTTGCGATTGGCAACTCGTAGCGTAATAACAAAAGACGTTGTCCCTTGGACAATCGTCGCCGGTAATCCTGCAAGTGTTGCTCGGCAGTTACCAGTGGAAATGAGAAAATAAATGGGAAAATCCGCATTAGTAACCGGTGCTGCAGGCTTTTTAGGTCGCTACGTTAGTCAGCATTATTCGGAGCAGCGTTGGATCGTTGTCGGCATCGATAATGTCGGTGCCGAAAACGCTCCACTTTCCGACTTGTCGGCCTATTATAGCCTAAAATTACCTGATGCAATTTTAATCGAGTTACTTCATAAACATTCCCCCGATGTCTTTATACATTGTGCCGGCAGTGCATCGGTTAATTTATCTGTTTCGGATCCTGCAAGAGACTTTTATGCCAATACTGTCTTGACATTCGAGATACTAAACGCATTGCGTCTCTATGCGCCTCAATGTCGATTTATTCTCTTGTCGAGCGCCGCTGTATACGGCAATCCTCGTACACTTCCCGTAAGTGAACTGCATCCCCCTGCTCCCCTGTCGCCCTATGGTTATCATAAATGGCAGTGCGAGCAATTGTGCCAGGAGTTTGCAGAAGTTTATGGCCTTAAAACCGCCAGTCTAAGGATTTTCTCAGCCTACGGGGCGGGGCTACGCCGTCAGGTGCTATGGGATATCTGTCGAAAAGTGCTCGTACAGAAGTCCCTGACGCTTCAGGGTACAGGCAAGGAGAGCCGTGACTTCATCCACGCATTGGATATTGCTAGAGCAATTAGTATCGTAAACGAAAAAGCTCCCATGACAGGAGAAGTTTATAATGTCGCAAGCAGTCAAGAAGTGACGATTCGTGAGCTATCCCGTATGGTTCTTGATACTTTGCATATATCGCTTGAGCCAGTTTTTGACGGCGTCCTGCCTGCTGGCACGCCCCTTAATTGGAAAGCTGATATTTCAAAAATAAATAACCTCGGATTTGAGATATCCATCCCGCTGCAGCAGGGGATCAAAACTTTTGCGGATTGGTGCCGCGCTGAAATGATGAGTATATAAAATGAGAGTTGCCTTTTTCCCCTTGGGATCGCAACGTTGGCTTGGCGGGACTGCGTACCTCACCAATCTGCTGTTTGCAATTTCCAAACTGCATAACCCGAAAATACATCCAGTGCTACTTGTCGATATCCTCAATAAGGACATAATCACTTCGAAATATAGTCCCTATGCCGAACTAATTCCGGATGCGGTTTTACGATGGCTTATTGACAGATTATTTCATGTGATGATGGACAGGGACGTCATTCAAATGTACGATAAACTGCTCATGAAAGCTGATATATCGGTTGTTTCGCATCTCACAAAGGCCGTGAAGCCATCTCATCATTTTAGAACGATTGGATGGATACCGGACTTTCAACATCTGCACCTTCCCGAAATGTTTTCAACAAAAGAAATTTCACAAAGAAACGATAATTTTTTAAATATCGCGCGATATCATGATTTAATCATTGTAAGCAGTCACGATTCTTTACGCGATTTTAAAAGTTTTGCCCCAACCCATGCCCATAAAGCAAGAGTGCTGCAATTTGTCGCACAACTAAACGAACCCGCTGACGATCGTTCCGGTCAGGCTCGATTCCGTGAAAAGTACGGCCGCTATTCTAAATTCTTCTTTCTGCCTAATCAATTTTGGAAACATAAAAATCACAGGATCATATTTGAAGCGGTTAAACTCCTGAAGGATCGAGGTTGTGAAATCACCGTTCTTTGCACAGGATTCCTGGGCGACAACAGAAATAATAAACATATGTCCGATCTCATGGAATATATACGTAACAATAATATCGAGGATAACATAATACTTCTCGGGGTGGTTGAGAGAGATGATCTCTACTATCTTATGCGCAACTGCATTTCCGTGTTGAATCCATCCTTATTTGAGGGTTGGAGTACTACTGTTGAGGAATCGAAAAGCATGGGGAAAAATGTAATTCTTTCTGATATCCCGGTCCATCGAGAACAAAATCCTCCAAACAGCATCTATTTCAACCCACACGATGCTGAGGGCCTTGCGAATATTCTCTTTGAAAAGTATTCTCAACATTCCGGAGGTCCTGATATTGAACTGGAACAGTCGGCTAAAGCTAAGCTCACGGAGAGAACACTTCATTTTGCGGAAAGTTATCAAAATATCGTTCTCGAACTGATGAGGTAGATTGCAAATTCGATTGGCATTAGCCTCAAATGATCTATGATCGTGAGACAACTTAACATCCCTAGAATAATATGAGAAACCGACTTTATAATATAATACAAATTTTATTAGCAATCCCTGTTCATGCTCTGGGTCTTTCAAAGGACAGGCTCTCGTTAAAGGCGGCTCTGACACGGTGTCGGCGCAGAGAACTCAATATCGGCACGGTCATCGATATCGGGGCATCCGACGGAAGATGGTCTCTCAAGGCGCGGAAGTTTTTCCCTGATTCGTCTTTTTATCTGGTCGAGGCGCAAGGAGCCCATGAAAAGGCTCTTGCTCGATTGAAATCAAAAAAGAACTGGCTCGATTATATAATTTCCGCGGCAGGAGACCTGGATGGGCAAACATTCTTTGACGCTTCAAGCTTGTTCGGGGGAGTTGCCTCGCATACTCCCATTGAAAATAACTGCATAACTGTCCCGATTAAAACCGTCGATACTCTCGTAAAAGAAAAAGAGTTGAAGCCGCCGTTTCTTCTGAAACTTGACACGCACGGATTCGAGGTCCCTATTTTTGATGGGGCTCATGAAACCATGAACCAAACCGAACTGATCATCGTCGAGACCTATAATTTCAAGCTGACCTCTGACAGCCTTCGTTTTCATGAAATGTGCTCTTACCTAGAGGCGCGCGGATTCAGATGCATTGATCTTTGCGAGCCCATGCACCGCCCGCGGGACGGCGCATTCTGGCAAATGGATCTTTTCTTCGTGCCCAAGGACCGAGGAGAATTCAAGTCAAACACGTATGAATGATGTAAATAAGTCATTATGATAAAAAAAATATCAATCATAACACCATGCCGCAACGCGGAAAAATATATCCGAGAAACCGTCGAATCGGTTATCTTGCAGACTGCTTTGCTGTCCGGAAGAACCGAGCTTGAATATATTATTTGCGATGGACTTTCGACCGATAAAACTGTGGAAATTGCGGAGGCTGCTGCCAAAGGCTTCCGTTACGGCACTGTTCGCATCGTGTCTCAGCAAGACGCAGGGATGTACGATGCCCTGGCTAAGGGCATAAAAAAATCGACGGGCGATATTGTTTCTTATTTAAATGCCGGAGACTATTATAATAAATACGCTTTCGACATCATTCTCGATATTTTTTCTGCAAAGAAAACGCACTGGCTTACCGGATATTCAGTCGTATACAATGATAGATCGCATGTTGTCTATTCAATCTTGCCCTATAAATACCGGAAGCGTTTTTTTTCGTGCGGGTTTTATGGCCAACAATTACTTCATGTTCAGCAGGAATCAACGTTCTGGTCATCAGCGTTAAGTTCTCTCATTGACTATGATAAACTGTCAAATTTTAAGTATGCCGGAGATTTTTATCTATGGTTCCAATTCTCGAGAAAATATGATTTACATATCGTAGAAGCATATCTCGGTGGTTTCAGAATGCACAAAGGTCAACTATCGGAGAATATATCCGCCTATAATGCGGAAATGGAAACAATCATCACAAAACCGAACATGATCGATCATCTTCTGGTCATGATCGACAAGATAATGTGGTATGCGCCGAATAGTTTCAAAAAGATGATGAATAAAGAAGGATTATTTAGATACGATCACAACATGCAGGAATGGGTTTGATGATTTGCGTTTAGGGAAGGTAATGGAAATATCCGGGGACGTTGGTGAATAATACCTGTAGAGAAAAAGTTTTCTCGATCGGGCTATTGCTGCGAGCGTACTGAAGAATACGGTTTGAAGGGAAACACAATTCCCCATAGCAAAGACGCGAGGTAAAGCATGGAAAAACCGACTGACCACAGTAAGCCGAAATTTTTTTTAATCACGGCGAATGATTCCCGATAGGCGAATTTGTCGCTCACCCCCCCCGGCATGGCATAACCGATCAAGTCAGCTGCGTAGGCAAACATAACCTTTTTCCTCAAGAGCCTTTGGTTAAAATCGAAGTCAGCGCATATTGTGAACCGCAGATCAAAAGGGTTCTCCGGGTGGGCTTTTTTCTTCACGAGCAGCGCTTGATGATGAAGCGTGTTGAAAAACCTCAAGAGAATGCCTGCCTTTGAATGGAAACACTTTTCCTTCCCGATATACACCTTTCCATAGATAACGTCCGCGGCCGCAAGTACGTCCCCCATTGATGGTAACGAAATGATCCTATCCCCTGCTCCCAAAAAGAGGATAAAACTGTCATCCGCCGCAACAGCCCAACCCTTATTCATGGCATCGTAAATTCCCCGGTCTTTTTCACTGACCCAATAGCTGAGCTTTTCCTGATATTGTTTGATAATATTTACGCTTTTATCCGTCGAACCGCCATCAATGATAATATAAGAAAGGTTCTCGTACGGCTGTTCCAGCACACTCTTGATTGTTTGTTCCAGAAATTGTTCGCCGTTATACACGACAGTGATGATGGTTATATGTGGTTTATCCGTGATCATGGTTATTTACGGCTTAGGGGAAGGCAGCTTCAATCGTGAAACGATGTTGTCCCATGAGTATTCGTCCGCAACCCGCGCTGCTTCCAAACGGCAACGCTTCCTGAATGCGAGATCATCAGCCATCCGCAGGACGGACTGAACTACGCTCTCAACATCCCCACACGGTACCGTCAATCCCAGGCAATTCTTTTCTATGAGATCGGCCCAACTGTCGCCTTGTGAAGCGATGATGGGCAATCCAGCCCAGAGATAATCGAGCATCCTCGTTCTGAATGCGAAGCGCGTTTCTGAGCTTTCCCGGTGAAGGCTTATTCCGACGTCCGCCTCCAGAAGGTAATCCGCCCGGCTTTCATAAGGTGTCCATTTGCTGTTCACAAAGACTGTATTCCCAAGCAACCCCAGGGTTTCAGCTTCCCGGAGAAAGACATCTACAATCGCAAGTTTTTGAGATTCCGGGCTTGGCGGCCTGAGTCCGGGGAAGTACACTTTAATATCATTGCGTTGTTGTTTGATCTTTGCCAGGGCATGCAGAAGAATCAGGGGGTCAAACCACTCCCAGATGCCGCCTCCCCAGACGAGCAAAAAGTCCGAATCTTTTATCTTTGTTCCCCGGAGCACCGGCGACGTTTTGATTGGCTTCGTGGCTGATAAACCGAAGGGCAGAACAATGACAGAATCCAGCTTATACAGATGACCAAGAACGGCCAGCTGCCCGATTAGTAAATCCTTTTGCTTCTCATTGGCGACCAGGAACGCATGTCCGAACCTAAGAATCAGACGCTGTCGGACTCTCCAGAGCATCAGCATAAATGACTTCTGGATTTTCCCGAAAAAGGAGGTTGGTTTGCGTTCAAGAAATTCAAATATAACAGGGTCGTATTGATCGAATATTATCTTTCTGCGCAAGAGGACTGAAAGGACGAGGGCAACAGGGCTGCCGGGTTGGATGATCCAGTCGGAACGCTTGATCCAAGTGAAAAGACTGGAAAGAGACGCCTTGCCGGCGAAGACTGTATTGTTGCCGGAGAAACCGGGTTCAAGATGCCGCGTCAGAAGAGTTGTTGCATGGCCTTTTCTTTTGAGGGCGTGCGCCATCTCCCAGTATCGGATTCCGGGACCGGCCATGGTGTTCCCGATGAAGTCGTTGCAAACGAATAAGAGTTTTTGCATCCCGAGAATTAATCACAACGTTTGTGAGACAACGCTCCCGGCCTTGACGGCCTTTTTCTTAGCAAACCAGTCGAAAACACCCTCAAAACAAGCTATGAAGGCGATAAAAATGCCAATGGAAGGAAGATACACCCTGTGCTCGAATATAACGTCAAGAATCGGCACAAAGCTCTGGGTTGGCGACAGAGTAATATAAAACCAAGCAAAACCGAAAGGTATCAGCGTCCATCTCTTCTTCGCATAGAGCCAGATCGAAATAGCCACAACGCCAAGATGCGCTATAAAAGAGAGCAACGTCGGAAAAGCAAACAAGGTTGTAGCGACTGGATATCCATAATCCAAGTTTTGTCTTATGGGAAATATGAGAAGCCTCATATAAGTCCACAGGACATTGAGCGATGTCAGCAAGTAGGTCAACGGAGTGATTCCCTTCTGTCCGGAGACGCTGAAGCCAGCGCCGCTCATTTGCGTCGTTGACATGGTGTAAACCAACACGAACCAAGACAATGCAACGAGCGCATGCCACCCAAGGCGCGAAATCACTAGCTTTAATTTGCTGTTCGAAAGAAACAGAAAATCATAGAGAATCAACATTGCAGGCAACGTTACTGCCCATTCTTTCGACCCCATGGCGAGTGCCGCCATGACAAAACTGCCGATAACGAAAGCGAATTTACCCGTCCTCGCCCCCTTGATAAAAAACAAAAAAGCTGCAAGATAAAAAAACGTCGCGATAAGTTCCGTGCGGCTGATGATGTACGTTACGGCCTCGGTCTGAACAGGATGTAGTGCGAAAATAAGTGCACCAAAGAGGGCCATTCGCCGTGATCGATATCCATATCGGTCACTGAGCGCAGGCAGATTCAAGGTCCAGAGGATCAGCAGATACACAAAAATACTATTGGCGATATGACAGCTGATGTTGAAAATATGCCATCCGACTACGTTCAACCCGCTCAACTGATAATTAAATAGAAGCGAAAGGTTTACCATAGGCCTGGTCCCGGTAAAGGCATGTACAAAAGTGTCCCACGTCAAGCGCTTAATATCAATATTATTCACGATGCTAGGGTCATCGTCAAAATGAAATTCCGCCTTAAACGTGTTCGAATAAGCGATCAAGACCAACACTGCAATGATGCAGAAAGCAATCAGATTAAATCGTTTGCTGGAAAAGATCTCACTTATTTTCCCCTGTACTGATGACATCATGATAATTACCGCCCCTCCCTGGATACTGCCTTAACACTAAATGTAACACGGAATATCTTCAAAGTAAAGTTAATTTTCCATAACAATCAACCATTTACATCCAGTTTGTTCGTTGCCTTTTGAATGGTTTCCTGCATCTGCTGGCGCAGCAACGCCATTTCCTGCGCCAGATGCTTGTTCTTTTCAGATAGTCCGGAGATGACCACGGAAAAATGAAGCGTTATGAGTAAAAGAAACAGAAACGCAACAAGAAAGAGAAGCGATGGCGGATAGAAGATGCCGAGCAGACGGGAAACATATTCCAGAACATCCCGCGATGATGAGAATATGAGCAGGACCCCGCCGGAAAGGATCCACAAAAGAGAGTATTTCTCCTTAAGACGGCCCCTTCGGATAAGTTCCACGACAATAAACAATAATGCACCACTACCGACGATAGCCAAGATTTTTAATAAGTCCACCGGTATTACCTCACTTTCTTCATGAGATCAATAAGCACTGCAATAAGTACTTTAGTCATATAATATAGAGACCTCAGCGGAGTTATTGAGGATTTTCCGCCCGTTCGCCCTCGCATCGTTACCGGCACTTCCAACATGCGCTTTTTTACCTTGTGGAGCAGGACAAGGGACTCCACCTCAGGATAGTCGTCGGGGTAGTTTCGCGCAAAAAATTCGATAACGCTCCGGTTCGCAGCCCGAAAACCGGAGGTGCTGTCTGTCACCGACGTACCCATGACTCTCGAAAGCACGAACGAAAAAATCCATATTCCGACTGACCTGAAGACCGGCGTGTTATATGCGCTGGGTATCAGAAACCGGGAGCCGATCACCATGTCCGCTGCTCCTGCTTCTAAAGGATGCAGGAGTTTGATGATTTCCTTTCCCACATGTTGGCCGTCACCATCGAATTGTACGGCAATATCGTAGTTATTGCGCAACGCGTATAAATAACCGGACTGAACCGCTCCTCCAATGCCCAGATTGAACGGTAAATCCAGGACGCTCACAGCTGTCTCCCGGGCGACACGGGACGTGGCGTCTTTTGACCCGTCATTCACCACCAGAATGTCCGCCAACGGAATGGACTCCCTCAGGTCTTGGATGACGCCAGGAAGGCTCTTTTCTTCATTGTATGCAGGAACTATAACAAGAACTTTCATAGGATAATGAACGGTACATGCTGCGACATCAATTTTTCAATTTTTCAACTCGGCAATAGATGATTTTTCGTATAGGTCTTTGTTCGGGAACGAAAGACCCTTTGGTCGATCTGACGTACTGTCTCTTCAATCTTTCAAGGCGACCTCACGAACCGATATCCCGAACGTACAGAGCAGCCGGTAAAAATCGAGGCGGCTGAGTCGCCTCAGCTGTGCTGCCGCACGACGCTGTGTGATGATATGAGGAAGTGCTGCGATCGCGGCCCACCACGCTTTCAGGAGAATTGCCAATGCCTTGAAAACGGAATGTTGCTCGGAAAACTTGCCGCTTGCACCTTTGCCGGTTACGGCGCCGAAAAGATGAACAAGAAGTCGCACAAAAGTTAGGACCGGGCTCAACAGAATCAGTTCCAGGGGGAAATATTTGAGCAGAACCCATATTCTGTTCCGTTCGACCAGAAAAGCTTTGAATGGTGAATACGCCGCGGAAGATGCCGAATATTTATGATAAACCTTTGCCGAAGGGACATATCGGCAACTCCATCCCGCAAGCCTGGCACGCAATCCGATATCTACATCATCGGCATAAGCAAAAAATTCCTCGTCAAAAAGACCGATCTCGGTCAGCATTTCCCGGCGGTAAAGGCCGGCGCACCCGCTCGGGAAAAAGGCTTCTCCAGGCTGGTCGTACTGCCCCTGATCCTTCTCGAGCCTTCCCCTACCTCTCCCCAAACCGTCCGGATAGAGGAGCAAACCAACATTATCGAAGATTCCGGGGTTGTCGTAGGAGAGTATTTTGCTGGCCCACATCCCAGTCGAGCGCGGACTCGACTCAGCTACGGACAGGAGGTTCTCCAGCCAGGCGGGATCAGTTTTGGTGTCATTATTTAAAAGGGCAATGTAATCACCCCGGGCAACTCTTATCCCGGCGTTATTGCCTCCTGCAAAACCCAGGTTCTCGGGAAGTGAGACAAGTCTGACCGCAGGGTACCGTGCCTGAACATATTCCGCGGATCCGTCCTGCGACCCGTTATCGACGAGAATCGTTTCAATTCCATTCGCTGTCTGTGCCGCGAGTGAGTCCAGACACTCTTCCAAAAGGCTTTTGCCGTTCCAGTTTACGATAATAACCGAAACTTTCGGTTCGATCAAAAAGATACTCCTTTATCTTTTCCTGGAGAATAGCAGGGTGAGAGCTGTTCCACGCCTTGTAATAATAATCTATCCATCATGAACAGTCAATATATTGCAAACGATTCAATCGTTACAAGCGGCGGGATGATGAGAGGTGAAAACAATGATAACATTTACAGATTTTCGTACCGTTCGGCAGCAAATCTTAATCTAAGAATGATGAATGCCTAGTAGAGGCTAAATATCCAGTTCCGCGAACTCGGCCCGTTCCTTGATAAATATAAACCGTGCCTTCGGGTCCTTTCCCATGAGCCGTTCGAAGACATCACCAGTGGCCTTATGGTCCACGACTTGGACTTTCATGATCGAGCGGGTTTTTGGGTTCATCGTCGTATCTTTGAGCGTCTCAGGATTCATCTCGCCCAGACCTTTAAACCGTCCAACCTCGTATTTCTTGCCGTTCAGTTTCGCGAGTATTTTTTCTTTTTCCATCTCATCCATGGCGTAGAAAACTTCCTTGCCAGCCTCAATCTTGTAGAGCGGCGGCATAGCAAGATAGATGTGGCCATGGGCGATCAACTCGGGCATGTAACGGTAAATAAAAGTAAGCAGCAGCACGCTGATATGGGCACCATCAACGTCCGCATCGGTCATGAGAATTATGCGGCTGTACCGGAGCCTGGTGAGATCGAAGTGGTCGCCCACACCGCAGCCGAGCGTGGCCAGAAGGTTCTTGATCTCATTGTTCGTCTGGATTTTCTCGAGCGACGCCACCTGCTCTACGTTTAGGATCTTGCCCCGAAGGGAGAGCACGGCCTGGGTCTTTCGGTCCCGAGCCATCTTGGCAGAACCGCCAGCCGAGTCACCTTCCACGATGAAGAGTTCCGTTTCCTCCACCTTGTTGGATGAGCAGTCCGCGAGTTTGCCCGGAAGGTTGAGCTTCAGGGACGACAGTTTGCGTGTCACATTTTCTTTAGCGGCCCGGGACGCCAGCCGCGCTTCAGCGGCAAGGAGGACTCGTTTCACCACCGCATCGGCCATAGTCGGGTTCGCGAGCAAGTATGCTTCGCACGCGGTCTTGACCGACGCTTCGATGGGCGAAGAAATTTCGGGGTTGTTCAGCTTTTCCTTTGTCTGGCCTTGGAACTGGGGGTTCTTGATGAGCACGCTCACAATGCCGTACAGCCCCTCGTACACATCTTCGGGTGCTATGGTCTTGATGTTTTTGGGGATCAGGCTTTTTCGTTCCGCGTAGGCGCGCACCGCTTTCGTGAGCCCCGACCGAACCGCAAGCTCGTGGGTCCCGCCATCGGAGGTGTTAATTGAATTCGCATAGGAGTGGACTTCCATGTCCGTTGCCAGGGTCCAGTGAACCGCACACTCAATTTTGAAATCGTCTTCCTTCTCGAAGTAGAAGGGGTCGGGATTCACGACCGTAGTGCCCGATACAATGCGCTTGATATAATCCTGGATGCCGTTGTCGTACTTGAAGGTGACCGGTTTCTCTCCGTCGCGCATATTCTCGATCGTGATTCTGAGTCCCTTGTTCAGGAACGCCTTGCTCTCCGATACATCGAGGATGTTTTTATAATTGACGCCTGTTTTCGAAAATATTTCAGGGTCCGCGCGGAAATAGATCTGGGTCCCGTGCGCCCGCGTCGGTTTTCCCTTCTTGAGACTGCCCTTTTCCTTGCCACGGCTGAATTCCTGGGTCCACTCAAACCCGTCGCGCCATACCGTTGCAACAAACACTTCTGACAGCGCGTTTACAACCGACGCACCCACGCCGTGGAGGCCGCCGGAGGATTTATACACCGTGTGGTCGAACTTGCCTCCCGCATGGAGCGTGCACAGAATCGTCTCGATCGCCGGTTTCCTTGTTTTGGGATGAATATCCACGGGGATACCGCGCCCGTTGTCCACTACCGTCACCCCGCCGTCCTTTTCGATCGTGAGCTTGATCTCCGTACAATACCCGTTCAGGGCCTCATCAACGGCGTTATCGAGTACTTCCCACACGAGATGGTGCAGCCCGCGCACATCCGTTGAACCGATATACATGGCTGGACGCTTGCGGACAGGTTCCAAGCCTACGAGCACGGTGATATCTTTTGCAGTATAAGTATCAGCCAAGCGAAAACCTCCTTGTCAGACAACAGATGTTAGACTAGCAGGAAACAGACTGATTCGAAAGGTCCCACTCAGCCAGCTCTCCTTTGTTTTCTATCATCCTGCTTCCAATATCTGACTTACCGCGGCAGATTATAAATCAGGCTGAGAGATAAAGCAATATGAAGTTTCCGGGAAAGTTTTGGATAAGGTCGAATAGAGGCAGACAAATGGAGGCAGACATCTTGGCAATTGATGTTTTGTCCCTCTGCATATTCGTGGCATAGTGAGAGAATAGATTTTTTGCGATTGCATCTTCTTTGGAGAAAAAAAGGCCCCCCATCTATCTGCATGGAGGGCCACCAATGTTCAACCTGATGATTAATGCTTCTCCGGAGTTGTCATTGGCATCGTCGAAGTCATCGACGAGGTCGGCGCTGACATTGCAGGCTGCTCAGCCGGTTTCGGCGCCTCCTGCTTCTGACATCCCGCGAATGCAAAAGCCAGGGCAATTGCAAGAACCGCTATAATTGCAGAGATCTTCTTCACGTTAATTCACCCCCTCTCTTTCCCCCATTAATAACTGCAACGCGTTTACCGCAATATATATGAATCAGATGAAAAACGTTGCAGCTTTGAGAACGTTCGCAACATGAACCAATGCAGTTTCTATCGTAATGTTTTACCAAGTTCTCCTTGAAACCTTACAATTATAATACGTTTTTTCCAAAAATCAAGCTAATTTAATGTTACGTCATCTAAATTGCGATTTATGGGCAAAAATGGAGGAAATTGGAGTGATCCCAACTTCGTTTTCGGTTTTTACAAAGAGCCCCGCGATGAGCCCGCGGGGCTATTTTGAAAGAGAGTTACAACCGCGGCAAGCGAAGCACCATCCCTTCGCCAAGGGTCAGATCATCAATATGTCCGGCAGCCTTGCTGACCCGTGAAATGAGGTGGATATGGATCGCATTCTGCATTCCCGAACCTTCCTTGATTGCAGGCGCGAACTGGGTCAGGAACACGCCGGCATGGTGTTCGGAATAAAAACCGACGATGTCAACAAGTTCGTTTTTCGTGACAAAATGCTCCTTTGATTTTTCGAACAACTCCTTCGTAATCGGCTTTCCCCCGGTCCGGTCGACATTGATGTGCCACTTAATTTCTACGGGAGTCCCGGAGAGAAGAAATGGAAAGGGCTTGGTCGTGTCGATTCCCGCTGACTGTGCCTGCGCCTTAACGAAATTTTGCAAGTCAACGTAACCTTTCACGCTGCTCGGGACCGGTACATCCTTCCACTTCGTCTGTTCGGTCCAGACAAGAAAGAACGCGCCGTGTTTGAATGTATCTTCGTGAATGTAATCAGAATCCCGCACTTTTGTGATGTAAGGCTTCGAATCGAAAATCGTAATCTCCCCGTCAAGCCCGTCTATCGGCCCCATGGCGTAAAGTCCTTTAAGTCCTTCCAGAACCTCCAAAGAGACTACACTCGCTGCTTTGCCACTCACAAAGATATCCTTCTGAGCGCCGATATATTCAACCATCCCCTCTTTTTTTGCGCCTTCAATTGCCGCATAAGCCGTGACAATAACAATCGCCACAAACACCGTTACTACCAGGCCTGTAATCATTGATCGAGTTTTCACCGTTTTCTCCTTATCGATTATGAAATAATCATCATATGCAGCAAAGCTGCATATCATGACGTTTTCTCTCAGAGGACACGGGAGATCCTTCCGCACTGTCCGTACCTCCGCGGAGAAAAGGCATTTTCAGAAAGTCGGCGTAGGCACGCTCCCCCATCCGCTGCCGTGCGGAAGTTCTTTGACGTCAATCAACTTCAGGTTATGCACCTCAACGTCAACCATGAATTGCGGGACCCGGAGCGCATTAATCGAAAAAAGGTCCGTCGGGCTCTTTACAGGGACATCTTCTATCGAAAGAAAGATGAGCCGCCGCACGAAACCGTTCTCCATGCCACCGGTCTCATGATGCATCCCGTTATGCATGGCGTTGTGTCCCTCGCGCAAATGCCCGAAGGGATTGAATATCCAGTCTGTGATCATGGCCATGGAGTGGTGTTGGTTGAACAGTTTCCAGTCTCCACCCGTGTCCGCGATCATTCCCTGCATGATGTAAAACTGTGGAATAAAGTAGACAAGATAGTGTTTGTTGTCCGACAAGCGATCTTTTACTTCTTTAAGCGCGAGGATATCGGTCATCCGGTGGTCCATCATGACCCCGTCTTCGGGAAGGATGGCGATGCCCGTAACGTTCTGCGCCTTTGTCCAGGTCGTGAGCTGGCTAATTGTATAAGCCCGGAGCAAAAAAGCCGCGCCGATAACCATTGCCGCAAAGCCGACGGCAAGCAATACCTTCCCAACATTCGACGTCGGTATCAGGAATCTTTCCAGTCCGCGCGGCAGAAACATGCCCGTTTTACCCATATAGGCTCGATAGGCCATTTCATGCGCCTTTAGCATCCTCCGTTCCTCATCCTTTGCGAGAACGTAATAGATCAGTGTCATAACGAGCCACAGCACGATGGTCAGAAACCGGGGCCAGAGAATTGAAAGACCGAGTCCTGCGACTCCGAGTGCAAGGTACTGAGAGTGCCTGATGAAGGAGTACAAACCACCAATTACAGCCCCCTTCTTCGTAAACTTGGCAAAGTAGATCTGACCTGCGCACACGACAAAAACCGTCATTCCGACGAGAAGCAGGACTGACCCCGTGACACGGACAAACTTTAGGAAATCGTCCTGCGGAAGGACCATGTGAGGCAGGTAAAAGGCGCTGAGCCATCTCGTAACAGAATTGCTTGCGAGTTTGAGAAGAACGGGATTAAAAACCGAATAAAATAACCCCGCAAAGGGACTGATCATGATCAGCACTTCAAAAGCAATGACAAAATATAGAACAAGGGCGCTCCCAAGAAGCGTCTTCCTGGTATTCATAATAACCTCCTTGACTGCTTTACTCGTTTAAATCGTGTTTTATGTTTTAGATGTCGTATCCGTTTGCACAGAATCGGCACACTCTACAATATTAGGCGACATGCTTCCGGACAAGCCCCGACTCTTACCGATGCATCGGGCAGGCGGAATGACACCATCAGAGTAACGTCTATTTTTTTACATATTATGAAATCTTGATTTTTATTCCGACAATTATGCGCGGGGAGGTCTTAACAATTCATCCGGTGAAATGTTCCTGTAGTTATCGACGATAATAGGCTGTGCGGATTCTACAGGATCAAGCCGGAATGCATGGACTGTCTTCGGAACAGAGAAGACATAGAGCGGGAAATGTACTGGAGAAACATCGGAAATAATATTTTTTTGTCCGTCAGATGCGACGACTAAACCATGATGTAAAGGACAGGACCCACACGATGCCGCCACGGTGGATTTTCCTGCCGCGCCGAAAGGACATGTGTTCTGGATGAGAAGAGCAACCGCGAGGATGAATATGATTGACTGAAGCCTCGGCTTCAACATGTCTCACTTTATGCCATTATGACGGGAAAGTCAATTTCTTTTCATCTGATTAATGGCAAGGATACCCCCAACCTACCAGAATGGAGGTTGGGGAGGAATTGCCATGCCGTTAGGCATCTATCCTTGCGCTTCTCCTTTCGGTTAACAGTGTCGATGCCCGTTCAAGCAGGACGAGGTCGTTATACTTTGCTGAAGCATGCAGCTTTGTTCCGTTCGGCGTTCTGATGTCAAAATAACCGGTAGTGCGTCTGCCGAAGATAAATCCGTCGGTACCATTTAACCGTACCTTGTCGAACCGACGGAATCCGAACACCTCATGCGGCGCGGTATTCGGTATGTGACTGCGGTCGCCTTTGAAGAGTTTCCTGTTGCATTTTCTGACCTGCTGCTGAGTAAAGATGTCGGAAGACCGCAACTGGACATTTCCTCCGGCAATCACGAAGGCGTCGTTTACGTGGGACTTGGGAAGATTGAGGCTCCTTCGCCCGAGCTTCGTAAGGTATCCGTATGTATGCTCTGTGCGGTATCCGCAGTCACGGAGCATGGTTACCATCCGCCAGCGGACCATGGACATGAACGTTTCCGCCTTAAATCCCTTTGACGGGGCGAATTTGAGTATGATCTTACCTTTGGTCACCTTGTCGTGGCAGGTCTTGCATAGGGTTTCAAGATTCTCCGGCCTGTCGCCGCCTGTCTGCCGGGACTCCCAGTGATGCACTTCGAGCCTGGGGTCTTTGGATTTTCCTTTGCACGCCGTGCACTGGTGCCCGTCACGATAAAGCACATATTCCCGCGCGTTCGCGAATCCCTTCTGGTCCCCGTTCTGATACCCGGCGCCGGAAACACCGGGATCCTTTATTTTCTGGATATCGAACGCCGATACCTCGACATTGACTTGAGAAACAGGCAGTATTGCTCTTACCTGTTCGACCAGCTTCAGGTGGCTGTCCAGTTTGTGCCGGATCGAGGGGGCAAGCCATCCTTCGGATTTTTTCCGGTTCAGGAACCGGGGCTGGCGGTACCAGGTCTTGCGGCCCCTTCGCGATCTCCGGTACGTTCGTCGTTCGGAATTCAGCTTGACCATGTCCTCCCGAAGGTTGACGTCGGCTACGTACACTTCCCGTTTTGGCGTGACAGCGGAAAGCCCGACATGCGTGTATCCCGGGTCTGTACCTAGAACGACCGCTTGTGTGGTTTCTCCGGTTGCGGTCGTCAACTGGATGGTGAAGGGTGTTCTTTTAAAAACTTTTGCTTCCTTGTTTTTCAGCATAATGCGTGCTTTTCGTGGCGAGCACGGCATGAGGGGTTTGCCCCTTTTGTTCAGTACATAGACAGATACTCTCAAGTTCTATCCTCCTCTCAGAGTTGCAGTCGTACAGACCTGCGCCGCATCGGGATTGTTGTAATGGCTTATTGCGTCGATAGCACCGTCCGTTCCCCAGTGAGACTTTTAACCATCGACAGGCAGATGCATGGGACGTGCGAAATATCCACATGGTGCCCTGACCAAAACAACTTCTGCTAAGACTTTCCTAGCCCCCTAGTCAATTGGCTTTTTCAAGCCCCCTCCTAAACTCAAAGAGTTAGGTGGCGGGTAATTGACACTGTAATTAGGGCATGTGTACTCTAAACTAACCCACCCTTTCTACCATCTTCCTAAAATGCCTGCAGTTCTCCACCAGATCAGGCCCGTGCTTAAACAGATCGCCGCCAATCAGGAAGATCAACTCCTGTCCGTACGTTTCCAGCATTTCGGGCACGCGGGCGATGCTCATGCCTCCACCGGGCGCAGGAAAAATGGATTTCAGACTACCCATGGGAGAAGAGGTTCCTCGCACGATGTCGCTGCACTCCTCACGGCTGAACGAGAAGCGACCACCGAAATTGGGGAAAATCGTTGCGTCCGCGCCTGCCAGGCGTGCCAGTTGACCGAAAATGACGCCGTGGGAAATGCCGTTCCGGCTGGTGACATAGCTTCCCAGCAAAGCCGGGTGAGTAAAGATCGGCAGCGCTATACCGTCGTCCTCGGCCAATTCTCTCATCAGATCCATGCCTATCAATCCGGGGGCTGCCATCAGACCGCCCGCTCCGGCTCCCTTGGCAAACCTGGCCCTTTTCAAAACTTCTCGATGAGAAGCTGTGATGTTCGCAACGTAGATTGAATGCTGTCCTGTTTTTTCGCATGCCCGTTTTACAGCAGCCGCGCAGAGTTCGACGCGCTCCTCGAAGGGCGAACAGCTTTGATTGCTTAGTCCGTGATCATCCTTGATGATGTCCATCCCACCCAGGACGAACCGATAGGCAAGATCCGCAAGCTCTTCTGAGGAAAGGCCCATAGGCTTGAGCGCCGTTGAGATAAGAGGCCTTTGGGGAACCTTTAGCAGCCGACGGATCCCCTCCCGGCCGAAACGGGGCCCCTTGAATCCGCGAAGCAGTGACTCGGGGAGATCGAGATGCTCCACCCTGATACCGGGCTTGATACTGCTGTTCCCGAATACGACATTCAGGAACTGGGTCAATTCGCCGGCAACGGTCTCCACGGCATAGCTGATGACTGCGGTAAAGCTTTCTTGGTCAGATCGTTCAAACTGTTCAACGCGGCCGAACACATGGTCGCGAATGACGCCTTCCGGCACCTCGTCCGCAGGAAATTCCACGGTCTGTTCGATGCAGATGTCCTCGGCCTTGGAGCGGGCCTCGGCCTCATTTCCGAAGATACGGTATGTTACGGAAAATCGTTCGCCGGAAAAATGGGATGCAGGAGTACAGGTCTCTTTAATAATCATGGAAGTTTTCAAATCGGCGAATCTTCATTAATAATTCATAATCATTTATTCCGGGTTCATGAAACCTTGGCACTACAAAGCCTCTGCCTTTGCAGCGCTGTGGACCGCCATCATACGGGCTTTTGCGAGCTCCTCTTCGGTTACATCGAATTTCCGTCCAACCATTGATTCCACTTCACCGACGAGCGATAACGCGTCCATGCGGTGTTCCTTTAAAAGATACTGTTTGCTCGCGCCATGGCTGAACGTATCCCGCAGACCAATGCGGACGAGCTTCTTAGCGACGCCCGCTTCAGCCATCTTTTCCGCGATAATTGTCCCCAGGCCGCCGACGATGGTGTGGTTTTCCATCGTGATGACCCCGAAACGGGATCGGCTGATTGCGTCGATCACCGACGAATCCGCAAATGGTTTCAATGTCGATATGTGCATGTGTTGGATCGACAGGCCCCGCTTCTTCAGGACTCGTATCGCCCGCATCGCTTCCTCTGTCATGATTCCCGAGGTCAGGATCGCGATGTCGTCGCCTTCGGAAAGAACGCGCGCTTCTCCAAGCTTCATAGGTCTGTCGAAGAGCCGCGGGATTTCGCCCCGGAGCATGCGGACATACACCGGGCCTTGAACGTTATTAATGACCTCAAGAACGGACTCCACTTCGGTTGCATCTCCGCATTCGAGTACGGTCATGTTCGGCAATGAGCGCATAACTGCAATGTCCTCAATTGCCTGGTGGGTAGCGCCTCCAGGCGTGGTAATCCCAGGGAGAAAACCGATCATTCGGACCGGTAGATTGGGATAAGCAACGGACATGGCGATCTGGTCATAGGCGCGGCGATAGATAAAGACGGCAAAGGTATGCACAAAAGGAATGAACCCTTCGCGCGCAAGACCGGCGGCGAAGCTCAACATGTTCTGCTCGGCGATGCCCATGGACAGGAAACGGTCTGGATAGGTTTCGCGAAATAGGTCGATCTCGGTTGAACTCGTGAGGTCGGCTGAAAGTACGAGTACTTCCGGCTTATCAACGGCCCATTTGACAAGATTTTTCGCGTGAACCCGGGTCACGATTGCGGGACCCGTTGCTGGCCTCTCCGGAGATTTATCTTTATTCTCTGTCGAAGAGAGCATCGTTCCGGTCAGTTCCGTATAGGCGTCGATGTAGCTTTTTTTTTCCTTTTCGCTCGTGAAGCGGACATAGTGCATCTTCGGCGCCCGCGTCTTGAGCACGTCGATCCCTCTTGCGGCATCGGTGTCCGCAAGCACGACAATCGGACGGCCGTCGGGAGTGAGCGTCCCGGTTTCTGCAAGACGCTTTATGTCATGACCGTTCACCCGGAATACTCTCGCGCCGAAGGATTCTATTCTCTTGTCCAACGGCTCGATATCCATGACATTGCACATCTTGCCGTCGCACTGGAACCCGTTGACATCCACATATATGATCACGTTGTCCAGCATGTAATAGGACATGGCTTGTAGTGCTTCCCAAGTCTGGCCGATCTGAAACTCGCCATCAGACATGAAGATGAACACCCTACCCCACTCGCCCTTTCTCTTTCTGGCCATGGCAATGCCGGCCGCCTGGCTTATTCCCTGGCCCAAGGATCCAGTCATGGTTTCCATGCCCGGGGAATGCTCGGCCCCGATCATCTCGACCGAGCTTCCGTCCTTATTGAACTGCGTAAGCCCCTCCTCCGCCATACGGCCCGTTTCTATCAGTGTCGCGTAAAGAACGAGCGCATACTGAGCCGGAGAGAGAAAGAAGCGATCGAAATGTTCGCCCCGGCCGTTGAAAGAGGCGCCGGTGAAGTAATCCTGATTATCGGGGCCGGGAACACCCGGAAAAGGTTGCGGAACGAGGGGGGTATTGATTTTGCCGAGGTTCATGATCCTGACATAGAGGGTTGCCAATATTTCAGCAGAGGAGCACGCTTGGGAAAGATACCCCCCGTTGTTCCTTATCGTATGTTCGAGCACACGTCTCCTGATACCGGCTGCAACGCGCTTTACGTCGTCCTGCCACATCGAGGAATCATCTTTGCCATACTTTGATTTCATAACCAGTCCGACATCTCCTCTGTTGTATATGTACTAAAAAAGGAACCAAAATCGTTTCTGCCAAATACCTGCCTTCGCTGTTTTTCAGCTTTTCCAGATGGACAGCAAGAAAAGGAAAGCACCATGTAAACAATAGTCCGTTCCCCTGGTTTTCTGTGCGATAAATCGTTTCTTTGATGGCGTTGATTATCACGCAAGGGTTGCTAAGAGTCAAGACGAATTTAACTTTAAGTACGAGAAGGTGCGAGACTATGAATTTCTTTGTTTTCGGATTTTGCGGTTGATGGCTGGAAAACCCGGTTTTGATTGATATTGAGGAAATTGAACACAATTGGACATATTTTAGTAATTCTGCTTTCACTGGTCGCTGATGCAACTTTGTAATTGCAGCGAGAAAGGCGGCTCGTAGAAAAAATCACCCCATAATTCGGAGACCCGATTTTTTCTATTTCTTCTGCCACCTTTCTCTTTTTTTCCACACTCTACGCTGCTTCTTTTAGATCTGTGTCAATCACTCTTACCGCTTCCTCGTCATAGTCCTCCTGCCGGGTTTTGTCAGGCAGCCGCTTCATACCTACTGCATCAAAAACCAGGGTCAGAACTACCGAGACGATAAGGTTTACTGCTAAGGCATATACCCCCGCATACGCTGGAATTGTCATGCTGCCCAAATGGAGTGTATAGATCGCTGACTTAAAACCCGATGTGGCCACCATTGCTGTTCCTATGATCATGCCTGCAAACCAGCCTACGAGCAATGCACGATAGTGCAGCCAGCTAGTAAATAGACCGAAGATGATCGATGGAAAGGTCTCCACGATCCAGATTCCCCCCAGCAACTGCAGCACGATGGCGTACTGGAGCGGCAGGAAAATTACAAAAGCAAGCGCTCCGAGCTTCACGACCAGCGACACGAGTTTCGCCACTTTTGCCTCCTGCTTTTGCGTTACGTCCGGCCGGATGTATTCACGATAGATGTTTCGCGTAAACAGGTTGGCCGCCGCTATGGACATGATAGCCGCGGGCACAAGTGCCCCGATCACGATAGCAGCGAAGCAGAACCCCGTGAACCACGGCGGAAACATCTTAAGAAACAGTTGGGGAACCGCTTCGTTTGGCGTCGCGGGATGGATGCCCGCTGCAAGGGCCATCAGTCCGAGAAGAGCGATCAACCCGAGAAGAAACGTATACGCAGGCAATAGAGCCGCATTGCGCTTGATGACGTGGCCGCTGGAAGAGCTGAGGATGCCCGTAATGGTATGCGGATAGACAAAAGCTGCCAGCGCTGAACCGAAAGCAAGTGTCGCATATGCGCTATAACCGGCAGCAGGGAGAATAAGATGACCCGCAGTCGCTTTTGCGGCAAGCGCCTTATCAGCCAGCCTGAACACCTCTGCGTACCCGCCCAGCGCCGCTGGTATCATAGTTACCGCCACGATGACCATAAGATAGATCATTGAATCTTTGACCACCGCTATGAGCGCCGGAGCACGCAGGCCGCTTGTGTACGTATATAATGCAAGTATCACAAATGCAATAATGAGCGGAAGATCATTCATCCATCCCGCGCCAATAACACCCAGGGCTTTAATTACGACCTGAATACCTACCAGTTGCAGCGCTATGTACGGCATGGTCGCCAGGATCCCGGTAAACGTGACAGCCAGCGCCAGACCGGGCGAACCGTAGCGTCCACGCACAAAATCGGCAGGAGTTACAAATCCATGCTGTTTGGCCACAGCCCATAGCCGCGGCATGGTAAGATAAACGATGGGATAGACGATGATCGTATACGGCAGGGCAAACAGACCCATGGCGCCAACGCCAAAAACAAGCGCAGGGACCGCAATTACCGTATACGCCGTGTAGAAATCGCCCCCGACAATGAACCACGTTACGAGAGTCCCAAACCGCCGACCTGCAAGCCCCCACTCTTCAATGCGGTTGAGATCACCTCGCCTCCACTTCGCTGCGACAAAGCCAAGGACGGTTACCAGCAGGAAGAAAAACAAAAATACTCCTAGTTCAGTCCAGTTAACCATGGCATTACCTCCTTCGCGTTGCGAGGTAGACGATGCCGGTCAGAAGAGCGCTCACAATAATCCACAAAAACTGATACCAGTAAAAGAACGGGAAGCCAAACAATACTGGATCGGTCTTTGCATACAGGGGAGGCCACAACAACCCGAGGAAAGGCACAATTAAAAGCCAATTCCAAGCCTTGCTTGAAGCCTTTTTTTGTGGGATTTCTGATTTTGAATGAGTTATCGGCCGAAAGTGAGATGCTTCCGGCACGATATTGAGACGCGTAAAGAACCGTATCATGTTTACCTCCTTCATTCCGCAAGGCAAACACCGCATCTCTTCTGGGGTACAATGTTTCAACTAGGGTCGGATCGATTCGACTTTACGAATCGCGATTTCCGCTCTCACGGTCTTGCCTTGTGAGAATTTATCTTCCTGTTAAATTATAGCACAGAAACAGGATTTATTTTATCGTGTTTAATCTCTTCCAATAAACATAAATAAAACAGCTATCCACCTGGAACATCAGACTTTTATATAATCTTTCATTAGTTATCTTCTCACTGCTTTGCCAGATCATTCAGGCACACATCATATTTTTTTTAAAAAATGGGAAAGAGCGTATTATCTATCATTTTTTATTATACCGGTATCAAAATGTTCATTAATAGTAAAAAATAGTAAGGCCGAAACCTATTCACTCAGAAGGAAGACGCGATTCTCGCAGGTCATCGGTGGAAATGCAATTCATCCATCTAAAGACTAAGGATAAATGAAGAGCCGAAATATAATTGTTGTTCCGTTCATGACAAAGCAGAACGGACAGAAACAGATAGCTTTTTAAAACAAATGAGGTGGGCAAATCGTGATGACCAGACTTGAAAGTGATGATGGGAATGGGGTGAACAAGCGAATAATGATCCGTCTGCGCATTATGGGGCCGGGCAACAAGTTTGGCCCTATTCAAAATTTCACTTCGCGGCTTTATTTTTTTCCTGTAGATAGCGCTCCAGCGCGTTCCGCCAGGAGGGAAGCACAATATCGAGTGCGCGGGCCTTTGTATTCGCGAGCGCTGAGTAGAGAGGCCGACGGATATCACCCTGTTTTCCGCTCCGGTCCACGGGCTTGAGCTTCACAGTCATGCCCATGATATCATAGATCGCCTTGGTGAATTCATACCAGCTGCACTTGCCCTCGTTTACCAGATGATAAATCCCCGGGGTACGGTGAGGATGATCTAGGAGCCGCAGGACCGCCTTGCTCAAATCGTGGGTGTACGTTGGAGAGACGACTTGATCTCCTCCCATTTCGAATTCCTTTCCGGCCTCCGCGTCCTCTATGCGTTGGTCCACGAAGTTTCTGTTCCCGCCTATGTTGCCAGCATTGCCGTAGAGTCCGCAAGTCCTTATGATTATTGAGCTGTCGTGGGCTGTGGACAGGGCCGCGAACTCGCCCGCAAGGCGGGAGATGCCGTACATCTGCAGCGGTTCCGGTTTATCGCTCTCCAGGTAACTCGCCTTCTTTTCACCGTCAAAAACGTAGTCCGTGCTGAAAGTGACAAAGAGGGACCCGACACGGTTGCAAGCAGCGGCCATATCCCGTACCGCGATACAGTTCACGGCGAATGCGGTTTCCGGATCGCTTTCGCAGAGCGGCACATCGCGAAAATCGACAGTGTTTATGACTACCTCGGGGCGGTACCGGTCGAGTGCCGCATTGACGGCGTCACGTGACCGGATATCGAGCATGGTACGATCGGGAGCATAGATTTCATGACTCGTAATGCAGTTAAGAATTTCGGCTCCAAGCTGGCCAGATTTTCCGATAAGAAGAATCTTCATGGACTATATTTCCGTGATGTGAAAAACATCGAATGGAACACGTTCCCGCTCAATTCACATCCCACTTTTCAAAGAAACAAAACTCCTCGACTGGCTTCCTCGCGGGGCCGTCTTTCTTTTCCTCGACAGGATAGCCAAGAGGAAAGAGGCCGACGATCCTGATCGTGGAGGGAATGTGAAGCAGGTTCTTGAGCTTGTCCTCATCGTAAACACCTACGAACACGGTGCCCAGGCCCTGGGCCCGTGCAGCCAGCATCATGTTCTGTGCTGCAAGTCCGGCATCGACAAGATAGTAATTCTGGTTCCAGAGTGAACCAGACTGCGCCGGATCGGCGCAGAGAATAATGACCACCGGGGCTTCTGCTAGAGCTTTCATCGAGGGGTTCGTTTTATAGCCCCTCGTCGCAAAATAAGATTCCACATAGGACAGTGCGCTGATCTTCTCCTTCATCGCATTATCCTTGACCACCACCAGGCGCCAGCATTGATAGTTGGCCCACGAAGGCGCCATGCGAACAGCTTCCAGCACCGCTTCAAGCTTTTCGTGCTCAACAGGCTTGTTCGTATACTTGCGGACACTCCGCCGCGTTTTAATGGCTTCGAACAGGTCCATAAATCCTCCTTCTTTCCCTGGGTGAGGGAGTGCGCATCTGCAATTCGCCGCATCGAGCCCCTGCCAGGCAATAACGTATCAGAACTTCGTCTGCTCTTTGCTGTCCCTGGTCTGCTTTTCCTCGGTCAGGGTACACTGTTTGTCGGTAAGGTATAGTTTGCCGCCCTTTTTGTGCTTCGCGCTCAGACTGAAGGTATCCCGCCTGCCGTCTAGGAGCATCAATTCTACCTCTGGGGACCGAACTAATCCTGCATCTAGAAAGTCCTCGGGCGCAATCTCTGCAATTTCAGGCCGAGCTGCAAAAAAAGCGATGCCGCGGGCGCAGGCATCCTGAATCTCATGCTTTGCCTTCAGGTCAAAGGAGCGCTGCCGGTATGAAACAAATTGGGGAACAGCGATCGCGACCAGGATGACGAGGATAGCTATCACCGCAATCGGAGCGAGGACCACGGCCACGTTGTTCACGCCTCCAGCACGGGCCACGGCAGCCGCGCGTTCCACCTCGGAAGAGGGCAGACTCTTTACTTCGATCAGTTTTTTCTTGACGTGCTGGTAATAGATATAATTCGCAGACATGCCGAAAGCGATCATGACGAGAAATCCGAGATAAGGTACAAACCCGAGAAAGAGTACCAGGAGCGCCCATCCATAGAGTTTTCGATACAAGGTCCACCAGAAGCTGAAGAAAAAGGCGGGCCAATGCCAGGTCGTCACAAAGGAATCTGCGCCATTCCGGCTAAATTTCCGGAATTTGCCGAGATACTTTTCGGCATTCTTACCGACGAAGAGGGCAAGTTCTTCTTCTCGCACGGCGGATGATGAATAGGGGTTTTGCGGACCTGCCTGAACCGGAGACAACTTAGCCCCACAGAATCGGCAAAAAGTTTCTCCTGCGTTCACTTCTTTCCCGCACTGCCTGCAATAGGGCATGGGAACTACTCCTTATCCGGAAGCTAAACGCTCACAAAAGCAATTTATAAAAAAACGAAGACAATGTCAATTGTTATGAAGCCTCTGCTATTGCGGCACCCGGGGGTACTGAAATTCACCCATTTGGCTGTTTAAACCTTCGATAAGAAATGTTTTAAGATAATTTTTTTCTTTATCCGTCAGTCCCAGAGGTTTAAGCATCGGGTTTCCCTTGCCGCCTCCTCCGTCGAAGAATTCGATAACCTGATCGAGGGTGGAGAACACTCCGTTATGCATATACGGGGCCGTCTGGCCTATCTCGCGAAGCGTCGGTGTCCTGAAAGCTTTCCAGTCTTTTCTGTCCTTCGTTATCAAATACCTGCCGGGGTCCTCGGCCAGGGTGCGGTAATCCTCGTAATGATAGATTTTAGCGACAAACCTGCGCGTTATGGCAATACGGGGGTCCGACAGGTGTTCCTGATTCTCAGGTACACCCAGAGCATGAAATTTGTCATCACACAGGTTTACCCCATAGTGGCATTCCCCACACTGGCCTTTTCCCATGAAGATCACGAGCCCTTTCTTGGCGTCATCGGAAAGTGCAGTTTTATCCCCTTTCAAATATCGGTCAAGCGGCGCATTCACGGAGAGAATCGAACGCTCAAAGGATGCAATAGCCATGGCGATCCTTTCCCGCGTCGGCTCTCCATTGAACACTTTTTTGAACGCGTCGACATATTCGGGCACCGAGCGGATCACTTCCTCGACAAAATCGAGATTCCGGTTCATTTCAAAGGCCGACATCATGGGAAAAAGCGCTTGGTCCTCAAGACTCAGCGCGCGACCATCATGAAAAAGATATTTTTGGAAAGCCACATTAACGAGCGTCGGCGCATTTCTCCAGTTTTTCGTAGTTGGGTAGCTGAGGGATATATCTTGGCCATCGGTGAAGGCCTTTTCGGGGTCATGACAGGTCGCACAATTCATGGTGCCATCTCCCGAGAGGCGACGATCGAAAAAAAGCATTTTACCGAGTTCGATCTTTTCCGGCGTTTGAGGATTCTGATCCGGAACGGGAACGTCTTTAAACGGTTCGAGATTTCCGGCAAAGGCAGTACATATCGATAGAATGAGAAGTGAAATTCCTATTAACACAATTAAACGTGCCAGCATGAGAGTAACCTTTGAGATTATTATTTTGGGTATCCGGATTTTGCGGTTGAAAGCCGGAATATCCGGTTGTGAACGATATCTAGGTAATTGGTTGATTTTAGATATTGCAAATCTGTGCATGGTTTTAAAAAACCGGATTCTGTGATGATTCTCTATCCAAGAACTCTGTTTCATTGCGAAATATTGATCAATGATGTCCCTCAGTATATACTTCCCCCGCGAGGCCAGCACGTCCACATCTATCTCCGGCCACTATCGTGACAGCAATAAATTGATTTTCTGCAATATCTCAGCTATCTTCTTGGGAGGCAAAGCGCATATGAATTCGGCATTTCTTGTTCGCCAATCCAAGCTCTTCACTTGGTCTGATAATATTACGCCGGTTACGGATAAGTTTGCAGGAATGATAATCTCGAACGGGTATCCTTTGATTTGGTTGGTAATTGGGCACAATAGGGCCAACCCTACTTTTTTGTTATAGGGTTGTGGTGAAAGAACTACTGCAGGTCTTCGCCCCGATTGTTCGTGACCCGCTTGAGGGTTTAAATCAATCCGTACAACATCACCCCGTTTTGGCACATAGGGTTTTGCTTTTACCATGCTTCTCTGCCGACGGCCTGACCGCTGTCAATCTCGTGATGAATATTTTTTTCGGTTATTTGTGATAACATCTTTTTTAAGGTCACGCCTGGTTTTTCAATCGGTTCGACAATCAGTTTCCCATTAGCCAGAGAAACATCAACGAACGCATCGCTCTGTAGTCCAACTTCGGTCGCAAAGGATTTTGGAATACGCAGGGCAAGACTATTCCCCCATTTTCGCACACGAGTTTTCATGAACGATTATGTCCTTTCTTTAATGTATCTACAATGAAGATACAACTTAAACCTTTAGAGGTCAAGATTTTTTGTCCCTATGTCACGCAGAGAATGGCGTCGCTATATCAGCCCTGATTGAAATGATCGAGCAGGGTAATCTGAAGAAGAAATCAACAATATAATCCGGATTTTTAAAATGCTGGTACGGTTTCATAAAGTTGCGAAATCAGCGGCAAAATCCGGGTACCCATCATTTTAACCGTGAACTCCGAACATTGAACTCTGAACTTACACTCAACGTGAAACCTTGAATTCCTCATCGATGATCTTCTTGAGATATGCGAAAGGCCTCTCCCCGATGACCTTGCGGCCATTTATAAAGAATGTCGGCGTGCTGAACAGGTCCATGTCGACGGCGAGTTTCTTGTCGCGCTCGATTTCCGCTGCATGTTTTTTGTCGTCGATAGACGCGCTGAATTTTTTCACGTCCAGGCCCAATTCCCGTGCATAGTTGATAAGGCTTCCCCGGTCGAGCTTTGGCGACTTTTCCAGCAGGAGGTCGTGCATCTCCCAGTACTTACCTTGGTCCCGTGCTGCAAGTGACGCTTCTGCGGCAAGATGGGAATAATCCCGGTAGATATAAGGATAGTTTTTGATGACTAGCCTCACCTTGCCTTTGTATACATCCATGATCTTTTTGACGGTCGGACCGGCCGCCGCGCAGTGTGGTCATTGGAAGTCGAGAAATTCGATGATCGTCACCGGTGCGTTTGCAGGGCCGGTTGTCGGCGAATCGCCCACGGGAACTGAAAACCTCTTCTCGTCGGCATACAGAGCGGATGCAAAGAGCAAAACAGTCAGATAGATCATGAATGTTCGCATCAGCTATCACCTCCCTGAAGAGACTCCCGCTGCTTCCTGTCCGGAATTTCCCGTATTATGATAAACAGCTCCACCGTATCCAGCAGTTTCTGGAATGGCACTAACCAGAACATCCTCAAAACAATCTATGCGTGCATTTTCATGAAAATATCTGTTTGCTCAAGCATAGGCAATTAAAGTGCATATGTCAAATCAATAGTAACATCCGTAGTAGCATAACTCCATGGATAATGAACTTAACAATAGACAGATTAAAACAGTAAAGCAAAATGACAATAAAAAAACCGCCCCCTTGCATCTGTTATTGGCAAAGGGGCGTTTCATTATTGATAAAAATCATACCCGCGAAATAGAAGCCGCCAGTTTACCGGTCAGCAGCCTGTTCCGAAAGACGAATCTCTACTCTCTCTTATAGTACCCTTCCCTTCACAAGGTTATCGACAACGGTCGGGTCCGCAAGCGTAGACGTGTCGCCGAGGTCCTCTACCTGGTTATGGGCGATCTTGCGCAGAATACGGCGCATGATCTTGCCGCTTCTGGTCTTTGGCAGACCGGGCGCGAACTGGAGTTTATCCGGCGTGGCGATCGGACCGATGACGGAGCGAACATGGCCGGTCAGGATTTTCTTAAGCTCATCCGACGGCTTCTGGCCTTCCTTCAGAGTCACATATACATAAATGCCTTCGCCTTTAATGTCATGCGGGTAGCCGACTACCGCGGCCTCGGCAACCGCCTCGTGGCTGACGAGCGCCGATTCAACTTCCGCAGTGCCAAGCCGGTGGCCGGACACGTTGATAACATCGTCCACCCGTCCCATAAGCCAGTAGTCGCCGTCTTCATCCACGCGTGCGCCGTCGCCCGTGAAGTACTTGCCCGCAAACCTGCTGAAATAAACTTCCTTGATGCGCTTATTCTCGGGATCGCCATAGGTCCCGCGGAGGATGCCCGGCCAGGGCTTTTCGATGACGAGATAACCACCCTCATTCACGCCTGCCGGAGAACCGTCTTCCTTCACGACTTTCGGCACGACGCCGGGGAACGGACGCGTTGCCGATCCCGGCTTCGTCGTCATAGCGCCGGGGAGCGGCGTGATCAGGATGCCGCCAGTCTCGGTCTGCCACCAGGTATCGACGATCGGAAGCTTTTCCTTGCCCACGTTCTTGTGGTACCACATCCACGCCTCGGGGTTAATGGGCTCGCCCACGCTGCCGAGAACGCGGAGCGATGTCAAATCATGCTTGGTTACCCAGCTGTCGCCTTCCTTCATGAGCGCCCGAATCGCCGTGGGCGCGGTATAGAAAATACTTACCTGATGCTTGTCCACAATGTCCCAGAATCTGCCGGGATCAGGATAGGTCGGGATGCCTTCAAACATAAGCGATGTTGCGCCGGCACTGAGTGGTCCGTAGAGGATATAGCTGTGACCCGTGACCCAGCCGATATCGGCTGTGCAGAAGTGAATGTCTTCGTCGTGATAGTCGAAGATCCACTTGAAGGTAAGATTCGTGAAGAGGAGATAACCTCCCGTGGTATGGAGCACTCCCTTGGGTTTGCCTGTGGAACCAGATGTGTAAAGGATGAAGAGCGGGTCCTCCGCATCCATCTTTTCGGGTTCGCAGAAGTTTTTGATGTCTTTCGCCGCAACCTCCTCATGCCACCAGGTATCCCGCTTCGGTTCCATATTGACTTTGCCAGTCCCCGCCCGCTGGACCACAATCATTTCCTTGACCGTAGGACATTCGAGAAGCGCCTCGTCGGCATTGGCCTTCAAGGGTACGAATCGTCCACCGCGAAGTCCCTCATCTGCCGTAATGACCATGGTTGACTGGCAGTCCTGGATGCGATCCCTGAGCGATTTTGCCGAGAACCCCCCGAATACCACAATGTGGATCGCGCCGATGCGTGCGCAGGCCAGCATGGAGATGGCCAGTTCCGGGATCATGGGGAGGTAGATCGTAACACGATCGCCCTTCTTGACCCCCTTCTTTTTGAGCACATTGGCAAAACGGTTTACCTCCCAATAGAGCTGTTGGTAGGTAAAGGTCTTGTACACGCCGCTGTCCGCTTCCCAGATGATCGCAGCCTTGTTTCGCGTAGGTGTATTTATGAAACGGTCGAGGCAGTTTACCGAGGCGTTCAGTTTCCCGCCGAGGAACCATTTGATCGACGGCTTCATGAAATCGTACTCGAGGACCTTGTCCCACTTTTTGTACCAAGTCAGGTTCTTTTCCGCCATCTCGGCCCAGAACTTCTCCGGGTCGTCGACGGAGCGTTTGTACAGCTGCTCATATTCTTTCATGCTTTTAATATGAGCTTTCTGGCTGAATTCCTTGGACGGAGGAAACGTTCTTTTTTCCGTCGAAAGGACTTCGATGTTTTCTTTTGCCATTCTTTTTCTCTCCTTTCGGGATAACCGCAAGTCTGGTGAGACCGGACATGCCCGGCCGCAAACAAAGCATACACAAAACAAACAAAATTGTAAAGGCGGACCTATCCGGCCTCGGGGGAGGAACGTTTGGGACTCCCTTTCCACCAGGCTGGCTCAAAGCCCTCTATCCAAGGGCCTCTTTAAAACAAAAGAAGAACCGATGAAGGGGGTCGGGTGCAATTCACCAGGTGGTCCTTCATCGGTTCACTGAATCACGTTTGGTGGTTCGTTGAGCTGAAACCTGCGGCCTATTCCGCTCCGATGCCCACATACTCCCGGACCTTCTCGGCGTCGAACTTCGCCTGCGCTTCTTTATCCGGTGCCATGAGCGAGACAAGAATGCCGATCAGGAAGGCAGCAGCCATAGAGAAGATGCCCGGGTTCCTCATGGGGAAGATCGCTTTAGGCATCTGGGATGCCACGTCCTTCTTTTTCGCAGCCAGTGCTTCCTTGTCCGTCATCTTCGCATTGACGGAGGCTTGGATTTCCGCGTTCTTCTTTTCAGCAGCGGACATATCCTTCTTTTTCAACTTGGCGATCGCATCGGCGCTCACCATCGTTTTCTGCAGGTCGGCAATTTGGGTATCGATGCCGGCCGCTGCAGCGTCGATGCCCTTGATCTGCGCCTGCACCGCTACCACATCTGCCTTATGCACGATGTCGAGCCACACGGTGGGACTCAGGACGAGGAGTATGACCGCAACGATCAGGCCGGTGTAGATGCTCATCACCGCTCCTGCAGTCGTAAATTTCTTCCACATGATCGACATAAGCAATGCCGGGAAGTTGGCGCTTGCGGCGATCGCGAAGGTCAGACCGACCAGGAAGGCGACGTTTTGTCCCTTAAACAGGATGCCGAGAAGGATCGCGCATATGCCGAGGCCGACAGTTGCGATCTTCGCAACCTTCACTTCTTCCTTCTCATTCGCAACGCCGCGGCGAATCACGCCCACATACAGGTCGTGAGACAGCGCGGATGCGCCGGCAAGGGTAAGACCCGAGACCACGGCAAGGATCGTGGCAAAAGCGACAGCCGACAGGAAACCAAGGAAAATATTCCCGCCGAGGGCCTCAGCAAGCAGCGGACCGGCCATGTTACCGCCAGCGTCAATGCCCATGATGACCTTCTGGCCCACGAGAACGGCAGCGCCGAAACCGATCGTCACGGTCAGGATGTAGAAGTAGCCGATGAACCCGGTTGCGTAGAACACAGACTTGCGGGCTGTTTTCGCATCAGGCACGGTGTAAAACCGCATGAGGATGTGCGGGAGACCGGCGGTGCCGAACATAAGAGCAAGTCCGAGGGAAAAGGCTTCCAAGGGACTGGTTACCAGTCCGCCCGGTTCAAGGAACTTGTTGGTGTACAACTTTTCAGCCTGGCTGAAAAGATCGCCATAACTGAAGCCGAACTTGGCGAGAGTCAGGATCACGAGGATCGTGGCTCCGCCGAGAAGCAGGCCGGCCTTGATGATCTGAACCCAGGTCGTGGCAATCATGCCGCCAAAGAGAACATAGGAGATCATGAGCGCGCCGGTCATCACGATGGCCAGTTCAAAGGGGAGACCGAACATGAGCTTGATAAGCGTGCCGGCACCAACCATCTGCGCGATCAGGTACGTGAGAACAACAACGAGCGAGCCCGCTGCCGCTGCCGCGCGGATGGGACGCTGATTAAGCCGGAAAGCGACGACATCGGCAAAGGTGTACTTACCAAGGTTCCTGAGCGGTTCCGAGATCAGGAACATGATGATCGGCCAGCCGACAAGCCATCCAACGGAATAGATTAGGCCATCATACCCCTTGGTTGACACGAGACCCGCGATACCGAGGAACGATGCCGCGCTCATATAATCGCCAGCAAGTGCAAGCCCGTTCTGGAACCCGGTGATGTTTCTGCCTGCCGCATAAAAATCCTTCGTCGTTCTTGTCCGCTTCGCCGCCCACCAGGTGATGACAAGGGTGGAAATGACGAAAAGGACGAAGAACATGATTGCAATGGGGTTAGCTTGTCCAATGACTGTCTGGTGCATGTTATCCTCCCACCTTTTCTATGACTCTTTTGACCATTTCGTCATATTTTGCGTTTGCCCACCAAATATAAATCCCGGTGAATATCCATGACAGTACGATGGTTCCCACGGCGATGGGGATCCCGATCGTGGCAGAACCGCCTTCACTCATCTTCTGCGAGAGAAATGCCTTGTGTTCAGCGACAAGGTATATGAACCCAAAATAGATCACCAATTCAAGGATCGTTAGGATCATCGATATGGTGTCCTTCTGACCAGACAACTTTTGAAAGTCCGGGTCATTCAAGATGTCTTCCTTCTTCACCTTTGCCATATTATCCTCCCTTGTTTTCAATGTTCGCATCTAAAAGTTACCGAATTCACCCAGTAATCCGAAACGATCACCCCCTTTGAATGGAATCCCAATTGTGAGCAGATCACTGATGTCCTTCGCACCCGCTTCCTTCAACAGCGGGAAAAATCTCTGAAGAAGCTGGGCCGTGGTAAAAGCATCCATAAGAGCATTGTGCGCACCGTTTACCGGGATGCCAAAGCATTTCACGATGTCGTAGAGCCGGTATCCGGAAAACAGCGTCGCCGGACAGGAGCCGGATTTGTTTCGCTTCCGGAGCCATTCATAAATGCTCATGGTGTCAATCGCGGAGTTCGCCAGCTTCTTCCCACGGATCCTTCTCAACTCCCGATTGAGAAAACCGAGATCTATATCCACAAAATGCCCGACCAATACAGCACTGCCACAAAAATCGAGGAATTCGCTGATCACCAAATCAATCGACGGCTCCTCCGCGACATCAGAAGGCGTTATCCCGTGGATGACCACGCTCGATGCCTTGAGTTCCGTCCGGGGGCTGACCAGCCGATAAAACGTGTTCCCAAGGTCTATCACCCCGCCTCGCATATGGACCGCTCCGATGGAGACGATGGAGTCTTTTTTTTCTTCCAGGCCGGTCAGTTCCAAATCGATAACGGCGTACTGCACCTCCGTCATCAACGTTTGTGTTTCAATCCCGGCTTTCCCCCCCCTGTCGAACAAGTTAAACATAGGCCTGAATGAATTAAACGTCGCGTCAAAGAGGTGGAATGAATGCACCGACGCCGACTCCTTATCGCCTTTCCTTACCAGATGAGCGATTTATACCGCTCGATGATCAGGTCTTGCACCCTGGTGATGATCTGAAAAGCCTCTTTGATCGACCGTTTTTCGAGGTTGCTCAGCCGGTTCGGGTTGATGAAATTGTCGGGCGCCTCATCCGAGTTGAGTTGCCGATATTGGTGGTGAATCCGGAGCAGCATAATGAACTCGAATGCATGTTCGAAGTCATCGGCGTATTCCTCGACAATGGTGTGAATATTCCGCAGGGTTTCGATCCGCTCGAGGGTCGAAGTCTCGCTTATCCCCTTCTCGAGCGCAAACAGCCTGATGAGATCGATGATGGGCGCCAAGCCTTTGATCTTGAGGTTCAACTCGTCCTTGTGCTCGCCACCCTTCTCCACGACAAAGGACTTAAAAAAACCGATAGGCGGCGTGTTCTTGATCGCCATGTTTGCAAGATAACCCAGGAATACTTTCTGATCCTTCAGCAGCGCGTTCAGTGTGTCCCGCAGCGATTCGGCAAGGGCGATCTCTCCATACATGGGCCGAAAATCAAAAAAAGCCAGGCAATGAATCAGAGCCTCGGAAGTCGGCGTGGCGATCCAGTTCGAAAAATATTTTTCCCATACTTTGAGCGAATGCCTCCACTGGGGATTGCTCGCCATATAGTTTGCAGGACAAGTGGGGAATCCGCACTGAAGCAGGCTGTCCCGCACGGTCTCGGTGAACGCTGCGAAGTACTTTTCCGCTTTCTCCCCCTCAGCATCAGTTGCCGGATCAGCATATATGAGGGCATTGTCTTGGTCCGTCTTGAACGTCTGTTCCTTGCGGCCTTCGCTTCCGAAGACGATCCAGCAGTAGGGAACCGGCGGCTTGCCGTGCTTACGTTCTGCGAACTCAAGGACCTTGCGCACCAGCCGGTCGTTGATCTCGGTAATGATTTTGGTGATGTTGCTTGCCTTGGCGCCCTCCTTGAGCAGGAGTCCTACAATGCTGTTGATCTTCTTCGAAGCCGGGACAAGACCGTCGATTGTCTGCTGGCTTTCTATGTCCTTGGTAAGCGACAGGGGAGAAGTCCCCTGGAGCATCATGAGATCGTGGTTCGTGATCACGCCCATGAGAGCGCCGTCCTTTATGACCAGGATGTGATGGATGTTATACTTTATCATCTTGAGCACGGCTTCAAAACAGTAGTCGCGCGCATCAACCCTGATGAGTATGGTGCTCATGATGTCCTTTACCGGATCCTGTACACTCCGTTCCTTTGCCACCACTTTTTCACGGAGGTCCCGGTCCGTCATGATGCCCACGGGAAGGTTTTGAGCGTTCATGACCACAATGGAACTGATGCCGTTCTCAGACATAATCTGAGATGCCTCGCGGATCGTCGTGTTCTCCTGGGTGGATACCACTCCCTTGATGGCCATATCCGCCACCCTCGTCGTGAACAGCAGCCGGTCGCTCCCCCCATAGAACATGCTCTTGTCCTGCATTTCCCGATACGTTCTGTCGATGTACTTCGTGATATGGGACTTCAGAAAATATTCAGTGAATGAAAGCTGTGAGTCGAGGAGTTTCAGCAGCATTTCCTTGCCCAGGAGATAGCAAATTGTGTCGTCCACGGCGGTGATGTTCGATCGTATCCGGTCTTTACCCACGAGAGACAGGAAACCGAAAGTGTCCCCTTCTCCGCGGTAATCGATCACGACTTCACCCCCATCTTCGGAAACCATGGAAACCTTGACGCCGCCTTTCTTGATGATACGGAGGGAATCGCTTGGTAGTCCATCCTGTCTCAGAATCACCATGTCTTTCGGGTAGAACTCCATGGATAGATTCCGGGCAACAGCCTGTATATTTTCCTCCTCGAGGAACTGGAAGGGAGGCACTTTTCTCAGGAATGCAGTCACATCCTCGAGAATCATATTACTGTTTGAACCGGGCTTTAATGCGGACGACATGCCACTAAAATAAGCAAAATGAATACCAGATTAATTAATATAAATTATAAGCTCTCTTAATGCGCCTTGATAAAGTGGTAAGACAGTTGATTGTAGCAGCGGGGGGTTACCGGAGTTATTTATGGCTCACGGTGAGGTTGAAGTGTAAAATTAAAATGCAAGCGAATTCAACATGTTCTGCTAACTGGCTTCAGAATCATAAGTATATGCAAAATTTCAACAAACTGCAAACGTAAAATTACAGCCAGAACAAGCTTCCATATTATAAAAATAAAAGACTTAGCATATTTTTCGTCCATTTTTTGTGCATCGAGAGTCTCTTCCCTTTTTCAGTCATCCATGTAACAAAATGTAATTTTGTAAAACCACATGAAGTAACTAAAAGTAACCATATATCTAACTATGAAGCATTTATTATGATCTGTGCTACTTGGCGCTCATTCATTCCATCGGTTCAAAAAAAAGACCTCAAAAAGGTATAGTGATTATATTCTCTCGCTGGGCGCCCAATAAAAAAGCCCTCACGGAAAACCGTGAGGGCTTGCTGCTATATAATGACATCTTACTTCTTGTGGCATTTACCGCAATTGGCTGCGTCCTTCGTATCGAAGGCCTTGGTCCCGTTGTGGCAAGCACCGCAGAATTTGCCTTCATTCATGTCCTTCATGGTGATGGCGTCTGCGCCCTTCTTCATCTTGAAGAGACCGGACTGATGGCAATCGGCACACTTGAGACCTGCTTTGGCATGAGCTGCTCCGTCAAATACGACCTTGCCGGCTCCCTTACCGTCAAAATCCACCGTCTTGCCGGACGGCACTGCGAATGCTGTCATTGCCATGACGAGAGAGATTACAACTACCAGGGTCAATATCAAACCTTTTTTCATTAAGATTTCACCTCCTTCCCTCGTAAAGTTCGTCAAACACTTACTCTCGGGTACGGACCGTAAACTTGACAGATTAACCGTTCCGCACCGCGCTTAAAACCCTAACCTTAAAGAAATGACTTCGGACTCCGGTATTCGTGACAAGCAACGCAGTCTTTCTTTGCCGAAGTTTCAGTAACTTTCCAAAGATGCGGTTTGTGGCAGTCCTTACACTGCATGTCCATTTTAAGATGCAAGTTGTGTTTGCCGACTCTCGCTATACCGCTATGGCACTGCAAACAGTCCTCGCTCTTCGGCTTCACTTTGCCAGGCGTATGCGGCTTGTGGCACTCATAGCAATAGAACTGCATCGGCGCATTATCGCTATATTGGATTTTGATAGCCTTCTTGATGATCGTTGGGTCAGGCTGGAAGAACCGCACATCCATCGTTCCGTCTGCAATCAGCTGCTGCCGGATGCTCTCATCACTGCTATGGCAGAAAAGGCATTTCTTCCTGCCAGGCTTGATGTCCGTGGTGCGATCAGTATGACAGTTGATGCAGGCAAGTCCGCCCATGCCTACGCCATGCACCAGTTTGCCCGGATGGCACTTCAGGCAGAACTTTTCCGTCGGGAGGAAGTGATGCAATCCGCTCTTGTCCGCCTTGACCTCACCATGGCACTGCGTGCATTCGATCTGTTCCATATACACATGCTTGGCATGGAATATGGATTTGTTGATTTTTTCGCCCGGGCCCTGCGTATGACATTCGTTACACACCTTCTGACCGACGATAACCTTTCCATGCCGGGCAGGTACCGAGTTCGGCCGGTGGAGCACAAAACTGATGAGCAGTTGGTTCTGCTCGGGGATGGTCAGATGATGGCACTGATGACAGCTGAGTGTTTTGTGTTCGCTCTGTGACCAACTATCGTATGCTGGCTGCATTAGGTGACAGCCGACGCAAAACTTCGGATTGTTTTGGGTGAAATCATAAAACTTGTAAGCAACAAAACCACCGCCAAAAACGATGACAAGGATGAGCCCCGATATGAGCATTTTCGCTTTCAGCGAAATAGGCTCCTTTATCCGCTCCATAAACCGTGCAACTTTTCCCTTAAACCATTCCATCAACTTCATGTCCCCCCCAAAGCCAAAATTGTAATTTTAGCTTACTGCGTACTAAGCGAGCATTTATAACATACGAGAAAGTTAATGTCAATACTTTACAGGAATATTTCTTTAAATATATGTTTATTAACGCGGCGTATTGTCTTGACAATTTTTTTCGCATTTGATACCGTGTCATAACATTATAAAAAAATTTAATAATCACTTGGAGGAACGATGAACAGGCGTAGATTCCTAAAAATGATTTTAGCCTTTCTCGGGTCGATCACTTTTTTCTCCTTTGTTTTTTCCTTCTTGAAATATCTCACAGCACTTCCTGCCAGAGCAACGGCCGCTAACAAAATCAGTATCCGAAAGAATGAAATAGTCTCTGGAGACGCAAAGACTGTCGTCTATCAGAATGCTCCCGCCATCATAATCAACCGTCCTGATAAGGGCTTCATTGCGCTGTCACTCATCTGCACGCACCTTGGCTGTGTTGTCGAATTCAATAAAAGCAGGCAAAAATTAGTGTGCCCTTGTCACGCCGGCATGTACGATCTCGAAGGAAACGTCATATCAGGACCGCCACCAAAACCATTGACGGCTATCCCGCTGAAAATCGAAGGCGATTCCATAATAATAGGGTGAGACAATGTGGACGAAAATAAGACGATGGCTTGATGTGCGCATCGGTCTGGACAATATTATCCAGACCCAGGTAATTGACTATCGCATCCCGAAGAATACGAATATTTTTTACACGCTTGGTTTTCTCGCTGTCGTAGCCTATGGCATTCAGGTGCTAACCGGGATCCTGCTCCTTATATATTACGTCCCTCACCCCGACCATGCATTCGGAAGCGTGCAGGACATTATGACGAAGGTTCCCTACGGCTGGTTGTTTCGGGAAATGCATGCGGTGGGCAGCAACCTCATGATTATGGTTGTCATGCTCCATATGGTGACCGTTTTTCTCATGGGTAATTACAAGCGGCCCAGAGAATTGACCTGGCTTGGCGGTGGACTGATTCTGATCATTACCGTCATCTTCGGCCTGAGCGGATATCTTCTTCCCTGGACCCAGTTAAGCTACTGGGCGACAACAGTTGTGACTTCGATGCCGACTGCGTTTCCCGTCATCGGTGAACCCATCTCCCGGATCCTGAGGGGTGGTGATTATGTGACGGCGACAACGCTCAGCAGATTCTTCGCGCTTCATGTGGCGATCCTGCCTCCCATTTTCCTGGCTCTCATGGGGGTGCATTTGTTCCTGATCAACCGGATCGGCATTTCTGCCACCCCCTTCGGCAAAATCGACGAGGAAAAAAGACCGCTAACCGAATACAAAAGGAAAACCTATCCTGACGGGTATCCTTATTATCCGACCTTTTTTAAAAAGCAAATGTACATGATGATGGCGTATTTCGTCGTCATGTTCTTCATTATGACATTTCTGCCGACGCTCTTTTTCCCCGACGAGGCAAACATGCCGGCAGACCCGTTCCATACACCGCAGACAATCAAACCTGCATGGTACCTGCTGGCACCCTATCAGCTCCTTAAGCTCATTCCGAATAAATTTTTCGGGATTATGATCCAAATGATCCTGATAATCGTCTTTCTTTTATGGCCGTTCCTGGATATCCAAAAGGAAAAAAACGTCCTGAAGCGACCGGTTTTGAGGGGCGTTTTTCTGTTCCTGCTTGTCACGTGGGTCGTGCTCTTGTTCTGGGGGAGGACATAATGCGATACAGAATCCTATGGGGAATATTAGTGTTCATGTTACCCCTGACCGTGCATGCGGGCTACCAGCAGGATTTCGAGAACGAATTCCTTACAAAACCCTGGGCAGGTGTACAGATTGAACAGAATTTCTGTATATCCTGCCATTCCTCGGAACAAATGAAACCGGAATTCAGGTCTATTCCCGAAGAATGGCAGGCTAGTTGGCATGCCCAGAATAACATATCCTGCGAGGACTGCCACGGAGGCGATTCAAAGGATGCGGCTCTGGCGATGTCGCCTCAGCGGGGGTTTCTCGGCAGCCCGCAGTATAAAGATGTCCCTGAATTCTGCGGTAAATGCCATATCGCCATCCTTACCAATTTTCTCGAAAGCGGCCATGGGAAAGCGCTCATGGCCGGCAAAAAGGCCCCTAATTGCGTGGTCTGCCACGGGTCCCATAACATCCAGAAGGCCAGCATTAACATCATCAGTGTCCAGCTCTGTACAAAATGCCATTCCTACGAACGGGCCAAGGTTATGAAGCAGGCGCTGTTCCTGACTGAGACGAGAATCGGAGAGCTTGGGAACAAACTGGAGGAGCTGAAGCATGAAGGCATCTATCCGGAAACCGACGAAAAGAGCCTGTTCAGCACACAAGCGGAATTTCGTGCGCTTTTCCACACCGTGGATGTCAACTTGGTGAAGGACAGGACCGACGAATTTACAGCCAAACTGGATCTGATCGACAAAAACATCCAGGATACTTATCAATTGCTGAAATTCAGAAAGAATTTCTCAGCCTTTCTCATGCTTTCTTTTGCGGGGATGGGTATTGTAATCTTCTTGCTATGACATAAAAAAGATGAGAAAGCTGTGTTGCATTCTCCTCACGGAGAATGCAACACAGAATAATTAAAATTTCTAGAATTCATTAGAATGTTTTTAGAAGCACACAGGAAGAGGCATACGGAGGGCAACTATACGAATAGACAGAAGACAACGGTTCTCGAACCGTTATTAAACCTCGTGCCGGATCCATGACCCGCTTCGTCTAACCGCGACATTTCTTTCACCGACACTTTCGGTTCAGACCAGGTACTTTCCCATTTTAAGACAATGAATGATTTTTAGCTTTCGGCCTTGCGCAAATCATAAAAAAGACTGTTCCCGGCTCTACTCCCCGATGGATCATCATGCTTTCCCGGCAGTGGTCTCGAAACGCAGTTTCCCCGTATAGATCGGCACTGCAAACTTAAGCAGCAGCGTGTACAGCAGGGCGCCGGCTGCCCAGATTCCCATGGTGACAAGAATCTCCGACTTCGTGGGCGAATATTCATAAATTTCGCCTAGCGCATCGGGAACAAACCCCGGGACCACAAGCCCCATCCCCTTTTCGATATACACGCCCATAATAATGAGAATGCACCCGAGATTGAGCGTTGTAAAATTTTCCCTGGTCTTCGGAAAGAGAAAAAGGAAGAATGCCGTAGTATTCATGATGGTAGCCGCCCACATCCATGGTACGAGGCTTGTTTTCCCATGAAGACCGAAATACAGGTATTGGATGGAATAGCTGTCAACACCGCCGGAATAGAATTCCTTGAACGCCTCGGCGCCCAGGAGGAACAGGTTAATGGCCATGGCATAGGCGATCAATTCCGCGATCTTGAAGATTGCCTTATTGTCAATATCCACTTCGGACCTCTTCCTGATGATCTGGAACAGGATCAGCATAATGGCCGGCCCTGAGCAGAACGCCGAAGCAAGAAACCGCGGGGCAAGAATAGAAGCATTCCAGAATGGCCGGGCGGACAAGCCGTTATAGAGAAATGCGGTCACCGTGTGAATGCTGACCGCCCAGGGGATCGAGAGAATGATAAGCGGACCGATGACGCTCATACTATATTCCTTGCCAATCGAAAGGCGGTAGAGTACATAAAAGGCTATGATGCTGTTGATCGCAAGATAGCCGTTCAGGACGACCACATCCCAGGCAAGCAACGACGCAGGGAAATGCATGGCACCGATGAACGGCAAAATATGCCAGACCCGGAGAGGCTGACCCATGTCGACCAAAATGAACAGGATGCACATCGTGATCGCTGTGATGGCGAGCAATTCCCCGAACAGCACGATTTCCTTGATCGGTTTGAAATTATAGAGATAGGCAGGAACTACGAGCAGTACGGCTGCGGCGGCAACGCCGACAAGAAAGGTAAAATTTGATATAAACAGACCCCACGAGACTTGGTCCCTCATCGCCGTCGTGATCAGACCGCGATTGAGTTGTTCAAGGTAAGCGCTGAACCCCAGGAGGATGAAAAAAGCAAGGAATGCGATCCACAGGTAGTAAGCGCTGTTCCCAATGAATATCTGACGCAAGGCGATAAAAAAGTTTTTGATCAAGTTGCCCATGGATGAGCCTCCTAGACGCCGTACGCGAAGAAATAATAGAATTTGGGATTGGTGTTCAGGTCTTCCTTTAGCCGGAACACTCTCTTGTGTTCTATGGCATACCGGATCTCGCTGTTCGGATCAAGCAAATTGCCAAACTTCCTCGCGCCCACGGGACAGGCCTCAACACAGGCCGGGTAGCGGCCGTTCCGTGTACGCTGGATGCAGAAGGTGCATTTCTCCACCACTCCCTTATAGCGAGGACGGTTCCCGAGGTAGTGCGTCTGCGGGTTAATCTCCTCACTCTTCCGGCCCGGCTCGGTCCAGTTGAAATGCCTCGCTCCATAGGGACAGGCGGCCATGCAGTAACGACAGCCGATACACCAGTTATAGTCGACGACCACGATTCCATCGGGCTCTTTCCACGTGGCCTGCGTCGGGCAGGCGCGAACACAGGGCGGGTCTTCACACTGCTGGCATTGAACCGGCATATAAAAATATTCTGGTTCGGGCACCAACTCGGGGTTGTAGTACTTCTCCGAGTTTTCGAGGTCGACCCACTTCTCACCCTTTTTGAACCTGAGAACCGATATCCAGTGAATCTGCGGGTCCTTGGACTGATTGTTCTCATCCACGCAGGCATACTCGCATCGCCTGCATCCGATGCACCGGGAAAGATCAAGGCCGTAGCCGAACAATACACCCGGAATCTCCTTCTCATTTCCCACTTTGATCGCTATTTTATATTTTTTTTCGTACTCCTCTTCCAATCGTCCGAGGACCTGTTTGATCTCGGCATCGTTCATTTCCTTGAAGTGTTTCTGGAAAAAAGATTCCCAGAATGACGCTTCCGCTTTCTTGAGCGGGAGAGCTGTTCCCGCAAGTCCGAGGGCAGCGCCTTTCAGAAAACTCCTGCGATCAAGATGTATCCCGTCTCTTTTTTTCGTGATTTTTTGCATCATTCGCCTCGTCGTTTTATCACGTTTGATTACCTGATATCCGTCGGCCTGAGCGGCGGAGGTAGCGGCTTGATCGGTTTGAAACGCGGCCCATGCGGCCAATGGCAGTGCACACAAAGCCGGTATTGTTTCTCCCCGTTCCACATACCGGTCCTCTTTCCGTGCAGACCAGCTTTCCACTCACGGAGAATTGTGCCGTGGCATTGGCCGCAGAGAATATAGGATTCCTCAAAGCTGACCAGTTTGCCGTTCGCGAGCCGCAGTTTGTCGCGGTTATCGGGGTTGTGACAATCAAAACACCATCCGCCCGGTATGTGCTTCAGTGAATCCGCAATCTCCTGGTGCATTTCCAGCTTGCGCGGCTTTTTGTTTGCAGGCATGCCGGCGTGACATTGTGAGCACGGGAAGATTCCGGGAGTGAAGGGAGGTGGTGGTACAAAGAATTTTTTCGGGATGTCTTGTTCTTGCGCGAGGAGGCTAGATGAGGCAAGGACGAGCGTCAGGACTGCAATGAGACATAAAAACCGGCGTACTTTGCTTAGCTCTACCATCATATCCCCCCATTTCCTGTTTGGGGCCAGTTCAATGCGACTTATTGTGCAAGCATTGTAAGATACCTCGGATGAGTTTGCAACATAAAATTTCAATTTGATAGTGGTTCTCTCCCGGGAACTATTCAATCCCGGGAGAGAACTCTGAAGTTAGGATTAGTGGGCTTCTTTGTAATCGAACACGGGGAATATTTGGCTGATTACGTAGAAAAGCCCAAAGGGCATGACGAAAATGCTGAGTGCCCCAGCAAGTCCCTCTTTGAACGTCTCCCAATCGTGCGGGACAATGGGCATATGATAGTGCATGAACCCGGCGAAGGTCAGCGAGAATGCCTGCCCGCCGATCACGACATTCCAGCGCATCATGAAGACTCCGAAGAGTACGAGTGTGACGCCCAACACCGCTCTCCGTATGGTCAACCCGGGAAGCAGGAACAGGATGAGGGGCACGAGATTTCCGATGCCGTATTGCATGATGAATATGGCCTTGAAATCCCGCTCGTAGATAACGCTTCGAAGCACATCCCAGGACTTCAACGCGGTGTATCCCCGAAAAATAAGATCGAGAATTTCAAGGCTGATGGCGGCTACGAGGAAGGTCAGAAGATACTTCGCCGTCATCTGGATAACACTGATCTCAGCGCTCTGGAGCTGTTCCTTAGACTGGTATCCGGCATACGCGGCCTTTTTGCGCTTCGCAAAAAACTTACGTATTTCCATGGTCACGATATATGTGAGCATGCACAACGCGATCCCCGAGACAATCGCCGACATGATGAATATGACCGGCATGAGCGGTGTCATCCAGAGGGCATTGGCCTTGACGGAGCCGAAAATAAATCCTGCATAACCGTGTAGAAAACAGGCGACAGGAATCCCGAGACTGGCAAGAAACTTGATCGCTTTTTCGTCCCGATGCAGCGCCTCTTCGCTGACGTCGTAAACACCGAGTGTCAGCGAACAGAAAATCAAATACCGGACCCATTCCACGATTGTCTTATCCTGCTTCTCACGGAGTTTAAGCGACACAGCGACAAAATGAGCGCGATACAGGAACCAGAGCTCCGATGCCACGATGGCGCCGTAGGTAAAAAACACGATACCGAAAGCGGCGATGGCTGATGTAAAATGCGGGGTCATAAAAATCTCGATCCCCCGGAAGGGGAACTGCAAATGAAGCACAATCGGCATGGGTGCGGCAAAAAGCAGCGCAAAGGAAAACACGAGCGCAAAACGCGCCATTTCCTTGAGCTTCTGGACGCCGAACACATGATAGAGCGACGAAAGCACGAAGGCTCCTGCAACCAGACCCGTCATGAAGGGATACATCACGATCTGTATGCTCCAGTAGATATATTCATTCGGTAAGGTAAACAGCTCTTTTACTGTCCAAAGTTCTCCATGTACCATGGCTATCTGACCTCCTCGTCCAGGCCGATATAATAGACCTGCGGTTTCGTGCCGTATTCACTCTTCAATACTGCCACCCGCTGTGTTCTGATGGTCTGGGTCACCGGATCGTTGGGGTCTTTTATGTTCCCGATCTGGCGCGCCCCGAAAGGACAAGCCTGAACACAGGCGGTTTTTAATCCTTTGGTGATCCGGTGATAGCAGAAATTGCATTTTTCCGCCGTATGATAGACAGGGTGGAAGAACCGGACACCGTATGGACAGCCCATGATACAGTAGCCGCAGCCGATGCACCACGTCCGGTCAACCATGACTACACCGTCGGGCGCCTGATAAGTCGCCCCCACAGGGCAAACCTGAACACAGGGAGGGTTCTCGCACTGATTGCAAAGCTTCGGCACGAAATACGCCTTTTCTATGCCCTCACTGCTGATGTCTTTGAGGCCGTCTGCTCCCTGATCGATTTTCGCATCCGTAAAGCCGTCCCTGGTCGCCTTGGGACTATCTGCGTAAAGTTTCCCCTTCTTGGTCAGAACATATCGCTCTACCCATGTCCTCGAAACATTCGCATCGTAGGGAACCTCGTTCTCCAGCTTGCATGCCTTGACACAGAGCCCGCATCCCACGCATTTGTAGGTATCCACCAGAAAAGCCCACCGCACAGATGTCGTCTCGGCAGCTATTTCAGCGAACAGTTTTTTAGGGTCGACAATTTCGAGGGCTGCCAGGGGGATTGCCGCGCCCGCAATGCCCATCGCAGTTTTCTTAAAAAAGTCCCTTCGCGTAATCATTTCAATCCCTCCATTGGGTTGTGAGGATTATGGCAGGTGGAACATTCCATATCGGGGTTGTGCTTCTCGGGATCAATGCTTCTGATGTGCGAACGTCCGCTCGTGGGATAAGGCAACGGATAATGGCAACGCAGGCAAAGTGCCCTGCTCTTGTCGATGGCTAGTTTCGGTGGATCCGACGGATGATCGATCGCCGGCCCATGGCAGTTTTCGCACTGGATTATCCTGTGCGGGGTTTTGTTGATGCTGTCGTATTTATCGGGATGACAATCCTTGCAGTATTCCTTGCCCTGATATTTTACCTTGATCTTCTTCCAATCTTCCTCATTGGAGTGCCGGTGCCAGCTGTACATGTAACCACGCTGACCGATCCCGAAATCCTTCGGGACGATAACCATTCTGGCCAGCAGTATCAAAATAACGATACCGATCACCACGATCAGCGGTCTCAACACATGATTCTTCATAACCTTACTCTCCTCCCCTCAATTCAATCCCGTTCACTTGAATCCACAAGTATTTTAATTATTCCTCCCGCTTCAGCGTGTGCTTCATAAGCGTCACACCTTCCCAGAGAATGGCCAGGAAACAGAGCGACAGCCCCCCCACCAGGCCGAAGATGTGCACCAACTGCCATCGAATGACGATAAAAAGAATGACGAAAATAAGGGTAAGTTTCAGGCCGCTGATGACCAACGCAGCCAGGCTTGAAATTCCTGGCGTTGCGCCTGGGCGGAGGTAGATTTTTCCCACGGAGCTGGCCAGCCACCGGAAGTTCAGCAAGCCGAGTCCTCCTCCAAAGAGGATGCTGAACGGCAGGAACCACCAGCCCTGTGGGGGATGCTGAAGAAGGCTGTAGACGGAAGCGGCGGCGGCGGCACCGAGCACAATCAGGGAGGTCTTCATCGCAACCCCTTTGATGATGCTCGCTATAGCCTGTTGTCGTATCCTGATGTCGTCAGTCATGACTTCTTATCGTCGTCCTTATCAAACGAATCCTGACTCTGTTTGGCATGCACGAAGAGGTTCCGAAAGCCTGCGAAAATGCCGATTAGAAGAAAAACCGCTGTCAGCCAAGGGGAAGTGCCGAACCATTTATCCAGCTTGAGCCCGACGAAGAGACCGATCACGGTGGACAATACAAGGGTTAATCCCACGGTACTCAGCACGCCAAGCATACGAATGAGGCTGCGGTCTTTTTCTTCCATGATATTACTAACAGTTGATCGGAGGAGGCTCAGAGTAAAAAGAACATATTCTGTCAAAAGGTTTTATTTCTCAGCGTCCTCAATCGTGTTATTTCTTTTCAGAGACCCTTAAGACTTTTCCTCGCCGCCTCGATTGTTTTATTGATATCAGCCCTGCTGTGGGCCAGGGACATGAAGGCCGCCTCAAACTGGGATGGCGCAAGGTTGACGCCGTTCTTGAGCATGGATAGAAAAAATTTGCCGAACCGCCCCGTGTCCGATGTCTTGGCGCTGGCGAAATCTATCACTTTTTTGTCGGTAAAGAACGCGGTGAACATGGATCCCACGCGGTTGATCGTGGACGGGATTCCCGCTTCCTGCACCGCGCTCCTGAGTCCGTTTTCGAGATCGAGAGAGCTTTTTTCGAGCGATTTGTAAACACCGGGTTTCGCGAGCAGCTTCAACGTCTCGATTCCCGCGACCATGGCCAGTGGGTTACCGGAAAGCGTCCCCGCTTGATAGATGGGACCAATAGGCGCGATCTTCTGCATGATTTCAAGTTTTCCGCCGTAAGCGCCGACAGGCAGGCCTCCGCCGATCACTTTGCCGAGGCACGTGAGATCCGGTTTAATTTTATACAGCTGCTGAGCGCCGCCAAAAGAGACGCGGAATCCGGTCATCACTTCATCGAAAATGAGAACGATGCCATATTGGTTGCAGACCGTGCGAAGCCCCGCCAAAAAACCCGGCTCGGGTGGCACGCATCCCATGTTGCCTGCTACGGGTTCAACGATAATGCAGGAGATCTGCTCGCCTTCGCGGGAAGCAAGCTCCTTCACCGCATCCAGATCGTTGTAAGCCACGGTAAGAGTGTATTTGGCAAGATCCGCGGGCACCCCGGGGCTGTCCGGAAGTCCGAATGTTGCCACGCCACTGCCGGCCTTTACAAGCAGGCTGTCGCCGTGTCCGTGATAACATCCGTCAAACTTGAGGATCTTGTCCCTTCCCGTAAAACCACGTGCGGCACGGATGGCGCTCATTGTTGCCTCTGTGCCGGAACTGACCATCCGCACCATTTCGATGGAAGGGAAGGCTTTCTTGACCATCTTTGCAAGCGTAATCTCAAGTTCTGTCGGTGCGCCAAAGCTCGTTCCGCTGGCAATCGTCTTTTTGAGCGCGGCAGTCACTACAGGATGCGCATGCCCCAGAATCATCGGTCCCCAGGAAAGAACGTAATCGATGTAGGCCTTGCCGTCAACATCGAAGATCTTCGATCCTTTTGCTTTCTTGATGAAAAGCGGCTCGCCGCCCACAGAGCGAAATGCCCGAACAGGGCTGTTCACGCCGCCGGGTATATGTTTTTTTGCTTCCTCAAATAACTTTTTCGATCTCGGACCCGACATGCATACTCCTTTCGCTGATCATTCATGTCCCCCGTCAATGACCAACCCCCATAAAATATGAAAATCTGTCTTGAAAGTCAATGAAAAATCTCAGGGAATAAAGGTAATTGCAGTTTAATATCATGTAACAACCAGAATTTGCATTAGATGATCGGGACATCATCAAGCCTTTTGAATGGACGTCGAAAATTTCCCCCTTTTTATGAAACTATCGATGTAGGGGAAAACTAGAAACCTTCATGGACAGAGAAACAATTTTATCTCTTTTCGTTCGTTTTTGCGAGCAAGAATACCGCGACGCCCTCAGCATTGTTCAGGTCAAAGAACGGGATGCTCACGTCATAGTGACGGTCGCTGACCAGCGCCAAAAAAGAAGGATCGTCAAGAGCCAGCGGACGTGTTCCCGAAACACCATAGCGGAAGACCTCGATCCTGTTAAGCGCCTTGTGTTTGAAGCCCTCATGGATGATTATGTCGGCATCCGCCGTCCATTGTTCAAGCTCTTTCGGAAGGGGTTCCCGATCGACTTCTTTCATGACAGCTATCTGTCCGGGACCGACAAGAACAACGGTGCCGGCTCCGGCTCGCTGGAAGCGCCAGGAATCTTTGCCGGGCTTGTCAAGATCGAAGCCTGCCGATGCATGCTTCACGACAGCAACCCGCAGTCCCTGTTTCCTCAGGATCGGAACAATTTTTTCTATCAGGGTTGTTTTGCCGCTGTTCGAACATGCGGCAACAAACGAGAAGATGCGCATTCGAGAAGAATGACTCCCCCTGCCGTTCAAAGATACGAATCCGAACAGCGCCAAATTGAAGATCATGCCGCCTGCAGATTTGTCCAGATACGGGCGGATTGAAAAGTGCATCCGTTCATCTCGGTTTACAACGGTCTGCATTAACAGCCACAGCGGCGTTTTTCCAGCTGCTGTCTGGTCTGGGCCCTGCCGCCGATTTCATTACGCGCTATGATTCCGCCGATTCCGTTGGCTGCGATTTTTTCTTCTTTCCGAAAACTCGCGACGCTAGAATGCCGATCTCATAGAGCAGATAAATAGGTATAGAAAGAATTGTCTGATTGAAGATGTCCGGTGTCGGAGTCAAGATCGCGCCAAGTATGAACGCCCCGAGTAAAGCGAACTTCCGGTACTTGGCAAGCATGTCGGGGTTCACAATTCCCATCCGGCTCAGCAACACGATAATAAGCGGAAGTTCAAACACAATTCCACTGGCGAGGAGAAACTTTAAAATAAAATCGATATAATCTCCGATTCGAAGGATAGCGATGAGGTTCTCGGTCTTATAGGTCAGGAGGAACGGTACAGCGAAGGGCAGCAGGAAGAAGTAGCAGAAGAGTACGCCGATACCGAAAAAAAAGGAAGAGAAAAAAATAAACAATCCGACGTACTTTTTTTCCTTGAAGTGCAGTCCCGGTGCGATGAATTTCCATACCTGGTACATGATGAACGGGAAACCCAGCATGATGCCGGTTATAAGCGCGATCTTGAGGTGGGACCAGAAGGGCTCGATCAGGGTGGTATAGTGCAGCTTCTGAGGTGCAGCAGTGGGCACAACCGAGATGAAGGGATAGGCAAGCTGGAACTTCATCCTCGTATTCATGGGCCACATCAGAATTCGGAGGATATCCTCCGAATAATTAAAACAGACTCCGAAACCGACGGCAATGATAATGAGGGAGCGGACGATTCTCTTCCTGAGTTCCTCTAAGTGGCTCCAGAAGGGCATCCTCTGCTCTTCCTCAGGCATTGCCATGGGCATTCTCCTTTTTTTCCTTTTCCTGTTCCGCCGGCGCTGTTTCTGACGCAGACGCCTGTTTGGTTTCGTCCAAGGTTAGCTCCTGCCCGATTTTCTTTATCTCGTCAAGCTGGGCGGTCTTTTCCACATCTTTCATCTCGGCCTTCATGGATTCCTGGAATTCCTCGGATGCCCTCTTGAATTCCGCGAGTGCGCGGCCGATGGACCGGCCAATTTCGGGAAGCTTTTTTGGACCGAACACGACAAGGGCAATAACAAAAATGAGCAACAACTCAGGAAATCCGAGACCGAACATGGCGTTCTCCTCTGCTCTAAAGGCGAGAAATTTATTGAAAAATAACCACTGAAACCGTCAGAATTCATCTGCGGCTAGAAAAGGTTCATCCCGATTGACGGACCACTTACCCTCGACCTCTCACGTTTTGTCCCACAAGCCACTGCTTAATCTTTATCCGGCTTGAGTTCAATTACGGCACTGATTTCCATGGACCTGTTCTGCCGTATCACTTTGAGCATGACCGTTTTGCCAATGTGCCCGAAGGCGACCATCCTCGGCAATTCGGCTGGGTCAAACACCTTTTTACTATCAAGAGCAATGATCACATCGCCGCGCTGGAGACCAGCCTTTTCCGCCGGTCCACCATGCACCACACCGGTTACCAGTGCCCCGATCGGTTCGGATAAGCCAAGCGCAGCCGCCAGGTCGGGCGTGAGCTGCTGCGCCGTGACTCCCAACCAGCCCATGTCGGGCCTTCCTTTTTCCTTGATCGACGGCAACAATCCTTTCACCATGGTGATCGGCACTGCAAAACCCAGGTTCTGACCCTGGGCAATAATCAGTGTGTTCATCCCCACAACCTCGCCCTTCGTATTGAATAACGGTCCTCCACTGTTGCCCGGATTGATGGCTGCATCGGTCTGGATGAGATCGTCATAAGGGCCCGCACCGATGACCCGGCCCTTGGCTGAGACAATGCCAGCGGTCACGGTTTCAGAAAGCCCGAAGGGATTCCCGATTGCCACAACCCAGTCACCAACCTCGAGGGCATCCGAATCACCAAGAACGACGGAGGGAAGATTATCCACCTCAACCTTGATTAGGGCGATGTCTATCTCCCGGGACCTTCCGATGAGTTTTGCATCGAACACCCTTCCGTCGGCAAGTGCGACTTTAATGTCTTTTGCCTTGTCGACAACATGGTTGTTCGTAAGGATATATCCGTCAGGACTGATGATGAAGCCCGATCCCAGACTCTGGCGCACCTGTTCTCTTTGTGGCCTGCCTCCGAAAAAATGATAATAAAATTCATCCATCTGGGGATCGCCGAAGGGGGATTGCTGCTGCACCTTGATTACTTGCCTGGTCGAGATATTTACAACAGCGGGCATCTCTTTTTTCACAAGAGGAGCAAAAGACTCCTGGGCAGCGGCCGCACCTGATGTAAAAGGTACGAAACAGATCAGGCACACGAGAACAAGGAATATTTTGATCGACAATCTCACGAACAACCTCCTCGGTGACAGGCTGCCACAACAGTCAATAGATATCACGCTGCCACGGGATAGTCAAGGTATTTCGTTGGGTTACGCATTGTTGAGGCACGGAAAACATGAACTGGGACTGGAGGCATCCGCATGCGGCGCGGTGAGAGAGGCGCTGGTCCATGCCGTATGGGTTTTTGCTACATAGAAACCCGAATAACCGTTTTTACGTTGCCCCGGACATTAAAATCACCCACTATTTCAAGTGCGCGGGGTTTGAGATTTTTCTTCAGCACATCAAATATCAGGTTTGTCACTGATTCATGTGACACACACTGATCTCGGAAACTGTTCAAATAAAGCTTCAAGCTCTTAAGCTCAACTACCTTTTTGCCAGGCGTATAGGTAATTCTGATGGTCGCAAAATCCGGATAGCCGGAGCGAGGGCAAAGACAGGTGAATTCCGGGTACGAAATATCGATGGTGTAGTCTCTATCGGGATTGGGATTGGGCCAGAGTTCGAGTGACGCCTGCTTGATTGCCTTGGTTCCGTATTTCATTAAATCGATTGTAACCTATTCCGACATAGCTGTAAAGATGAAAGATGAGAAAGCTTAGGGGCAGTCTTTATGCCATTTGACGAGTTGTTCGGTCTCCCACCGGGCAAGACTCTCCCCTTTTCCAGCCTCTTCGAAACAGCATCACGCATTCCAGATATTATCGTACACCAGATGTCTCCTCTTGCGGAACTTGAGAAACCCAGCATCACATGAGTTATTATAAAGGCGCCCTTTGGGGCGCCTTTATTTATCCTTCTGCGCCGTAAAACCCCGTCTCTTCAGGGCGGGGATATAAGGCGCTGGTTGCAACGCAACCAAAAAAAAGTATTGTTTTTGATAATTAAGTAGACAAATGTTCACCGCTTTGCTATAATTAGCAATGATGGTTGCGATCGCTAAAGAACTTGAGTATCAAACAATGACCTCCGTCGGTAAAGTGTCGGTAACGGATGAC
>Ga0209415_10001016_pt1 | contig 53249 bp, 51 predicted proteins | sample PeaSoiSIISIP2007_FD_187696 | JGI IMG/M metagenome (GOLD analysis project Ga0209415, IMG submission 187696) | Peat soil microbial communities from Weissenstadt, Germany - SII-SIP-2007 (SPAdes) (version 2) | ecosystem: Environmental > Terrestrial > Soil > Wetlands > Peat | place: Germany... | reverse complement strand
CTCCCCCTCGCCCCCTCCCGCCAGGGGAGGGGGGATTGTCGGCAGGTGCCAGATCGCTGGTGGTGATGGATAGTTTGTGGTGATTCGGGTGGTTGATTGGACTGCGAAATCAGACGCAGTCGGTGCGCCAGAGACAGTTTTCTTGGCCGCAACTGTTCGCGTGGCCGGTCTCGAAGCATTGGCTGTTTTCTTCGCTGGCTTGGATGGCTCTGATCAGTTCGGCTTTCTTCATCTTGCCCGGGGCGATTCCTTGATGCTTGGCGATGGCTTTGATGTCTTCCAATTTCATGCGAATCCTCCTGGAAATGGTTACTCGGGGTGAGCCCTCTCCCTCTGGGGGATAGGGGTGTTGATCTAAAAGTCGCCGTGCTGCCACATGTCGGGGGTGAAGCGGACGGCACGGTTGCGGCCGGTTTCTTTGGCTCGATAGAGTGCCACGTCGGCATATTTGATCGCTTGCCAGAAGCCGTCGGTGTCGCCGGGGAAGACGCTGGCGCCGATGGAAATGCTCTTCTGCAGGACGACGTTGCCTACCTTCAGCTTGAACTCCTCCATTTTAGTTCTGATCTTTTCGGCGGCAATCATGGCCCCGCTTTCGTCCACGTCCAAAAGCAGCACCAGGAACTCTTCCCCTCCGAAACGTATCACCAAGTCCGCTTCCCTCACCGAGGTTTTCAGCACGTTCGCCGTCGCCTTGAGCATCTGGTCGCCGACGTCGTGACCGTGGGTGTCGTTGACCTGCTTGAAGTAGTCCAGGTCGCAGACCAGAAGGCCTATCTGCTTGTCTCTGCGCAATACGCCCGCGATGATCTGCTTGGTGTGTTCCTGCAGGAAGCGGCGGTTGTACAATCCGGTCAGCGGGTCGACGAGCGCGGAGTCGCGCAGGGTCTGCATGAGCCGCTTGGCTTCCAGTACGGACAGGGACTGGTTGAGATAGGTTTCCGCCTTGAACAGGCGGGAGGTGTCGGCGCCGGACAAGGTCTGCTGTTCGCCGATGGGGAAACGGAACTGCACCACGGCTCCGGTGTTGCCTCCCAGCATGATGGGAACGCAGATGTGGCCGATCCCCTCTTCGGGGACGAAGTAGCGGCAGATGCCGCTGAACTCGAAGGACGAGATCTTGTGGGCGGACTTTACGGCGCGGCAGTTGTTGCAGTCGGTCAGGATGTCCTCGTAGCAGTGCAGACGGGTGTCGCCCACCAGGGGGGGATAAACCGGTTTTATCTCTTTCTGCAGAGGGTTGACCTCGAAGATGGTGTAGTCGTCGATGCCGATGTCGCTTACGAATACTTCGCCCAGCCGGCGGTAGACTTCGTCGAGCGAGGTGTCCTCTTCGATCACCTTCTTGAAGACGGTCATGCTGTAGACCGCTTCCATCAGGTGGTTGAATTTGCGGGACAGGGTGCCGATCTCGTCTTTCGAGGTGATGGACACTTTCTTGGCGAGGTCTATGTCGCCGGTGCTCAGGGAATCGATCTGCCGGATGATGGCTTTGATAGGCTGGTGAAAGGCCACGATGATCCAGTGCGTGAAGAGAACCAGCAGCAGGGACGCTATGATCAGCACGCCGATGACGACGTTCACCGCGTTCTTGATGTGCCCGTAGATCTGCCGGTTATGGGCTTGGTAGTCGGCGGAGATGAGCTTGAGATGTTCGCCGGACAGGGCGATGGCCTGGGCGATGTCGCCCTGCACGCTTTTGTACGACTCCGCCGGCGTGAGCACACCCTTTTTCTGCTGGTAGATGTCGAGGGTGCTGTCGATGTGGGTGGTTAGGGTCAGCATCTTCTGCAGATAGGTCATCCCCGCAGGATTTGCCTTGGCCATGTTGTTGATGACCTGCTCGACGATGTTGATGCCGTTGCCGGTCTGACCGTTCTGGTGCAGTGTCAGGTCGCTGATGGCGGCACGGATTCCCTCCAGCTGTTTGCGGGAGGCGTCGAAGCCGGAGAAATCCGCTTGGCCAGTCGAGGTCTTGTAAGCCTGCCGAAGGGTGCCGTCCAGATCGTTGAGGCGCGCCAGCACGATGACGATGGTCTGCCGGTAAGGGATTACCTGCTCCGCTACCTGGTAGTACTGGTAATGGATGGCCGTCATGGAAATCACGGCGACGGCCGACATGAGCACGAACCAAAGCATGGTGCTTCCGGCAAAAAGCAGGAACTTCCTCTTGATCGGCAAATCGGTGAAGGTCAGCAAGCCGCGGAGCTTCTGTCCCAGGTTTGCTGCGCCGCCGGTTGTGCTTGGTTCAGTGCCGTTGTTTCGATCCTCTGAAATCATGTGCCTCCGGAGTGCTGTGTCGGGCAGCATTCGCTCCTTGGGTAGATTTTGTTGATTAGCCGGGGTTGTGGGACACTATATAGATATGTATTTTGGTTGTCAAAGGAGATCGTATTGGTCAGTTTGATCCGGGGGAGGGGGATGGAAAGGCAAAAGCCCCAACGGGACGTTCCCGCCGGGGCTTTTTGTGGTTACGGCAGTGGTTGTTGTTAGCGGTGAAATACCCTGTCAGACCTCTTCGCAGTCGTCTTCGCGCCAGCTGTCCAGGCTGCCGTCGGGGAGCTGCACCTGCACGGTGTCGCCCTCGATGGTGCAGCCAAAACTAAGCCCCACTTCGCCGGTGACGCGGTTTCTCACGTTTACCCGTTCGTCCTTTCTCTCGGTACGATCGCAAATGTCGGAATGCGGTCCTTTCATGACACCCTCCTCGTCTGCCGTCTCATTTGATGATATCAAGACGCGGGGTACTTGGCAAACGATACCGGGTCGGCCCCCTTCATCAAAGGGGGGTGAAAGTCTAGAGGACGGAGGCGACCTCGGGGGAGACGGTGGCCTGGAACTGCTCGAAGTTGTGCCGGAACATCTCCACCAGCTTGGCGGCGGTCTGGTCGTAGGCTCCCTTGTCGGCCCAGGCGTTGCGCGGGTTGAGCACTTCCTGCGGGATGCCGGGACAGGTGGCGGGGATGTCAAGCCCGAAGACCGGGTCCTTTTCGAAGGGAACCGACTTCAGCGTGCCGTCCAGGGCGGCGTTCACCAGTGCGCGCGAGTAGGCGATCTGCATGCGGTTTCCCACCCCGGGGCCGCCGCCGCTCCAGCCGGTATTGACCAGCCAGCAGTCGACCTGCTGCGAGTCGAGCTTCTGCCGCAAAAGTTCGGCATAGACCGAGGGGCGCAGCGCCATGAAGGGCGCGCCGAAGCAGGTGGAGAAGGTCGCCTGCGGCTCGGTGACGCCCGCCTCGGTGCCGGCCACCTTGGCGGTGTAGCCGGAGAGGAAGTGGTACATCGCCTGCTCGGGGGTGAGCCTCGCTATCGGCGGCAGTACGCCGAAGGCGTCGCAGGTGAGCATGATTACGTTGGTCGGATGGCCGCCGATGCCCGAACGGATGATGTTGGGGATGTGGGTGATCGGGTAGGAGGCCCGGGTGTTCTCGGTAAAAGATTCGTCGTCCAGGTCGATCCGCCGGGAGATGGTGTCGATGGCCACGTTTTCCAGGATGGTGCCGAACTGCCGGGTGCAGGCGTAGATCTCCGGCTCGGATTCCTTGGAGAGGTTGATGATCTTGGCGTAGCACCCGCCTTCGAAGTTGAAGACGCCGTGACCGTCCCAGCCGTGCTCGTCGTCGCCGATCAAAAGCCGGTTGGGCGCCGCGGAGAGGGTGGTCTTGCCGGTGCCGGAAAGCCCGAAGAAGACGGCCACCTCGTCCTTCTCGTTCGCGTTGGCCGAGCAGTGCATGGAGAGCACCCCTTTTTGCGGCAGGAGGTAGTTGAGCACGGTGAAGATCGACTTCTTGATCTCGCCGGCGTAGCTCGTGCCGCCGATGATCACCATTTTCCGGGCGAAGTTGATGATGATGAAGGCCTCGGAGTTGGTGCCGTCGGTCTTGGGGATCGCGTGGAAGTTGGGGAGGTCGATCACGGTGAACTGCGTCTTGTGGGTAAGGAGTTCCTCGGTCGTGGCGCGCACGAACATGTTGCGCGCGAAGAGCGAGTGCCAGGCGCGCTCGGTGATGATGCGGATGGGGAGGCGATACTGGGGGCTTGTGCCGGCGAAGCAGTCCTGCACGAACAGGTCGTGCCCCTGCATGTAGAGACACATCCGGTGGTAGAGGTCGTCGAATTTCTCGGGCTCGAAGGGGCGGTTCACCTTCCCCCAGTTGATGAGTTCGCGGCTGGACGGCTCGTCGACGATGAACTTGTCGTTGGCGGCCCTCCCCGTGTAGTGTCCGGTCTTCACCGACAAAGCCCCCATGTGGGAGATCATCCCTTCGCCCCTTCTCGCTACCTGCTCGTACAAAACCGCGGTAGGCAGTGTCCAGTAGATGAGGTTGGGGTTCAAGATACCGTGCTCTTCCAGTCCGGTCCCACGGGTGATGTCATTGAGTCTCATGCCGCGTCTCCTCCCTGGTTGTTAAAACAGTGAAGGCCCCGATTGTCCAATCGGAGCCTTCACCTTTGTTGTGCTATTTATTCTCTATGAGTTTGCGCTAAAGTGCAAGCCGGAAACTACTCGTTGTACCCTTCGTCGGCCAGATCGGCGGAGTACTGCTCCCAGTGCTCGGGCGAGCGCCAGAGGCCGGAAAGGATCATGGAGCGGATCTGCATGAACTCCTTGGGGAGACGGTCGTACATCTTCAGGAACATCTCCTCGTGGGAGAGGAGCTCGGTGTTCCAAAGCTCGCGGTTCACCGACTCGAGATCGTGGAACTGGCTGCGGGTGACCTCGCTAAGCCCGGTCCAGTCCATGTCCTCGTAGTGCGGCATCCAGCCCAGCGGGCTCTCCACGGCGTTGGCCCGGCCGTTGGCGCGGTCCACGATCCACTTCAGGACCCTCATGTTGTCGCCGAAGCCCGGCCAGAGGAACTTGCCGTTGGCGTCTTTTCTGAACCAGTTGACGCTGAACATCATCGGCGGCTGCGGGGTGACGCGGCCCATCTGCAGCCAGTGGTTGAAGTAGTCGGCGATGTGGTAGCCGCAGAAGGGGAGCATCGCGAACGGGTCGCGGCGCACGTTGCCGATGGCGCCGACCGCGGCGGCGGTGGTCTCGGAACCCATGGTGGCGGCGAGGTAGACGCCGTAGCTCCAGTTGAACGCCTGGTAGACGAGCGGAATGGTGTTGTTGCGGCGGCCGCCGAACACGAACGCCTTCATCGGCACGCCCTTGGGATTCTCCCAGTTTGGGTCGATGGAGGGGCACTGGCCGGCCGGGGAGGTGAAGCGGGAGTTCGGGTGCGCAGCCGGGCGGCCGCAACCCGGGGTCCAGGCGTTACCCTGCCAGTCGGTCAGTTTTGCCGGCGGCGTGTCGGTCATCCCCTCCCACCAGACGTCGCCGTCCTCGGTGAGCGCCACGTTGGTGAAGATGGAGTTCTTGGCGCAGGAGTGCATGGCGTTCGGGTTGGACTTGAAGGAGGTGCCGGGGGCCACGCCGAAAAAGCCCGCTTCCGGGTTGATGGCGTAGAGCTGGCCGTCGGGGCCGGGCTTGATCCAGGCGATGTCGTCGCCCACCGTGGAGACCTTCCAGCCGGTCTCCTTGAAGTGGTCGGGCGGCACCAGCATGGAGAGGTTGGTCTTGCCGCAGGCGCTCGGGAAGGCGGCGCCGAGATAGGTCTTCTCGCCTTCCGGCGACTCGATCCCCAGGATCAGCATGTGCTCCGCCAGCCACCCCTCGTCCTTGGCGATCTTGGAGGCGATCCGAAGTGCCAGGCATTTCTTGCCCAAAAGCGCGTTGCCGCCGTAGCCCGAGCCGAAGGACCAGATGGAGCGCTCTTCCGGGAAGTGGACGATGTATTTTTCCTTGTTGCACGGCCAGGAGACGTCTTTCTGGCCTGGGGCCAGCGGCGCGCCGATGGAGTGCAGGCAGGGGACGAACTCGCCGTCGCCCAGGACGTCGATGACTTTCTTGCCCATGCGGGTCATGATCTTCATGTTCACGGCGACGTACGGGGAGTCGGAGATCTCCACGCCGATCTTGGCGATGTTGGAGCCCAAAGGACCCATGGAGAAGGGGATGACGTACATGGTACGGCCCTTCATGCAGCCGGTGAAGAGTTCGGCCAGCTTCTTCTTCATCTCCTTGGGCGCCACCCAGTTGTTGGTAGGGCCTGCGTCTTCCTTGGCGATGGAGCAGATGAAGGTGCGGTCTTCGACGCGGGCCACGTCGCCGGGATCGGAGCAGGCGAGGTAGCTGTTCGGACGCTTCTCCTGGCTCAGTTTGCGGAAGGTGCCGGCCTCTACCAGCTGGTTGCACAGTCTGTCATATTCTTCCTCGGACCCGTCACACCAGTAAATGTTGTCCGGTTGGCACATGGCGGCGACTTCTTTTACCCAATCCTGCAACTGCTTGTTTTTTACTTCGTAACTCATGCCCTCTCCTCCTTGTGATGTTTACGATTCATGAACATGCATCTGCAACGTGCTGCTGCTATCGGGACGGTCGGAAGGGGCGGCTGCCCGCTTTCGGCCGTTGACGTTAACTGAATAAGCCGTCACGATTACACCTTTCAAAAGGTCGACGTGGCTTGTCATCCTGAGCGTAGCGAAGGATCTGCTTCTTCGCCGTAGTCGTTACCGGCAGATCCTTCGCTGACGCTCAGAATGACGAACTCTTCTTTCTCTTGGGTGCTGCATAGGGGTGCGACACAGTAGGCAGGATTTGCAGTACGTCGTGGGTGGGAGAATGGGATAAGCGGGCTCCCTTGCCCTTTCTGACGATTTGCTCTCTGACAGCGGGAACTGTCAACGAGCCGCAACCTCGTCCCCTTCTGAATCAATTTTAATTACACCCCTATAACACAACGGGTATTAAAAGCAAGCTCAAATATTGCGCCGGACGATTGACTGGGCGACGGCGTCTGCTACAGTATTGCCTGCGCAAAATTTCCAAAAGGGGGGAGCTTATGGAGCCTTACATCTGTACCATCTGCCAGTACGTCTATGACCCCTATATCGGCGATCCTGATCACGGTGTACCGCCGGGGACGCCGTTCGCCGATCTGCCCGACGACTGGACCTGCCCGGTCTGCGGCGCCGGCAAGGACGCTTTCGAGCCGGAATGACGGAGGGGGACAGGCACCTGCGGAGCCAGTCCCCGCCGCAAGCCCGCAAAAAAAGGGGGGGATTTACTACTCCCCCCCTTCCCGCTATAGATCCCGCAGCACCCGTTCCATTTCGTCTGTCAGTTCTTTCAGGTCCTTAAGCTGCATGTCTCCCATATGAGCGATACGGAAGGTCTTGCCTTTCAGTTTGCCGTAGCCGTCGTCGAAGGCGAAGCCGCGTTCGGAAAGCCGCTTCTTCAGCGCGGAGAGGTCCGTGTTGCGTTCGTTGGCGGCGCAGGTAAGGGTCACGGAGCGGTACGGTTCGGCGACGAACAGGCCGAAACCCTGCGCCGTGACCCAGCCCCGAACGTACTCGGCCAGGTCGGCGTGGCGCTGCCAGCGGTTTTCCAGGCCCTCGGCCAGCATGCGGTCAAGCTGGCAATCCATGGCGAAGATCTGGGAGATGCACGGGGTAGACGGGGTGTTGTCCTTCTCGTCGGCGGCGGCGAACTCCAGGAAGTCGAAGTAGTAACCGCGGCCCGGCACCGTCTTCGCGCGGTCGAGGGCGCGCTGGCTGGCGCTGAACACGGCGAGCCCAGGCGGCAGGGCGAAGGCCTTCTGCACGCCGAAGATGCAGCAGTCGATACCCATTTCCTTGACCGGGATCTTGAGCGCGCTCATCGAGGAGACGGTGTCGACGATGGAGACCACGTCCGGGTACTTCTTCAAGACCCGGGCGATCTCGGCTAAGGGCGACATCACGCCGGTCGAGGTCTCGTTGTGGATCAGGGTGATGGCGTCGTACTTGCCGGTGGCAAGGGCCTGGTCGACCAATTCCGGGGTGATGGGCTCGCCCCAGGCGACCTTGAAGGCGTCCGCCTCCTTGCCGCAGGAAAGCGTTACGCCGTGCCACTTGTCGGAGAAGGCGCCGTTGCAGAAGTTCGCGCAGCGTTTGCCGACCAGGTTGCGCACCGCACCCTCCATCACGCCGAAGGCGGAGGAGGTGGCGAGGAAGACGCGGTCGTCGGTGCACATCACACGCTTGAGCTTGTCGGTTACCCGTTTGTGCAGCTGTGCGTATTCGGGCATGCGATGGCCGATCATCGGGGTTGCCATCGCCTGGAGTATTTCGGGGTTGATCTCCACCGGGCCGGGGATGAAGAGCTTTTTGTGCATGTGCGGGGACTCCGTGGTTTCGGGGGTGTGCCGGCAGCTAAGGCGGTGGGATTTTCAGATGCGTCAAAGGCCGGTCCGGGGGCAGCCCGGGCCGGTCGCCTGCTGCTGGCGGACCCCGAAGGTAGCAGATGCGGTTGGTGATGTCAAGTAATCTCGTATTCGTATACCGATTTCGGTAAAGGCTTAGCCACGGAGAAAATCTGAGCAAGACGGAGGAAAATCCAGGGGGATAAAACCTGAATCTTTTGCAGTAACGTCCCTCTTTTGCAAAGGGGGGGGACGTAAATGGCGCAAGAGTGGCAGCCATTGGGAATCGTTTGGTCGTCCTGGCTTGTCATCCTGAGTGCAGCGAAGGATCTGCTTTTGTTTCGGATTTTCCTCGGATTTTCTCCGTGGCTAAGCGGTTTGCCGGGTCGGCTGTAGTGCTTGCTTATTAAACGGCAAAATGTTACAAATGCCTGTTTGCAGTTTATTAAATTAAAGAAAAGAAAATGCAGCTTTTTTCAATCGTTAGCCTCTCCGCATTTTCAGCCGGTACCCCATGAAACCTATCATCGCCATCGTCGGACGCCCCAACGTCGGGAAATCCACTTTATTCAACAGACTGGTCGGACGCCGCAAGGCGATGGTCGACGACATGCCGGGCGTTACCCGCGACCGCAACTACGCGGAAGTAAAACGCTTCGATCTCCCCTTCATCCTGGTCGATACCGGCGGCTTCGAGCCGGAGACCTCGGACCGCCTCCTGCAGCAGATGCGGGAACAGTCGCGCTTCGCCATGGACGAGGCGGACCTGATCCTCTTCGTCATGGACGCCCGCGACGGCCTCACCCCCGCGGACCTCGAGGTGGTGGAGATGCTGCGCCGCGTCGACAAGCCGGTCTTCTACGTGATCAACAAGGTGGACGGCGACAAGCAGGAATCCCTGGCCGGCGACTTCTACGAGCTGGGGGTCGACCACATCCACATGATCTCCGCCGAACATAACCGCGGCGTGGGGGACCTGATCGACGAGATGCTCGCCTCCGTCCCCGCTCAGCACGACCCGGAGGCGGACGAGGAGATCACCCGCATCTCGGTGGTGGGACGGCCCAACGTGGGCAAATCCACCCTGGTGAACCGTCTTTTGGGCTACGAGCGGGTGGTGGCGAACCCCACCGCCGGCACCACCCGCGACTCGGTCGACACCCGTTTCACGGTCAACAAGAAGCCGTACCTTTTGATCGACACCGCCGGCATCCGCCGCAAGGGAAAGACGGTGGAGAAGGTGGAGAAGTACTCGGTGGTGGACGCCCTGCGCTCGATCGAGCGCTCCGACGTGGTTTTGATCGTGCTGAGCGCGGAGGAGGGGGTCACCGAGCAGGACACCAAGATCGCAGGCTACGCCTACGAGGCGGGACGCGGCTGCATCTTCGTGGTCAACAAGTGGGACACGCTCACCAAGGACAACGCAAGCACGGCGCGCTTCACCGAGGAGATCCGGCGCAACTTCAAGTACCTCCCCTTCGCGCCCATCCTGTTCGTCTCCGCCGTCAGCGGCCAGCGCACCGGCAAGATCATCGCCGAGGTGGACCTGGTGATGGAGCAGTACACGAAAAGGGTTTCCACAGCCGACCTCAACAAGGTCTTCACCCAGGCGATCGACGAGAACCACGCGCCGCTCGACCAGGGGAGAAGGGTGAAATTCTTCTACGCGACCCAGGTCGCCGTGAAGCCCCCCACCTTCGTGATCTTCACCAACCGCCCGGAGGGAATCTACTTCTCCTACGAGCGTTACCTGATGAACAGGTTCAGGGAGGCGTTCGGTTTCAACGGCACGCCGATCAAACTTCTTTTCCGCGGCCGGGACCGCAAAGAGGGCTGAAATCATTCTTTACTTGACCTGTGCGATGGTTTAGTATGGCGGGCATTCTGCACACCCCTCACCTGAGAGAACGGCAGCCATGAGTCTGGTCGGCAACCTGGAAGACCTGGGACTGGGCGAGATCCTGCAGATCGTGAGCCTGAGCAGGAGATCGGGCGTGCTCTCCCTGGAAAGCCGGGGGCGACAGGCGCGCATCGTCTTCAAGAACGGGCAGGTGATCCGGGCAACTTCGACTACCTTCCAGCAGAGTCTCGGCGAGGTGCTGATCCGCAAGCGGATCATCGACCTTCCCCTGTTGCGGCGGGCCCTTAAACTGCAGGCGCACGAGGGACACCGTCAGCTGTTGGGCTGCCTGATGATCGAGCGTTTCGGCGTGAACGGCGAAGCGGTCGAGGCGGTGGTGAGGGAGCAGATCGAGAACGTGGTCTACTCCCTTTTTCTGTGGGCGGAAGGGGTGTTCGAGTTCGACCTGCAGGAGGTGCCGGAATACGACGCCACCTGTCTCGACCCGGTCGAGTTCATGCTCAAGCAGGGTCTCAACCCGCAGTACCTCGCCATGGAAGGAAGCCGTCTTTTGGACGAGCTGCGCCGCCGCGAGGCCGCGGGGGAGGGCGGGGAGGAATCGCCGCCGGCGCTTGGGGGCGAGGAGCCGTCCATCGAGGACGCCTTCGATTTCGATTTCGGCCCGGAGGGCGCGCCTGCGGTTCCGGAGGTTCCGGAAGTCCCGGCGGCCGAAGGTGGACAGGCGCCTGCGGAGCCGGTCCCCGAGGGGATGGTGAACCTGGGGGACGAGCTCCGCTTCGAGCTGGGCGAGGCTGCGGCGGCCGCCGTACCCGCCGATCCGGCGCCCGGACGCACGCCGCTTCGGTCCATGCTGGAGGAGTTGAACTGCCAGCAGTTGGGCGGCGGCATCATGCTTTTGGTCCTGCGCTACGCCGCCGAGTTCCTGAACCGCGGCGTGGTGCTGATGGTGAAAAAGGAGAGCTTGGCCGGCCTGGGACAGTTCGGGCTGGAGGACGACGACGGCAGCGCCGACCGCAGGGTGAGGAACCTGAGCATCCCGCGGGACGAGGTCTCGCTGTTCTCGCCGGTTCTTGAAAGCCGGCTTCCCTTCAAGGGGGGAGTCGACGACTCCATCTGGAGCGATCTTTTCCTGGAACAGCTGGGGAGGACGCGGCCGCTGGAGCTGATGGTGGCGCCGGTCGTGGCCGAGGGGAAGGTGGTGGCCCTTTTGTACGGCGACAACCTGCCGGAATTGAAGCCGGTCGGAGATACCGAGGCGTTGGAAATATTCCTGGGACAGGCCGGGATAGCCATGGAAAAGGCCCTTTTGCAGCGGAGATTGCAGGAGCAGGGGAGACACGAGAAGTGAAGCGGATACTGATAGCGGAAGATTCCAGCTCCATGCGATCCATGCTGGCGTCGACCATCGACGAGCTGGAACGCTTTGTCGTCGTCGAGGCGGCAAGCGGCTTCGAGGCACTGCGCCTTTTGCCGCGCGAACCGGTCGATCTGATTATCACCGACATCAACATGCCGGACATAAACGGTCTGGAGTTGATAAGTTACGTGCGCAACAACCCGAACTACCAGTCGATCCCGCTGTTCATCGTCTCCACGGAGAGCGGCGAGAAGGACCTGGAGAAGGGACTTGCCCTGGGCGCCAACGAGTACCTGGTCAAGCCGTTCGACCCCGCCCGGCTGCAGGAATTGATACTGAAGTACCTCGGTTGATAGGCAAGCAGGCTGATCACCGTAACCGGATCGGGTGACTATGAGCGTTGAAGAGAACATAGGCAAGGCGGTGAAGGATTTCCTGGCGGAGGCCGAGGAGATCCTGGACCAGTTGAGCACCGACCTGATGGCGCTGTCCGACTGCGCCGACGGCGGCGAGTTTCAGCCGGACCTGGTGAACTCCGTCTTCCGTGCCGCCCACTCGCTCAAGGGGCTCGCGGGCATGTTCGGCTTCACCGAGATCGCCGAACTGGGGCACCACCTGGAAAACCTGCTGGACGCGCTCAGGCTGGGGAGGGTGGAACTCAATCAGACCGTGGTGAGCGTGCTGTTCGAGTCGGTGGAGCAGCTGGGCTTCCTGGTGCGCGAGGCGGTGGAGCCGCGCGGGGAGAGCGTCGACTACTCCGGCACCATGCAGCGCATCAACGCCTGCCTCAACAAGGAACCGGCCGGCTCCACGGAATCGCCGCTTGCCTCCCTGAACCTCCCCGAGATCGTGCTCAACTCGATGACCGAGTACGAGGAGCACCGCCTGCTGGAAAACCTGAAGAACGGGCGCTACGTCTACTCGATCCGCATCTCGCTTCTTTTGGTCAACTTCGACTCCGAACTGATGGAGCTCACCGAGCAGTTGAAGCAGGCGGGCGAGGTGGTCAGCACCCTGCCGTCCGCCTCCTCCACCGAAGAGGCCGGCATCGACTTCGAGATCCTCTTCGGCTCCAAGCTCTCGATCGCCGAACTCACCCCGCTCATCGACCGGGACAAGCTCACCATCACCAAGCTCGGCGGCCACGCGCCCACGGCCACCGCCCCCAAGCCCTCCTCCGCCCCCGGGGCTGCGTCCGCTTCCTTAACTGCCGATCCGGCGGGCTCGCCCGCGGCTGCCTTGGCGGAGGCGGGGCCGTCTTCCCTGGACGCGGTCAGCGCCAAGAGCATGAGCCGCACCGTGCGGGTGGACATCGGCAAGCTCGACCTGTTGATGAACATCGTGGGCGAACTGGTGCTCTCCCACTCGGTGATCTACGAGATGGGCGCCCGCATGCGGCGCGAAGGTCTGGGCGCGCGCGGCCAGGAGCTGTCCAAGGCCGCCAAGGGGCTGGAGAAGAAGCTCGCCGAACTGCAGAAGGGGGTCATGGAGATCCGCATGATCCCGGTCGGCCAGCTCTTCGAGAAGATGTCGCGCATCGTGCGCAAGATCTCGCGCGAGCAGGGGAAGGTGGTCGACCTCAAGCTCTACGGCGCCGAGACCGAGCTGGACAAGCTGATCATCGAGGACATCGCCGACCCGGTGATGCACATCGTCAGGAACGCCATCGACCACGGCATCGAATCCCCCGAGGTCAGGGCCGCCGCGGGCAAGAGCGAGAAAGGCACCATCACCCTCTCCTCCTTCCAGAAGGGGAACCACGTGGTGATCCAGATCGAGGACGACGGCGGCGGCATCGACGTGGGCCGGGTCAAGCAAAAGGCGATCAAGCTGGGCTTCATCGACACGCCCGACGAGGTGAACGACCGCGACGCGCTGGAATTCATCTTCCGCCCCGGCTTCTCGACCACCGAGACGGTGACCGACATCTCCGGCCGCGGCGTCGGCATGGACGTGGTGCGCACCAACATCGCCTCCCTCTCCGGCATGATCGACGTCGAGACCTTCCCCGGCCGCGGCACCCGCATGACCATCACGCTCCCGATCACGCTCGCCATCATCAAGGCGCTGATCATCTCCACCGCCGGCCGGACCTACGCGGTCCCCATCACCTCGGTCCTGGAGAGCATCATCGTCGATAAGAAGGAAATCAAAACCGTCGAGCGCAAGGAAGTGATCCAGCTGCGCGAGGCGACCCTGCCGCTTTTGCGCCTCTCGGAGCTCTTCCGGCTCAAGGGGGGCGCTCCCACGCCGGAAAGCTTTTACGTGGTCGTGGTCGGCGTGGCCGAAAAGAGGCTGGGGCTCGTGGTGGACGACCTTTTGGGGCAGCAGGACATCGTCATCAAGTCGATCGGCGAGACCTTCGCCGGCTTCAAGGGTATCTCCGGGGCAGCCGACCTGGGCGACCAGCGGACCATCCTGGTGCTGGACGTAGGTTCCGTCATCAGCGAGGCGGCCCGAGGGGGCAACTGATGTACAAGGCGTTTTACGGTCTCACGGAAAAGCCCTTCTCGAAAACCCCCGATCCCCGCTTCCTGTTTCTGAGCGCGGGGCACAAGGAGGCGCTGGCCCGGCTGGAATACGCGGTGGAAGAAAGCGAGATCGCACTTCTGACCGGCGAGATCGGCTGCGGCAAGACCACGCTGTCGCGGGCCCTGATGGACCGGGTGGGGGAGCGTTACCACTTCCTGTTCGTCTTCAACCCGAGGCTTTCCGCCGACGAGCTCTTGAGGGTGATCGCCCAGGGGCTTGCGGTCGAGAACCCCTCCACCAGGAAGGACGAGCTTCTGGGGGAGATCACCGGTGCGCTCTACCGGCTGCACGGGCAGGGGCGGGTCCCCGTGGTGGTGATCGACGAGGCGCAGATGATCCCGGACCGCGAGCTGTTCGACGAGATAAGGCTTCTGACCAACTTCCAGCTGGACGACAAAAACCTTTTGAGCGTGATCGTCATGGGGCAGCCGGAGTTGCGCAGCATGCTCGCCGGGACGGTCTACGAGCCGTTTCGCCAGCGCATCTCGCTCTCCTATCACCTGGCGCCCCTGGGGCTTGAGGAGACGCTCGAGTATCTCGATTTCCGGCTGACGGCGGCCGGCGGCGACGCGGGGCTCTTCTCCCCCGACGCGGTGCAGCGGATCTACGAGCTTTCCGGCGGGGTGCCGCGCCGCATCAACGCCGTCGCCACCAACGCCCTCTTGATCGGTTACGGCAAGGACGCCGCCTGGATCGACGCCGCCATCGTAGACGAAACCGCGGCGGAACTGGTAAAATGACGTCTTTTGAGGTTTTATGAATCTCGCGGAGATCAGAAAGAAGGCGCAGAGCGCCAACGCCGAGATGCAGTGGGGAGCGAAACCGTCCTCCCCGCTGGACCCCCTGGCCGCGCCGCCGTTTGAGGACCCCGAGACGGTCTTCGACGACGAGCCGCTCACCCCGGGGGAACCGCCGGAGCTCCTCGAGTTCGGCCGGGAATTCCGCGAGCTGGAGCCGGTCTGGATCCCTCCCGAGCCGGAACAGGGACTGCGCTACCCGGCGGAACTCCGCGACGAGCCGTACGTCCCCTTCGATCCCTTGGGCCTCATCCTGCGCGGGCGCGAGGCCTCAAGCTCCCTGGAGGAGGACGTGCTCGGCGACGAGCCGGCGGCGGCGACCATCGAGCTCCTCTGCTTCAAGGTGGCGCACGAGGAATACGCCATCGACATCATGAAGATCAAGGAGATCATCAAGCCGCGCGAGGTGACCGAGGTGCCGCGGGTGCCGGCCTTCGTGCGGGGGATACTCTCCCTGCGCGGCAACATCATCCCCGTCTTCGACATGCGCGCCCGGCTGGGCATGCCGGAAGGAAGCCCGGGCGAGCAGGAGCGGATCGTGGTGGTCAACCGCCAGGGGAGCTTCTGCGGCGTGCTGGTCGACCAGGTGATACAGGTGGTGCGCATCCCGGAGGCCGGCATCGAGCCGCCGCCGGTGGTGCTTGAGGGGATCGACCGCGACTTCGTGCGGGGTATCGGCCAGCTCCCCGGCGGGCGCATGGTGATCCTTTTGGACATGGAGAAGGTGCTGGACGTGTCGCTGGCCTAGCATGTTTTTCAGGGGGGATGCATGGCGAAGGAAAGCATCCTGGTGGTCGAGGGCGAGCAGAGCCTCCGGGAACTGCAGACGATCCTCTTCTCCTCCAAGGGATACGCGGTTACCGGCGTGGAAAACGGCGACCACGCGCTGGAGGCGGTGGCCAAAAGGCCTCCCGACCTGGTGGTGCTGGACGTGACGATCTCCGGCGCGGACGGCTTCCAGGTCTGCCGCGCCATCAAGGACGACAGCCAGACTGCCGGCATCCCGGTGGTGATCCTCACCGCCAGGAAGAGCAGCCACGACCGCGAGCGGGGGAGACAGGCGGGAGCCGACGCCTACCTGACCAAACCGTTCAAGTCGTCGCACCTGTTGGAAGTGGTGGCAGGGCTTTTGAGCGCGCGCCAAACGTGCGCCAGGGACGCTTAAATGACAGAGGAACTGCAGGAAATACAGGTCGCCTGCCTGAAGATGGGCGAGGGGCTCTACGCGGTCGACATCATGCGGATCAAGGAGATCATCCGTCTCCCCAAGCTCGCCCCGCTGCCGCGCGCCCTCCCCTTCGTCGAGGGGGTCATCAACCTGCGCGGGCAGGTGATCCCGGTGGTGGACCTGAGAAAGAAGTTCGGTCTGCCGGAGACGGTGAGCCTGGATAACTCGCGGCTTCTGATCCTCTCGGTCGCCGGCCAGCCGCTCGGGCTCGTGGTGGACGACGTCACCGAGATGATCACCATCCCGCTGCGCGACCTGAAACCGCCCCCCCGCGGGGTGCGGGTGGCGGGAGGCGAGTACATGGTAGGGGTGTGCCTGGTGCAGGAGGTCCCCGTCATGCTGCTCAACATCGACTCCCTTTTGAACTTCCAGGAGCGGGCTGAATTGGGTTTTCCGACACCCGGCACGGGAGGCGAGCGCGGCGGCAAAAAGAGCGCTGCATGCTGATTGCCTGTCCCAGTTGCGGAAAGCATTTCCGGCCTAAGGGGGCCAAGGCCGGCAAGCGGTATCGCTGCTCCCGCTGCCGGGCCGTGTTCCGGCTGGTACCCGGGGGTGAGGGGAGCGTGGGGCGGCTCAAGGTGCTGATCGCCGAAGAGAGCGCCCTTTTTTGTCAACGGCTGGCGGAGCTTCTGGCGGCCGAGCCGTTCGAGGTGACCACCTGCCGGGACGGGGCGGCGGCGCTTGCCGCGGCGGAGAAGCTTTGTCCCGACCTCTTGCTTTTGGACGTGGCGCTGCCGGGGATGCCCGGCTTTCAACTCTGCGAAAAGCTCAAGGAAGACCCTCGGTACGCGGGGCTTAAGATCGTGCTGATCGCCTCCACCTACGACGAGACCCGCTACCGGCGGCCTCCCGTGTCGCTGTACGGCGCCGACGCCTACATAGAAAGACACCGTATCGCCGAGGAGCTGCTGCCGATGCTGCACCGGCTGATGGACCATCAACCGCGCGCCGACGCGCGCCAGGAGAGAGAAACTGCTAGCCAATCCTGAACAGATAGCGGCGGAACTGAACTCCCCCGACGAGGAGGCCAGGCGCCATGCCGTGGTCGCCCTGGCCGGCATCCCCTTGGCCGACAGCCTCCCCCTGCTCTTCACCGCCATGGGAGACGAGAGCTGGCGGGTCAGGAAAGAGGCGGTTTCGGTGCTCCTGGAGGCGCAGCCGCTGGGAGACCGGGCGATCGAGGGACTGATCGGCCTCTTGCGGGCCGCCGACAACGCGGGGCTTCGCAACTCGGCCGTCGAGTCCCTGGAGCGGCTGGGCGAAAGCGCGGTAGGCTCCCTTTGCGCCCACCTGGACGACCCCGACCACGACATGAGGAAGTTCGTGATCGACATCCTAGGGAGCATCGGCTGCACCTCCTGTCTGCCGCTTCTGGTGCGGGCGCTCGACGACGCCGACCCCAACGTGCGGGTGGCTGCCGCCGAGAACCTGGGCAAGCTCGGCGACCCGAGCGCGCTGCCGCAACTTTTGAAGGTGCTGGAAGGGGGCGACCTCTGGCTTAAGTTCACCGTGCTGGACGCCCTGGCCCTGATCGGCGTCCCGGTGCCGCTCGATTCGCTCTCGCCGCTTTTGAACGAGAACCTTCTGAAGCGGGGGATCTACGACTGCCTGGGCGCGCTGGGCGAAGCCGATTGCCTGCCGCTTCTGCTTGAGGGCGTGCAGGAGCGCGCCAGGAAGGCGCGCGAAGCCGCGGCCGCAGCCCTCATGCGGGTCAGAAGCAGGCTTGAGCCCGAAGAACGGGAGAACCTGGTGGACCAACCGCTTGCCCGCCTGAAAGGGACCCCCGGTGCCGAGGGGCTGATCGCTTCCCTCAAGGGGGGCGACGCCGCGATACTCGAAGCGCTGGTTGAGACCATCGGCCTGGTCGGCGACGAGCGCGCGGCCCTCGGGCTTTTGACCGTGGCGCACGAGGAGCGGCTGCGCGGCGCCTGTCTGGAGGCCTTCCGCCGTATCGGGGCGGCAGCGCTCCCCGAACTGCTGCATTATTTCCCGCGGGCCCCGGGCTCCGAGCGGGCCCTGGTCGCCTTCCTCCTGGGTGAGCTCGGCTGCCGCGACGGCATCGGCCAGCTGGTCACAGGGCTCACCGACGACAACCCGTCGCTGCGCGCCTCCTGCGCCGTCTCCCTGGGAAGGCTCGCCATCCAGGGGGTGTCGCGCCAGCTCGCGGAACTTCTGGAGGACGGCAGCCCGCAGGTGCGCGACGCCGCCATGGAGGCGCTGCAGCGCGTATGCGGCAGCGATCCCGGGGAATTGGCCCTTTTGTGCGCCGAGCTCTCCCAGTCCGTGCTCCCCGTCAAGAGGCGCGACGCGGCGCTTCTTTTGGGCTGCCTGGGCGACGGCGACCGCCTGTCCCTTTTGGCCAAGGACGAGGACCCGCTGGTGCGCCGCGCGGCGATCGCCTCCCTGGCCAAGGTGGGACAGCCGCAACTCGTGCCGCACCTGACCATGGCGCTATCCGACGAGGAGCCGGAGGTCCGGGTGGCGGCGGCCCAGGCGCTTGCCGAAATCGGCGGGCCGCAGGTGTTGAAGCCGCTTTTGCTCGCCCTTTCGGACAACGATCCCTGGGTGCAGAGCGCGGCGCTCAAGGGACTTGCCGCCCTGGGCGATCCCGCGGCGCTTCCCGGGGTGACCGCACTTTTGGCGCAGGCGCGCGGCCCGGTGCTGATCGCCGGCCTCTCCACCCTGGCTGCGGTGGGTGGCGCGGAGTCGCTGGCCCCGGTGAGGGCGGCGCTTGCCGACGGCGACGAAGAGGTGGTCGAGGCGGCGATGGGGATCCTGGCCGGCTTCGGCGGCGATTGGATCGAGGAGCATCACCGGGCGCTCTTGACGCACCCGCACTGGGCGGTACGACGTTCTTTCGTCAGGACGGTGGCAGGGCTTTGGGGCGAAAAAGCGCTTCCCATGTTGGAAGAGGCGCTGACAAACGAGAGCGATCCGCTGGTGAAAGGCGAGATCGGCGCGGTGGTAAACAGGCTCAACTAATGCTCTTCAGCGAACCTGAACAAAAACTGTCGGAAGAAGAATTCCGCCTGATCAGGGATTTGATTTACAATCACTGCGGGCTGTTCTTCGACTCCGACAACAAATACCTGCTCGACAGGCGACTTTTGCCCAGGCTCTCCGTGCATAGTCTCTCCGGCTTCCGCGAGTACTACCAGTTCCTGAAGTACGACCGGAAAAAGGACGAGGAAATCTCCGACATCCTGGACATCCTCACCACCAACGAGACCTACTTCTTCCGCGAGTCCTTCCAGCTGGACGCCTTCACCCGGGAGATCCTGCCGGAGCTCAAGCTGCTTAAGAGCCGCGACAAGATGCTTCGGATCTGGAGCGCCGGCTGCTCGACCGGGGAGGAGCCGTACACCATCGCCATGCTGATGCTGGAGCAGGAAGAGTTCCGCGACTGGCGCATAGAGATCGTCGGTTCTGACATCAGCCAGCGGGTGGTGCAGGTGGCGCGCAAGGGGGTCTACGGCAAGTCCTCCTTCCGCTGCATGGAACCGCGCTACCTGGAGCGTTTCTTCACCGAGGTCCAGGACGGCTACCGGGTCAACGACGAGGTGCGCGAGCTGGTGACCATCAGCCAGATGAACCTGTTCGACGCGAACCGCCTGGCGCTTTTGGGGAAGATGGACATCATCTTCTGCCGCAACGTGATCATCTATTTCGACATGGGGTCGAAGAAGAAGGTGATCGAGTCCTTCCACGGCGCCTTGAGAAACGGCGGGTTCCTCCTGCTCGGCCATTCCGAGTCGCTGATGAACGTCTCCACCGCCTTTGCGCTCAGGCACCTGAAAAACGACATGGTTTACCAGAAAACGGCGCCGGCCTTCGGCGGAGGTGCCTTATGAAAAAGATACGGGTAGTGGTGGTCGACGATTCGGCCTACAACCGCCGGGCCATCACCCGGATGCTGGAGGAGCTCCCCGGCGTGCAGGTGGTGGGGTACGCCACCAACGGCGAGGAGGGGATCCGGCGGGTGATCGACCTGGCGCCGGACCTGGTGACGCTCGACCTGGAGATGCCGCGCATGGACGGCTTCACCATGCTGCGCATCCTGATGGCGACCACGCCGGTGCCGGTGATCGTGATCAGCTCCAACTTCGGCGACGAGAAGGTCTTCAAGGCGCTGGAATTGGGGGCGGTCGACTTCGTCGCCAAGCCGACCTCGATCGTCTCCGAGGAGCTGATGCAGATTCAAAAGGACCTGCACGAGAAGGTGCAGGGGGTCTTCAAGCTGGACATGGCGCGGTTGAAGAAGGGGCGCCGGCAGGAGGCCTCCCCCGAACTTCCCCTGGCCGAGCCGGCGGCGAAGACCCTGATCGACCTGGTGGCGATCGGCTCCTCGACCGGGGGGCCGCCCGCACTGCAGCAGATGTTCCAGGCGCTGAAGGATCCCCTGCCGTTTGGCGTCGTGGTCTCCCAGCACATGCCGACCGGCTTCACCGCCACCTTTGCCGAGAGGTTGAACCGCATCACCGGTTTCGAGGTGCGCGAGGCGAAAGACGGCGACCAGGTGCAGCCGGGACGGGTGCTGATCGCCCCGGGGGGGAGGAACATGGTGCTGATGAAGGCGGGGGACGTGGTGGTGACCCGCATAGCGCTCCCCAACAAGAAGGACCGCTACGTCCCCTCCGTGGACGAGCTCTTCTCCTCCGCCGCCCCGATCTACAAGAACCGCATGCTGGCGGTGGTGTTGACCGGCATGGGGAACGACGGATCGCTTGGGGTGCGTGAGGCCAAGCGTCACGGGGCGCAGGTGGTGGCCGAATCCGAGGAGTCGGCGGTGGTCTACGGCATGCCGCGCGAGGCGGTGGCCACCGGCGCGGTCGACCGGGTGGTGCCGATCGGCGGCATGGTGAGGGAGATCGTCTACCGTTGCGGCCTCCTGACCCGCTTCGGCGGGTAAATAGCGGTTCTTCTACCGGGGTGTGCATGCTCAAGGACGACGAGAGAAACAGGGGCGAGGAGTTCCTGCAGGTTTTCAAGAAAGGGGCGGAGTTCACCCAGGAACTCTTGAAGGAAAACGAGCGGCTGCGCTACCGGCTTTTGGATCTGGAAAACGGCGTAACCGACGGAGCCGATCCGCGCGTCCTGGAGCTTACGCGCCTAAGCGAACGGGTGGCCGAGCTGGAACGGGAAAAGCAGGAGATCCTGGCCCGCATCCGCCGCGTCGAAGAGGAAAACCAGGACTTCGCCGTGCGCTACGTGGAGATCGAGGACGAGAACAACAACCTCGCCAACCTCTACATCGCGAGCTACCAGCTGCACTCCACCCTCGACTTCAGGGAAGTGCTGCAGATCATCACCGAGATCGTCATCAACCTGATCGGCGCCGAGCGTTTCGCGGTCATGCTCCTGGACGAAAAGACCTCGGAGCTGCAGGCGGTGGCGACCGAGGGGGTCGAGCGCGGTGCGCTCCCCCGGGTGCCGCTGGGGCAGGGGGTGATCGGTCGCGTGGCGGCGTCCGGCGAGAGCTACTTCGCTCAGGACGTAACGAGCTACCGCCTTAACTACGAAAGCCCCATGGTCTGCATCCCGCTCAAGATCAAGGAACACGTGATCGGAGTCCTCGTCATCTACAAGCTCCTCTTGCAGAAGGAAAAGTTCCTGCCGGTCGACTACGAGCTGTTCACGCTGCTGGCGGGGCACGCCGCCACCGCCATCTACAGTTCCCGGCTCTACAGCGACTCGGAGCGCAAACTCTCCACCATTCAGGGGTTCATCGATCTCCTGACGAAGTAACCCCCGTACGGGGAAAGAAGGGCACGATGTCCGAATACAACGTACTTATCATCGAGGATTCGCCCACCATGCGGCAGCTGATCACCTTCGCCCTGAAACGGATCAGGGGGATGAGGATCGTGGAGGCGAACGACGGCGTGGACGGGCTGAAGAAACTCTCGGCGGAACACTTCGACCTGATCTTAACCGACATCAACATGCCGATCATGGACGGGCTGAAACTGGTGAGCCTGGTCAGAAACGACGCCGTCTACCACGACGTGCCCATCGTGGTGATCACCACCGAGGGGGCGCAGGAGGACCGGGAGCGCGCGCTCTCCTTGGGCGCCAACGACTACATCACCAAGCCGATCCAGCCCACCCGGATGGTCGAGCTGGTCAAAGAGTTGCTCAATATTCAGTAGTACGAAGAAAACGAATTTTTCTACATGGAGGCGCTTTGATGGAAGAGAAGTACAACCCCAAGGTTGTTGAGGATAAGTGGCAGGCCTATTGGGAAGAAAACCGGAGCTTCAGGGCCAGCGCGAACAAGGACAAGGAGAAGTACTACCTTCTGGAGATGTTCCCCTATCCCTCCGGCCGCATCCACATGGGGCACGTGAGGAACTACTCGATCGGCGACGTGATCGGCCGCTTCAAGAGGATGCGCGGCTTCAACGTTTTGCACCCGATGGGGTGGGACGCCTTCGGCATGCCGGCTGAGAACGCCGCCATCCAGAACAAGAGCCATCCGGCCCACTGGACCTACGAGAACATCGCCTACATGCGCGGCCAGTTGAAGCGCATGGGGCTTTCCTACGACTGGGAGCGCGAGCTCGCCACCTGCGACCTCGACTACTACAAGTGGGAGCAGCGCATCTTCCTGGAGATGTACGGCAAGGGCCTCGCCTACAAGAAGGTTGCCAACGTCAACTGGTGCCCGAAATGCGAGACGGTGCTCGCCAACGAGCAGGTCGAGGACGGTGCCTGCTGGCGCTGCGATTCGGTGGTCGAGCTAAAGGAGCTTGACTCGTGGTCCTTCAAGATCACCCACTACGCACAGGAGCTTCTGGACGACACCTGCAAGCTTGACGGCTGGCCGGAGCGCGTGCTCACCATGCAGCGCAACTGGATCGGCCGCTCGGTCGGCTGCGAGATCGACTTCCCGCTGGCAAGCGGCCTGGGGAACGTCCGGGTCTTCACCACCCGCCAGGATACCCTGTTCGGCGCCACCTTCATGTCGCTTGCCGCCGAGCACCCGCTGGCGCTCAAGCTGGCAACGGACGCCCAGCGCCCGGCGGTCGAGGCCTTCATCGACCGTGTGAAGAAGCTCGACCGCATCAAGCGCGGCGCCGAGGACCAGGAGAAGGAAGGGGTCTTCACCGGCGCCTACTGCGTGAATCCGGTCACCCAGGCGAAGATGCCGATCTACCTCGCCAACTTCGTACTGATGGACTACGGCACCGGCGCGGTCATGGCGGTGCCGACCCACGACCAGCGCGACTTCGAGTTCGCCAAGAAGTACGATCTGCCGCTCAAGGTGGTGATCCAGCCGGAAGGGGAGACCCTCGATCCGGCCGCCATGACCGAGGCCTACACGGCCGAGGGGATCATGGTGAACTCCGGGCGCTTCGACGGTGGTAACAACAGCGACGCCAAGGAGGCGATCGCCGACTTCCTGGAGAAGGAAGGGATCGGTAAAAAGACGGTCAACTTCCGCCTGCGCGACTGGGGCATCTCCCGCCAGCGCTACTGGGGTAACCCGATTCCCGTGATCAACTGCGACCTGTGCGGCGTGGTGCCGGTGCCGGTGAAAGACCTGCCGGTGGTGCTCCCGATGGACGCGGCCTTTACCGGCGAGGGTGGCAACCCGCTCGCCAAGGTGGAGAGCTTCGTGCAGTGCACCTGCCCGCAGTGCGGCCAGTCGGCACGCCGCGAGACCGACACCATGGACACCTTCGTGCAGTCCTCCTGGTACTTCATGCGCTACTGCTCGCCCAAGTTCGGCAACGGCCCCTTGGACCGCGAACAGGTCGAGTACTGGATGCCGGTCGACCAGTACATCGGCGGCATCGAGCACGCGGTGCTCCACCTCCTCTACGCCCGCTTCTTCACCAAGGTGCTGCGCGACTTGGGCTACTGCAACGTGGACGAGCCGTTCTCGAACCTCCTGACCCAGGGGATGGTGATCAAGGACGGCGCCAAGATGAGCAAGTCCAAGGGTAACGTGGTCGACCCGAACGGCCTGATCGAGCGCTACGGCGCCGACACCGCCCGTCTCTTCTCGCTCTTCGCAGCACCCCCCGAGAAGGACCTCGACTGGAGCGACCAGGGGGTGGACGGGAGCTATCGCTTCTTGAACCGCGTCTGGCGCATGATCTTCGATCTTTTGCCCGCCGTCAAGGGTGCCGGTGCGGTCGATCCGGAGGCGCTTGGCGCCGAAGGGAAGAACCTCAGGCGCCTCGTGCACAAGACCATCAAGAAGGTGACCGAGGACATCGACGAGCGCTTCCACTTCAACACCGCCATCGCCGCGGTGATGGAGCTGGTGAACGCCATCCAGGGCTTCGGCGACAAGACGGCACCCGCCAACGTGCCGGTGATGCGCGAGGCGGTCGAGTCGGTGGTCATGCTGCTCGGTCCCTTCGTGCCGCATTTCGCCGAGGAACTCTGGTCCGAACTCGGCCACAAGGGGTTACTCGAGGAGACCGGCTGGCCCGGCTACGACGCCGCCGCCACCGTGGACGAGGAACTCACCGTGGTCGTGCAGGTGAACGGCAAGCTGAGAGCCAAGCTCACCGTCCCCGCCGACGTCGACGAGGAGTCGGTGAAGGCCCGGGCGCTTGCCGACGAGAAGGTCCTCCCCTTCCTCGAAGGCAAGAGCGTGAAGAAGGTCGTCTACGTCGCCGGCAAGCTGGTGAACGTGGTCGCCGTCTAGGAGGATCGACCATAGACATGGTAGCGTCGGGCGAACGTTCGTTCGCCCGTTGCTTTTTGCCGTTCCGAAGTCGAGGAGTTTTTCCCATGCAGCGTAAGCACCTGCAAATAAGATTTTTCATCCCGGCCGTATGCGTACTAGTCCTTCTGGCCGGCTGCGGCTACCGTCCGGTCGCCCTGCGCGGACCCCTGGCCGAGGCCAACGGGGTGAACGTGGTGCTGTTCGGCAACAAGAGCTACCGCCCAGGCATCCCCGGCACCCTGGCGCGCGACCTGGTGGACGAACTGGCGCTCAGAAGCGGCGGCAAGGTGCTCCCGGGCGACCAGGCCCAGTTGGAACTGAACGGCACCGTCCTCTCCTACTCCACGATCGCGGTTTCCTACACGGCGCAGGACGCCATCAAGGAGTACCGGAGCGTCTTGACCGTGCAGGCGGTGCTGGTCGACCACCTAACCGGCAAGGTGCTCTGGAAAAAGGATCTGACCGAGGAGCAGGTGTTCCCGGTGAACCCGAACATCGGCCTGCAGCAAAACGCAGAGGAGACGGCCATCGACGGCCTCTGCCGCAAACTGGCGCGGGACGTCTGGCAGAAAATCGGGGAGCGTTTTTAGGTGAGGCCGGAAGAGTTCAACGGTGCCGTGGAGAAGGGAAACCTGGCGCCGCTCTACCTTTTGTACGGCGACGAGCCGTACCTGGTGGAGCGTGCCGTCAAGAGGCTTTTGGAGCGCGCGGTCGATCCCGGTTTCCGCGACTTCAACTTCAACGCCTTCTACGGCAACGAGGTCAAAGGGGAGGAGATCTTCTCCGTTGCCCAGACCCTGCCGATGTTCGCCGACCGGCGGGTCGTGCTGGTGAAGAAGGGCGGGGAGCTTTCCGCCGCCGCGATGGAGGTGCTCCTCCCTTACCTGCAGGACCCCTGCCCCAGCACCTGCCTCGTGCTGCAGGCGGAGAAGATCGACGGCCGCAAGAAGTTCTTCGCCGAGTTCAAGAAAAAGGGCGAGGTGGTGGAGTTCAAGCGTCCCTACGAGAACCAGCTCGGCCCCTACGTGCGCGACGAGGTGCGGGCGGCCGGCAAGAAGATCGAGTCGGCAGCCGCGGAACTCCTCGCCTACCTGGTGGGGAACAACCTGCAGGAGCTGGTTTCCCAGATCGAGAAACTCTGCACCTACTGCGGCAAGAAGGAAACGGTCGGGGTCGAGGACGTGAAGACCATCGTCTCCGACACCAAGGTGGAGAACGTCTTCGAGTTCACCGATGCGCTCGGTTCCAAGGAGCTGGGGAGGTCGCTTACCATGCTGACCTCGATCCTCTCCGACGGCGAGGCGCCGTTACGCGTGCTGGGAGCGGTGGCGCGTCACTTCCGGCAGCTGTGGCAGGTGCGGGAGCTGTTGGACCGCAGGGTGCCGCAGGGCGAGCTGGCCAAGGCGGCCGGCATCAACCCCTACTTCCTGAAGAAGGTGGTCGACCAGGCGCGCAACTGCGCGCCGGCAGAACTGCAGGTGATCTTTGAGCGGATGCTGGAGTTGGATCTGGCCTTCAAGTCGGGAGGGCGTGAGGACGCGCTCTTCGAGCGTTTCGTGATGGAGTGCTGCCGCAGGAAGTGATCGCCGTCCAAGTCGGAAACCACAACAAAAAGGGAAGCCCCGGAAGGGGTTTCCCTTTTTAACTGCAGGTACTCGCGAACGCTTAAGCCAGGGTGTTGACCAGTTTGGTCAGACGGGACACGTTCCTGGAAGCGTTGGAGGTATGGATGATACCTTTGGAAGCGGCGCCGTCGATGACCGGAATGGCCTGGGCCAGGGCTGCCTGCGCTGCTGCGCCGTCCTTGGTGGCGACAGCTTCGCGAACGCGCTTGATGAAGGTACGCAGAGTGGAGCGCTCGTGCCTGTTGCGGGCCGTCTTCTTCTCTGTCTGCCGAATTCTCTTGATTGCCGATTTATGATTTGCCAAACTGCACCTCCGTATAGTTAACAAACGAGCCTTGTAGGTTTACGCAAAGCAGAATTTATAGCATCGCTTCTTTTCAGTGTCAAGGAAAATAGCGGCAGCATCAAAAAATGCCCCTGCTATTGACATATGGAAAGTCGAATACTATGATCCGTGGTAAGCGCCAGGGGGGGATCAACCATGCAAACGACGGAAAAGAGGGATTTTGACGCGGCGGCGGCCGGGTGGGACGAAGAGCCGCGGCGCCTGCAACTGGCCGGAGAAGTGGTGGCGGCCATCCGCCGGGAAGTACCGCTCTCAGCGCAGCAGGCCACGCTCGATTACGGCTGCGGCACCGGTCTGGTGACGCTCGGCCTTAAGCCGCTGGTGGGCCGGATCACGGCGGCCGACAGCTCCCGCGGCATGCTGGAAGTGCTCAAGAACAAGCTTTCGGCCGGCGGAATCGGCACGGTGGAGACCTACCTCATCGACCCGGAGCAGCAGGAACGGCTGCCGGGAAGCTACGACCTGATCGTTTCCAGCATGACCATGCACCACGTGGCGGACGTGCCCCGGCTGGTCTCGCTCTTGGCCGGCAAGTTGAACCCCGGCGGCTGGCTGGCCATCGCCGACCTGGAACAGGAAGACGGCAGTTTCCACGGAGACGTGGCCGGCGTCTTCCATCACGGCTTCGCGCGGGATTTCTTCTTCCCGGTCTATGCCGACTGCGCCCTCACCGACCAGCGGGCGGTAGTTGCGTCGGTCGTGGAAAAAGAAGATGGCGCCGGTGGCAAGCGTAGCTATCCCGTCATCCTCTGGCTTGCCCGCAAGCCGGTCTAACCCGCCTGCAACCTGCGAAAGCTCCACGAAAGTCAGCAGGGTGGGCACCCCGCGCCCGCGCGCCCCTTCGCTACTTGTTCTGCTCCAAAAGCGCGAGGTAGGCCCTGAAGGCCGCGGTCCGGTAGCCGCTTTCACGGGTCAGCACGATCAGCGTGCGCCTCAAGTCGAGCGGCGATCTCACCTCGGTCAGCCAGCCGTGCTCAAGCTCCCGCTTGACCGCCATGCGTGACAGGCAGCCAACCCCCAGCCCCGCCTCCACCGCCTTCTTGATCGCCTCCGTATGCCCAAGCTCCATGGCGATCCGGTAGACGATTCCCCGCGCCTCCATCGCCTGCTCGAACACCTCCCGGGTGCCTGACCCCTTCTCGCGCATGATCCAATTTGCCCCCGCCAACTCGATCGCCGAGACGCTGCCGCTTTCGCTGAAGGGGTGCTCTTTCCCCGCCACCACCACCAGCTCGTCCCTTTTCCAGTCGGTGCAGACAAGGCTCGCGCTGTGACACGGCCCCTCGACCAGCCCGAGGTCGTATTCGCCCGCCTCCACAGCCGCCACGATCTTCTGGGTGTTCTCCACGTGCAGTAGCGCCTTGGCCCGCGGGTAGCAGCGCGAAAACTCGCCGACGATCAGCGGCAGCAGATAGTTGCCGATGGTGGTGCTGGCGCCGACCTTCAGGACCCCCACCGGTTCGCTCAGCGACTCCGAGAAGAATTGCTCGATCGCGTCCACCCGCCCCAGCACCTTGCGCACCTCCGGCAGGATCCAGCGCCCGCGGTCGTTCAGCAGCAGCCGCCGCCCCTGCCGCTCGAAGAGGGGCGCCCCGGCAAGCCTTTCCAGCTCGGCGATCGCCATGCTCACCGCCGACTGGCTCAGCAGCAGTTCGCCGCTGGCACGGGTCACGTGCCCGTGGGTCGCCACCCGCTCGAAAATCTCCAGCTGCCTCAAGGTAAGTGCCACCGCGTTTCCTTTTTATGATCAATTGTAATGATTGTTTTGATCCATATTTTGAATTTTTATTTATATAGCACAAGGCATATATTGCCAAGCATATTTTGAATTTGCAGGAGGACGTGATGGATCGTGACCGGATGAAGAAGCTGTTGTTCGCGTGTTGTGTGCTGGCCTGTGCCCTGCCGATGGTGAGCACTGCCGCGGCGCTGGTCGCCGGCATCCTGTTCGCCCTGCTCTTGGGGAACCCCTGGGCGAAAAGGTCGGCCAAGGCGAGCAAGATCCTGCTGCAGCTCTCCGTGGTCGGGCTCGGCTTCGGGCTGAGCATCGCCGAGGTGCTGAAGACCGGCAAGGACTCGCTGCTCTACACGGTGGTCGGCATCTGCTTCACCCTCACGGCCGGCTACCTGATAGGCCGCCTGCTGAAAACCGATCCCAATACCTCGGCGCTCATCTCCTTCGGCACGGCCATCTGTGGCGGCAGCGCCATCGCGGCGATGGCCCCGGTGCTCAAGGCCAAGGACGACGAGATCGCCGTCTCGCTGGCGACCGTCTTCACCCTGAACTCGGTGGCACTTTTACTCTTTCCGGCCGTAGGCCACCTCCTGCGCCTCGATCAGGCGCTCTTCGGCACCTGGGCGGGGCTTGCCATCCACGACACCAGCTCCGTGGTGGGGGCGGCCGCCTCCTACGGCAGCCGGGCGCTGGCGGTGGGTACCACGGTCAAATTGACCCGCGCGGTGTGGATCACGCCCATCGTCATCGGCGCGGGGTGGTTCAAGGAGTCGGAACAGCGGGCCAAGGTGCCGCTGTTCATCGTCGGCTTCCTCGCCGCCGCAGTGTTGAGGACGCTATTACCCGACTGCCTGCAACTCTGGCAGGGAGTGGCCGCGGTCGCCAAGCAGGGACTGGTCGTCTGTCTGTTCCTGATCGGGGCCGGGCTGAGCCGGGAGGTGCTGAAAAAGGTGGGGGCCAGGCCGCTTTTACAGGGGATCGCGCTCTGGCTCGTGGTGAGCACCCTGACGCTCAGCGCGCTTTTGTGCATCGGCCTCAAGTGAGCGCAAAGCGACAGGACTCAGATCTGCGGCAATAACATGTTGACATATGAATTTTTGAATATTATCTTTGACGGGAAGGTGCACCCCGGAATTCCTGGATCGTTATAAAAGGCGGGCAATCAGGAAACTTTAAAGATGGAGGTGGAAAGATGCCCTTGTACGAATACCTGTGCGGCGATTGCGGGAAGCGTTTCGAGAAGCTGCAGAAATCCGAAGAGAAGGTGAAGGTGGAGTGTCCTGCCTGCGGTTCCGACGCGGTGCTCAAGCAGATGTCGTCCTTTGCGGCCGGCAGTTCGTCGCCCGGCGACTGCTACAGCGGTGGCTGAAGGATCTAGCCGGCGCCAGGTTGGCGCCTCTCGTTGGGGACTTTAGGCCTGCCACTGAGCTTTTAATCCCGCATGATCGATCCATTCAGTTGGCGCGCGCCTAAAGTACCATCGCCGGAAGGTAACTTCAAGGCCGCCTACTATCTCCAGCAACTCCCGCCACTGCCGTCATCCAGCCGTACCGGCTGGATGACGGCGTTTCTTTTTCCCGCCGGGAGGCATCAGGTTTTATCGACGACCGGCTGCGGCAACCGCTACCACTCTTCCTTCTGCTTTTCGGCAAGCTTCTTCATATACAGCTCCGGGCTGCTCAGTCTCTGGATTTCCTGGTCGCCGTAGCCGAGTTCCTTCAGGTTCAACACGCCGTTTGGGGCGTGGCAGTTGGCGCAGCCAAGCGCCCTGGTCCTGGTCACCAGGTGGTTGCTGCCGAAGTAGATGGTCTGCCAGCCGGGAACCGCGTTCGCCGCCACCTTTTCGGGGTTCTTCAGCCCGAGCGTGCGCGCGGCCGAGGCGACGCCCGCACGGGTGTCGCCGTTGGCCATGGGCGGGGCGAAGTCCATGGAGAGGAGTTGACCGTTCTCCTTGTTGAAGTACGCCTTTCCCTGGAAGACCTTGAAGGGGGTGATCCTGCTCTTGCCGTCGCCCCGTGCCCCTTTGGGACCGATGAAGTGGGGGGTGTTCTTCACGGTGCCGTTGTACCAGGCGTAAACCGGCACCGTCTCGTTGGCCTCCTTCTTCAGCGTGGTCGGCTCGTAGAACTTGTCCGCACCCTGCTCCCAGACGGTGAAGTCCTTGGCAAAGGCGCCGCCGGTACGCGGGATGTGGCAGGTCTGGCAGGCGATTCGGGCCGTGTGGCGGTTCAGGTCCTGGTCCTTGTGGGGCGCGGCACCGTGGCAGGAGGCGTCGGCGCAGGAGACCATGAGCCCGTCGTTTGCCCAGTTGTTCGGGTCGGTGCCGCTCGGGATACGGTGGTCCTTCGCCTTGTGGCAGTCGACGCAGACCATCCCCTTGGCGGCGTGGGCGTCGGTTTCCTTGTTGAAGGCGAAGCCGCGCTTGACCACCACCCCGCCCCCGGCGGCCTCGTGGCAGGTCATGCAGTTTTTCACGCTCGGCTTGGCGATGGCCAGCGCCGCCTTGGTGCCGCGGTCCTGCCCCATCACGATCCGTCCCTTGGCGTCCTTGAACGGTTTGCGCTTGCTGTAGTCGTAGGCGGAGGAGTGGCAGATCAGGCAGTCGATGGCGTTTTCCGCTTCCTTGCCGCTGCTCCCCACGTCGCTTAGGTGGTTGCCCGGATGGCAGGTGTTGCAGCCGGTAAACTTGGTCTTGCCGGTCTCCGGGTTTTTCGGGATCTCTTTCAGGTTGTTGACCAGGTCGTTGCCGTTGCACATCACGTAGATCCGGTTCTTCATGCCGTACTCGACATTGGGATCGAGCCCCTCGACGTTGGTCACCCGGGAGGCGTGCTTCCAGTGCACCGTGCTCAGGAAGGCGGCGGCGGTGCCGGGATGGCACTCCTCGCAGGTCTGCGGCCCCTGATAGCCTGTCTTGGCCAGGGACTCGCTCCCCGGATGCTGGCCGGCGAGCGCCGCGGTGGCGAAAAGCACCCCCAGCAGCGGGGCGATCGTGCTCGTTTTTTTCATTGCTAAATCTCCTGTGGGCACTGAGGGCGCCTTACCCCTCAGTGGACGTTGATAAAGGCATACACCATCAGCAAAAGCAGCGTGATGCCGGTGAAAAGGGCAAGAAAGCCGAACCCCTTGAAGACGAAGTCGTAGAATACGCCGCTGGTCCTGCCGGCGCGGTACTTCTCGGCGCGCCCTTCTTCCTGGTAGCGCCGCCACTGGTCGCCGCGTTCCCCGATCAGCTCTTCCTTGGAGATCTCGCCGTTGAAGATGACGAAGTCCATCGGGAACTTCTCCGGGCGGCCGTGGGTGTTGAAGAAGTGCACGGAGAAGATGAAACCGGTCGCCAACAGCGCCTCGTCTGAGTGCACGATGGTGGCCACGTTGAAGCACCAGCCGGGGAGGAAGGAGCCGAAGAGCTCGGGGAACCAGAGCATGAGACCGGAACCGCCGATGGCGAACATGCCCCAGAAGACGGCAATGAAGTCGAACTTCTCCCAGTAGGTCCAACGCTCGAAGCTCGGTTTTGGTCCCTGGAACAGGAACCACTTCACCATGCCGGTCACGTCCCTGACGTCGCGCAGGTTCGGGCAGAGCGATTCCGGCCCGAACAGCCGCATAAGCCAATTCCCCTTGAGGTCCTTTTTCAGGAACAGGAAGTGGAAGCTCATGGCGATGGCCGCGCTGAAATAAACGAAGGTGATGCCGGCGCACACGCGGTGAATCAGCCCGGCGTTGGCGGAGCCGCCATAGAGCCCCATGAGCAGCTTCGCCCATTCCTGGTCGCTGAACTTAAGCGGCAGCCCGGTAAGCGACAGCCCAAGGAAGCTCACGATCACCAGCAGGTGCAGCAGGATATGTTTCCGTTCGAAGCGGCGGTAGACGGCATGGCCGTCGTGAACGTGGGTCACCTCCCCTTCGACCAGCGCCTGGGCCTTCTCCCGGTTCTCCACGAAACCGCGGAACATCCAGAGCAGGGTGTGCAGCCAGAAAACTGCGAAAGTGGAGACCAAAAGACCGGTCATGGCCAGGAAGGTGTAGTAGAGGATCGGATACTTGCGCCGGTCGTTGTGCTCCCCGTGCGGGAAGTACTTGGCGAACTGGGGCGAGGCCTTGCTGTGGCAGGCGCCGCAGGTCCGGGGGAGCTTGGCGGGGTTGACGGTGGAGGCCGGATCGGACGCCGGCAGGATGGCGTGGGCCGTGTGACAGTCGGCGCAGCCGGCGACCTTCTCGGGAAAGCCAAGCCGGTAGTTCTTGCCGTGGTAGCTGTCAAGGTAGGACTGCACCGCCACGGTCGCCACCTTGTTCCTGGCCATCATCTGGCGGTCCGCATGGCAGCGCATGCAGACCTGGCTGTGGAACTGGCGGTTTTCCCTGGACCTGGGGTCTCCCAGCGCCTTGACGGCGTGCAGGTTGTGGCAGTCGTTGCAGGCGGGGGCGTCGAAGTTGCCGGCAGCCACCGCCTTGCCGTGGACGGAGTTCCGGTAGACGGACTGCCGGTCGTGGCACTGGACGCACTTGGCCACCACCTGCCGCTTGTCCCCCTTCCAGGCCCGGTGGACGTGGATGTCGGTGTGGCAATCGGCGCACATGACGCCCTTGTTTACGTGCACGCTGCCGTAATGCTCCGCCGTTTCCTTCTTGTGGCAGCGCTCGCAACGCACCTTTTCCACCTTGTTTTCTCTCTTCATATGGCGCGCCAGATCGACGATCTCGACGTGGCAGCTGGTGCAGGCATTCTTGCCGTGCACGGAAGAGGCGAAGGCTGCCGCCGTCATCTTGTCGCCGTGGCAGCCGAGACAGGTGGCGGGATCTATGGCCATCCCCTGTTGCGCGGCGGCGGGGACGGCAAAGCCAACGGCGAGGATCAAAAACGACAGCAGATGCATGAACACGAAGCGCTCCGGGAGTGAAGGAAACGACCAAGGTGACGTGGGGGGGCGACCGGCCCTAGGAGGAAAGGCCTCTTCTCCTGCGCGCCCTCTGCACCGACGCCTCGGCGAGTTTCCAGTAGATGCCGAAGCAGACCACGACCGCCGTCAGCAGCACGGCGGCGATTCCCATCGCGAACTTGAAATTTTCCAGATTCATGACTCCCCCCTTTTCGTTTGTACTCTGCCGCTGCGGCCATTCGTACTTCCGGCGCTCTTGGCAGTCGATATTTTATATACAATTTTCCATATACATGGTAAAGTGAATTATTATCATCGGCTCATGCGCTTTACGCATAAGCTTTAGCCGTGGAGGGACGGATGGATTGCGGAAACCTCAGGACCTTTCTGGAAGTGGTGAAGCTGCGGAGTTTCTCCAAGGCGGCCGAGACGCTGTTCGTCACTCAATCGGCCATCTCCCGGAGGGTGAAGCTGCTGGAGGAGGAACTGGGGACCGTGCTCATCGAGCGGGGGGGAGCGGGGATCAGGGTGACGCCGGCCGGCCGTATCGTGCAGGAAAACGCGGAGCTGATGCTGGAGCAGGAAAACGCCCTGCGCAAGGAGATCCGGGAACTGGGCGCGCCGCGCCGCCTCTCCTTCGCCTGCACCCACCCCTTCGGGAGCAGATGCCTCCCCGGGATACTCAAGAGGTACATGGCGCGTTACGAGGGGAAGGTCGATCTCCGACTGAACCTGGAGACCCCGGCCGGAGCGTTGCAGGGGTTGCGCGAGGATCGCTTCGACCTGATCGTCATCGAGCATTGGAACGATCTGGATTTCGGGCACCTGCACACGGTGCCGGTGGGGGGGGACGAGATGATCTTCGTGTCAGCGCAGCGCCTGGGGTTGCCGGAAGGAGAGATCCCCCTGAAGCTGCTGCTTCCTTACCGACTGTATAGAAGAAGCGAGCAGTGCTGTTGCGTGCGTCTGCTGGCGCAGAACATGCTCGCCACCGGGCACGACCCCGGCGAGTTCCGCCACATCCTTTACTTCGACGACCTGCATACCAACATCGACTCGATCCTCTCCGGCGAGGGGATAGCCTTCCTCTCCACGTCCTTGGTGCGGGAACATCTCGCCTCGGGGCGGCTGCGCGGGCATCGCATTCCCGGTTTCCAGCACGCCAGAAGCCGGACCCTCGCCTATTGGCCGCAACTGGAGCGGGTAACGGAAGCGAGCTACTTCATCGACTGCATTCTGGAGGAGGCCCGCCATGCCGTTTGAGCTTTTCGACTGTTGCCAGTTCTTCGAGAAGAACATGCAGGCCCTCCCCAAGGCCGCCGAGCGCCAGAGGAGCGCCGCCGGCCCCGCCGCCAGCACTAGCGTCTTGAGGAAGGCTCGACGCGATCGAGCAGGCGTTTCCACTTCTCCAGGTATCCTTTCGTGTAGGCGGCGTTTTTCTCGCTGAGCTTGCGGTAGCGCGCAGCGGAGAAAAAGCTGCCGTTTACCACCCTCTGCCCCTCCTGCCGCCAGAACGACTCCCGCTGCAGCCCGTCCTTTTTCAGTTCGTAGATCCTCTGTGCCGACGGCTCCAGCAGGAAGCGTCGCGGGTTGTCGTGGCACCCCTCGCAGGTGAGCGTGCCGCGCTGCACCGTGTGGGGGAAAAAGGCCCGCCACTCGGCCGCGAGAAACAGGTTCTCCGGGCCGCGGTTGCGGGCAAGCTCGATGTCGGTGAAATAGGCCAGAAACTGCGGGCGGATCGGGCTCAGCCTCCCCGCAGCGTTCAGGCCGAGCGGCGGCGCGTCCTGGCGCTTGAGATACGCCGAGCGGAGGTACTCGTCGCTCGGGCCCGGCTTGAGGTCGAAATCCTCCTTGAGCTTTTGGTCCCGGAAGCGGAGAAAAAAGGTGCCGTACTCCTGCGCCCCCCAGGCTGCGTGGCAGGCGTAGCATTCCAGCCGCGTGAGGTGGGCCTTGATCCGGTGCTCGATGACCTTTTCGCTTGGCCGGTGGCAGGAAAGGCACCCCTTGGCAGGAGCCTTGCCGGCGAGCGAGGCCATGCTGTGGCAGTCCCCGCATTTTAGCCCCTTGCGGTAATGGACGTCCGGCAGCATCTTCAGGAAGGTCTCGCCGTTCACCGCGATCCCCCGCTGGTAGCGCATGTTGTCCTCGCGCGGCGCGCGTCCCGAGTAGTCCCAGCCGGTGTAGTACCCCTTGTGGCACTTTTGGCAGGCGGCGGTGCCTGGGCGGGCGATGGCGTGGGGCTCGCCGTGGCAGTCCAGGCACCCTTTCAGGTGGCAGGAGTTGCAGTTCTTGGCGAAAAAGCCCGGGTCCATCCTCCCCCAGCTCCGCTCCACGAACTGCCGCTCCCCGCTGCGCGTTCCCATCGCCCGGTCGAAGATGGCGTCGCAGCCCGGGTGGCAGCTAACGCAGGCGGCGGCGCGGCTTTCCCGGCCGGCCGGGTCGCTGAAGCTCCCTCCCTGCCGGTGGCAGGCGGCGCAGGCGAGGGCTGCGTGGGCAGGCTGCCGGGGTCTCTGCCCGGACCTCGGGCGCGGCGCCGCCTTTGCCTCAGCTGCCAAAAGCAGCAGGGAAAAAACTATGGCGCAGCAGAGCGCAAATGCGCGGTGCAGGGAACGCGTCATGCCGTTCAGTCCTTTACAGTGGATGGGGAGGTTGCGCCGTCGTGGCAGGGGCCACAGCCGACCGCCCGTTGGCCGGTATTGTGCCGGTAAGCGGGTGCAAAAGGCAACTGCTGTTTTCCCCGCGCGTCGGTGCCGGCGCCCGGAAGCGCCGTGGGCGAAGAGCTCAACCTGTCGAGTTCACTGTCGTGGCAGTGGACGCACGGCTCCTCGCCCGGCAGGGCGCCTATAGCCTGCGCCTTCTCCTTGCAGCGCTCGTTCTCCTCATGGCAGGCGTTGCAGGAGTGACGAGTGGAGGGCGTTTCTTCCTGACGTTGGTGACAGGAGGTGCAACCTGTGATGTGGAAGGTGGGGCCGCAGCCGGCGAGCAGCGAGACGCCGTAGCAAAGGGGGAAGGCAAGGATCAGGCAACGTCTACCGAGGGTGGGGCGCATGAAGGTTCCGTCTCCCGTCCCCCCGCGAAGGGGGACGGGAATGTGGCAAGGACTTACAGTGTGACGTCAGGGGGCAGGGCTAGCAGCCGGCAGCTTCCTTCTTGGCCTTCTTGGCAGGCTTGGCTTCCTTCTTACCCTCCTCCTTGGCGCCCTTCTTCTTCTCGGCTTTCTTTACCTTTTTGGCGTCAGCCTTCTCGGCTGCCGGTTTTTCATCCTTTTTCTCCTCGGCCATGACCACGGTGGCGAAGCTCAGGGACAAAAGGGCTGCGACCAGAACAGCTGCGAATTTTTTCATGTGACACTCTCCTTTGTTGGGTAATTTGCACCGTCGTTGCGGGCAATCAGGATAAATGGCTCAACTGGCCTGCATACACGAAGGAAAACCTGATGATCAGGCCCCCGGCCAGCACCAAGAGGGCGCTCAGGTTCATCTTCATCAGTGCTTCATGGGAGAGCTCTTCCCCGTGGTCTTCGTTCACCTCAAGGAACTTCATGACCAGGGCGATGGGGAGCACTACCAGAAGCAGCAGCATGGCGAGCCCGTACCAGAAGTACTCGTGGTTGAAGGTGAAAAACGGCATGATCGATTCGCGGTTGGCGCCGGAGGAGGTGTACTGCCCGTAGAAGAACAAAGGCAGGAGCACCATCTCCGCCAGCACGAGCCAGATGTCGACCTTGGTGAAGAAGAGTTTCACCTTCTTCTGGCTGGCGATCATGATCATGAAGGCGGCCCCGGCCGACATGGCCGAGGTGAGGAACAGCACCGGCAGGATGGCCGAGTTCCAAAGCGGACGGGCCACGAAGGAGCTGAGCAGGACGCCGGTGTAGATGCCGATGAAGATCCCCATGCCGAAGTTGGCGGCGGCAAGGTGCAGCTTGTACCGGCTGAGCATTTCCGAGAGTTCGATCAGCTGGCGGAAGGCGAGCTTTTTACGCTTCTCGGCCGGGAACGCCGCCAGGGCGAAGAGGATGCAGACCGGGTAGAAGACGAGCAGTCCCCAGGAACCCCAGGACATGGGGGAGAGCGGTTGTACGGTGAGGTAGAACCAGAAGACGTTCAGCTTGCGCTCCAGGTCGAGAAAGATGAACAGCATCCCCACCGACAGTATCACCGGCGTCCAAAGTGCCGCGCTCACCGCCGCCCGGTCGCCTTTCGCCAGGTTCCCCCCCTTGCGCACGTGCAGGATCGAGGTCATGATCGCCAGCCCGGCGGAGAGGCCCCCGAGGAAGAGATAGAGAGAGACGCGCCAGTCCCAGACGTGCAGGTGCGGGGAGGTGATGGCATTTGCGCCTGTTACGGTAATTTCCATTGGCTTATGGCTCCTATTCGGGTTTACTGAACTTCTTTACGTAGTAAACGCGGGGCTTGGTGCCGGCACTTTTCAAAAGCACCTCGGCGTGGTTCTCCCGCAGGGCGACGCTCACCGGGCTCTTCGGGTCCTCCAGGTCGCCGAACACGCGCGATTTCCCCAGGCAGGTGGCGACGCAGGCCGGCTCCTTCCCTTCCTTGACGCGGTGATCGCAGAAGGTGCACTTGTCGGCGTACCCCTTTTCCTCGTTGATGTAGCGCGCGTCGTACGGGCAGGCGGCCACGCACGACTTGCAGCCGACGCAGCGGTTGTGCTTTAAAAGCACCATGCCGTTGTCGGCCTTGTAGGAGGCGCCGGTCGGGCAGTTGTAGACGCAGGGCGGGTTGTCGCAGTGGTTGCAGAGCTCGGAACGAAGCTCCATCCGCAAAAGCGGAAAGGTCCCCTCGGTGTTCTCGATCACGCGGGTGCGGAACTGCCCGGGCGGCACCTCGTTTTCCTTTTTACAGGCAACGACGCACGCCATGCAGGCCACGCAGCGGCGCTGGTTTATCACCATGGCGTACTTAGGCATTACTTCCCTCCTTCTTCAGACGCACGAAATTCACCCGCATCCCGGTTCCCCCGCAGATCGGATCGACCGCGTAGCGGGTGATCAGCTGCTGGTCGTCGGCCCCCTTCCGGTAGGCCTTGTGGAGCTCCTTGCTGGTGGAGCCGAAGCCGTGCACCAGGTAGACGCAGTCCTGTCTGATGCGCTCGGTCACCTTGACCCTCACCTTGTTGCTCTTTACGCCGTCCTGGTTTTCCAGTACCACGTAGCTTCCGTCGGCGATCCCCATCTCCTTGGCCTTGGCGGCGTTCAGCCAGACCGCGTTTTCCGGGAAGAGCTCGTTTAGTTCCGGGTTGTTGGTGGTCCGGCTGAAGGTGTGCACCCCGGAACGTCCGTAGACGAGCCGGAATTCGCCGGGACCGGGCACCGGATGCCGGGTGTAGCGCGGGACCGGATCGAACCCCTTCTCCTTGAGCTCCTTGCTGTAAAGCTCGATCTTGCCGGAGGCCGTCTTGAAGGTCGGCTGGTTGGCCGGCGTGATGTAGGGGTTGTCCGTGTCGGGGATGGTGATGGTGCCGAGCTTCTTCAGCTCCTCGTAGTTCACCCCCCACCCCTGGCACTGCTTCTTGATCTTGTCCTCGTAGGTCTCCCAGGGGAAGTATTCGGCGAGCCCCAGGCGTTTGCCGAGTTCCTTGGCGATCCACCAGCCGGGTTTCGAGTCGAATTTCGGCGGCACCACCGGCTGCCTGAGCGAGACGGTGAGCGATTTGCCCTTGCCGACCGCCAGCGCGTCGTGGCGCTCAAGGTAGGAGCATTCCGGCAGGATCACGTCGGCCAGCATCACGGTGTCGAAGGGCATGACGTCCACGGCCACCAGGAGGTCCAGCTTGCCGATGGCCTCCAGCGTCTCCTTTTGGTTCGGGACCGACTTCATCAGGTTGGTGCCGGTGACGATCCAGGCCTTGACCGGGTAGGGCTTCGCCTCGATGGTGGCGGTGCGGATCGCCTGGGTCACGCCTTCGGCCCCCGCGAACGGGTAGGGGCCCAGGTTGAGCGCCGCCTTGGTGTCCGGGAACGGCTTGGACTCCCCCTTGGGGAAGGAGGCGGTGGTGGCGAGGTACATCCCCCCCGGCCTCCCCCAGGAGCCGAGCAGCGCCGTCAGGATCCCCATGGCGCGGGAGCGCTGTGCGTCGTCGCCGTACCAGGCGGCGTGGCGGCCGGGGTGGATGCAGACATTGGGGGCGTTCTTGCCCATGAGGCGCGCCGTCTCGACGATCTGCGCCGCCGGGATGTCGGTCTCCTTCTCGGCCCATTCCGGGGTGTACTCCTTGACGGCTGCGGCCAGTTCGCCAAAGCCGTCGGCATATTTTTGCAGGTACTCCCGGTCGTAGAGCCCCTCGGAGATGATGACGTTGATCCAGGCGAGCAAAAGCGCCAGGTCGGTGGCGGGGCGGATGGGGAGCCAGGCGTGGGCCTTGCCGGCGGCGATCGAGTAACGCGGATCGACCACGATGAACTTCACCCCCTTGCCGATCGCCTCGGTGTAGTCCTGCACCTGGGAGTTGTGCATGTTCTCTCCCAGGTGGGAGCCGATCAGCACCGCCACCTTGCTGTTAATCAGGTCGACGCGCTCGGGCGAGCCGGAGCCTTCGCCGAAGGTGAGCTCCAGCCCCACGTCGCGCGGTCCGCGGCACTGGGCAAAGGAGGGCATCCCCACGTTGGGGGAGCCGAAGGCCGACAAAAGCGGCAGGAAATGGTCGGTCGGGGTGCCGTGGGTGAATAAGGCAACCGCTTCAGGCCCGTGCTGCTGCTTGATGCGGGTAAGTTTCTCGGCCACGTAGTTGAGCGCCTCGTCCCAGGACGCCTTGCGGTACTTGCCGTCGCCGCGCTCTCCGGTGCGGATCATGGGGGTCTTCAGGCGATCGGGGTCGTAGAGCAGGCCGGCGCCGCCGTTGCCGCGGCCGCACAGCTTGCCGCGGGCGCCCGGGTGGTTGGGGTTGCCTTCCAGCTTCACCACCCTGCCGTTGAGCGTTTTCGCCATCACGCCGCACTTCCAGAAGCAGATTTCGCACAAGGTCGGCGTGTAGGTGGCCTTGATCATCCCCTGTTCTTCGGCCCACAGGAGGAACTTGTCCGGCAGCGTTGCCGCGACCGTAAGCCCTACCGTGGTGGTGCCGCTGATTTTCAGAAACGATCTGCGGGATATCGATTTCGTCACGTCGTTCACCTCTTGTTGACCCGGGTGCCCGGGTCGTGTCACTTGGCAGTAATCGTGTAGCTGCCGTCCTTTGCGAAGGCAACGTTTGCGTTCAGGAAGGCCACCTTGCCGTATCCCAGCTGCTTCAGGGCGTGATAGGCCATCTCGGCCCTGACCCCGGTGGTGCACTGGGTGACGATGGTCTTGTCCTTGGGAAGCTCCGCCATCCGCGCCCTGATCTCCTCGGTGGGGATGTTTTTCGCCCCCTTCACCATCCCCCCCTTCACCTCGTCGGGGTTGCGCACGTCGATGATGATCACGTCGGCGGGGAGGGCCGCTGCGTACTTCTCGAACCGGGCCACGTCGATCTCGCCTTGGCGCGGTTTGGGGGCGTAGGTTGCCTTGGCCGCAAGCTTGCCGGAGACGGTGCGGTACTTGGACCCCTTCCAGCCGGCAAAGCCCCCCGTGAGGAGCTTCACGTCGCGGTAGCCTGCCTTGATCAGCGCCCGGGCGGCCTTCTCCGCGTCCTTGCCCCCCTTGGCGTCATAGAGAACCAGCGGCGGCCTGCGGTCGGCGTCCGGCAGGGAGTCGATCAGCTTGGCGATGCGGTTGGCCGGGAAGGATACCGCACCCGGCAGGTGACCCTTGGCCGCCTCCTTGGCGGGGCGCAGGTCGAGCAGCACGCAGGGGTTGCCCTGGCCGAGCCAGGCGTCCTTGAGCGCCTGCGGCGGGAGCGCGGTGTAGTTCATGGCGCTCCAGCCGCTCACGCCGTCGCGGTAGACCTTGACCCGCGTGTAGCCGAGTTCTTTTGCCTTGGCGGCGGTGGCCGGTGCCAGGCTGCAGCTCGCTCCGTCGCAGTAAAAGACGAGCAGCGCGTTCTTGTTGGCCGGGAGCCCGGCGGTGAGAGGGTAGGGGAGGCTCGCCGCGCCGGGGATCGCACCCCGCTGAAAGCCGGCCGCCGGCCTGGTGTCGAAGAGGAAGTAGCTCCCCTTGGCCTGCTGCAGGAGGGCCTGCAGGTCGGCCGTGGAGATGAGCTGGTCGGCAGCGACCTTGACCACCGGCTTCTCCACGATCCTGATCGCGGTTTTTACGCCGCTCTCTTCGTTGTATTCGATCTTAAGGGCCTGCCCCGGCTTGGTCTGGTGCAGGGCGTCGCCGTCGATCGTTTTTCCCTGCGCGGTGAGAACCTTCACGTCGTCCTCGTCGAACTTGACCAGTTCCACCCGGTCGTCGATCCGCATCTGGATGGTCTTGGCCTTGAAGGCGACGTTGTCGAAGCGCCCCATGAGCGTATTGGGGGCGCTCTGATGGCAGGCGGTGCATTCCTGGGCGACGGCCCCCGGCTGCGGGGGCTGGGCTGCTGCTGCGCCGGTGCTCAGGGCGCCGGCAAGGAGTGTCGGAAGCAGCATGGCAATGGTTCTATTACGCATGAAAGCGGTCTCCCCTTATCCTGTCCGATCAGCAGCCGGCGGTCTTCTTGAAGATCTTGGCGCTGTTCTTGCCGGGCTCCTTGTCGTACTTGCAGCGGATCTCGTCCCCTTCCACGATCCTTTTGTCCTTGAATTTGTCGAGGGTGAGGTCGTCGGTGACGGTGATGGTGACGTCTTCGCCGCTTTTCGAGTCCTTAAGGACTGCGGTGGCGGACTTGCCGTCGGCGGCGAGGGTGAGCCTGGAAATGGTGCCGACCATCTTCACGTCCTCGGCATGGACGGCAGGGGCGAAGGCGAGGGCGGAAAGGAGCAGGGCGGCGCAGAAGAGGAACGTGGCGAAATGGTTTTTCATCGGTTTTCTCCTTTGTACTTAGCGACCGTCGACGTGGCGAGGGTGCGTGGCGGGCCGGTGCCTCCACCGGCCCGCCGGTTGGCGTTAGAACTTCACTTCGAAGGTGAAGTAGAGATCCTGGGCGTTTTTCAGCGGGGTGAGCATCTGCATGCCGTGACCGGTGGGCGAACTCGGGTTGATGTCGGCGATCTTCACCGGGGCGCCGACCCAGTCGTTGCTACCCGTGTAGTCGAAATTGTAGTACTGGTAACCCAGCCGGAAGAACGCCTTCGACAGGCGGGAGGAGATCGGCTTCAGGTTGAGTTCCTGGATCAGGTACGCCTCGTAGACGTCGCCGCGGGTCCCGAGCTTGGAGGTCCAGATGTCGTCTGCGGCCGGTGCGAAGGTGATCCAGTTTTTGGAGCCGTGGTTGTACTCGACGCCGAGCTTGGTCCTGGTCGGGGTGTAGTCGTAGCGTGCGCCGGCATAGGCGGCCCAGCCGGTCTTGTCGGTGGGTGCCTCGGGCTGGAAGAATTCGCCGGTCATGAGACCCTCGAAGCCTGCCTGCCCGGAGACGTGGTCGTTGGGATGGGTGACGCTCATGCCGCCGTCGGCGAAGAAGTTGAGGCTACCGGGGCCGATGTTCTTCAGCGTGCTCATGAAGCCTGCGCCGTACCAGTCGATGCTGCCCAGGTCGACCGAGGGGGCGGTGTTGCCGAAGGCGGTGTTGCTCATCACCGGGAAGTCGAAGATGTTCATGCCGCGGTTCCACTGCAGCCAGACCCTGAGCGGATCGGTGTCGATCGGGATGACGGCGATGCCCAGCATGTCGGTGTCGGTGATGTTGTTGCCGGCCGGCTTGTCGAAGCCGCTCTCGAAGCCTCGGCCGTAGCAGACCTTGGCGTAGGCGCCGGGAAGCGCCTCGATGTCGGGCGCGTAGCCGACGGTCATGCCGTCGAAGGCGTAGTCGACCAAAAGGGCCGGCGTGCCGCCGTTACCCGGACGCTCGTTGTTCAGGCGCAGGTTGGACGGAGCGCCGTTGGTGGAGGGGCGGCGACCGACCGAGATCCAAAGCGGCTGGTCGGCGATGTTGGACCAGGTGGCGTAGGCGCGGTCTACGTCCAAAAGGCTATTGGAGGGGACATGGCCGAGGGTGCCGTCAAACACGCCGACGCGGTCGGCGAAGAACGGGGTGCCGCCACCGTTGGTGACCGCCGAGTCGTCTTGGGCGCCGAAGGTCTTGTAGGCGACCAGCCGCACGTTGACGGTGACGTTCTCGGTGGCCTTGGCGTGCAGGTCGAGACCGAAGCGGTTGGTATAGAGGCTGTCGTTTTTCGGCTTGTAGGCCGGGACCATCACCGCATAGTTGTTGAGGCCGCCCAGCATCTGTTGGGTGCTGGCCGCCCCCAAGAAGTTCTTGGCGCCGGAGTAGGTGGTAGTCCCCTTCATGGTGTTGGCGAAGGTCATCAGCCCACTCAGCATGGCCGCGTTCATTCCCGTCGCCGCCCCATTCTGGACTGGTCCGGTCGGGTCGGCGAAAAAGGCGGCCTGCAGTTTATTTCCCGCGTTGGTAAAGGTCCCGTTGGCGTCTACGAAGGGCGCGGTTTCACCCCTTAAGTAGTCGTACCGGAAGCGGTAATCGCCGCCGATCTCCAGCCACCTGCCCAGTGACTTCTCCTCGATCTTGTTGACCTTCCTGGTGAGATCCTCCACCTTCAACTGCAGCGCCTGGTCGTCCGCGTGTGCCGCGGCAGGCATGGCCAGCGCCAGAAGTAGCGCTCCCGACAACAACCTACGTGCTCTTGTGCTCATGATTTCTCCTTTTCTGTTGCATTGCAGAAGTGACGTCCAACCCGGCAAGGGAGGGTCCGGCGGCAGAGACTTCCCGGGCGAACGAAAAAGCCATTTCATTACATGGTGCTCAGCGGTTTCACTTTTTGACGGAGCAAGTATCGCGCCAAAAATTTTCATATAGCTATATATGGATTTAGAGATGTGAAGGCCGCCCGCTTGCCGCGGTATGGCTGAATGCTTCGGTTATTTCGCCGGGTGCGGGTTGGGAGCGCGGCAGCCGCTTGTTAGTGAGCTGTTGCAACGCCGAAGACGGGGGATGTGGAAGGGGAGAAGAATGCTCGCTGGGGAGGCCTTCGGCCGTGTGGGATTATCGGAGAACGGTAATGATGTCGCCCTTATAGGCGCAGACTGAAAACGAAGTCAATATATTTTTTACGCTATATATGTGTAGTTGAATTATAGTATGGCGTTTGACGTGACGATCCTGTGAAATTCCCGCACAAAATGAGGGGGAATGTTGGTTTTGTCCACTGCGGTGAACGGTTGTTCGGTTATATTAAAATTATGATAAACCGGTGTTTTGTTCTGCCTGCGGGCGGTTGTCCCCCACTGTCCGTCATTGGCCTTGACAGCCGCCGGGACGACACGCTATGTGTGGGAAAGCCCGCGGATGGCGCCGCCGGAGGCGCTTTTGCTAATAGATATTGACGGGAAGGGGCGAAGTTGCGTACTATCGGGGCCTAATTGGCTCTTTTGGGAAGAAGACGTGAACCAGCAAAAACTGCTCTATCTGGAGACCTTCGGGTGCCAGATGAACGTGAGCGATTCGGAAAAAATAACGGCCCTCATGCAGGGCATCGGCTACGGCGTCACCGGTGAACCCAAGCATGCGGACCTGATCCTGTTGAATACCTGCAGCATCCGCGCGAAGGCGGAGCAGCGGGTCTACGGCCACCTGGGGCGCTACAAGTCCCTCAAGGCGGCGAAACCGGGGCTCTTGATCGGTGTCGGCGGCTGCGTCGCCCAGCAGGAGGGGGAGAGGCTCTTGGCGAAGCTCCCCTTCGTCAACCTGGTGTTCGGCACCCACAACCTGCATCTCTTGCAGGGTATGGTGCTTGCCGCACAAAAGGGCAAACGCTGCCTGGAGACCGACTTCGTCGACGACGAAAAGCGCTTCGACCTGTTTCCCGGCACGGCGACCGAGGGGGGCGTCACCAGGTTCGTGACCGTGATGCAGGGGTGCGACAACTTCTGTGCCTACTGCATCGTCCCGTACGTGCGCGGCCGCGAGATTTCCCGCTCCGCGGACAAGGTGCTCGCCGAAGTCGAGCGGCTTTCGGCAGCCGGCGTAGCCGAGGTGACGCTCTTAGGTCAGAACGTGAACTCCTACGGCGGCAGGAAGCCGGGGGAGCCCGATTTCGCCGATCTGTTGCGGCAGGTGGCCGGCGTCGAGGGGATAAAGCGGCTCCGCTTCACCACCTCGCACCCCAAGGACATCTCGCCGGAGCTGATCGAGTGTTTTGCCACCATCCCCAAGCTCGCGCCGCACATCCACCTGCCGGCGCAGTCCGGTTCGGACCGGGTGCTTACGCTGATGAACCGCGGCTACACGCGGGGCGACTACCTCGCCAAGGTCGCCGCCCTCAAGGCCGCCTGTCCCGAGATCCAGGTGACCGGCGACATGATCGTCGGTTTCCCCGGCGAGGACGAGGAAGCCTTCGCTCAGACCCTGGCGCTGATGGAGGAGGTGGGTTACGCCGATCTCTTCTCCTTCATCTATTCGGCGCGCCCCGGCACCAAGGCGGCCGACTATGCGGACGACACCAGCCGTGCGCTGAAACAGGAGCGGCTGGAGCGGCTGCAGTCGGCACAGAAAAAGACCACCCTGGCCAAGAACCGGGCCCTGGAGAAAAGCGTGCAGCGGGTGCTGGTCGAAGGGCTGGGAACCTCGGGCGATTGCCTGTTCGGCCGGACCGGCGGCAACCGCGGCACCATACTGAATGGCGATCTCTCCCTTTCCGGGCGGATCGTGGACGTCAAGATCGTGGAGGGGCTGCAGACCATGCTCAGAGGGGAGATTTGCCATGTCTGAGTTACGAGCCGAAGAGTATCTGGAGATGAAGGTGTACGGCTTCGCGCTGGACGCCATCGCGCAGATGCCGGTGATCATCCTGAAAGACGCGCAGGAGAAGCACGCCGTACCGGTGTGGATCAACGCCACCGAGGCGGTCGCCTTTGCCGCGGAGCTGGTGGGGCGCGACGTCGCGGCCCGCACCGGCAGGAAGGACCTGCTCAACTCCCTTTTGGAGCGGTTGGGGATGGGGATCGACGGCATCGTCATCGAGAGCCAGCGCGAGGGAGTCTTCACCTCGTGGGTCCGCCTGCAAAAGCCCGCCGGCGAGGCGATGCGCGTCGACCTGCACGTAGCCGAGGCGATGCTGGTCTCCCTCAAGTACCGCCTGCCGGTTTTGGTGAGCCGCGAGCTTTTGGACCAGGTCTCGACCCTCGACATGCACGAGGACGCGCTCTCCAGCGATAACAACGCCCGCCGTTTCGTGGATTTCCTCGACCACCTCGATCCCTCTGCCATGGGCAAGTATCCGATGTGATTACTCTTCCCTCGACTCCCCCTCCCCTGGAGGGAGTGGGCGGGGGAGTGGGGGAGCGCCCCCCGGGCAGAGTGCAGCCGGCTGACAGTTAGCTAATAAGACAGGGGGGATTTGCAGTTCGAATCCCCTTTGCTGCATCCGGCGCCGGAATGGAAATAACGAGGCAATGAGCGTAAGGTGAAAATCAAGGCCAATTCTCAATCTTAATCTCAATCTTGATCTGAGGTACATATGCGTGAAGCATCCCTTAAGTTCCTGGAAGAACTCCTGGCGGCGCCCAGCCCCTCCGGCTACGAGCAGCCCGCCCAGCGGGTTTTCCGTTCCTACCTGGCCCCGTTCTGCTCCGTGACGAGCGACGTGATGGGCAACGTCTTCGGCTGCATCGAAGGGGCGGGCGAGAACCGGCCGCGGGTCATGCTGGTCGGCCACTCCGACGAGATCGGCCTGCAGGTCCGTTACGTCGACGACGACGGCTTCCTCTATTTCGCCGCCATCGGCGGGGTCGACCCCCACATCACCGCCGGCCTGCGGGTGCACGTGCACGCAGCCAAGGGGCGGTTAAACGGCGTGATCGGCAAGCGTCCCATCCACCTGATGGAGGGGAAGGACCGCGACTCGGTGGTGAAGCTGGAGGCGCAGTACATCGACATCGGCGCAACCGACAAAAAAGAGGCCCTCGAGATGGTCCGGGTGGGCGATCCGATCACCTTCGCCGTGACCATGGAGCGCCTGGCGAACGACCGCATCACCTGCCGCGGCCTGGACGACAAGGCGGGGAGCTTCGTGGTGGCCGAGGTGCTGCGCCGGGTTTCCGAGCTCCCCGACAAACTTGCGATCGACCTCTACGGCGTCTCCTCGGTGCAGGAGGAAGTCGGGCTGCGCGGCGGCACCACCTCAAGCTACACGGTCAAGCCCGACGTCGGCATCTGTGTCGAGGTCGATTTCGCCACCGACCAGCCGGACGTGGAGAAGAAGCACAACGGCGAAGTGGGGCTGGGCAAGGGAGCGATCCTGCCGCGCGGCGCCAACATCAACCCGGTGCTCTTCGATCTCCTTTCCGAGACCGCCGAAAAGGAGCAGATCCCGGTGCAGTACACCGGCATCGCCCGTGCGACCGGCACCGACGCCAACGTCATGCAGATTTCCCGTGGCGGCGTCGCCACCGCGCTGGTCAAGCTTCCCTTGCGCTACATGCACACCCCGGTCGAGACCCTGTCGCTTGCCGACCTCGATTCCGCCGTCGAACTTCTGGTCGCGGCGCTTAAGCGCATCACCGACAAGGACGTCTTCGTCCCCCGCTAGGGGGGACTGCCGTTTTACTTCCCTGTCTACGCCGGGCGCTCAGATTCCTCCGCCGACCCCTTCCCCGCCGCACGCCCCCGATGGATAGGCCCGCAAAAAATCACCGCCGTGCTCAAGCCGTTAGAACACGGTTCGCACCTGCAAGATTGAGCGCTTTTAACAGTTTTTCCGTTGACTTGGCCCGCGCCCTGTACTAGGTTTTTCGGTTAATATCTCGCGCCCAACAACAAAAGGAGTCCCCTGATGTTAGAAAGCAACCTCCCCGAAGGTCTTACCTTTGACGACGTCCTGCTCCTCCCCGCACACTCCCTGATCCTTCCGCGCGACACGGATCTGTCCACCAGGCTCACCGGCAACATCATGCTGAACATGCCGCTGGTAAGTGCTGCGATGGACACGGTGACGGAGTCGCGGGCGGCCATCTGCATGGCGCGCGAAGGGGGGCTGGGCTTCATTCACAAGAACCTCACCATAGCCGAGCAGGCGATGGAAGTGGACAAGGTGAAAAAGAGCGAATCGGGGATGATCGTGGACCCGATCACCATGCGCCCGAACCAGAAGATACGCGAGGCGCTGGAACTGATGGCCAAGTACCGCATCTCCGGCGTCCCCATCACCAAACCCAACGGGCAACTGGTCGGCATCTTGACCAACCGCGACCTCCGTTTCGAAACGAACCTCGATCTCCCCATTTCCGCCCGCATGACCAAGCGCAACCTGGTAACGGTTGCGGTCGGCACCACCCTTGAGCAGGCCAAGGAACACCTGAAGCAAACCCGGGTGGAAAAGCTCCTGGTGGTGGACGACCAGAAGAACCTCAAGGGTCTCATCACCATCAAGGACATCGAGAAGATCAAGAAATATCCCAACGCCTGCAAGGACTCGCTCGGCCGCCTGCGGGTCGGCGCCGCCGTCGGCCCCACCCCGGACGTGGACGCGCGCATCGACGCCCTGATGAAGGCCGGCGTGGACGTGATCGTGGTCGACACCGCCCATGGCCACTCCCAGGGCGTACTGGAATCGATCGCCCGCATCAAGTCCACCTTCCCAAGCCTTGAACTCGTGGCCGGCAACATCGCCACCGCCGACGCCGCCGAGGCGCTGATCAAGGCCGGCGTAAACGCCATCAAGGTCGGCATAGGCCCCGGCTCCATCTGCACCACCCGCGTGGTCGCCGGCATCGGCGTGCCGCAGATCACCGCCATCGCCGAGTGCGCCCGGATAGCGAGCAAGCACGGCATCCCGCTGATCGCCGACGGCGGCATCAAGTACTCGGGCGACATCACCAAGGCGATTGCCGCCGGTGCCGACGTCATCATGGTCGGCTCGCTCTTCGCAGGCACCGAGGAATCCCCGGGCGACACCATCCTCTACCAGGGGCGCGCCTACAAGGGATACCGCGGCATGGGCTCCATCGGCGCCATGAAAGAGGGGAGCAAGGACCGCTACTTCCAGGGCGACGTGGATAGCGAAGTGAAGCTCGTCCCCGAGGGTATCGAAGGGATGGTGCCGCTCAGGGGACCCCTGGGCGCCAACGTGCACCAGCTTCTGGGGGGCCTCAGGGCAGGCATGGGCTACACCGGCAGCCGCACCATCGAGGAATTGCAGAAAAACGGCCGCTTCGTGCGCATCACCGGTGCCGGCCTCAAGGAATCCCACGTCCACGACGTCATGATCACCAAGGAAGCGCCTAACTACCGGGTCGAGAAATAAGACAACGCTGCGGAAAAACCGCAGGAGAGGGAAGAAATGACCACCGATATCCATTCCGAAAAGGTGCTGATCCTGGACTTCGGCTCCCAGGTGACCCAGCTGATCGCCCGGCGGGTGCGCGAGCAGAGCGTCTACTGCGAGATCCACCCCTACAACATGTCGCTTGCCAAGATCAAGGAGTACGCGCCCAAGGGGATCATCCTTTCCGGCGGCCCCTCAAGCGTCTACGACAAGGACGCCCCGCATTCCGACCTGGGGATCTACGACCTGGGGCTTCCGGTGCTGGGGATCTGCTACGGCATGCAGCTCATGACCCAGCAGCTGGGCGGCCGGGTGGAGCGCTGCGACAAGCGCGAATTCGGGCGGGCCTCGCTTAAGCTGGACGGCAAGAGCGACATCTTCGCGGGCTTCGTCGACAACGCCGAGGTCTGGATGTCGCACGGCGACCGGATCGAGGAGATGCCCAAGGGTTTCAGCCTGATGGCGCACACCGAGGGGTGCCCGGTGGCCGCCATGAAGGACGAGAAACGCCGCTTCTTCGGCGTGCAGTTCCACCCCGAGGTGGTGCACACCCCGCGCGGCGACGAGATGCTCGGCAACTTCCTGTTCAACGTCTGCGGCTGCCAGCCTACCTGGACCATGGCCAAGTTCATCGAGACCGAGCTGGAAGTGATCCGCCAGAAGGTAGGCTCGGGGAAGGTGCTCTGCGCCCTTTCCGGCGGCGTCGACTCCGCCGTGGTGGCCGTCCTGATCCACAAGGCGATCGGCGACCAGCTGCACTGCGTCTTCGTCAACAACGGCCTTTTGCGAAAGGGCGAGGCGGAGAAGGTCGTGAACCTCTTCACCAAGCACTTCAAGATCAACCTCGACTACGTGGAGGCGGAGCAGCGCTTCCTCGACAAGCTTGAGGGTGTGAGCGACCCGGAGCAAAAGCGCAAGATCATCGGCAACGAGTTCATCTACCTGTTCGAGGAAGAGGCGAAGAAGCTGGGCCAGGTCGATTACCTGGCGCAGGGTACCCTCTACCCGGACGTGATCGAGTCGGTCTCCACCAAGGGGCCTTCCGCGGTGATCAAGAGCCACCACAACGTGGGCGGGCTCCCCGAGAAGATGAACCTGAAGCTTCTGGAGCCGGTGCGCGAGCTGTTCAAGGACGAAGTGCGGCTTTTGGGCAAGGAACTCGGCATGCCCGACGAGGTGGTCTACCGCCAGCCGTTCCCGGGCCCGGGTCTGGCCATCCGCTGCATCGGCGAACTGAGCGCGGAGAAGCTCGACATCCTGCGCGAGGCCGACGCCATCGTCATCGAGGAGATCAGGAAGGCCGGTCTCTACCGTGAGATCTGGCAGTCCTTCGCCGTGCTGCTGCCGGTGAAGACCGTGGGCGTCATGGGCGATGCCCGGACCTACGAGTTCACCTGCGCGCTGCGCGCCGTCAACTCGCTCGACGGCATGACCGCCGACTGGGTCAAGCTTCCCTACGAAGTGCTCGGCAGCATCTCGTCCCGCATCATCAACGAGGTGAAGGGTGTGAACCGGGTGGTCTACGACATCAGCCAGAAACCCCCCTCCACCATCGAGTGGGAATAGTTTCCCCGTGTGGCGTAGTTCAAGTAAGGCGGCAGCCGATTCGATCCTCGGCTGCCGTTTTTTGTAAAAACCCGTCAGCCACGGAGAACGTCTGAGAAAAGCGGAGTGAAAAGCGGCCCTAAGAAAGGTCTTTTGCCATCTACGTCCCCCCCTTTGTAAAAGGGGGGGCAGGGGGGTTGCCTTTGACTCCGTCGTTAATGTTTCCTCCGCCGTTCTCGGATTTGCTCCGTGGCTAAAAGAGGTACCGCATGTCTCCCAAGCTCGTCATCTTCGATCTCGACGGCACCCTGATCGATTCCCTGGCCGATCTCGCGGACGCCACCAACCGTATCCGCGCCGTCCGCGCCCTGCCGCCCCTTCCCCCGGAAGGCGTCCGCGCCCTGATCGGCCAGGGCGCCCGTTCCCTGGTGAACCGCGCCCTTCCCGGCGCCGACGAGCCGGAAATCGACCGTGCCCTCGACGAGTTCCTTGCCTACAACCTCGCGCACATAGCCGACAAGACCCGTCCCTACCCGGAGGTCCCCGAGACCCTTACGGAGTTGGCCGGCAGGGGCATACCGCTTTGCGTCCTCTCCAACAAGAACGTAGCCCTCTGCCGCGACGTCATGGAACGGCTCGGCATCGCCCGTTTCGTCCCCCAGATCTACGGCGCGGACTCCTTCCCCTACCGCAAACCGTCCCCCGAGCCGGTGCTGGCCCTGCTGCAAAAGTACGGCGTCGCGTCCAGGGAGTGCGTGCTGGTGGGCGACAGCATCAACGACATTGCGGCGGGAGGAGGCGCGGGAGTGATCACCGTCGGCTGCAGCTACGGCTATGGCAATCCCGAAGAACTGGCCGGTGCCGACTACGTCGTTTCCGAGTTCAAAGGTCTGCTCGCACTGCCAATTTTTTAATATAAAACCGATTCTTGAACGAAAAAAACTAAAGTTATTCGGCCGTATGTCGATAGATTGAATATACGCAGCAACCGGGGGCATATTGAAATGAAAGTAGATCTGAATCAGACTCAGGCACTTACCTACTCAGGTACTGGCAGGTCTGAACGGTCCGAAACTGCCGATGCTCAGCAGGGGGCATCCAAGCAGCAGTCGACCACCGACAAGGTCGACTTCTCGCGAGTTCCGTCTGAGGCGCCGGTTTCCGTCGCCGACGTTGCCCGCGAGGCTCAGATCGCTGAGATCAAGTCCAGGATCCAAAACGGCACCTACAGCGTTCCGGGGATAGCCGTGGCCGAGAAGCTGGTCGCCCGCATGCAGCTGACGGAGGCGCCGCCGAGCGCCACGGCAGCCTAGGGAGCCCGAGGGTAAGCCAACAAAACCATTGACACTCCCGCCGCTTTGAGGTAAAAGTACAGCTCCACCAAGCGGGAATAACTCAGTGGTAGAGTGTCAGCTTCCCAAGCTGAAGGTCGCGGGTTCGAATCCCGTTTCCCGCTCCAACAAATTCAAGGACTTAGCTGAAATCAGCTAAGTCCTTTTTAGTTGGTGGTGCCCCGTGTAACCTCTCGTGTAACCTCTTGGTGTGCTGTTAGGCAGGTCATTTCACGAACCTTCATGACATTTCAAAATGTGAGCGGCCGGGGATGGTCAATATTCTTCGGGAAAGAGTATCGTGGTGTATGATCGGTCCCATTCGGTGATTATCCATATCTTCGGCACCCCCTCTTTCTGGTAAGCCGAGAACAGCCGCTCACCTTGCTGGATAGCCGCATCGTTGGCCGCCCGATCTTCGGCGCACACATCGCCCCAGTCGCCGGCCAAATGCCTTTTAAGCGACAGGTGTACGTGTCTCGCAAATTTCCCGCTGTCAGCAACCAAATCGTTGACGCCTCTCGTCATTACCAACTTCCCAGGGTTGAACTTCATTTTGGCCTCCTTTGTTGTGAGGGCGGGGTTTCCGCACTTGTTTTGGACCTTGAAACGAAACCGCCCTAGTTCGCTGGCTGAGCAAACTAGGGCGTTCTCGTAAGTGGTTAGTCTGTGGTCGGTGGCTTTTACGGCAATGCCGGAAATCGGCCAGCCTCAGGTGCCGTGCAGATAGGTCAGGAAGCTTTCCGCTTTCTGAAGAAAGGCCTCCAGTTTCGACCGTGTCGAAAGATC
>Ga0209415_10001015_pt1 | contig 53260 bp, 48 predicted proteins | sample PeaSoiSIISIP2007_FD_187696 | JGI IMG/M metagenome (GOLD analysis project Ga0209415, IMG submission 187696) | Peat soil microbial communities from Weissenstadt, Germany - SII-SIP-2007 (SPAdes) (version 2) | ecosystem: Environmental > Terrestrial > Soil > Wetlands > Peat | place: Germany... | reverse complement strand
AGCGAGGTTTTCCCATGGTCAACGTGGCCGATCGTGCCGACGTTGCAATGCGGCTTCGTCCGCTCAAACTTTGCCTTCGCCATTTGTCAAATCCGTCTCGGTTTCTATACGGCCAAACACAAAAAAACTCGTCGATGGAGCGGGTGACGGGAATCGAACCCGCACAACCAGCTTGGAAGGCTGGGGCTCTACCATTGAGCTACACCCGCCGAATTCGGCTTGTCGCACCAAAATGGCTCGACAAGGAGTATGGTGGAGGGGGTTGGATTTGAACCAACGTAGACATTCGTCGGCAGATTTACAGTCTGCTGCCATTGACCGCTCGGCCACCCCTCCACTGCCGCCTCGGGTCACCGGTGCGACGGGAAGACGGAAGTAAGAGGATTTGGGTGCTATTGTCAATCGCAAAAGAGAAGATAAAAGACAGCTTTACACCTTGACCGAATCTCTCGAGATAATCCCGCGTGGTCCGATCAAACAAACAAGAGGCAAGGAATGAGCCGTTCCCGTCCAACATCCCCCCCGCTCGGGGCGACATCTCGTCCACCGCATTCGGTGAATGGCGACAAGAGCAAGCACCCGGCTCGCGAGGACCGCCGCTCCGGCGCGCGCGCCGGACGTGGCGGTGGACTGTCGGGTGGCGCCAGTCTTTGGCTGTGGGGAAGCCATCCGGTCTTGGCCGCCCTGGCCAACCCGGAAAGGATCTGTCGCCGGTTGCTGTTGACCGCCGAGGCTTTGCGCATCCATGGCCCGGAGATCGCCGCCCTCTCGCAGGCGCGCCGCCTGCCGCAACCCGAGGGCATCGAGAGAAGCGATCTGGACGGACTGCTGCCGCCCGGCGCCGTTCATCAGGGCATCGCCCTGGTTGCCGAACCGCTGGCCGCCGCCGATATCACCACATTGACCGAGATCGCCGAGGGCCGGGAAAATGCGGTGATCATCTGTCTCGATCAAGTCACCGACCCGCACAATGTCGGCGCCGTCCTTCGCTCGGCCGCCGCCTTTGGCGCCTTGGGAGTCGTCGTTCCCGACCGTCACGCGCCAGAGGAAACCGGTGCCCTCGCCAAATCGGCGTCGGGCGCCCTGGAACGCCTGCCGCTGGTCCGCGTCACCAATCTGGTTCGCGCCCTGGAGGAATTGAAACAGGCGGGCTTCTGGATTGCCGGTCTGGCCGGAGAGGCTCCAACCACGCTGGCCGGCGCCAAATTGACCGGGCGCATCGTCCTGGTCCTGGGGAGCGAAGGCGAAGGGTTGCGCCGTCTGACCCGCGAGCATTGCGACCATCTGGTCAAGCTGCCGCAAACCGACTTGGTCGAAAGCTTGAATGTCAGCAATGCCGCCGCGGTGGCTCTCTACGAACTGATCCGCCGCTAATGCACTCGTTTTTTTGTCCCTCTGCCTTAATGGGGCCTTTTATGACAGCCCTCCCCATTTGGGAACTGCCGAACTATAGAGTGGAGACTGTTACGCCGGGCCGGGCGCAACAGTCTCGTTTCGGCGGCGGTCGCCGCGTGATGGGAAAGCCTCTTGTCAGGCGACTGCGACCACACTAATTTGGCCCCCGCGAAAAAAGAGAAGACCGCCGGTTTAGCTCAGTTGGTAGAGCACCTGATTTGTAATCAGGGGGTCGCGGGTTCGAACCCTGCAACCGGCACCATCGACAAGCCCTTGAAAATAAAAGATTTTCAAGGGCTTTTTGCTTGGAACATCTAGAGAACATTTTTATTACTTCTGCTATCGTCAGACTTGCCGTCAGACTTTTGCGTTCATCACCTTTTCCAAAACGGTCCTGATAGCCCTGTCCAGAGTAACGTTGAACCACTCTCCCTTCTGCCTAAACTTGCCAAGATATTCTCGCCCTATTCCGCGATGATCGAAACCGCATTGCGGACATTGGGCGTGCCGCGGCTTCGACGTTGCGGGTGCACGAATATCTCCAAACCAAGCCGATGCTTTCCATTCCCTCAGCGGCCAAGGCTCTTGGAATTTCGGCTCCCACCGTAACAGCGGCAGTCCAACACCTGGAAACGCTTGGCATCGTGTCGGAAACGACCGGACGGCAGCGTGGCCGAACCTTCATCTATGGGCGGTATCTGGAAATTCTAAACGAGGGGACGGAGCCGCTTTAGTCATCGAAAAATGATCGCAATGAGGCGCTCCGTTAGGTCACTGGCGTTTCTCTCTGCGAGTGCCCAGTTTGCCACCTCGGCCAGATGAGCTTATTCCGCCCCCTTCGGTTGACCGGATTCGGGTTCGTTGCTTTTCTTGTCGGCCCCAAAAAAATTTCATGCCCCCCTGAAGGCTACTCGTTAGCAGCCAAGCCGCTATTCGCGGAACTATGGATCCGAAACACGACCGAAACGAGCAAAACGAGTCGGGCGGCAGCCATCGATTCGATCCCCGCACAGCAACCGAACAGGACCTGATCAGAGTCCGAAAAATCCACGACAGCATCGCCTTTTCACTTAAAAAAATAAGACAGAATTTCCGGAGGAAAAGACGTGGATAAAGAAAACACGAGTCTATACAGAATATGCGTCGTCGCTTTGTTGACCTCCGGTAACTTCATCAACGCGGTCGATCGGGCCAGCCTATCGATCGCCGTGCCATTCATCATCAAGGACTTCCAGATAGACACCGCCACAATGGGGGTCGCGCTCTCGGCCTTCTTCTGGAGCTATGTTGTCTTCAACATGCCCGCCGGCAATCTGGCCGACCGCTTCGGAACGAAGCGCGTGCTGGGGTGGTCGGCCTTCACCTGGTCGGTCTTTTCCGCCCTCACCGGCGTCGCCCAGAACGTCACGACCATCCTGCTGACCCGTGTCGGCGTCGGTTTGGGCGAAGCCGCGTCGATCCCCTGCAACGCCAAGATCGCCTCCGCAATTTTCCCGAGCACCGAGCGCGGAACGGCCGTGGCCATTTCGCTGGCCGGGATCCGTCTGGGCAATTCGGCCACGCCGATCATCATGGCATTTCTCATCCAACTGTGGGGATGGCGTTCGGCCTTCCTGGTGACCGGGCTGGGCAGCCTGGCGTGGTGCGTCGTCTGGTATTTTGGCTACAAGGATCTTGCCCGGCCAGGACAAAAGGCGGCCGCCGTCGTCGAAAAAATCCGCATTCCCTGGAGTGCCGTCGTCACCAACCGAACCCTGCTTGGTCTCACCATCGTGAAGTTCATCCAGGACTTCCTCATGTGGATGTTCATGACCTGGGTGCCCAGCTACCTGATCATGGAGCGGGGATTCTCGGTCGTGACCATGGGTTTCTACATGTCGCTGGCCTATGGCGTCGCCGCCGTCTCGCAGCCACTGGTCGGGATTGTCTCCGACTGGCTGATCCGCCACGGCTGGAGCCTCAATCGCGCCCGCAAGTCGGTTCTGGTCACGCTCCAGATCATGGCCTCGATGATCATCGTCACCGGCTATTCGGACGACATCGGCGTCGCGATGTTCTTCCTGGTGATGGCCATCTCGGCCGAATCGGTGTGCTCCTCGGTCATGTGGACGATCATTCCCGACGTCGTTCCCAGCAAGCTGGTCGGCTCGGTCGGCGGCCTGATGAATTCGATCGGAGCCATGGGCGGAATCGTCGCGCCCATTCTGACCGGCGTCATCGTGAAGGAGACGGGCAGCTTCCAACTGGCACTGACCATTGGCGGTTCGGCAATGCTTGTCGCCGCGGCCTTCGTCCTCTTCGTCGTCCCCGAATTGAGACTTCTGACAGCCCTGGAGAGCAACCTGCCCAGCGGCCAAAGCCGGACCGACGAAGAGTCCGCTTACGCGAAGCAACCGTGATCTGGATGGTCACCTGACCGGCCCGGACCAGCCAAGAGTGCCATTAAAGAGAGATAGGGAGTCTTTAGACATGAACGAAACGGACCGTCGGGAAGCTGCCCATGGGGGCGAGTACGCCATCGTTCTCGAGGGCAACAAGGAGATCTTCGGAACGGGCGCTCTGGCCGAAGTCGGCGCCCATGCAAAAGCGCTTGGCATGACACGGGTGGCGCTCTTCACCGACCCCCGGATTGCCAAGCTGGCGCCGGTGGCGATCGTTGAGAAGTCCTTGCGGGACCGCGGCATCCACGTTTCGATCTACGATGAGGTCGAGGTCGAGCCAACCGATCGATCGCTCAAAAATGCCCTCCGCTTCGTCGGGCAGGAGACCTTCGACGGATTCGTCAGCGTGGGCGGCGGATCGGTGATGGACACCTGCAAGGCGGTCAGTCTCTACGCCACCTATCCACCTGCGGACTTTCTGGACTACGTGAACAAGCCGTTGGGCAAGGCTCTCCCCGCGCCGGGACCGCTCAAGCCCCATATTGCCTGCCCCACCACCTTTGGCACGGCAAGCGAATGCACGAACGTCGCCATCTTCAATTTCCTGGAACTGGGAACCAAGGCCGGTATTTCGAACAGGGCCATCAAGCCGACCCTCGCCATCGTCGATCCTGAAGCGCTTAAGAGCCTGCCCGCTCCCGTGGTCGCGGCAAACGGCATGGATGTCTTCAGCCATGCCGTGGAGTCATTCACGGCTCGTCCCTTTACCAGTCGGCCCTTCCCCGATGATCCGACGAACCGCCCGGTCATCCAGGGCGCCAACCCTTACAGCGACATCAGCTGCCTGGAAGCGATCCGCCTGATCGGCCAGAATCTGGTGCGGGCGGTGACCGTTCCGGACGATTTCACGGCGCGCGAAAACCTGATGTTCGCCGGGCTCCTGGCCGGAATCGGCTTCGGGACGGCCGGCTGCAATCTGCCGCACGGCATGTCCTATGCCGTGGCGGGCCTGGTTCGCGATTACCATGCCGAAGGCTGGCCAAGGGATCACGCCCTGGTGCCGCACGGGTTTGCGGTCATCGTCAGCTCGCCGTCGGTCTTCCGCTTCATGGGCCCCGTTCGTCCCGATCGGCACCTCGATGCGGCCAGGGCTCTGGGTGTTCGGATCGAGGGCATCAATAAGCCGGCCGGCGACTTGCTGGCGGACGGCGTGATCGACATCATGCGAGCGATCGGCGCGCCCAACGGCCTGTCGGGCGTCGGCTACACGGAGGGGGATCTCGACGCTCTGACCGACAAGGGATGGTCGCAGCGCCGCGTGGTTGACAATGCCGCCCGCCCCATCGCCAAGGAGGAGATGCGGATGATGTTCGAGGGCGCTCTTCGCTACTGGTAGGCGGCAATCGCTTCGCGACTTCAAACCGTTGGGATCCCAAGCTACACTCGGCCTCTCCGAAAAAGACTAATATCAGTGAGGGACCATGCGCCTGCCATCGATTCGAATCGTCGTCGCTTTCGAAGTGGTGGCAAAGCATGGGAGTTTCGGCAAGGCGGCCGAAGAACTGAACCTGACCAGCTCGGCGATCAGCCACCAGATCGCCACGCTCGAACAGTATATCGGCCGCCCGCTGTTTGAGCGCAGTCCGCGCGGGGTCACCTTGACGGCCGCCGGAGAGCGCTACCGCGAGAGTCTGGCGGGGGTCCTGGCGATGATCGGCGACGCCACGGAGAATGCACGCCTCGGCTCGGACAGCGAGTTGCTCAGGATCCATTGCGCGCCGACCCTGGCGAGCCAATGGCTGATGCCCAGGTTGCCCCGGTTCATGGCGGAACACCCTGATGTCCTCATCCGGCTGACGGCGTCGCCCGGCCAGTCGGTCTTCTCACGCGACGATATCGACGTCGATCTGCGTTATGGGGTCGCCCGCTGGCCCAACCTGCACGTCGAGACGTTCCTGACCGAAGAGGTCATGCCGCTGATCCATCCCGATCTGAAGAGCCGACTCAATATCTCATCCCCGAAAGACCTATTGCCCCAGGACCTGATCCTCTGCGAATCCAATATTGTGCAATGGCCGCAATGGTTCGCTTGCAACGGCATCGGCGTCTGCCCGAACCGCTACGCCCTCAGGGTCGATCGCGCAGGTCTCGGCCTGGATGCCGCCGCGGAGCAGTTAGGGATCACGCTCGAAAGTCATGTTCTCGCCAACCGGTTCCTCAAGACCGGGCAGTTGGTCCCGGTCTTCGAAGATCATAAGGCGTTGACGGTCCGCCAGCACCACCTGGTCTATCCCGTCATCTCCGAGAAGCGTTCCGGTCTTCGCAAGTTCTCTTGCTGGTTAAGACGGAACGCCACAACCTGAACACATCCGGCGGGAAGCTCAGGCTGTCGGGAAGGGATGGCCTGGTCTGCAAATGGCCCCGCAGCATTTTGAAAAAGGAGGCTGTTATCCGTTCGCCCCCATCGCCTGGGAAACGTTGACAATCACCGTGTTGACGCTGTCGATCGTGGTGGTGATGGCCGAAATGGATTTCCGCTTGCCTTCGAAGTCGACACCAACAGTAATGCCTTCTCGCATGCCGGAGGATTTGGCCGCCTCCTCCGCCGTCGCGACGAATTCATCGACCTCGCCCCGCATGATTCGCGCCGCGCCGTTATGAACCTTGCCGATTCTCTCGCGGTCGCTGGACGCCATAATGGTCCCCCGGTCCCCCATGAACGAACAAACAAAGTCCAGTTCCTTGGCCACCTGATCGCAAAGCTCCTGGCCGAAGTCGAAATCGATGACCGGCAACCGCTTTTCCCGATACCGCTCCGTCCTCGCCGAAAAAATTTTGCGTCGCTCGCAATAAAGTGCCGCCCCCGCCCGTCATCAGGGGAATGACACGCGATTTTGCGAGGGATACCGATGACGGAAACGGCCTATGTGCAAGCGTTTGACCTGATGTGGGAACTGTTTCCCGAACCGGCCCTGCTGGTGCACAAGGATCGCACGGTGCTGGCCGCCAACGCGGTGGCACGCCAATTCGGCCGCAAGGAAGGCGAGAAATGCTTCGGCGCCACACCGAGCGGAGGCGGCGCCAACCATTGCCGGTCCTGCAAAGCCGATCGGGCCTTGCAGGATCGGCAAGCAATCAGCGAGGTCTCCCTGGACCTTGGCGGCCCGGTGACCAACTATTGGCTGCCGCTGCCCGATTCGGCCGATCTTTACGTTCATTTCGGCATCGGCGTCGCCGAACTCCTGAAAAAACAAGGACTCGGCCTTGCGGCCGCTTAAGGAAGGGCAAAACCATGTTTCATGAATGCTGTCCCAACAGTCGTTGGCATACCATGCCCAAACCGGTCAGAATCATCGGCTATGTGGTCATGGGGGTGGTGATTGCCGCTTGTTGCGCCTTGCTCCTCGGTTATGTGACGATGGCTTTGTGGAACGCCATCCTGCCCGAGATCTCGTCCTTGCCGGCTTTGACATTCTGGCAAGCGGTCGGTTTGCTGTTGCTGGCGAGACTTTTCACCGGACGGTTTTCCCATGGTCATCATCGCGGTCCTTTCGGGCGACGACATCGGGCGGGTTCGGTCGGTCGTTACGCCGAATGGTGGGATCAGGAAGGCGAAGCGGCGTTCCGGGCCTATGACCAGCGGACCGCGAAACGCCCCGACGATCCCGCATGAGCGATGATCTGACAGGCGGCAGGCATCGGCTGGTCGAGATTTTCAACCGCGACCGCCGACGCTTGACCCGCTTCGTCCAAAGCAAGCTCTCTGGTGATGGCGGCGGCGAAGCGGACGACATCGTGGCCGACGTCATGCTGCATTTGTTCGAACGGGCCGACCTTTTGGCCCAAGTCGAAGACCTGTCCGCCTATCTGTTCCGGGCCCTGACCCATGCGGTCACCGATTTCTTCCGCCGGCGCCGGGCGAACCCCGTGACATCCTTTCCCGCAACGGCCGAGCACGATGATGGCGCGGAGATGAATTACGCCGATCCCGCCGCCGATCCGGAACGGGCGTTTGCCGGAAGCCAGCAACGCGAGCGGATCGCCGCGGCCCTCGCCCGTCTCACACCCGCCGAACGCGCGGTGTGGGTAGCCATCGAGATCGAGGGCGAAAGCTTTCGGCAATTGGCCGAACAATGGGATGAACCTTTGGGCACCTTGCTGTCGCGCAAAAGCCGGGCCACCAAGAAATTACAGGACTTGCTGGCCGGCGAGACTCTCTGAGAGCCCACCGCGGCGCTTCGGCATGCGTCCCTCGCCAACCCGACGAAAAATCAACCGTAAGCATACAATCAGAGAGCGTAGCACGGAAAGTTCCACATCTTTCCCTGGAAAGATTTGTCGGCACCGGCCAATCGCGCTAGTGTCCCGACGGGGAAATCCACGGCCTTCGCGACCGGCGATTCCCGAATGTCCCAATCGATAAATACAGTCATAACTTATTGAACTTCATGATGTTTATGGATTCCAAGATCCTGAAAGCGCCGCTTTCGAAATCGTCGGACCGGTGACCGCGCACAGCTGGAAAATGAGGGTGACGACACCATTTTCGCCGTTCTGAATGGAGGGAGCATTTCCGCGACCGCCCCGACCTGGACGTTCAATCCGCCGGGACTGATTCTGTTGTCCGGTGGCTTGGCCCTTCTTCTGCTGGCGTGGCGAGGCTGGCGGCTGCCGCCGTTTCCGGGTCAAATTGAATTCACCTGCAGTCAACTTGGCGCGGCCTGGTGGTCGATCGCGGCGTCGATCGAGAATATGGCGGCAGCCTTAACCGCGAAGGTGTTTTGGGCCGAAATGGCGTGGCCGGGCATCATCGGCACGCCGTTGTTCGGCGCGATGTTCGCCTGGGCCTATTGCAAGGGCGAGGATCGGTTTCGCACGCGCGGGAGCGCCATCCTGTCGATCACCGCCCTGGGTGTCGTCTGGGCGATGGCCTTGAGCAACGACTGGCACGGCTTGATCTATCTGTCGACCACGCCGGCGAGCGACGCGCCGGGTGCGCCGGTGATCTATGGCCATGGTCCGCTGTTCTACGTCATCATCGTGGCTCTCTATCTGCTGATGCTGTTCAGCCTGGTGACCGTTGCCGACACCGCGCAACGCGCGCCGCGCTTGTATCGCCGCCACTATTTCGGATTTGCGCTGGCCTTATTGTTCCCCTGGATCGCCAACATCGGCCATCTGACCGGCACGATCATGCCGTTCGGCTTCGACGCCACCCCGTTCAGCTTCATCCTGACCGGGGTGGTCTTTTATTGGCTGATCAGCCGCCGACAACTGTTCGTCCTGCTGCCGATCGGGCTTCGTCCCTTGCTGGATTCCCTGCCCGACGCGGTGATGGTGTTAAATGACCAGGGCCATGTCGTCGAAGCGAATGCCGCCGCAGCACTTCTGGCGGCGCCGCACGCCCTGGTGGGAAAATGTTTGACCGAGGTGTTGCCCATCCCGATCCCGGAGACCGAGGAGTCCGCCGATGGCAACCGGGAAATCGGCATCCGGTCCGATCATGGCGGCGAGCGCCAGTTCGAGGTCAGAATCCGTCGGCTATCCTACAAGACCCGGTCAATCGGCCGGGTGATCGTGCTGACCGACATCACGCATCGCAAGACGATCGAGCACCGCCTGACCGAACAACTGGCGCGGAATCAGGCGTTGCAGATGAAGCTGCGCGAGCAGGCCAACCGCGACCTGCTGACCGGACTGCATAACCGGCATTTCCTGGAGGAAGTCAGGCCCGCCTTGCTGGCCGAGGCGGCCAGCCGGCCGCTGACGGCGGTGATGATCGATCTCGACCATTTCAAAAGCTTGAACGACAGCTGGGGGCATTTGGTCGGCGACGAGGTCTTGCGCAATGTGGCCCGGTTCCTGGAGACCCACGCCCGCCAGAACGACATCATCATCCGCACCGGCGGCGAGGAAATTCTGATCCTGCTGCCCGACACGGAGGAGCCGTTGGCGGCCGCCGTGGTCGAACGGTGGCGGGCGTCCTTCGCCGCCCAACCGATCACGGCGCGCGACCGGACGCTGATGGTCACCTTCTCCGCCGGCATCGCCTCTTTCCCCGGTCCCGACGCGTCCTGGGACGACATGATCCAGCGCGCCGACCAGGCCCTCTATCGCGCGAAAGACCAGGGGCGCAACCGGATCTGCCGGTGGGAGGACGAAGGCGAGGAGGCTTTGGCGGAGTGAGTTGAGCAAGCAAGAGCCCTCACACTTACCGCCGGCTCGCGGCGAAGATGACGGATCAATGCCATGGAACTCGTAAGCGATTTCGCTCATTCCGTTATGCTGGTGATCACCCTTGCCACGTTCATTGTCGAACCCGACAATTCTCAACCCATCGACGATAGTGTTGGCGGCAATTGCCATCAGATAGGCCGTGTCGCCAGAAATCGACGCGCTGCGTGGTTCCCCTTACAGGTCTTTCATTGGTGGATACGGCTGCGGGTAGCTGCTCCACTTTTTGAAATAGGCGTGACCCTGGCCGAAGCCCACGATATCTACTTTCGCCCATGCGAGCACACGCGGGAGTCGCAGTAGCAACCACGCAAGCCAAAGTGGAAGAGCCACGGCGAACCGATATGCAACAAAAACTCTTAGCGCTGTCATGCAGACAAACGCGCCGCCTACCCACATGCCAACATCGCTATAACTGTCCACTGCCGGTTCCCTTTCTGTCAGTCAGCCAAGCCCACCACGAAAGCAAGCGCCGTATCCAATTTGACGATGTCTTCGACGGTCAAATGGCCGATCACTTGGCCGATCCGCTCGCGTTTTACCGTGACAGGTTTATCAACCATGATTTGCGACTTTTCCCGCAATCCGTTGCCGGGTTTTGGTTCGACGGTAATGCGGAAGTCCGGTGCCTCGGAAAGTTCCGTCGTGGTCGAACAGATGATGACCGATGCATGGCCGTCAGGAAAAGCATCGGTTTGCACGATGACGGCAGGGCGGGGTTTTCCATACTCGCCGTTAACGGCGACGACGACGACATCACCGCGTCTCATCGAATTCCGACACGTCTTCGATCCAACTCAACACGTCGCTTTCCGATGCCGGCGACAGGCGCGCCACTTGCGCCGCGATTCGCTCCCGCGTGGCAGCCGCCCTGGCATCCGGAACGATCAAGCGAATTTCGCGCAGGCCGCTCTGCCGGCGCCGTGCCCTCATGGCCTTCATTCGCTCAGCGGTATTCGCCATATGCCCCTCCGACATGTAACGCGTGACAGTGTAACGCGTTACTACGGGTGATGAAAGTTCACTGTTGTTCTGGTTTACAAAATAGGTCTTTGGATGACAGATCCGTTCCCGATGAGACTCTGCGCAAAAAGCGCCCATGGCGGTCGTTCCAGTGGCAAACTCAATCGACTGATAGAGATTTCGCCACTCACAAGAATACGGCAGGCGAAACCGAGAACCGGCGTCCCAGCGCCTTCGCCTGGGCAGCGGTGATCTTACGCTTGCCGTTCAAGATCGCACTAACGACCGACTGCGCGCCAAATTCGACGCGCAAGTCGTTTTGGGTCAAGCCATGGTCCCGCATGAGAACGGTCAATACCTCGGCAGGCGGCGCGTCGGGGATCTCAATATGCTCGGCTTCATACGCCTCCACCAAAGTGGTGACCAAATCGAGCAGGTCGAAATCAGGGTGCGCGTCGTCTTCGCCGATCTCGTCCAACAGATCATTCATAAGCGCGCTCAGGGCCAGAAACTCCGCCTCGGTACGCGGCGGCGCGATCCGGACGGATGCCGACGATTGGAAAGCACGCCAAGCGCGCGACAATGCGGCGCTGTCTTCTGCGGCAATGTGTTCCGCGGTCATTTCTGTTTTCTCCGTTGCTTCCGGTTGCGGCTGATCTTGCACCACTGGTCATAGTCTGGATGGGTAAAAACATGGCGGACATAGAGTCGCCCAGCGTTGTAGTGAATAACAGACACCACGCGCCATTTATTACCGCCAACATCAAAAACCGTGAAAGGCGCGACATAATCCGCGCTTGGAAAAACCCCTTTCACATGCTCGAAATCCCGAAAGGCGGTTGCCTTGACCAGCTTGAACCACACTTCCAGCGCGCGCTCGCTGTCGGGATTGCGTTTCCAGAATGCCCGAAGGGCGCTTTTCGAGATAACGTGCATGCCTTACAATATCGCAAATTGCGATATATCGCAAATTGCGATATATCCTTGATGCCGTGTTTTTCGGCCAGCGGCCCCACTCTCAATGGTCAGTCCCTCATGCTGCGCTTGGGCAACGAGAATCCGGTCGACCGGCCGCGTGATCGTGCTGACCGCTATCCAAGGGGGACCCTTTACGTCACAACCCGCTGGTCAGTTGCTGTTGTACCGCGATGATTCCGAGTTGAACCCAAGCGATCGTCGCGGCGACAAGCGCCATGCCCGCCACCTTCATCGCATCGCCGATCGCACGTAAATTGTCGAGACTTTGCGTCGTCCATTCGAGAGAGATGCGGCTCATGGCCTCGTCCAGATTACCAAGCGTCGCATAAATCCGCAGATCTTCGATAATTTCCCGCGCCGGAAACCGATAACCAGTTCGATGCAGCGCCTCGCCCAAGTCATAACCGGAGTTGACGAAATAGAGGGTCGCGTCGATTCGTTCCTGAAGCCAGGGATTCGCCAGAGTGCGAAGCCGTCGCAACGCTTCGGGCACAGGCATGCCCGTGCGCAGCAACGCGACCAGGGACGTCAGAAAGCTGGTTCCCATGACCAGGCGATAGAAGGACCACGGCGGCACCCCCTCCAGACGAGCCCGCCACTCCCCCGTCCAGATTGGCAGCGACCAGAGGATGCCGCCAAGGAACAGCGTCAGAAATGCCAAAAACGGTATCAAACCGAGGCGAACCGCGTTGGATAAGGCGCCCATGCTTGCCGCAAGCCCCGTCCAGCTTTCCATCGGCTTCACTTCGGAAAAGGCGGGAATGGCCTCAACACTGAAAATCCACAGGAGAACGCAGAGCATTCCACTGAGAAAGGCCGGATAGCCGATGGCCGTAAAGACAGCCCCCACCATACGTTGCGAGGTTTCGATAAGCCTTGCCGCCTCCTCAAGAGCCAGTGCCAGGTCACCACTTCCTGCCTCGACGATCGTCCATTCTCGAACGGGCACCCATCCATCAAGCGCTTTTCCAAAGGAGTGTCCGTCGCAAACCTTCTTTCGCCAGGCATCAACGATAAGCGCCAACGGAGCTCCCGGTTTTTTTCCATCGAGCGACGCAACCTGCCAGATGGCATCCAGAGCGCGTGGCAATGGCATGCCGGTTCGCGACAAACTCGCAATTTTTCGATACAACCGGAGCCGTCTTCGTGACGTGAATGACCGCTTTGCCAGACCAAGCTCGACGTCAATGCCGTCAAACCACACAAAAAATGTGTCCAGCGTATTTTTCATGAGTCCGACAACTTTCCAACGCGATACTCGGCTTGAATAGGATCGATCACGCCAGCAATGATTTTCTCGATCGCGTGGTGGGAAAAGGGCCTCCCCCCCAAGTTGGCCGTCCAATATCGATGAGCGTCCTGTCGTTCTCCCGCACACAGCAAGTCGAGAAGCCGCTGATCGGGCCGAATGATTTCCGCGATCACGGTTCTTCCTCCATAGCCGTGGCGGCAGCAACCACATCCTGCGCCCGGCAACCAAATCGGCCGATCCCCCAGAATCGCTCGCATCCGCGTCGCCATGCCCTGAGGCAAATCCGCTGTCGTAAGACATGACTGACGACGGCACCGCTGACAAAGACGACGAACCAATCTTTGAGCGACAAGGCCGCGGAGAAGAGAAGAATCACGCAATTTGTAACTTTCGACACCAATGTCCATCAGGCGCGTCACGATGCCCAACGCATCATTGGCATGAACCGTCGTTAGCACTTGATGCCCAGTCATCGCCGCCTCGAACGCGTGATGCGCGGCGGCCCGCGTTCGAACCTCTCCAATCATGATGCGATCCGGATCGCTCCGCAGGGCCGCGGCGATAGCTTCCATATAGGCGCCATCCCGTTCTTCATCGTTCCGCATATTGGAAACAGGCAACTGCACGACACCGGGAATTCTATATTCCGGCGGATCTTCGACCGACAAAACACTTTCGCCAGGATTATCCTCGACAATCCGGCGCATCAAACGCTCCAGCGTCGTCGTCTTTCCGGAACCAGTCGGCCCAGAGATCACGACGATACCGGTCTTGTTTTCGCAAAACCCAACCAACGTTTCGACCTGAGCTGGCGAAAAACCGAGTTCAGCGACGGAATGCCCCGCCGCATGGCCACTGTAGAGCAACCGCATGACGAGATGCCGACCGCTATAGCCGACCGGATTGAATTGAAGACGGACGGCCTGAACACCCTGTGGTAACCCCGTCATAATCCGCCCGGCTTGATAGCCAAAGGGATCATAGTTCGCGTCTGCGGTTCCGCCCTCCGCGGCCATCGCATAGGCGGTCATGCAAATTTGGCGACCGTGTTCCGCCCGCCATCTGGTGGATGACTCTCCACTCCCCGGCATCGATTGGAGTTCTCCGTCAATACGAACTTGGATGCTGGCGCGATCACTTTCGACAACAATATGAATATCGCTGGCTTCGACCGCCGCAGCTCGCGACAGCAAATCCTGAACCTCGCGCTGCATTGCCGTGTCGTCGTGAACGGGTCTGCTCACGGACGCCCAAGAAGCCGGAGAGGCCGCGCTGCAATAAAAATTGCGGAGCGATCCAAGATCAACAAATTCCGGGCTTTTTGTTGGAAACCCCAGTCTCCGCGCCAGCGCGATCAGAGAAATCACATCGACGTCGTCAGCATGTGACCTGGACACCAGACAGCGGCCGTCAGCGAATATAGCGATCTTGTCCCGCAACGCTTCACTGGCCCGAACAGGCCCGCCGTCGCGCGTGATCAGTTCGCCGTCGTCGGTTGAGGCCCTCATGGACTCAAAGATCCTCCGTGCCGAGAGAGCGAATTAGGCAGTGCAAAGGGTTGCTGATCCCCCTGCCGTACATAGACCGTGTCGGCAAGAATTTCGACGACACGCAAACCTTTCCCGACAAATCCACCAACGTGGATATCTTTTGTTTCACCGCCGGGAAACATCACCAGGGCAACCAGTTCCCCCCGGATTTTGTGGATCCGACGAACGGATAGTTGTCCATCTCCGGCCAAGGGAATCACGGGCGGCGGAGGAACGGAACTTTGCATCGCGGCGGCAGGCAAAAACGAAGGCCCATTTCCGGATGGAACGGATTCCGTTTCTCTCAATTTCTTTTGTAGTTCGGCGCGCTTCACCTCAAGTTCCAGAATTGTCAACTCGGTTTGCCGCTGCCCAATCTCTCTCAACACGCCAGGAATCTGACCACCATCGACCGTCATCGCCTCACCGTTGGCCGGTAAAGGCGCGCCAACCGGCTCCGGCCTCGGAGGCACAACAGGTCCGATAGTATTGCCTTTGACGGTTGAAGGTGAGGAAGGAGACGTCGGATCTCCCGCTGAGGCGCAATTCGGCCACACCGACGCGATGAGCAGAAGAAGCGGAAGAATACAGGTCTTTGGCTTACCGAACATAGGCTTTCCCTCTCACTCGCCAACCGGTTGATTGCCATGAGATTTCCTCGACGACAAACGTCGGGATCCCATCGAGCAAGCCGGATAAAACGCTTGGCGGCAGGCGTCCGCCAAGCGCAAGAGTGATCGCATGAAAGGGAGATGCGCCCGCGTCGGGCGCTCCCCGACTTGGAAGCAAGTTCGAACCGGGAGAACCGATTTCCGTCAATTCGCAATCGAGGCGATAGGTCTGAGCAGCTCCCCAGATCAGCCGTCGAATAGAATCGAGAGTAGGCGGTCGCTCGCCCCCGGCACGTCGAACAAGAGGCGAGGGTAGCGGTGCCGCCATCGTCACACGATCCGGTGATGCCACGATGATGTTTTTCGGTAGCCAGGCAATCGATCCCCAACGCCGCCGATAAGTGGCTGAACTCCCGGTCGGCCCGCAGAATGCGCCTTCGATCTCAAAACCTGGAAGCGACTGCGAGCCCTCGATGGCATGCTCGCATGCCAAAATCAATGCGCGTATCGCCGGTTGCCCCTGCCACGGAGGAGGCGGTGGTGGTGGTGCTACGGGGACATTGGGAACGGACGGTGTCTCGGGCATTGGCGGAAAGAGGGTCACCCACATCCCCACTCCCGCCGCAACAGCCACGCAAAAAGCCGTCAGAGAGACCCATGGCTTCCGCGCGACGGACCTCATTCGGGCATCCGATTGCGTGGAAATCAGATCGACAAGATCATCGGATCGAGATCCTTCCAGTTGCCAATGGGCGGGGGCGAAAACGACGTCCCAGTCGCCGATGGACATCTCGCTCCGCAATCTTTGCCGGGCCTCCTGCTCCGTCATAAACAGAAGATCACCATCCGGCATAACCGCGCCTTTGCGGACCATGACATAAAGCCATCCCGAATTTGCCGAAAAAACCCCAATCCAACTGGACTCAAGGATAGAGGACGCCAAAACCGGCGCGATCGCCCGCATTCCGACCTTGTGACCCACTTTACGCTGACCAAGACCAAACTGCGGAACACCCCGTTTTCGAACACAAAATAGATCCGCGGCAAGTTCCGCTTTTGCCGCGACAATACGCGCCTCCCGCGCAGCCATCATGGCGGTCGGCGCGGGTTGCCAAAACAGTCCCGCTGCGAAAGTCTCTTTCCCGATCCGGATCGCAGCGGACATTTGCTCCATTTAAAGAACGTCCTCCGACCGGCGGGCAAGAACGACGGGCATCATCATAATCACGATGAAGGACTTGCTCTTTGCCGATTGAACGCTTCCACCGAACAACGAGGGGCCGATCCCTGGCAAACCTGTATCGCCAACGTTATCAGAGGCCGACTGGTATCCAGCAAGAACGAGAAGATCGCCGCTCCGCATAATGGCCTGTTGCAGGAAGGAGCGAATATTGACGTCTGGCAACTGAACTTTTGTTCCATTGGATTCAAATTCAGTCAGAGACTTAAGATCAGAAAGACTTAATCCGTATTGCAACAGAACTTGACCGTCATCGAGGATACGCGGCAAAACCTGCATATTGAAGCCCGTGACCAATGTTGCCGGCGTCACCTGTGTTTGAGTCGTCCCACTGGTTCCATTGGTCAGCGTCGTTGCCGTCGACGCGACATAGCTTTGTTGCTCGGCAACCGATACCGGGGCAGCTTGACCATTGAGGGTCGTGACGCTGGTTTCGGTCATCAAACTCACCTTGCCCATCGTCTGAAGAGCGTCCACAACCGCATGTGTCGTACTGGACAAAGATGTTCCAGTGGCCCAATGCCCCTTGCTCGATGCCGTATTTTGAATCGCCTGAACCAGATAGGTCGCAGCCGTGCCTGATGTCACCTTGAGAGGAGCTGGCCCAGCGAGATTGACCGCATATTGGCCGGAAAGCTGCTGGAACACGCCGCTCAGGTCGAGACCGAGATCGTAGGTATTCGACGCGTCGACACGCAGAACTTTCACGGAAATCGTCACTTGGCGGGTGATCCGCGCGTTTTGTTGCTCCACATAGGTCGCAACGCGACGCATCGTCAGAGGCGGCGCAATCACGGTTATTGTGCCAGTCGCCGGTGACATCGTTGCCTTGGCCCCATTAGGCAGCATCGCCTGAACCGTCTCCTTGATATCGTCCCACAGCTTGATCGATGCCTCGTGGGACGTGTCCTGCATCATCGATCCCGTTGAAGCGCTGCCCCCTCCTGCCGTGCCATTGTTCGCGGCCGACGAAGAACTGGAACCCGTCGTATTCACGCCCGAACGAATCGTCGAATGGGAAGGAAGGGCCGCCAACGTAAATGTTCTGATTTCGTAGCGGAAAATGCGGATTTGCCCGCCCCGATATTCCCATTGCAAACCAAAATAAGAAGACATGCTGTCAAGCAATCCCGACAACGGTCCGGACCAGGACAACGCCATCCCATTTTGCGATCGCCCCCCTGGCGAAACAGGGACGGGAAGAGGAACTGCCCCCTCCGAAGGTGCGCGCCGGATCTGTTCTGGCACCCCCGCCGGCTGTGAAGCATCCAGATGTTCTTCCAGCACGACTTTGATACCTGTCTGAGCGGTGACTTCCGCTGCGATTTCCTTGAGTTCGAGAGATGCTCCCATGCTGTTCAACACGACAGCTGATGCGGATTCCGCCGCAGCAGGGAGCGCATCCCCATTTGGGTTGACGATGCTCCGTCCACCAACCCAAATGCCTTCATGGATGGAAACCATCCCAACACGCGCCTTTTCTCCCGGTACGAACGCTTTGACCATCGCATCTTCAGCCTCTTTCTCCCGCTGTTGAATGGTCGTGTTGCTGTCATCCGGCGTCTGGCATCCGGATACAAGGAACAGGGCAAAACCTATCGCCAACGATGATCGGAGGCTCCCTCTCATCGCCCCTCTCCCGATTCCACCAAAAGGACGTGATTTCCCTTGTAAAAGTGAGCAGCCGGAGCCGGCACCGCCGTGGCGAAGCCATCGAAAAGCTGCCCAGCGACTTGAGTGAAATTGCCAGAAAACGTCGCCGTCGCATCGACTGGATACTCTCGATCGGATTGCCATATGATCGTCCAGCCCGCGCGCGTTCCCCATTCCTTGAGGACCGTTCGAAGGGACTGACCGACCGCGGCGGTCCACACGTCTTCGACTGCGACGTCGGAATTTTCGGCCGGCCGCGTTCCGCCCTTATCCGTCTTGAGGAGATCGCTCTGTGGTGACGGCAACTCCGGCAGTGAAATCGACGTGACGTCCGTCGTCATGGCCGGCGTGACGTCTTGTCCGCCACTGCCCTCTGGAAGAAGCACAAGTGGTACCAAGGAAATATCGTTCTTGACCTGAGACGATATATCGCTGGCGGCTAACGATGCTCTTGTCGGCGACAGTATTTCCAAGGGCGTGTTTGTCAAGACGCGCGGTGCTATCCGCAGGACAATGGAATCGACTTCGCCTTCTGACTGAGGGACGGCCACTGTTTCTCCGGCAACACTCCGCTTGAGGAGTTCCCTTTGGACCACCGCCAACCGCGACGCCACAAAGCGACGGATCGCAGTATCTCTGGGCGACGGAACACAGATGACAAGATGGTAATCCGGCTGCGACTCCAGCATCGCGACAAACCGATCGAGCGCTCTCACATCCGTCGATGCCAATCGGGTGGAGCGAGGCTCAAAATCGAGGACCATTTTCCCGCTGTCATCGGCGACGACCGGACGCCCCAAGAGGCACAAGACTGCGATGGAGGTCAACCAGCCGGCATCTAAAGGGCGTATTCGACACCTTGTGCCTAGTCGCCTCTTCATTTCGCGCCCGCCTCGGGCAATGACCCGCCGATTTCTATCGGCGTGGCCGTTTGCTTCACACTGGCGCGACGAACGCAGACCACTCGAGCACCATTGCGCAAGGAAAAGTCACCCACCGCCTCGGCAATTAAAACATTTCCCCGCGGACCGGCCGTTCTCGTGTTGATAACGGTGTCAACACCATCGACCAACTGATGCACAACGGGCCGGGCGATCGAGTCGCTTCGATCTCCAAAGTCAAAATAAGTAAATATCCCGTCTTCAAAAATTCGCTCGGGAGCAATGTCGGCATCGGCCTCGTTGCGCGCATACATCTTCATGTCAAACCGAAGATCTTCGGGCCGGAAGACGATCCGCCTCAGATAGTCAGGCATACCCGCCACAGCGCCCGAACCAATCGAGCCATTGGACGGCCCGATGGCCGATGGCCCATCCATAGAGGACGTCGCCCCCACTGCAGCGCCGCCCCCCAAACCATCCGCGTCATCGGCATTGCGAGCCGCATCGACATAGACGGTCAGATCGCTCACCTGCGTGGAGTTCCATGTCTCAGACCGAAGATAGAAATTGTAAATATTTCCACTTGCCCCAAGAACTGTCAGATTACTATCCGCCCCCGCATTACGCGACCGAACAGCAATGACATTTGGCCTTATCTTCTTGGCCTCAAAGACCACGGGATCACCAACATAGAATTCATTAGCCCTCTCCCATTGCGGAAGAAGGAGTGTTGTGACCATAAAATCACGCGTTCGCACACTCATAATAAAGTCGGGATGCCACATGTAATGAATGACACCGGGCGCTACTTGTCCGCTTGCAGCAGATGGTCTGTCCCAACTGCGCTGAAGTGTCCCGAGCGGAAGCGAGGGACTGCGATCCATGGTGGGGAACTGCCCTCGTGTCTGTTGATCGATCGAAGCTTCGGTGGCAGACAGAAATTGGGGGGAACCGCCGCCCTGTTGCGACCTCGCCGACGGTAACGCAGACACGCCATTGGGAGCAGGGACGCTGCTTGCGCCCGTCCGAACATTGGGTATCGGCATGTTGGGAAGAGTGCTTTGCGCGGAGACGGTCCGCCCCACACCCAGCAAGACAAGGGAAAATCCAGCCACGAAGATGGCATTGAATTTCATTGTCTCACCGTCACGGAGTAGGCGGTTACAATGAATCCTAGCGGATTCAGATATCTGTCCTCCCAGTTGATTTCCCTGGGAACGTAGGTGGTCGTCATGGACGCAACCCAAATCGATTCAGCGATTTTCCGGCCCATCGAATCATAGTCGTTGGTGGAAAACTCGACTTGCCAATAGCCTTCGGCAATTCGACTGACACGGTGAACCGTTACCGTCCGCACCAGTCTTTTCTGCCGAATTTCTTCATATTTCGGAGCCATTTCAGCGACGAACCGCCGATATTCATCCGCATCCGAACGGTGTGCGACCATACCGCTGCCGCCCCAACGACGCTTCATCTCGTTCTCGTCAAGAACGATCTCATGACGCGACAGGACATAGTCGCGGACCAGCATTTCGGTCATCAACTCGAACCCCTTGGTGTCGCGGGAGAAGGGCTCGACTTTTACGATTTGATCGCTCTTGTCTTTAAAACTCAGCAACATTGGCTCCACACGCACCAAGGGAGACAGACCGGCGATTGCGAAGCCTAAAACGACATTGACGCATAGACTTAGAAACATCCCGATGGCGAAAGCGCGAGCCGTCCAAAGGTAACGCCGGCCTTCCAGCGCGGGCACGTCGCATTCGGCCGGATAAATCCCGAGCCGATCACCATCAGCGCCAAGGGTTTCCCGACGGGCGACAAGTCGACCAACGTGAAAGGGGAGTGATCGAATAGGCTTCACGACGACGTCCAGGCGAAATCATTCTGAGGAAGCTCGTAACAGGCGCATGGGCTCCGTTTGAGCGCATCCCGATCCGCCCCAATGCCAATAGGCTCCAAGAGGTTGACGTTTCCGCAACCTGAAACGAAAATTGCGAGAACCAATACAATTCCAAATCGAAAACGCCTCATTGTCCCCCCATCATCCACTTTACGCGAACGCCTCGACCGTCCGTTTGGCACTTCCCAAAGGAGTTCATTTGGCGACAAGCACGGTTTGTGAAATGGCAAGTCGACGAGTCGTCTGTATTTCGAGAAGAGATGCAAGAGTGGCCCTCATGCCTCCCAGTTGATCGAGAACGGCCATCGCGACGGCCGTATTCGCACCAACATCACCACGAAGATCCACACTAGCCGATGCCTGCGCGACCAGCAGACTTACTCGTTTTGGTGCGACGCTGAGTCCTTCCCGCGTAAGCATCGAAAGGGCGTAGCCGTCCTCAATGGCCTGCCGATGCAAGATATCCAGCGCCTGCCTGATCTGACCCGCGTTCGTCACAGAGCGTCCACCGGACGGCACCGTAGTCAACGTCTTGACGAAGGAGGACGCATCGTTGAACGACGCGATCTTGACGTCTTGAAGAACGGATATGTTCGAAATCAAACCACCAATTTCCGGTCCCGCGCCCCTTCCCCCCTCCAACATGTCAAAATGCGTAAAATCGAGAGTGGGCAGGCCCCCAAAACGCCCAATCGTTCTGGATAGATCATTAATATTATTGAGTAATTCAACGGCATGCGACAATGCCTCTGCCATGTTGGCGGATTTTTCGGCCAATCGGGCGATCTCTTCCGGATCCCATACCGCCACTTGCGCTTGAGCGGGCGCACCACACGAAAAATATACCAACAAGCCGAAGACGAAGGACATAAGACGCAGGATCCAGATCATGACGGCCACCGCACGGTTACAAAATTAGATGCCGCAGGATCGGATCGAATAGCAGTGACTGTCGCCTGAAAGGCGGCAATATATGCGGCAAGGACAGCCTTCTGCCCGTCATCGACGACCAGTTGCCCCGTTGCCATGACCTGCTGCATTTGTTGACTAAATTGCGCCAACAACGCGTTTTCCTGCTCGACCGCCACGGAACCAGAGATATCGAAGCCGCGCCGGTCGCGGATATCCGTCAGCCGTTGGTCAAGACGAGCAATCGCGGCAATAGCATCCTGGCGCAACGGAGCCCAAAAACGCTCCAGCTTGTCATCCTCAAGCCATGGCGAAAAACGCGCCGTCAGCGTTTCGGCAAACGCCGCAATTGACATATTGTCTCCGCGTTCATCACTCAGATCGCCTTGCAAAACACCAAAGATCTGAGGATGGGCAAAGATGGACTGAACGACGGCCTGCGCGGCAGTGCTAGCTGCTTGGGTTTTGGTTTCGTTGTCTTTCCACCCTGTCGGGTCGAGTGACAACAGTTGCGTTTGCACCACTTGAAAAGCGGCTTTGCCATCTTGAAAAACGCGGGCAAGCAATGAGATCGCCTGCTCTGCATCCACGGCGCGGAACTGAATTGCCTGATTATCACTCGCTACGGTGTTCCAGAGGCCGGGATATTGCGCCAACATGACGGCCACGGCATGACGTTCATTATGAAGAGAGGTCAGCGCGGACGTTGTTTCATCCAACTGATTGACCGCCATCCGCGCTTGACGCAATCGGGTGAGACGCTCTGTTTCCGCTTGTAGCGACGCGGCCAGCGCGGACGCTTCCGCCGCACGGGAAAACGCAGGGAGCGCTTCGATCGTTGTTGCGTGACCGGCGGACGAGACCGTTGCTTCCACCGCGGCCCAAGACGTCAATAGTTCCTGAAGGCCGCCGAGATTGTCGACCACCGCTTGGCGCGTCGAAACATTGACCGCCAGATCGCTCCGAACGTTCGTCGCCTGCGACGCCGCAACCGTTTGCCGCCCGCCGTCACTGGCGACATCGGTCAGTCTCCGATATCCGTGCAAACCGGTCGCCAAGGCATTGACAGCCTCGTCGGCGATGATCGCGGCCCGCAGACCGACACGCCCGACGCTATCGGTCAGCGTGCTGACGCCCAAACCATTTGGTTCGAACAAAGCCGCTTTGAGTATTTCGGCGATGGCCCGAGGGTTTCCGAGATCTTCCGTTTTCAGCATCCCCGGAACACTGGCTTGGAATGTCGTGAAAGCATTCGACGTTGAACCAGGAACCCGTCTTAGTTCGGTGGCAAGAGGCCCGTTCGGGCCAAAAGCCGTCACGAGCGACAGATAACGCTCGGCGATTTGTCGACATTGCTCAACGTTTTGCCATGCCTGTTCCGCTTCATTGACGAAATCGGTAATTTTCGCCGAATCGATCACCGGACAGGGTGTTGGGCAACACATTGGATTGATCGGATGAACGGCGCAAAAGGCTGCGAAAGTGCTGCCCTCGATTGCTAGGATAAGTGCGGCAAGAGCGGCTCTCGTCACCGCGCACCATTTTCCCCAAAGAGCGCCCATTCTATGAGCAGCGGCGATGACCATGGCTGGCCTCAATTGTTGCTTGTCGCAGCGGTGACGCCGCTGGAGACCGAAGCTGAACTTGATGTCGGATCGATGTCGGCAAGCCTGGCTGAACTTTGCACCTCGAGTACAGCTGCCAAAAGAGCCTGGACCTGCGCCATTTCATCATGCATTGCGAGCATCACCGCCGTATTGGCCGCCATATCGCCCCGCAGGTCATTGGCCGAACTTGCCTGCTGCGCAAGCTTTTGGGCACGCTCGGCCATCGTTGCGACTTGGCTCCGCGTATTCAGCGCAATCGCATAGGCGTTGGCGGCGGCCTCACCTGCCAACATAGCGCGAGCCTTGCGTGTCAGATCGATGGTCGTAAGATTGGCATCCTTCGAAACCGTCAACTCTTTCGTCACCCAATTCTGCGTGGCACTGAAGTTTGAAAAATCGGGCTTGGCACCCAGCGTGTTCACTTGCCCCTTGAGCTTATCGGCTTGCGCCAAAACATCCCTGAAGCTATTCGCCGCTTGCTGACCAGCCGAATACCCAGCTTGGACGGTTCCCCACGTTGCCTGAGCCTGGTCGAGTAAATCCTTGACCGGGGGGCCGTATTGACTGATGCCGCTCTGAGAAAGTGTTTCCTGGAACAGCAAGGTGGGAATCCCCTCCTTGCCGACCGTCTTCACGATCGACTGTACCTGCGTCAGCATCTCGTTCAATTCGCGCACTTGCTGTGCGGCGGCGTTGAGATTGTCGACCGCTTTGGCAACGGCTGCGGAATCGATGACAGGATAGCCTTGAGCACGTACGACTTCGGGGAGCGCAGCAACCATGCAGGCGAACAGCCCGACCATCAGGCGTCTATTTCCCTTTGACATAGTGTTTCACCCACTCCTGTCCGTATTTGCGTTGCAATTCCACGGCGAACGCCACGCTTTCTCGTCCTGAAGAAAAGATCCGGAGGTAAGGGCCCAACGGCGTGAGGTCGGTATCGAGAACGACAGATTCCCCCGTGGCACGTTTGACCAGAACCGCCCGCTTCATGCGTCGTGAAAGAGGAAGTGTTCCTTTAATGAACCCCCACTCGGTATCGGTGAGGCTCCAGTCGGCGTAATCTTCTTCCCGCGCCTGCAAATTTGGAAAAAAGAAGACAGTTTGACATTGACCGCGAATGGCCTCGCCCATACCGGCTTGAGCGATCGCTTCCGGTCGTTGAAACGCCGAAATAACAGCAGCGCCTCGTTTCCGATATTCCTGCAGCATTGTCAGATAATAGGTTCGGAACATGGGATTGCGGAGCATCGGCTCGGTTTCATCGATAAAAATGAAGGCCGGCGCATTGAATTCGGTGATGGTTGCCTGGATGCGGTGCATCAGGTAGGAAATCGTTGCCTGCGCCAACAGTTCGTCTTTAAAGACATCGGTCATATCAAAGGCGATAAGGCGATTTTCGCGAATATCGAGAGTATCTCTCTCGGCGTTGAACATTTTTCCGTAATAGGCCGGATCAACCCACTTCAACAATTGGCGTTTGAGCGGCCCGCTGGCGCTGAAACAAGGGTCGAAGATTGTTGCCAAAGAGCGCTTTTCCGGAGCAAGGTCGCTTTGAAACAATGCCTGCACCGCAAGACCGATCTCTTCCAAGGAATCGGCATCCTCGCACCCCGATATCGCCCGCAGCCAAAGACGCAAGAAGGCGCGATTTTCAGGGCTGTCAGGACATTGAAACGGATTGAGGCTACAGGCCCCCATCGCCGTCTCCCCAGTGGTCAAATTGAGATAGCCACCACCGAGAGCCGTCGTGAAAACATAGGCCCCTTGATAGCGATCAAAGACATAAGCCCGCAGTCTGGGATGCCTCAGGGCCATTCCTGCGAGAAATGTCATGACCGTCGTCTTGCCGCTGCCGGTCGGCCCGATGCAAACCGCATGCGCGACAGCATCCTTTTCCGAGGAAACATGCATCTGGAAGGAATAGCTGGTACCACCCGCCGTTCGGAACATCGCCAGCGGCCCCTCCCCCCAATCGCTTGAGGGAAGTCCCGGCGGCGGTCGATCAAGCGTGATGTTGCAAGCGATGTTCGATGAAAAAAACCGGTAACTGCGCGGCCAAATGCCATAGCTGGGAAATTGCGAAAACCAACTGGCTTGCGCCGCGGCTCCTTCGCGAACCGAAGCGGCACCGTAGGCCGAGCAAATTTTTCGAACCTCATTGTCCAAAGCCTGAATTTCTTCAGGCGATTTGGCGAAGATGAAGAGCGTCAATCCATAGTTGGCCAACGACGAGCGATTTTCGTCCAACCCCTCGATAATTTGCATTGCAGCGTCATATTGCTCCCCCGCTGCGGCACTGAACCGAGTGGCCATGCTCATCCGATTTTCTTGCGCGATTTTCAGCGCGGCGACTGTCTTGCTCCACGGTTCGACAAGATTCAGCAGAACAAATTCGCCATCAAGACTGGAAAAATCGGCAATCATTTGTTCATCGATGTAGTCCCCAAAGCGACGAATACCAATGGCCGCCGCATAAAGTACTTCTGTTCCGCGGCGAAATACGATCAAACCCGATTCACCTGTAAATTCGACAATGTCGGTCGCAATAAGCTCGGCAATGTCATGCGTACCGGAAACCGGTGTCGGTTTGGAAAGCGGACTGGTCAATCGGCCCCAAAAGGCCAACAGAAAATCGGAAGCCGGCGCTGTGGCGAGATCATTCGCCTGGATCATCGGTTTGGGATGATAGGGATCGAGAATTTGCATCGTCACATCAACCGCTTCGGAAAGTCGCGTGGTCGCCGACCGCGTCTTCCCGGAAACAGACAAAACGATTGTTTGCCGGTTGAGAAAGGATGTTTGAAATGAGCGATTCCAAGCTGTCGCCAATTCGCGCAACAAAGGCAAGTCGTACTCATCGGTCCGAGTGACATTGACCCGCTCTCGCACCAGCAGAACGCGAACGGTAATCCCCAGTTCGGAGAGAGTGTCCAACCAGTTCTTTCGCACGCGAAACAGGCCTTCACGTTCGGAAGCGCTGAGAAACATACTGTCGCGCCCTTCGACCATCAGACACTGCACCAGCGTTCCGTCGCGACAAACGATTGTTTTGTGGTCAGATAGCAGTCGTTCGAACGGCAAATGGTCGGCCAACCGTGTATCGCGCGGCGGTGGCAGCACAAACCGGGCCACACTCGGCACGGCCAATCCGGCGAAGGCCGCGAGACCGGTTAAAATTCCCGCGATACTGGCACCAATCTCCCCGCGAGAAACGGTTTGAAGCAATGCGCCCGCCATACGCTCCGACAGCTGCACGCTCGCACCGGGATCAAGAGACATATTTATTGCCCTTCACGCGAAGCAAATTTCTTGTTTTCTGACGCGTTTCCATCCAGGCCATCATCAAGGTCGAGAGATGGGGATCGCGAACGGCGTAGCCTGCGATCAAGGCATGCCCAACCATTGTTGTAAAAAAAAATGGGATAGGACTGACATTGCATATTACAATAAAGAAAAGCATTGCTGTGACATTAAGAAGTATATTTACCGCCGCTGGCAAAATAGGTGCCCAGAATATCTGAGGTGGCTCCGCCACGACACGCAATAGCATTGTTCTCATAGCCGCCTTATGGGAATAAGGTATTCCTCGTTAGTTTGACGGTATATTTACACCTGTTCCCACAAAATACTGCACAACTTGCCCAACAAACGCAATTAACATGAGACCACCAAGTATACTAACAGCCCATGACCATTTAAATTTTCCAAAAAATGCCATCGTTGCCAATCCAAGAACACCGATTGCACCAACGACCATCAAGATATTTCTTACATTTGTAAAAATATCGCTCGCTTTTGACTGAATACTTGTAAAAACAGATGATGAACTTGTCGTATCCGCCAAAGACGGATTTATCCCGCACACGGTGACCGTCAAAACAACAGCACCAAAGAGAAGACTTATTTTACGCCCACACATTGCCACCTCCAGAAGAGCACCCTCACAATGTATCCATTTTGGATATTTATGTCAACACGGCACTTAACGGCGTGCCACCTGTCAGTTAGCGCTTAATTCAGCATTCCGCGATGCTTTCGCGCAGCGAAAGCCGAATAAAAATTAACGATGAAACAATTTGGTTAGCAAAAATATCGCCGCAAAATCAGCAAGTATCCAAAAAAGAAACATCCAACGCCTTTCCAGGGCCAGCCCAGCTTGACGAAGTTGCCGAAAAGGTGAATTCTCAGCGGTCATTCGTTGACTGCGGCGACTAAAGCCGGGTTCGGTTGTGTGGGGGGCCGAAACCATTTTTGTCTTCGGGTTTCTCCAAACGATTGGGTTGGTAACACAATGAGCGCAGCAGATTTGGCAAATCGAATTCGGGAATGGCGCAACCGCCGGCGGATGTCTCTGGCCGAGCTTGGCGAGATCGTCGGCCTCAGCCGATCCGAGATCAGCAAACTGGAAAGCGGCAGCCGGCGCGTGCGCGCCGATCATCTGGTGGTGCTGGCCAAGGCGCTGAAGGTGGCGCCGGAAGATCTGATGGATAAGGAAACGGTGCGCGAATTGATCGGCGACAGCGCGCCGGCCCGCGCCAGCGCGGCCAGCCTGACGGTGGCCCCGGTGCGTCGCCAGAACGGCACCATTCGGATCACTTTGGAAGACGCCAGCGTCAGCGGCGAAGCCCCGCCGCAAATCGCCAATGTTGCCGGCGCTTACGCCTTTTATATGCCCGACACCAGCATGGAACCCCGGGTTCCGGTCGGCGCCCTGCTCTATGTCCACCCCCTGCTGCCGCCCCGGGCCGGCGATCTCGCGGTCATCACCTGTGGGTCGGATGCCCCGGCGCTGGCCTCGATCGAACGGCATTCCAACGCCCTGGTGGCCATCATCGGCCCGGCCAGCCCCCCCATCGATCTGAACGACGCCTCGGTCACGCAGACGGCCCGCGTCGCCGGCCTGTGGTTTCCTTAAAACAAGAACGGAGCCTTCCGAAGGCCGAGCGCCTCGTCGATCTGGGGTGGAGACAAAAAAATCACCAATCCATCAAAACAGAGTCGTCTTTCCCCCCTGCTGGCGAAAAAAGCGGCGCGCAGTTTTCTCGCCGTCGTCGAAGCGGGCAAAGCGTGGACGGTTTCCGACGCCCAACGCTGCCTGCCCCTGGGCTGGCGGCTGAACGAGAGTTTCGCGGCGAACAAGGACCAACTGACGACGATCGACGCGCTGACCAACGCCTATCGGCAATGCGCCAGCAAGATCTGAAAAGAGTCCTTCCGCCGGTAAATCCGGAAGGGCTCCGTTTGGGTCACTTGGCTATCGTCGTCTTGATGCCATCCGTATGCGTGATGTCGAGGCGCCAAAAGCACGTCGGATGATCGGCCTTCTCGGCGTCGTTCATGCGGGTCAAATGGCCCTTCGCATGGGTGAGCGTAAAAGCGGCCGCTTTGGCAAATATATTCACGTCAAACGCTCGTTAATTGGACGCTAGCGCAGCGCGCCCTGCGTCTGTGAGAAACCGGCCAGGACCGGTTGACGCACCCGCTTCGCTGGTATCCTGGGCGGCCGGGGTGGCCGTTGCTGACCTGTATCTGTCGGCGATGACGCTCTACGAGCTGGAACTTGGCGTGCAACGCATCGAGCGTCGCGACCTCGCGCAGGGGAAAATCCCGCGGACTTGGTTGTCGCGTTCGGTTCGAACGCAGTTTCGGGATCGCATTTTGCCGATTGACGACGCGGTGGTTGCCCGCTGCGCGTCATTGCAAGCGCCCGACCCGCGGGCGGAGCGGGATAGTTTCATTGGCGCGACGGCTTTGGTGCATCGCCTTGTCCTTGTCACCAGAAACGTCAAGGATTTTGCGGCGATGGCGGGTCTCAACATGCTCAATCCTTGGGACCCGCAATAAAAGCCCTCCGCAATAGCGGGCGCTCCGCCTCCATCCAGATCAGCGAGAAGGGGCGACCGGGTTCCACATCGATCGCGATATCGATGTCGCATTGCGCCGGCAAGATCTGAAAAGAGTCCTTCCGACGACAAAACCGGAAGGACTCCTCCGCACCTTGACATGGACCATTATGTTGGACCAATATACGCGCAGGGAAAAATGGACCACTGGAGTGGACCAATGCAGATCAGCGTGAGTGAGGCCAAGGGCCAATTGCTCGATCTGGTGCGTCGGGCCGAAGCGGGAGAAGAGGTTATCCTGACACGTCACGGGACCGAGGTCGTTCGTATGGTGCCCATGGCAACCCGGCCATCTCCCGAGCAACGGCACATGCTGTTGAGCGAGATGTTTGGGACGGCGAAAGGGTTCTGCGAGGCAGACGCGGCTCATAGCCAGGACTTTCTTTACGATGAAAGAGGTTTGCCGCGGTGAAAAGCGTTGTCGTCGACACCTCCGCCCTCATGGCCATCCTCCTCGGCGAGCCGGCCGGCAAACGCTGCATCGAAATACTGGCCCTTGGTGAAGCCATTCTGCTTTCCGCAGGCACCGCTTCTGAAGCCATGGTTGTTGCCGTCGGTCGCGGATGTCGGGCGGACATGGAACGCCTTATTGCCCGCTTGGGCGCCGAGGTCGTGCCCGTTGGTGCGGCCGACGCGGCTGCTGTCGCGGACACCTACGAGCGATGGGGAAAGGGGAGACACCCCGCCGGCCTTAATTTTGGGGATTGCTTTGCCTACACTCTCGCCAAAGCGCGCGGGTGTCCGCTGTTGTTCGTCGGCGACGACTTCGCAAAAACGGATGTGGTGGTCGCATAGACGGCCCTGATATCACCCAGCGATGAGATTGACTCATCGCTGGGTGAGCGGCGAAAGCCGAAGCCGCCGGAGGGGGCCTTTACGCCGCGACGGTCTTCACCGCCTCGCCATTGACGATCAAGCCGGCGGCATCGGCCGAGACCAACACCTTTTGGCCATCCTGGATCTTTCCTTCGAGAAGCTGGGTGGCCAAGGGGTTTTGCACGGAACGCTGAATCACCCGCTTCAACGGCCTGGCCCCATAGACCGGATCATAACCGGCATTGGCCAGCCATTGCCGCGCCGCCTCGTCCAGATCGATGTCGATTTTGCGATCCGCCAGCAATTTGCCCAAACGCCCCAACTGAATGTCGACGATGGTGTCCATCTGCAAGCGGGTCAACCGGTGGAACAGCAAAATCTCGTCCAGGCGGTTCAGGAATTCGGGCCGGAAGGCGGCGCGGACATACTCCATCACCTGAGCCCGCACGGCGCCCGAGTCCTCGCCCTCGTCCTGGTTGGCCAGCACGTCGGCGCCGAGGTTCGAGGTCAGCACGATCACCACATTGCGGAAATCGACGGTCCGCCCCTGGCCATCGGTCAAACGCCCGTCGTCCAGCACTTGCAACAGCACATTGAAAACGTCGGGATGGGCTTTCTCCACCTCGTCGAACAGAATCACCTGATAGGGCCGGCGACGAACCGCCTCGGTCAAGGCGCCGCCTTCTTCATAACCGACATAGCCCGGGGGCGCCCCGATCAGCCGGGCAACCGAATGCTTTTCCATATATTCCGACATGTCGATGCGGATCATCGCCCCTTCGTCGTCGAACAGGAATTCGGCCAGCGCCTTGGTCAGTTCGGTCTTGCCGACGCCGGTCGGGCCCAGAAAGAGGAAACTGCCGATCGGACGATTCGGATCCTGCAAGCCGGCACGGGCCCGGCGCACCGCGTTGGAGACGGCAATCACCGCCTCGTCCTGACCGATCACCCGGCGACGCAGACCGTCTTCCATATGCAAAAGCTTGGCCCGTTCGCCTTCCAGCATCTTGTCGACCGGAATGCCGGTCCAGCGCGACACCACGCCGGCGATATGCTCTTCGGTCACGGCCTCGTTCAACAAAGAGTTGGCGGCGCTGCCGTCGGCGAGCGCGAGCTTGCGTTCCAGATCGGGAATGACGCCGTAGAGCAATTCGCCGGCCCGCTCATACTGTCCGGAGCGCTGGGCGATCTCGACTTCCGAACGGGCCTGATCGAGCCGTTCCTTGATCTTGGTCGATTGCGCCAATTCGGCCTTCTCGGCCCGCCAGCGCGCCGTCACCTCGGCGGATTGCCCTTCCAATTCGGCCAATTCCACCTCAAGACGGCCCAAGCGGTCCTTGGAGGCCGGATCGAGTTCCTTCTTCAAGGCCTCGCGCTCGATCTTCAACTGGATGATGCGACGGTCCAACTCGTCCAGGGCCTCGGGCTTGGAATCGATTTCCATGCGCAGACGGCTGGCCGCCTCGTCGACCAGATCGATGGCCTTGTCGGGCAGGAAACGGTCGGTGATATAGCGGTTGGACAAAGTGGCGGCCGCCACCAGCGCCGCATCGCCGATGCGCACGCCATGATGCAATTCGTATTTGTCTTTGATGCCACGCAAGATCGAGATGGTGTCCTCGACCGTCGGCTCGGACACGAAGACCGGCTGGAACCGCCGGGCCAACGCCGCATCCTTCTCCACATGCTTGCGATATTCGTTCAGCGTCGTCGCGCCGACGCAATGCAACTCGCCGCGCGCCAGGGCCGGCTTCAGAAGATTGGAGGCATCCATCGAGCCTTCGGCGGCCCCGGCCCCGACCAGGGTGTGCATCTCGTCGATGAACAAAATCACTTCGCCGGCGGCGGCGATGACTTCGCTCAACACGGCCTTCAGGCGTTCTTCGAATTCGCCGCGAAACTTCGCCCCGGCCACCAGAGCGCCGAGATCGAGGCTGAGCAACTTCTTGTCCTTGAGCGATTCCGGCACGTCGCCATTGACGATCCGCAAGGCCAGCCCTTCGACGATCGCCGTCTTGCCGACCCCCGGCTCACCGATCAGCACCGGATTGTTCTTGGTCCGACGCGACAGCACCTGGATGGTGCGGCGGATCTCCTCGTCGCGGCCGATGACCGGGTCGAGCTTGCCGTCACGCGCCGCCTGGGTGAGATCGCGGGCATATTTCTTCAAGGCGTCATAGCTGTCTTCGGCGCTGGCGCTGTTGGCTTTGCGGCCCTTGCGGATGTCTTCGATGGCGCGATTGAGGCCCTGCGCCGTGACGCCGGCACTGCCCAAGATCTTGGCCACCGGCGTTCCGGCGGCAAGCGTCAACGCCAGCAAAAGGCGCTCGGCGGTCACGAAGCTGTCGCCAGCCTTCTCGGCGATCTGTTGGGCAGTTTCGAATACGCGCGCGGTGGCCGGGTCCATGAAGACCTGTCCGGCGCCACCGCCCTCGACGCGGGGCATCTTGCCGAGTTCGATCTCGATGCCTTGCAGGGCCTTCACCGGATCGCCGCCAGCCTCGCGAATCAGATTGGCGGCCAACCCCTCCTTGTCGTCCAGCAGAACTTTCGCCAGATGTTCGGGCGTCAAACGCTGATGGTTGCTGCGCAACGCCAAAGACTGCGCGGCTTGAACAAATCCCTTCGACCGTTCGGTGAATTTCTCAAAATCCATAATCGCTCTTACTCCTCGACGACGAGATTCTCAGGCCCCTCTTCGAAGCCGCCTAAAAACCCCTCTCAGATAAAGCCTAATATGGATCGATCACGCCTTTCCGCAAGCAGGCGACGCCGCGGTCGATCCATCGAAAAATGGGCGCCTGCACTTATGTTACATTCGTCATTATTTACACAGGGACCCCTCGCGAGCGATTATTCCATTCATAAGAATGAAATAACTTGCCAATTGAATGTCATAAAAAAAAAGATGATGATGTTTCTTTTGTTATTTCAATAGGAGGCACCATGTCTCCGGTCGACTCGCACATGAGAACCGACAAGGACCGCTTTGTGGCCTTTGCGTTCTGTTGGGCGGATCTGTTGTTCGAAGTCGACCCCCGCTTTGACATCGTTTTCGCGGCCGGACCAACGGAAGTCCTCCTCGGCCCCGCCCCGCAAAAGTTGGTGGGCCGCTCCATCTACGACTTCGTCCTACCGAGCGACATTCCGCTCTTTGGGCAGATGCTCAAAGACGCGCTGCGCATCGGTCGCGTCGACAATGAAGGGGTGCGGCTGAAAAATCCGTCGGGCGGCATGTTCGCCATGTCGGTCACCGGCTATTGCATCGATGGCGCCGGCAGCAATTTCTTCTTAGGCATGCGCCGCCGCGCCTGGCCGGTCGCCTCGGAAAATTCCAGCGGCAAGACAGCCAGCGATCTTTATGACGCCAACGCCTTCAGCCAATTGGCATCGGAACGGATCAAGCGATTGAAAGCGGCCGGCAGCCAGCCCGGCCTGACCCTGGTCGCCTTACCCGGTCTTGGAAAATTGTGCGGCACGCTTCCCAAAGACGACCAGGGAAAGTTGCACCAGCAAGTCAAGGACGCGCTCAAGGCCGGTTCGGTGGCCGGCGACTCCGTCGCCGAAATCGCCAACGACCGCTACTCGATCTTGCACGACTCCGATCACGACTTGACCCATTTGCTGGGGCACATCCAAAGCATCACCAAAGCCGCGGACCCGCTGGGGACGGGCGTCGAAGCCCAAACCGCCACCGTCCCCATGGACAAGAACGCCGATGCGCTCGATCAGGAAGATCTTGCCAAGGGCCTGCTCTATATGATGAACCGTTTCCGCGACAGCCAGGGAACCGACTTCAATATCAAATCGCTATCGACCAACATCGCGGTGATCTGCCAATCGGCGGCAAAGGAAGTCACCGAGTTCAAAGGCATCGTCTCGGGCACCCATTTCAACGTGGCCTTACAGCCGATCATCGACATCCATTCCGGAGAAATTCATCATTACGAGGCATTGTGCCGGTTTCACAATGCGCCGTCGGACGATTCGCCCTATCGGACCATCACCTTCGCCGAAGAAACCGGACTAATTCACCAGTTTGATCTGGCCATGGCGAAAAAAGTCATCGACGTGTTGTCCACAACGGGGCGCACCCAAGGGCCACGCGTCAACATCGCCGTCAATGTCTCGGGCCACTCCGTCAGCGTTCCCGCCTATGTCGACGCCTTGCATCGCCTGCTGCGCGACAATCCGTGGACAAAGGGACGCCTGATGTTCGAAATCACCGAATCATCGCGGATGACCGATCTTGACGTCGCCAACAACTTCATTCAGACCCTGCGCAAAGCGGGCTACGAGGTCTCGCTCGACGATTTTGGCGCCGGCGCCGCGTCGTTCCAATATTTGAGCAGCCTTGAAGTCGATGTGGTGAAATTGGACGGCAGCGCCATCCGCAATGCCGAAAGCGCGCAAAAAGGCCGGGCGTTTTTAACCGCTCTCACCGAACTCTGCCGTCGTCTCAATGTCAAAACGATCGCCGAAATGATCGACACGCCGAAACGCTTCGCCTTTTGCCGCGATTGCGGCTGCGACTACGTCCAGGGGTTCCTGTTCGGCAAACCGTCCGTCGATCTCAAGAGCTTCAGCGTCATGCCCCATTCCGACCTGTTTCGGGCCAAGAGCTGGGGCAATGGCTCATCCTTGGGCCTGGGGGCTTAAAGCCCGCAGTCCGGCAAGGGAAAGGCGTTCCCTTGCCGCTCAAAGATCAGGCGTTCGCCGCTTCTTCGACTTGGCCCTCGTCACCGCCTTCGGTTTCCTCGTCTTCGGAACCGGCCTCGCGGTCTTCACCCTCGCCTTCGCCCTCGTTGGCGACCGAATCCTGATCGTCAGCCGGCGTCGGCATGGCTCGCAACGGCTGGCGGCCGTTGGATTGATTCTGGTTATTGATCACGCGGAAGTAATGTTCCGCATGCTGGTAAAAGTTCTCCGCAGAGACCCGATCCCCCTGCGATGACGCGTCACGCGCCATCGCAAGATACTTTTCGAGCACTTGGTGGGCATTACCCCGAATGCGGATATCGGGCCCATTGCTGTCATAAGTTTGATTACGAGGAGGCAGATGTTTCTTGCCCCCGCCATTAATGCTCCGACCACGCGAACGTTGTTTGCCGTTCTGGCCGCTCTGTCCTGGTTTCATGGTACCTACATGCATCGTGTTAATTGGATCAGACCCTTGTGTTGGGTTTGCCGGCCAATTTCCGCAGGCGCTGAAGTGGCGACAAAGTGGGGTAACGGCGAACTTGGAGGGGCGGAGTCAAGAGACTCAACGACAGCCTCGTTCGTTTGTCGCGCGGACCCAAAAGTAGTCGGGAAGATCCGATATTCCAACACTTTTTTTCAGTTTCCCGACATTTCGTTTTATCTAGCCTGTATTTCTCACATTCCCGTCGTCGGCTTGGAGACCAGAACGCATCTTTCCACGCCGGCAAGGTCCCGGCGCACCGCCAAAAGCGTCAACGTCCGGTCCTGAAGAAGCCGGCCGACCGCGTCGGCTTGTCCCTGCCCGACCTCCAGCGCGGCGATCCCGCCCGGGTTGAGCAGCCGCGCCACGTCGGGCGCCAATGCCCGGTAGCAATCGAGACCATCCTCGCCGCCCGCCAGGGCATCTCTCGGTTCGAACATAGCCACCTCGGCCTCCAGGCCGTCGATGTCGCCTTCGGGAATATAAGGCGGATTGGCCAAGATGAGATCGAACGTCTGATCGATTCCCCGCCCCCAATCGCCTAAGACGAATCCGGCGCGATGGGACAACCCAAGACTTTTGGCGTTTTCCCTGGCGACGGCCAGAGCGGCCGGGCTGACGTCGATGCCAACCCCCGTCGCCTGCGGCAATTCGGACAGCAAGGCGAGAAGAATGCAGCCGGTTCCCGTGCCGAAGTCCAGCAGACGAAGGGCCGCTTGGCGATCGGGAAGGACCGACAATGCGGCCTCGACCAGCGTTTCGGTGTCCGGTCTGGGGTCGAGGGTGTCGGCGGTCACCTTGAAAGGCAGGCTCCAGAATTCCCGGCGCCCCAGAATATGCGACATCGGCTCGCGCCGCTGGCGGCGCCGGGCCGCTTGACCCAACAGGTCTTCTTCCTCGGCGGACAGCGGTCGTTCGGGATGGGCGAACACCGTGGTGGCTGAAACATTCAAGACATGGGCGACCAGCAGACGGGCGTCGAGCCTGGCCGACGACACGCCGGCCTCGCGCAAGCCATCGGTCAGCCGCACCAAGACCTCGCCGATGGTCGTCATTCCATTTCCGCCAGACGGGAGGCCTGATCGGCGGCCCCCAAGGCCTCGACCAATTCGTCCAGAGCCTCGCCCTCCATGACCTTGTCGATCTTGTAAAGCGTCAAATTGATTCGGTGGTCGGTCACCCGTCCTTGTGGAAAATTATAGGTGCGAATCCGCTCCGAGCGGTCACCGGAGCCGACCTGCCCCTTGCGATTGGCCGATCGCTCCGCATCCTTTGCGGCGCGTTCGGCCGCGTAAAGACGGGCGCGAAGCACCTTTATGGCCTGAGCCTTGTTCTTGTGCTGCGACTTTTCATCCTGGCACTGAACCACCGTATTGGTCGGCAAATGGGTCACGCGAACCGCGGAATCGGTCGTATTGACGCTTTGACCGCCCGACCCCTGCGACCGGAAGACGTCGATCCGCAAATCCTTGTCGTCGATCTGGATATCCACTTCTTCCGCTTCGGGAAGAACCGCCACGGTGGCCGCCGAGGTATGGATGCGCCCACCAGCTTCGGTCTGCGGCACGCGCTGCACCCGATGGACGCCGGATTCGAATTTCAAACGGGCGAACACGCCCCGACCGGTGATGCCGGCTGTCGCCTCCTTGATGCCGCCCAACCCCGTGTCGTTGCCCCCCAACACTTCGAAACGCCACCCGCGCAGCGCGGCGTAGCGTTCATACATGCGGAACAGTTCGGCGGCAAACAGCGCGGCCTCCTCCCCCCCGGTTCCGGCGCGCACTTCCAGAATGGCGTTTTTTTCGTCCGCCTCGTCCTTCGGCAACAAGGCCACCTGGACCTCGCGTTCCAGCAGCGGAAGCCGTTCCTTCAGCGCATAGAACTCTTCCTCGGCCAGCCCCCGCATTTCGGCATCGGCGGCGGGATCGGTCATCATCTGGGCGGCGTCGGCCATCTCGCCCTGAAGCTGGCGCAAGGCCTTGATGCCGGCCACCACGGGATCAAGTTCGGCCAACTCTTTCGACATCCGCACAAAACTCTGCGAATCGTCAGCCCCGCCTTCGCCCATCAAGATGGAGGAAAGTTCGGCATGCCTGGTCAAAACGCGATCGAAGGTCTGGTCGAGATTCATCGTCTACTCCAACCGAAACAGCCGACGAAGCAACTGTTCGGAGGCATCCCATTCGGTTTTGGTGGCGTCCCCGCCAGCGGCGATCGTCTTCATCACATCGCTGGGATCATGCAACAGGCGACTGACCAAAAGGTGCGTGGCCTTTTCGGCATCATTGCCGGCCTCCGCCAGCGCCTGCTCGCGCGCCTGCTCGAAATGGCCGCGCAGCGCGACAATCGCCGGCACGGCGGCGCGGGCGGCGCGGCGCCGGGTGAACCCGGCCACTTCGGATTCGATGATCGCCCAGGCGTCGCGCGCCGCCGCCTCACGTGTCGCGCGGCCTTCCATGGCCAAGCGCTCAAGATCGGTCAAATCGTATAAAAAGGCGCCATCGATACGATTGACAGCCGGATCGATATCGCCGGGGATCCCCAGATCCACCAAAAAAATAGGCTTATGCCGCCGTTTGCGCAACGCCGCATGAACTTGTTCCGGCGCAATCAACAGGTGGCGGCCGCTGACGGCCGTCAGCACAATATCGGCCTGAATCAGAAGATCCGGCAGATCCGCAACGGCGGCAACGTGGCAATTCAGACTTTCCGCCAGCGCTTCGGCCTGACTCTGCCGCGGCGCGGCAACCACCAAACGATGCACCCCGGCCGCCAGCAAGCTTTCGGCAACCAATTCGCCCATTTCGCCGGCGCCAATCAGCAAGGCCTTGCTGTCGGACAAATCGCCATGCAAATCACGCGCGAACTGCACGGCGGCGGCGGCGATGGACACCGGCCGCTCCGCCACCGCCGTTTCGGAGCGGACTCTTTTGGCGACGCCATAGGCCGCCGACAGCAACGTCTCCATTTCCGGCCCGCACAGCCCGGCGTCACGGGCCATCCGATGGCAGGCTTTGACCTGCCCCAACACATGAGGTTCGCCGATGATCAGGCTGTCGAGCGACGCTGTCACGGCGAAGCAATGCTTGACCGCGGCGTCGTCGACCAGGGCGTAAAGCTGTCCCGTCAATCCGTCAGTGGTCACATGGCCGCGTTCGGCAAAAGCCTTGGCCAGAATCGCTTCGGCAAGCCCGGCATCACGGTGCAAAGCCAACACCTCGACGCGGTCGCAGGTGGACAGAACCACGGCTTGGCTCAAACCGGCGTCCTTGAGAGCCGACAAAAAGGCTGGCTGCGCCGCGTCGTCGACAAACAAGGCATCGCGCAGCGCCAACGAACTGGAGCGATGGTTGGCGCCGACGATGATTGGCCGCAAGAGGGAGCGGTTTTCGTTCATTGTCCTACCGGAAGCGAGCGAGACGGTCCTCCAGCACAGCCAGCGGAACCTCCTCCTGCTCACCCGTATCGAGATCGCGCAGGACGAGCGCTTGGCGAGCCCATTCCTCTTCCCCGAGAATGAGAGCCGCGCACGCATTCAATTTGTTGGCCCGCGCCAGGCGTTTCTTCATATTTCCCGAATAGCCCAATTCGACGGTGAAACCGGCTTGCCGCAACCGCTGCGTCACGACGACGGCAGAGTCGGAAACGCCCATCGGAATCACCACCATTGGACGTCGAACCACGGCCTCGCCGGCATACAGCATGGAAAGACGTTCGATCCCCGCCGCCCAGCCGATTCCGGGAGTCACCGGGCCGCCCATCTGCCCGATCAATCCGTCATAACGACCGCCGGCCAGCACCGTTCCCTGGGCGCCAAGGGCCGTCGTGGTGAATTCGAAGGCCGTGTGACAATAATAGTCAAGACCCCGCACCAGACGCGCATTGACGAACACCGGCACACCAGCCGCCGCCAAACCCTCTTGCACGGTGTCGAAGAACCGGCGCGATTCGTCGTTCAGATAATCGACCATCAGCGGCGCATCGGCGACCACGGCCTTGTCGCTGTCGTCCTTGGAATCGAGAACGCGCAAAGGATTGCGTTCCATGCGCTCCAGGCTGTCCTTCGATAGCTTGTCCTTGTGCCCCGACAGATAAGCGACCAATGCGTCCCGATAGGCGGCCCGCGACGGAGCATCGCCAAGGCTGTTCAATTCCAGGCGCACCTGATCTTTCAATCCAAGAGCTTGCAGGATATGCGCCGCCAAGGCGATGACCTCAACGTCGGCCTGCGGCCCCTCGACCCCGAGAAGTTCGACGCCCAATTGATGGAACTGCCGCAACCGCCCCTTTTGCGGCCGCTCGTAACGGAACATCGGCCCCCGATAGAACAGCTTCAGCGGCAAATGCTGGGACAGACCACCGGATATGAACGCGCGCGCCACCCCGGCCGTGCCTTCCGGACGAAGGGTGAGACTTTCGCCAGAGCGGTCGGTAAAGGTGTACATTTCCTTGGAGACCACATCGGTCGTCTCGCCCAAATTCCGCGAAAAGACGTCGGTGAACTCGAAGATCGGCGTCACGATCTCGCCGAAACCGTAGCGCTTGGCGACATCGAACGCGATCTCTTCGACAAGACGATGGCGGCGCGCCTCTTCGGGCAACAAATCGTGGGTGCCGCGCACCGGTTGTAAGACAGACACTTAAGGCTACTCATTCAGCTAAAAGTTAGTCTCGGGACGAGGCGCGACATCCGCAGCACCTCGTCCCTCGATTCTATCCGACGCCTGCGCTCCGCTTGTCGCAAGGCTCAAACGCCGCTCGGGCTTACGGGACGCGGCGCGACATCCGCAGCACCTCGTCCCTCGATTCTATCCGGCGCTTCGCACCAGTTCCTTGTCGGCTTCGATCGCCGCGGCCTTCTTCTCCACCAGGGAGACGATGTGATCGACCATGTTGGCGGTGTCGATCTTATGGTCGGGATTACCGGCCACATAAACCATATGACTGCCGCCGCCGCCGCCCGTCAGACCGAGGTCGGTCTCGCGCGCCTCGCCGGGACCGTTGACGACACAGCCGATGATGGACAGCGTCAAAGGCGTAGTGATGTGGGCCAACCGTTCTTCCAGGATCGCCACCGTACTGACCACGTCATAGCCCTGGCGAGCGCAGGACGGACAAGACACAATCCGCACACCGCGATTGCGCAGCCCCAGCGACTTCAGGATTTCATATCCGACCTTGATTTCCTCGACCGGATCGGCGGACAAGGACACGCGAATGGTGTCTCCGATGCCGGCCCACAGAAGCGAGCCGATGCCGATCGCCGATTTGACCGTCCCGCCGCGCAATCCACCGGCCTCGGTGATTCCGAGATGCAACGGATAGTCGCAAGCTTCCGCCAGCGCGTGATAGGCCGCCACGGCCAGAAAAACGTCGGAGGCCTTGACGCTGATCTTGAAGTTGAAGAAATCGTTGTCTTCGAGGATACGGGCGTGATTCATCCCGCTTTCAAGCATCGCTTCCGGACAGGGTTCGCCATAGCGTTCGAGCAGTTCCTTCTCAAGGCTTCCGGCGTTGACGCCGATCCGCATCGAGCAGCCGTGATCTTTGGCGGCCTGCACCACGTCGCGGACGCGATCGGCCGAACCGATGTTGCCCGGGTTGATGCGCAGACAGGCGGCGCCCGATTCCGCGGCCTCGATGGCGCGGCGATAGTGGAAATGGATATCGGCGATGATCGGCACCTGCACCTGACGGACGATATCCTTCAGCGCCAAAGCCGATTCCTGGTCCGGACAGGACACCCGAACGATATCCGCCCCGGCCTCCTCCAGACGATGGATTTGCTCCACCGTCGCCTTGACGTCGGTGGTCAGGGTATTGGTCATCGACTGTACGGCGATCGGCGCATCGCCGCCGACCGGTACATTACCAACAAAGATCTGCCGGCTTACCCGGCGGTGAATATCACGGTAGGGCCTTACACTCATGGCCGTCTCGCCTTTAAGAAATCGGGGTTCGGGTTATAGCTCAAAATCACCTTCGGACAAAGCGACCTTGAGCCGGAGGCCGGCATTCCGGGAACGCAACCGTCCCTGACGGTGGACATCTGCCCGTTCGGGCTTAGGTTTGATATAATGCCTCCGCTCGCCACGCGGGCCGGGAGTCATAAAATAGCAGGCCTTTATTCGGTCCCGGACGCCCCATTCGGCGAAGAAGGAACCGGCGTTTCCGTCGGAACAGGATCAGGCGCGACGGGCTCGGGCGCGACACCCTCACCTTCCTTCAGTCGTTCGGCATCCAAGGACACGGCGCGGCGCACCATGCCGAGCCGCCCCAACGCCGGTGCCGCCTTGCCATCGACCAGCATCGCCAACGCGCCGGCATTACCGGCGGTCATCTTCAAACCGGGACGGGACGGGACGGAATAAACCTCGCCTTTCCTCAAAAGCCGGTTTTGCACGATTTTTCCATTGGCATCACGGATTTCGATCCAGCAATCCTCCTTGGCACGCATGACCACGCGCGATGGCTCGGCGGGAGTCGCTTCCTGGAGTTTAACGGTGGCGGGCGCATCGGCCGGCTTCGCGTCGCCAACCGCCGGCGACGCAGCGTCATTCGGTGCCACGACCGGCGCCTTTGTCAGATCGGGCTTGGCGTCCCGCCCTTTGGCCTTGCCCTTGGCGTCCTTGACCGGCTTGCCCTCATCCGGCGCGACCTCGGCGCTTTTGACATCCCCGCCAGCGGCAATCCCATCCGAAGCGCCGGTCGTCGCCGGAGCGGCTGACGTCGCCGCCGGCGCGGTCACCGGTAAATCGTCCTCGGCGGGCGGTACGACATCCACATGCGCCGGCCCCGAGGAAGACGGAACAGACGACGCGACGACGGAAGGCGACGAAGCGGAAACCGTGGGAAAAGAGGGAGCCGCCGCGGGAACGGGGGCCGGCGGCTGCGGCACTTCGTTGACCTTGCTGTTGTCGACGGCTTTGTCGCCATCGACGGCAACCAGTTCGGATCCACTTCCCACCGGCTGATGAATCAACGCGGCCAAGCGCTCGGGAAGCGCCGGCACGGCCGAAGCCAGCGACGGATCCCGGGACTGATACCAATACCAGGCCCCGTAGGCAGCCGCGGCGGCCAGGACGGCGACCGCCAGCAAAGCACCGGTCGGAATACTGCCTTCCGAGACGGCCGACGGGAACACCAACTCGGCACGGTTGGCGAATTCGCCATTTTCCTGGCGGAAACGACGAACGATTTCCTTGCTGTCCAGCCCCAAATAGTCGGCGTACCCACGCACGAAGCCGACGGCATAGGTCGACCCCGGCAGGTCATCCGACCGCCCCTCTTCGATGGCTTGCAAATATGGCTGACGAATCCGGAGCGCGCTGGCGACGAAACCAAGATCCTGACCGCGCCGCTCCCGGGTTTCGCGCAAGAGAGCACCGACGCTACCGGTCACTCCGACCGGAGCGGTTCCACTCATGTCCTGGTTCTCTGCTGCCACGGTACGACAATCCTCGATTTTCGCTTGATGTCCCACCACCGCCCTTGGTGGCCTGTCTTAGCAAAAAAGGCCACCGGAACGCAATGGCGGCACGCCGTCACGGCGCTAATAATAATAACGACGACAGAAGTTTAAAGTTGCACACCGTGATCCAAGGCAAAATTGCGCAACTTGTCTCGGATCGAATGGTCGGGAAGCTCATAAAGAGTCGCCATGTAATCTTCCAGTCTGGGAAGAGAAAGACTGCGCACCATCGCCTTTACCGGACCAATCGAGGGCGCCGACATCGACAGATTGCGAATTCCCAGTCCCAACAAAACCATCGCGTCGAGTGGCCGCCCCGCCATCTCGCCGCACAAAGACAACTGCACTCCGGCGTCATTGCAAAGTGCCGTTATCCACCGCAAGAAGCTGACCATCGCCGGCGAAAGCACATCGTAACGCTCGGAAATGCGCGCATTGCCGCGGTCAGCCGCAAAGAGGAACTGGGTCAGATCGTTGCTACCGACGGAGATAAAATCAATGCGCTTCAACAAAGACGGAAGCTGCCAGGCCAAAGCAGGGACCTCCAGCATGGTGCCGACGCGAACCTTGGCCGGCGGTTCACTTCCGGATGATTGATGGCGATCCAATTCCATCTCGAGCAAGGCGCGCGCTTGAACGAATTCGGCGACCTCGGCGACCATGGGAAACATGACATTGAGATCACGTCCGGCCGCAGCGCGAACCAGAGCGCGCAACTGATGGCGCAGAACAGCCGGCCGATCAAGCGTGATGCGGATCGCGCGCCACCCCATCGCCGGATTGTCCTCGCCGGCGCTGTCCCAATAGGGCAACAACTTATCGGACCCGACGTCAAGGGTTCGAAACACCACCGGCTTGCCGGCCGCAGCATCGAGAATTTTAGAATAGAGCGTGGTCTGCGCCCGGACGTCCGGCAAGTGAGAGCGGGCCATGAAAGGCATTTCGGTACGATAAAGACCGATCCCGTCGGCAGCCGTCGCCTCCAGTTGCGGGATGTCGGCCAGCAGGCCGGCATTCAGCAGCAGACGAACCGGCTCGCCGCAAAGCGTCACCGCCGGCAAATCGCGCATGGCGGCATAAGTCGCCAACTTCACCGCGCGCGTCTCCAGGCTGGCGGCAAAAGCGTCGAGAATGTCATCCGACGGACGCACGAAAACCTGTCCGCTGTCACCGTCGACAATGATGGGATCCATGGCCTCGATGCGCGCCAGGGCATCCTTGACCCGTCCGACCACAGGAATATCGAGAGCGCGCGCCAAAATCGCCACATGCATGGTCGGCGAGCCGTCTTCCAGCACCAGCCCGCGCAATCGCTTCCGGTCGTAATCGAGAAGCTCGGTCGGCCCCATGGTCCGGCAGACCAGGATGGTGTTCTCGGGAAGTTCGTAAGCCGCGGCCGTCCCGCCGTCTTCGCCGGAGCGCACCAAATGTTGCAGCAACCGGTTGGCGATATCCTCCAGGTCATGCAGCCGTTCGCGCAAATAGGGGTCGCTGACTTGGCTCATGCGGATCCGCGTGTCCTCATGCACCTTCTGCACGGCCGCCTCGGCGGTCAGTCCCGATTGGATCGCCTCGGCGATACGCGCCCGCCATCCGGCATCCTCGGCGAACATGCGATAGGTTTCCAGAACATCGCGATGCTCGCCGCCGAAGGCCAGATCCTGCGCGTCGAACATTTCGTCGAGCGAATTGCGCATGCGGCGCAACGCGTCCTTCAGGCGTTCGAGTTCCGCTTCCGGATCTTCCGCCACCAGCTTTTGAACGACGACGCGCGGCTCATGCATGACGGCGATACCGATACCGATACCCGCCGTCAGACGGGTTCCTTCCATCCTTACAGGTAAAACGGCATTCCCGTCGATCGAGGCCAATTCATCGCGATTGATCAACTCGCCGGAGGAGACCAATTCGGCCAGAACCATGGCCACGGTCTCCAGCGTCTCCACCTCTTCTTCGGTATATTGGCGCTGGCTCTTGTTCTGCACCACCAAAACACCGATGACGCGACCGCCGCGAATGATCGGCACACCGACCAGGGAATGGAAGATTTCTTCTCCCGTTTCCGGTCGATAGGCAAAACGCGGATGGCTTTGCGCATCGGCCAAAGCCAGTGGCCTGGCATGACCGGCAATCGCACCAACCAAACCTTCGCCAACCCGTAACCGCGTTTCATGAACGGCGCTTTTCAGCAAACCTTCGGTGGCGAACAGTTCGAGGACCTCGCCCGCCCGCATCACATAGCAAGAGCAGACTTCCGCCACCATGTCGGCGGCGATCAGGGTCACCACCTTGTCGAGGCGATCCTGAGCGGACCCCCCGGCTGCCATGACGTCACGCAGTCGGCCCAGCAGTCTTCGTGAGATCGTGCTGGCACTCGGCAACATCAGAACACCGCCTCTATAGACTCCCGCGCGGCCAACGCCCGCGCCGCCTGATCGACAAGCTCGGCAATGATCTCCGTCGTATCTTGCTCGCAACTCACCATCCCGACGCTTTGACCGGCCATCAAAGAGCCGTTCTCCACATCGCCATCAATCACCGCACGACGCAAGGCGCCGGCCCAGAAATGTTCGATTTCCAATTGGGCCGACTTCTGATCGATCTCGCCATTGCGAAAACGACCGATGACCTCATGTTGGAAGGCGACGAACCGCTTTGACGCCGGATTGGCCAGGGCACGCACCGGAATCACCGGAAAATTGGGGTCAACCTGCATCGAAGGCACGGCGTCCCGGGCATTGGCCCGGATAAAGGACTGCTTGAAATTGGGGTGCGCGACGCATTCGCTGGCGCAAACGAAGCGGGTCCCCAGTTGCACGCCGGCGGCGCCCATCTCGAGATAGGAAAGAATGGCTTCGCCGCGACCGATGCCACCGGCGACAAAAACTGGCACATCGCGAATCGCCGGCAGAATCTCTTGGGCCAGCACGCTCGTCGAGACGGGACCGATATGCCCACCCGCCTCGGTCCCTTCGATGACCAAGGCATCGGCGCCGAGCCGCACCAGCTTCTTGCCGAAAATCACGGTCGGCGCGAAGCAGACCACTTTCGCGCCAAGAGCCTTGGCACGCGCGATCGACGCCGCCTGCGGCAGGCCCCCCGCCAACACCACATGGCCGACGCTCAAGCGTCCGCACACTTCGATCAACTCCGCCAGTTGCGGATGCATGGTGATCAGATTGACGCCAAACGGCTTGTCGGTGAGCTTTTGCGTGGCTTCGATTTCACGCGCCAAAACTTCCGGCGGCATCGAACCGCACGCCAGAACGCCGAAGCCGCCGGCGTTGGAGATCGCGGCCACCAGATGGCGTTCCGATATCCAAGACATCGCGCCGCCCATGATTGCCACTTCGGTGCCGAGAAAATCCCGACCGCGCCGCCACAACCGATCCAAATGCGTCCTGGCCGAGGACATTCCTTCGCTTCTCCTTCAACGCTTTCGCTCATGGGGTCTGGTGTGAAATACCTGGTCCAGATCCCGAAGTCCCCAGACGCCTTCGCTCCACCCGGAAACAGAGCCAGGCCCGAGCAGCGCTTGAGACGCGACGGATCCCCAGGAATCCGCCGCGATTGAAGCCTTAGTGCGTATCCAATCCGTAAGCCGAATGCAGAGCACGCAGCGCCAACTCGGTATATTCTTCGGCGATCAGCACGCTGACTTTGATTTCCGAAGTCGAGATCACTTGGATGTTGATGGATTTTTCAGCCAGCGTCTTGAACATTTTTTGCGCGACGCCGGCGTGGCTGCGCATTCCCATACCGATGACGGAGACCTTCACAACATTGCTGTCAGGCACCAGCCGCTCGTAATTCAAATCTTCCGTCTTCTCGGTCAACACTTTGACCGCGCGATCGAGATCGGATTTGGCGACGGTGAAGGTCATGTCGGTATGCTTGCCGTCCTCCGAGACATTTTGGACGATCATATCGACGTTGATATTGGCATCCGTCAAAGGGCCAAAGATGGCAGCGGCAACGCCGGGGCGATCCGCCACCTTGATCAAGGTGATCTTGGCCTCGTCGCGGCTATAGGCGATGCCGCTCACCAGTTCCTTTTCCACGATTTCATCCTCATCACAAACCAGAGTTCCGGGAGCATCGACGAAACTCGACAGCACCTGCACCCGCACGCGGTACTTCATCGCCATTTCGACCGACCGAGTCTGCAGCACCTTGGCGCCCAGCGAAGCCAGTTCCAACATCTCTTCATAAGTGATTTTATCGAGCTTGCGCGCCTTGGCAACAATCCGCGGATCGGTGGTATAGACACCGTCCACATCGGTATAGATGTCGCAACGATCAGCCTTCAACGCAGCGGCCAACGCGACCGCGCTGGTATCGGAGCCGCCGCGCCCGAGGGTCGATATCCGGTTTTCCGGACCGATTCCCTGGAAGCCGGCGACCACGGCCACCAAGCCGGATCGCATGCACTGCTCCAATTCGGCGATCTCGATCGATTCGATGCGGGCCTTGCCATGCGCCCCATCGGTCCGGATGGGGATTTGCCAGCCGGTCCAGGACCGAGCCGAGACGCCCTGCTCCTGCAACGCCATGGCCAAGAGGCCGATCGTCACCTGTTCGCCGGTGGAAACCACCACGTCATACTCGCGGGCGTCATGCAAAGGGGCGATTTGCTTGCAATAATCGACCAATTGATTGGTCACGCCCGACATGGCTGAAACCACCACGGCAACTTCATTGCCCCGGCCCACTTCAGCCTTCACGCGGCGCGCCACATTTTTAATGCGTTCGCAGTCGCCGACCGAAGTGCCGCCGAATTTCATAACGATGCGCGCCATCGTTTATTCCCTTGAAAGAATCTGCAGATAGCTAGGTTGCCCACTGAACGAAGGCGCGTATACATACTCTAAGATCGTCAGCCGACGCAAGACACCCCTCCCTGAAAGTCTGGACCAAAGCTTAAGGAGTATCCGATGGCGCCCATCTCTTCCCCCACCACCGCCTCTCCTGATGAGATCGCCCGTTTTCATGCGATGGCCGACGCCTGGTGGGATGCCGATGGCGATTTCAAACCGCTCCATCAGCTCAACCCGCCCCGTTTGGCCTTCTTGCGGGACCATCTGGCCGCGCATTTTTCGCGCGATGCCAGCGTCCAACGCCCTTTCGAAGGATTGTCGCTGCTTGACGTCGGCTGCGGCGGCGGACTCTTGGCGGAACCTTTGACCCGTCTGGGATTCGCCGTCACCGCGATCGATGCCGGCGAAAAAAATGTCGGCATAGCACGTCTGCATGCCGCGCAGAGCGGGCTTGCCATCGACTACCGGTGCGCCACGCCGGAAACATTGGACCAACAATTCGACGTGGTGATGACGATGGAAGTGGTCGAGCATGTGCCCGATGTCGGAGCCTTTCTCGCCGCCGTCAGCGACCGGCTGAAACCCGGCGGCGCCTTCTTCGGAGCGACATTGAACCGCACGCCACAGTCTTTCGCCTTGGCGATCATCGGCGCGGAATATGTTCTCCGCTGGCTCCCAAGAGGCACCCACAACTGGCGCAAATTTCTACGCCCCTCCGAATTCGCCGCCGCCTTACGGCACGCAGGCATCGCGCCGAAATCTTTCGAAGGCGTGCGTTACGACATGCTGCGCGATCGCTGGGACCGTTGTTCCTCGCTCGACGTCAATTACGCCGTCTATGGAGCAAAGTGACGCGCTTTGGCTCGGACGCCACGCGCGTTTTGCCGGAACAGCCGCTCGCCGAAGGGAAGCAGCATCAGATGCTTGATCGCAAAATCACCGATCCGATAGGTCATCGAGGTTTTTGGCGGCGGTCCTGGTTGTTCGTCGGGCAGCGTTACCTCGCCACGAATCACCACCACCGAGATATCTCCCACGCCCTCGCATTGCTCGACATGGCTTTCGACGGGCAACGCATGGTTTTCCGGCCTGACCAGCGCCCAGGCCGCATCGGTCACCATCAGATAACGCGTGGCCTCAACCGAATTCTTGAGGAGACGATGGGCAACGATAATGTCGAAGCCGGCCAATTCCTCAAAATTGTTCACGGTGTAGCGTAAGACTTTGCCGAAATGACTGATCACCTTGAGGTCGAGATGGTGAATCGTGGTACAGGCTTCGCAGGGGCAAGAGTTGTGAGCGATCAACTGCGCGCGACGCCGATAAAAGGCTGAAAAGAAGCCGAACATGGAGCGACGAACGCTGGCGTCGATCACCTGCCCGGCCGGCGCGACGAAGAGAATGGCGTCACCCTCGATTTTCTCGGGACAGATAACGGGTTCCGCCCGCTGCATGATGGCGGCGAGCAGCTCTGAAACGATATAGTTGGCATGACGCAACGTCACCCGGTTTTCACGCAAGAACCGCGTGTAGCCGCTTATATCGGCCAACAGAATATGGGCGTCCGTCTCGTTCCGCTCACTCATGCGATTCCCCTGTGTCAGCTCTGTAGCCAATAGCGCAGCAAGGCACTCACCGCCTGCGGTTGTTCGAGTGGCGTCAGGTGACCGGCGTCCTCGACGATGACCAATTTCGCGCCGGGAATGCCGTCTGCGATCTCTCTCAGGATCTCCGGCGGCGTGATGCTGTCCTGGCGCCCCCCGGCCACCAATGTCGGCACGCCGATAGCGGCAAGACCGGCGAGGCTGTCAGGTCGGCTCAGGATCGCCGTCTGCTGACGGATGAAAGCGTCACTGCCAATTCGCTCCGCCATGCCGAGCACCGCGCTGACAATATGCGGAACGGCCACATGGTCGGGATGCACTTGGTTGGCGAGCATCTGCGCCGGAAGCTTGGAGAAGCCACCGCGCCTGGCAATATCGATCAAAGCGAGACGGCGCTCTCGCGATTCGGGCGGATCGAGACGGGCCCGCGTGTCGAACAACGCCAGCCGGCTCACTCGTTCCGGCGCTTGGCGCATGATTTCAAAGGCGACATAGCCGCCCATCGACAACCCGGCCAGCGCGAAGCGTGGCGGGGCTCGGTCCAGAACGGTCCGGGCCAACGCCGCAACGCTGTCGGCATCGGTCAAGTCGGCCACCTCGGCCTCGGCAATGTCGACGAGGCTCTGCAGTTGATGACGCCAGAGAGTGGCATCATTGAGGAGGCCCGGACAAAGCAGCAACGGCATCTTCGACATGATCATCGTCCTATTTGACCAAAGCGACCAATTCCTTGAAAGCGGGCGTGCCCGCCACGCGCAGCCATTCGAACACCACCATTTCGACACTCACCGTCGGAATGCCGGCTTGTCGTAAGCGAATCCACGCCGCCTCCTCGTTTTCGGGACGCCGCGAGGCGCTGGCATCCACCACGACAAATGGCTCGTAGCCTTTTTCCTGAAGACCGATCGCCGATTGCAGCAAGCAGATGTGAGCCTCGATGCCGGCCAAGACCACCTGCCGCCGCCCTGTTCCTGCCAGGCGATCCAGAATCACCGGCTCGTCGGCACAGGAAAAATGCAGTTTCTCGACGGCGCCTTCGGGCGGCAGCCATTCGCGCAGATCGAAAACCGTCGGACCGATGCCTTTTGGATATTGTTCGCTGGCAATCACCGGCACCTCCAACCGTCGCGCCGCGCGCATCAGCAATGCGCAGCCGCTGATCACCCTGCGGGGATCGGACATGACGGGAGCCAACCGTTCCTGGACGTCGACAATCAACAGACTGGAATTCTCGGCACGCATCAACATCTTAAGGTCTCTCCTTCGCACCCGCTTTTTCCCTATCGGGACGGAACCCTAATGCACCCTGGCCGCCGAACCAAGAGGGGGAACGGACACAATCAAGGCCTCCATATCCAAAATATCCAACCATCTGTTTGACAGCACCGCGCGACTCACTATTATCCCGCTGCACATCTTTATGATGCTATTTTTAACTATTCCGTGGCCGCCACGGTTCCATTCGGAAAAGAAGACCCATGACGTTTGCCGATCTAGGCCTAGGCCCCGAAATCCTCAAGGCCGTGGAGGAGGCAGGATATGTGACCCCGACGCCTATCCAGGAACAAGCCATTCCTGTGATATTGCAGGGGCGCGACGTGTTGGGTGTGGCGCAAACGGGAACCGGCAAGACCGCCGGATTCACCCTGCCGATGATTGAAATTCTGGCCGGAAGCCGAGCGAAAGCGCGAATGCCCCGCTCGCTCATTCTGGCGCCGACCCGCGAACTGGCTTCGCAGGCCGCCGAGAATTTCGAGAAATATGGAAAATACCACCGCCTGACCATGGCCAAACTGATCGGTGGCGAAAGCTTCGTCGATCAGGAAAAGCTGTTGGATCGTGGTGTCGACGTGTTGATCGCCACCCCCGGCCGCCTGATGGATCTCTTCGATCGCGGCCGCATCCTGCTCAACGACGTCAAGGTTCTGGTCATCGACGAAGCGGACCGGATGCTCGACATGGGATTCATTCCGGATGTCGAACGCATCGTGTCGCTGTTACCGAAGATGCGCCAGACGTTGTTCTTCTCGGCGACGATGGCGCCGGAAATCCGTCGCCTGGCCGACGCCTTCCTGATGAACCCCAAGGAAATCTCCGTCGACGTGCAGTCCTCGACGGGAACCCTTGTCGAACAATTCATGGTGGTCTGCGAGGAGCAGGACAAGCGCGAGGCGCTGCGTCACCTGATCCGGCTTGAAGACGTCAAGAACGCGCTGATCTTCTGCAACCGCAAACGGGATGTCGATATCCTGTACCGATCGTTGGTCAAGCATGGGTTCGACGCGGTGCAGTTGCATGGCGACATGGCCCAGTCGTCGCGGACCGAAACGCTGGAGCATTTCAAGACCGGAGTCGTCCGGCTGATGGTCTGTTCGGACGTCGCGGCCCGGGGCCTCGATATTTCGGACCTGTCTCATGTGTTCAATTTCGACGTGCCGCACCATGCCGAGGATTATGTCCACCGTATCGGCCGCACCGGGCGCGCGGGCAAAACGGGCCGCTCCTTTACCATCGCGACCCCCGATGACGGAAAATTCGTGGGCGCCATCATTCAGTTGATCGGCAAGGACATTCCCCGCACGCCCATCGAGGGTCTGCCGGAAATTACCCTCGACCTGCAAAGCGATGGTCGTCGGCGCGGCAGCCGCGGCAAGGACAAGGACCGCGCCCCACGCCGCTCGACAAGGACCGCGTTCACGAGCGCTCCCAGCCCAACCCCCTCTGAAACTCCGCCTGCGGCTGCGCCGGCCGCACGTGACGTCGAGCGCGGTCAACACGAACCGCAGGCCATTCGCGGAACGGAACGTGATTGGAAAAGCCGGTCCCGGACGGAACGGCCGAAACAGACGGATGGCGAGCAGGTGCGCGGTGGTCGAGGCCGCAACGAGAGGGATCGTGGCGGTCGGTATCGCGATGACTTCGGCATTGGCGAAATGAGTCATCCGGACAATGTGGTCGGATTCGGCGATGCCCTTCCCGACTTTTTGGCCCGCCCTGTCCCGCTGCCCAAACCGGCTGAAAAAGACGTGACGCCGGACGACGTCGAGGAACCAGTCGAAAAGACGGTCGAAAAGACGGTCGAGAGCAAGGTCGCCAGCAAAAGGAAAACCGCGTCGCCCAGAAAACCGGCGCCTCCGAAAAAGGAAGCCGTCGCGGCAGACGCCGATCAGACTGAAAAAAAGAAGCCTGTTCGCAAAAGAAAACCGGCGGTAAAGAAAGTCGCTCCCGCGACCGAACAGCCCACGCCGATGCCCGTTGAACAAGCCTCAGGCGAAGCCCCCTCGGTCGACGACAACGCCTGAGCCAGACCAAGCCGCCGCTTGGGACGAGCGGCCAAGCATCATCCGCAGGTGAGGATTGCCATGCAAACCATCTTCGTGTTGATCAAAACCGAGTTGGGACGGGCCTATGAGGTGGCCAACCTGGCCGTCGAAACCGAACGGTTTTCCGAAGTTCACTCGGTTTCCGGTCAATATGACTTGTTGCTGAAGTGTTATCTTGATGATGGTCAGGATATCGGTCATTTCGTCGCCGACTCCGTCCAGACCCTTCCCGGCGTCAAGGACACCTTCACGATGATCGCTTTCAAGGCGTTTTCCTGAATCCGGCCCCAGCCACAGCCTTTCCCATGCGAAAAGTGCTGAGACGATTCTCAAGACGACTAAAACTTTTGCTCATCCGCGTCCTGCACTGGCCGATTTGTTTTTACCCGATGTTCATGTAACTTCGGAAACTCGCTCTCGGGAGGGGCGGGATGGGACGAACGACGATGCTCAAGAAATGACAACGAAGAGAGAGGTGTGATGGCGGCCTATTCTGTATCCGTGGCATTGACCGGTAGCGGTGGCGCTGGAGCGATGACGGCGGGGCAAATCCTTTTGGATTCGGCCTCGAAAGCCGGTTTTTACGGTTTGATGACGCGGTCGAT
>Ga0209415_10001014_pt1 | contig 53273 bp, 46 predicted proteins | sample PeaSoiSIISIP2007_FD_187696 | JGI IMG/M metagenome (GOLD analysis project Ga0209415, IMG submission 187696) | Peat soil microbial communities from Weissenstadt, Germany - SII-SIP-2007 (SPAdes) (version 2) | ecosystem: Environmental > Terrestrial > Soil > Wetlands > Peat | place: Germany... | reverse complement strand
TATAACCGTGACCGGGGGCCTGTTGAAGTATATTCTCTGCGCTTACGCCTGAGCTATTAATTTATCAGGAAGGAGGACAACAAAAGCTTCGTCAATTTCCTGCTGCGCTGTCGTTTCGTCGCGTTCAAGAAAAATCTCATTGAGGTCCTAGCTTTTGAATGTCCAGTAGGAATTCAGAAAATAATTGACGAGGGTCGCGGGCACGATGCCCACAGCCTGATGTACCTGCGGAATACCGCGGGGATCAAATGCGCTCAGCAGCAGAAAGGTCGTATAGCTTACGACGAGCGCAGCGAATGAAATGATATTGAATTTGAGACCGCGGATATGAATCTTATCGTTCATCGCCCGTTTGGAGAATGTCCAGTAGTTGTTCAGAAGGAAATTGGTGATGATCGAAACTTCTATCGCGATAGGTGATGCGAGAAACTTGCTTATGCCTGCGTTCATCAGTATCGTGAACAAGACCAGATTCACAACCACACCGCTCGCTCCGACCACTAGGAATTTCAAGAAGGTCTTGCTCCGCTCAAACCGGATCCACCAGGCGTTCAGCATGAATTCGCTGATATCCGAAATCCCCATTTTCGTAATGCCCCGTTCCCTGTCCACAAAATGGACCGGGATTTCGCGCACCATCGCGCCATTGACGATCGCCTCATGCAACAGCGATATCTGGAAAGCATAACCCCGGACCCGGAGCGCATCGAGATCGATTTGTTTAATAATGTCCGCACGAATCGCGCGAAAACCCGCGGTGCAGTCCCTCACGCTATAGATACCGGCGACATATCGAGCAAACACGTTCCCCCATTTGGAAATCATCCTGCGCAACAGCCCCCAGTCTTGAGGAATACAGCCGCCCGGAACGTACCTGCTGCCGATCACGAAGTCGGCGCCCTGGTCGATGGCCTCGATCAGCCGCGGTACATCCTCAGGCTTGTGTGAGAAGTCGGAGTCCATTTCCATGACCACGTCGGCATGCAACACATCGATCGCATGCTTCATGCCCCTGATATACGCCGCTCCCAGCCCACGTTTTTCTCCGGTCAGAAGGAACACGTTTGGAACCTTGCTCCCTGCGGCTCTGACGACATCAGCGGTACCGTCCGGGGAATTGTCGTCAACGACCAGGATGCTCATATGATGCGAAATCCTCGCAAACTGCAGCAGGAGCGCATCGATCATGAGCGATATGTTTTCTTTTTCGTTGTATGTCGGAAGAATAATGACGATTTTCATGAAACCCCTGGGCGCGGAACATTTTCCCCGGCAAACGGATTTGCCGCGTCCGTAAACAGCCGGATAAGCGCGTATGTGGCGAAGAGTACAGCGACGAACGGCGATAACCATACCTGCTCGGCGTGCGGGGCAAGCAGCCGTTCAACAAACCTGCTGCCGACCAGCAGAAACACCATGCCGGCGAGTAGCATGCCTTGCCGCCTCCTTTGTTCAACCAGGAATGCTGAGGCAAGAAAAGCGGCGATCGCGGGACTTAGCATGGCATAGGTGTTGTTCTCGGTTCTAGGGCTAAACAGTATGAGGTACAGTGATGCAAGCGTGAAGAGGTAGAGCGCTGCACGTGACGGTTCCAGACGTCGTTTTATAAAAAAACTAAGGAGCAACGTGGCTATCGCACCGGCAAGTCGTATCGCAGTCTGGATGTTCTCGGGCACATCGGCAATGCCAAGCGCGCGCAAAGCCGTGAAAGGAGACGTCCATCCCTGGATTGAGACTCCTACATGTGCTGCCGTGGTCATGTTCTGCACGCATGCGATATACTGATGCACGACATAACCCGGCGCCTGCGTGAGAAAAGGTGACAGTGCCGTCACTCCCATGCCCACAAGCAGCCGCCAGTTCATCCTGCGGTCAATCGCCAAAACCAGCAGTATAAGCACCAGCACCAGCGGCTTGATTGCAATGCCGAGCGACAGCCAGAGCGTCGCCCGCCACCATCGGGAGCGCGCCATGTCCGCAACCGCGAGCAGCATCAGCCCGGTGATGATCAGCGTAGCCTGGCCGTTGCGCGCGCAGTCCCAGACCAGCGGAATGGTTGCGAGTGACAATAGGGGGAAAAAATCCCCTGCCGAACTCTCTCCCGCGAGTCTGCCGAACCGGTAGAGGCCTGCAGCAAACACGGCGATCATGACCAGCCGCCAGAGGATTTCACCGACGGCCGGTGGAAAAAGCGCGAATGGAACGAACAGAACTGCCGACTGCGGCAGATACACAAAGCCGCCTACGCCGCTGCTGTCGTATAGGTGCTGTCCGCTGATCCAGCTCAGAGCTGCTGTCCGATACGCCGGGACGACAGACCGGTTGCCGTTAACGGCGATAATCGCAGACACAGCAACAAACAGAACAATCCATCCCGCCACCGCGATCCACATCGCCCTTTTTTTATACATTGCCGACAACGTTGCCTCCACTGCAGATCGAACCACCTGCACATTCTCCGGTCGGTGATCAGCATGAATATAACATAATCGCATCGTCCAATCAAATGCCATTTGCAGTGTTTACCTTGTTCAATCCCTCAAGGGGCGCTACTAAAGCATAGCTCACGAGCGCACACATACATCAGCGGAAATCTTCGGGTCGATGGGGTGTTCCTTTCCGCTCAAGATATCCGAATTGTCTCATTGCTATGTCTCATTGCTAATGATTTTCCTCACAAACTCTTGTATAATGGGACAGTGTCTGATGCTCGAATATCTGGTGATTGATTGGAGCCCGTGAAGAACAACATTTATTCCGCAACAGCGTTGATACTTCTGTTCGTGTTCTGGATGACGCCCGGCCTCATCGGCCGCGAGCCCTGGAAGGCCGACGAACCCTTCAGCTTCGGCATCGCCAATGAAATGTCGCGGTCTGGTGATTGGGTCGTGCCCCGACTAACGGGCGAACCCTTCCTTGAAAAACCCCCACTCTATTATGCGACCGCGGCGGTATGCGGCAAGCTGTTTTCTCCGCCGCTCGAACTCTACGACGCCTGCCGCATGGCCACTGCTTTTTATATGTCTCTTGCCATCCTGTTTTTCGCACTCACGGCACGGGAATTATACGGACCGGAATACGGAGGCAGTGCCGTATTTCTTCTGATCGGCTGCGTTTCTTTTCAAGAAGCCGCCCACAAGATAATTACCGATGTTGGCTTGTTTGCCGGATTTTCCATAGCTCTCTACGGTTTCGCGCTCTGTAGAAGAAGGAGAACATTGGGCGGATTCTGGCTCGGAACGGGAGCTGGAATCGGATTTTTGTCAAAGGGGCTGCTCGCACCAGGGGTATTGGGCATCACCGCCGTTGTTCTTCCCCTGCTTTTTCCTGCTTGGCGCCGAAAAGACTACCGTCATTCCCTCATGATCGCCTGTGCCGCAGCCCTGCCTTGGCTCATAATATGGCCTCTTGCGCTTTTCCACCGATCTCCCGATTTTTTCATGCACTGGTTCGTACGCGAGAACTTCGGACGTTTTTTGGGAAACAACTACGGCGGAACTGTGGGCTTCAACGATCACATAGCGGATTCCCACAGCTATTATCTGACGAACCTGATATGGATCGCATGGCCGGCGGTGCTCCCGGCTGCATGGGCGCTCTGGCATTTCAGGCGGACCCGCCTTGACCACCCAGTTTATCAAATTCCCGTTCTCGTATTCGTGGTGATGATCGCAATACTCAGCGCATCCGCGACAAACCGCTCGCTCTATGCCATGCCGCTTTTACTACCGATATCCCTGATCGCGCTCCCGGGGATACCAAGGCTCCCGGCTCGCGTTAACAGCATCGGTAACTGGTTCAGCATTCTGTTCTTCGGCAGCGTTGCTCTCGTGTTGTGGTTCGGCTGGCTTGCCATGATAACCGGCAGTCCGGCGGTCATTGCGCAAAAGCTGCACGATTTCCAGCCGGATTATGTCCCTGCGGTAAAAGGTATATTGCTAGTTGCAGCGCTCTGCTACTCCCTGGCGTGGCTGTTCCTGGTCGTCACGGTTACACGTGCAGAGAAGGATTTCATTGTAAACTGGACACTGGGCGTTGTTCTGACCTGGGGGCTGATCATGACGCTCTGGCTTCCGGCCCTGAATGCGGGCTCGAGCTACCGCACTGCGTTCACGAACCTTAAGCAGTCCATACCCGCAGGATATTCCTGTATTGCAAGCCGCGGCCTCGGGGAATCGGAGCGGGCGATGCTCGAATACTTCACCGGTCTGCAAACGATCAGGGTTGAATCAGCCGAATCGCCACCAAATTGCGACCTCTTACTCGAAGAACAGAGCGGAGACGGCAGAAAACTGGAGACCGGCATGCAACCCATATGGGAATTCAGTCACCCAAGCATACGGCCCAAGAACATCTTCACCCTTTTCCGAATCAACACCGCAAAAACAGTACATAGCGAAAAAGCTCACGGTACATCTCGGAACGCGGGGCAAAGCAACTAAACGCTACCCTTTAAAATATTGAAGGCAATCTCTAAGTCTCCTTTCTTTATTTGTTCAACTTTCACTATTTTCTGTCTGTTTACATTCATAACCATTTGAATTCGTGGAACCCGTAGAAACTGGGGGGCTTGCCAGTGCATGCATTTTTTCTACAACAGCTACTGAAAAAATGTTTCTGAACTTAAATGAGTTTTCAGATATCGTCCGCCACTTACTTCATTGAGATGTAATGAACTTGTCATATGCTTGTAACAGTCCCACCTTATAGTGCCTGTCACAGCAAAACACCAAGAATGAGGACATAGGATGGCAAAAGAACGGATTCTCATCGTTGATGACGAACAGGATGTCGCAGACCTCCTGCGATATAATCTTGAAAAGGCTCACTACGAAACAGTCGTAGCATTGAGCGGTCAGCAGGCCATAGAAGCCGTTCGGCTCCACACGCCCGACGTGGTGCTCCTGGATATCATGCTCCCGGACATTAGCGGATGGGAGATATGCAAAACTCTGAGAGAAAGCTCGCTAGGTAAGTTTCTTCCGATCATCATGCTCACAGCCCTTGCTGATGAAGAAGCGCGAATCAAGGGACTCACGCTGGGCGCGAATGACTACCTCGCCAAACCATTCTCCCTCAGGGAACTCCAACTCAAGATTCGGAAGTGTCTTGACCAGCGGCAAATGATCAAATCATTTATCGCTAAAGAGCAGGACCATGATACTTCGCTCCGCTACCTCGTCCACGAACTGAGAAATTCCCTATCTGTCATCGGAAACTTTTCAGCTCTCGCACTCAGGAAGGAAAAGGACGCAAAGAAATACCTAAAGACGATCAATTCCACCTCCACTCATGCGGAAAACCTTCTCAACGATACGTCGCTACTCGCCCGGCTTGAAATGGAGGGTGCCGCATTTCCAATCGCACCCGTCGATATTTCGGCGGTCTGCGAGGAAGTGGCCGACATGTTCCGCGATGAAGCGAAAAAAAACGAGATCGGCATCGAGATTATAAACACGACCCGGTACATGGTCAAGGGTGATAGAACGGCTGTGCGTCAGGTGCTTGTTAACCTCGTTTCCAATGCAGTCAAGTACAACCGGCGGGGTGGCAAGGTCCGGATATCCTTCGACGACACGGGTTCTTGCCTTCAAATCTCGATCCAGGATGAAGGATGTGGAGTGTCCAGCGAAGAACTCCCACACATTTTCGATAAATTCTACCGCGCAGCGGGAAGTGAACGGAAGAAAGGAGCGGGTCTCGGCCTCTATATCGTCAAACTCATGGCGCATGCCATGGGTGGGGATGTTACGGTCTCCAGCAATATCGATGAAGGAAGCGTCTTTACCGTCACATTCAAACGATGCGGTGCCGAGGATTGTGAACAGGGAAACGCAGTCAGAGACGATGCCGTCCAGACGACGGCAACACACGAATAAATATGCTTTCAGAAAATCTCATAATCGATACAGACATCGAGAACTCTTTATTACGAAACGATTCGCCCCCGGTCTGCACGCTTATCGCGTCCACCCGGACCGTGCCGCCGGCAATGTGCGTATCGGACGTTGCCGTTTTGTTCTTTCAATCCGCCAATCTCGACTCCCTGGCTGTCGTGGACGGAAATGAACCCGTGGCTCTTCTCACAAGGCCCAAATTCATGTGCAAGCTGTTTCGGAGATCCGGGGTCGAGTTGCTCGGAAAGCGTCCGATTATAGCAATCGCCGACACAGATCCGCTGATCATTGAAGAAAGCGAACGGCTCGATGTGACAATCGGGAAGGCATTGGGGCGCGACTCCTCCATGGCCTTCGACGAAATCATCATCGTGGACGGGAACGGCTGCTTTAAGGGCCTCCTTTCGGTCAGACAGCTTGTAATCCAGCGGTGCTCCTCACTGGCCAACAGCCTGGTGCAGATGGAAATCGCAAGCATAAGTCCCTGCAAACTCGAAAAGATCAACGCGGTGAAATTGCAGTTTATCACACACGTCATCCACGAATTGCGCGCCCCGGTCAATGCCATCATCGAACTAACCGAACTTCTGAGAATGACGACGGACAAAGATGCCATTGAACAAATCAGGGAGCTTCTCTCCTTGGCGACATCTAGCGCGACCGACCTCCGGGCCATCATCGCCAACATTCTCGAACTATCGAAGATCGAAGCGGACAACATGAAAGTCATGAAGCAGGATGTGGATGTGTCGGCGCTTGTCGCTGACACAGCCGAAACGGTACGCGTTCTCATCGAGAATAATCCGGTAATTGTCGAGGTCGCCTGCCCCGCGGCGCCTGTAATAATCGCAACGGACCCTGTCAAGTTGCGCCAGATCGTCATGAACCTTGCAAATAATGCGACGAAATTCACCAGCTGCGGCAGAATCTCCCTGACGCTTGGCATTATCGGCAGCAGTCTTGAAATCGCAATCGGCGATACTGGCATCGGCATCAAGAAAGAACATTTGGGCGGGCTGTTCGCCGCTTTCAATCGGGGACAAGACGCTAAAACGAAAATCTGCGAAGGTAACCGAACTGGCCTACTGGTCAGTAAACATCTCACTGAGCTTCTCGGCGGCACAATCTCGGTGACGAGCGTATCTGGCACGGGATCGACTTTCGCTGTTTCTCTGCCGTTGCAGTTCGGGGAACGTCTAGGTGGGCTCTACAATGCGGATTAGGAAAAAGGTACTGGTTGTCGACGATGACAAATCACATCTTTACAAGACCAGGGATCTGCCAGGGATCAGATTGAAAGCGACGAAATCGAGGTGGCGACACATACCAGCGCCTTCGGGGTTACCAGTCTCGTGAGATTGATGCAGCCGGACCTCATTCTTCTTGACATCAACATGATGGCCCTATCCGGCGACAAGCTGGCGTCGCTTATCCGCGACTACTGCAATTCCAGTTTTATTCCGGTCGTCTTTCACTCATGCAATGACGAGAGCAGCCTGTTAGAAAGTGTGACGGTTTCCGGCGTCCCGGGCTATACCTTGGAAAGGGGACCCTGCGGATCTCCGGATGAAAACCAAACGGGATATCAGCAAGCAGGCAAAGAATATCGAGAGGTCCGTGCAAGGGAGTTTATATTATGATTAAAAGAAAAAAAATTTTGGTTGTTGATGATAATGAAATGCATCTAAGGGTAACCAGGGAAATTCTTCGCGACGAGAAATTCGAGGTCGTCACTCATCAATGCGGCTTCGGAGTCATGGCTCTCGCGAGCGAGTTTCAGCCAGACCTTCTTCTCCTCGATGTCAACATGCCGGCTCTCTCCGGCGACAAACTGGCCTCGCTGCTCAGGGCAAACGAACATACACGCAATATTCAGATTGTATTTTATTCATCCGATGACGAGGAAAACCTCAGGGAAATCGTCAAGACCTGCCATGTACAGGGATACATATGCAAGGGCGACATTGTCGACCTGAAAAATAAAGTAAACCATTACCTCGCGGCACCGGCCTGAGCGAACACCCGGCATGAACTTTATGAAGGGCCGCGTCTCCTCCGGGGACGGCGGTACATTAAATAGTCAAAACTACATGAACGACTTATGGCACTCTTTCATGAATTGCAGTGGAATAAATACTAAGGAAAAATCCGCGCGGCAACGGGAATAAGCAGACGGGAAAATGAAAGGTGGGTGCTCACGAAGGGGGAAAATAGGGGGAAAAGCAGGTAAGTATCATTGCAATGTAACGAAAATGTAACATTATTGTAACAATTCGATGCTATAAAAATATCAGCAAAAATCAAATGAGGAGGAAGCAAAATGAAGAAAATCGCAGTATTGGCATTAATCGTGGTGCTCACAATGGCGTCAAGCGTTTTCGCAGAGGATATGCTGAACGGTGCAGGGGCTACCTTCCCCTACCCTGTGTATTCCGCATGGGCGAACGAGTACAACAAGGTCACTGGTATAAAGCTCAATTATCAATCCATCGGATCGGGCGGCGGGATTAAGCAGATCACGGAGCGGACAGTCGATTTCGGCGCATCCGACGCACCGCAAACGCCTGAGTTCCTGGCAAAAAACAATTTGCTGCAATTCCCTGCTGTGATGGGCGGCGTCGTGCTGGTTGTCAATATCAGCGGTGTAAAGGCTGGAGAACTGAAACTCGATTCTGAAGCAGTCTGCAAAATGTACCTGGGTGAAATCACGAAGTGGAGCGACCCAAAGATCAAGTCGCTGAACCCTGACGTCAACCTTCCGGACAACGACATCACGGTAGTCCATCGCTCTGACGGGTCAGGAACGACCGCGATCTTCACCGGTTACCTAAACGATGTCTGTCCTGCGTGGAAAGAGAAAGTCGGCACCGGCACCTCCGTCAGCTGGCCGGCGGGTATCGGAGGAAAAGGAAACGAGGGCGTGGCCAACTATGTTCAGCAGCAGAATAATTCAATAGGGTACGTGGAATTTGCCTATGCGCAGCAGAACAATCTGACCTACACGCTCCTCAAGAATAGCGCTGGCACGTTCGTGGCACCGAGCTTCAAGACCTTCGAGGACGCGGCTGCTACGGCCAACTTCGACCCGAAACAGCACTTCTACCTCTGGCTTAACAATGCGCCAGGCAAGAACGCCTGGCCTATTGCGGGCGCGACGTTCATTCTCCTCGGTAAGGAAAAAAAGGATTCGAATATAAAAGTGGTGAAGTTCTACAACTGGGCATTCAGTAATGGCGACAAAAAGGCGGAGGAACTGATCTACGTTCCGCTCCCTAAAGCGTTGAAGGATAAAATCCGCGCCTACTGGAAGTCGAACGGCATACAGTAAAGCGGCGTTAAAAAGAGGTTGAATTGTACGGGTCAGGTATATATACTATTGATACCTGACCCGTTTGATTTTTATCATCCGGCAGAGCAGAAAGGTTGCATCCTTGGCCATTGTTCCCAAAAAGAATGTCATCGATTTCTTATTTTCCTTCCTGACCGCCATCGCGTCTTTCAGCATCATTATTTTCATAATCGGAATTCTGGTGGTGCTCGTCAAGGAGTCTTCGCTCGCTATCGGGAAATTCGGGCTGATTAATTTTCTTACGTCAACGGCCTGGAACCCCGTCACACGTGTCTTTGGGGCAGCAACCACGATCTTCGGAACATTCGTTACAACCGCGCTCGCCCTGATTTTCGCAATTCCAACCGCAATCGGAATAGCGGTATTCGTGACGGAAATAGCGCCGAATTTCCTGAAAGGTCCCATCGGCATCGCTATAGAGCTTCTAGCCGCCATCCCGAGCATTATTTACGGCATGTGGGGCCTATTCACTCTCGCGCCCATCATGTCGAAGTATGTCGAACCTGTGCTCAAAAACACCCTCGGGACGATGCCTGTTATCGGCATTCTGTTCGAAGGAACTCCTATGGGCATCGACCTGTTGACCGCAAGCGTCATCCTTGGCATCATGATCATCCCTTTCACGGCGAGTATCGCCCGCGATGCGTTCAATTTGACGCCCGAAGTGGTCAAGGAGTCGGCTTACGCCATTGGTGCAACACAGTGGGAAGTGGTCAAGAACGTCGTACTCCCTTATTCCAAGCTGGGGGTGTTCGGAGGGGCCGCGCTTTCCCTGGGCCGGGCCTTGGGCGAGACTATGGCAGTTGCTTTCGTGCTCGGGAATAATCATAAAATCGCCACGTCACTGCTTGACGCGGCCTCCACCATCACCGTGAGCCTCGCGAATGAATTCACGGAAGCAGACAGTGCCATGTACCTGTCCTCGCTTTATTATCTCGCGCTCGTCTTGTTCGTGATGAGCTTCATCATCCTGGCTGTTGCGAAGTTCTTTCTCCTGAAGGCGGAGAGAAAGTATTCAAGGTGATGCAGCATCCGTTTACAGCCGGACATCGAGCTTCTTTATAATATATAAAGGAGCAACTATGGCTCGACATCCCTGCGAAAGAAGGAATGCAGCGTCTCCTGACTCCCTGTTTTTCCCGGGTTCCCGTATTCACCGGAATGATGTGACGTTAGCAGCCTGTTTGACGCGCCTATAAAATTCGATTTGATATAGTATGATAACTAACGAACAAAAACGTAAAATCGAAGGTATCATCGCCCTCTCACTGAGCGGACTCGCTGCCGCGATCGGTCTTTTCTGGCTCGTGTACATTCTGACCGATGTGATCATCAATGGTCTCGGGGCCCTCAAAATAAGCCTGTTCCTCAATGATCCCGCTCCCGCAGGGGTCGAGGGAGGCGGATTGAGGAACGCCTTTGTCGGGCAGCTGATGATCACCTCCGCCGCCACCTTGATCGGCGTGCCTATCGGTGTGCTCGGAGGGACGTTCCTGGCCGAATACGCGCGCGGGAGAAAAATTGCAAGAACCATCAGCGTTCTTTCCGACATCATGGTCAGCGTTCCTTCGATCGTCGTTGGCGCTTTTGTCTATGCAGTACTCGTCCGACCGCTCCATCATTTCAGCGGTTGGGCAGGCGCTTTCGCCCTTTCAATTATCATGGTCCCGGTGGTGCTCCGGACCACGGAGGACATGCTGTCGCTTGTACCGTGGACCCTGCGCGAAGCGGCGTTCGCACTCGGCGCGCCTTATTACAAGGTGATCATACAGATCGTCTACCGTGGGGCGGCCACGGGGATTTTCACAGGAATTCTCCTTTCGATCGCCCGCGTCGCGGGAGAAACGGCTCCGCTTCTCTTTACTTCGTTTAACAACAACTTTTTCTCCGGCCAAATGAACGGGCCCCTCGCTTCGTTGACAGTCACAATCTTTCAGTACGCGATGGGCCCCTATAAAAGCTGGCACTCACAGGCCTGGGGCGCTGCTTTCGTTATCACCCTTTTTATTCTCGGACTGACGATCGCGGGCAGATTAATAATCAAGTGGAGGTATAAGAGTTGACAGAACAATTCGAGATGGAGGTCAGGGACCTTGACTTCTATTATAACGGCGATCTTCACGCGCTCCGTGCGATTTCGCTGCCGATTTACAAAAACAAGGTAACGGCGCTGATTGGGCCGTCGGGCTGCGGCAAAACCACGCTGCTCCGCTGTTTTAACCGCATGCACGACCTCTATCCCAAGCACCGGTACGGGGGTGAAATCTTCTTTCAGGGAAACAATATTCTTGGCGAGGGCACAGACCTGATAAATCTCCGGAGCCGCATCGGAATGGTATTCCAGAGACCGACACCCTTCCCCATGTCTATTGCCGAAAACATCGCCTACGGGTTGCGGCTCAAGGGAATCAGGAAAAAAAGCGAGCTCGTTGAGCGTATTGAGCGGGCACTCAGACATGCGGTGCTCTGGGAGGAGGTGAGGGACAAGCTGAACTCCAGCGCCTATGACCTGTCGGGTGGACAACAGCAGCGGCTTGTGATAGCGCGCGCCCTGGCCGTGGAGCCGGAAATCCTTCTTTTCGATGAACCGACTTCGGCCTTGGACCCCATCTCAACGGCCAAAATAGAAGAGCTGGTGGTCAACCTCAAGAAAGATGTTACCATCATTATTGTAACGCACAACATGCAGCAGGCGGCGCGCGTCTCGGACATGACGGGATTCCTCTATATGGGCGAACTAATCGAGTACGGTACCACGGAGAAGATATTTACTAATCCCGACAAGAAACAGACTGACGATTATATCACGGGAAGATTCGGATAGAAAATACAGGGTCAAGTAGAAAGGAACGGACCTTTCAGCCAGGTACTCACACTTTTCCGTGCTACTTGACCCTTGCCCCTTGCATCGCAACTCTTGACCCTATGTTCTAAAGGAGGCAAAATGACCGCGCAGAAAGAACAGGACCTCGAAAAACTCAAGGAACAGATCCTCAAGATGGGATCCTTCGTCGAGGACGCAATCAGGAAATCCATCAAGGCACTTGTGGAACGTGACCGAGAGCTGGCCATCTCGGTGATCGACGGTGATGCCATCGTGAACAACTACGATGTAGAAATAGAGGAGGAATGCATCCGGTTCTTGGCTATCTGGCAGCCCACCGGCAGCAATCTCCGTCTAGTGACGACAGCCATCAAGATTATCACTGACTTGGAGCGCATGGGTGACCTAGCTGTGGACACCTGCGAACGGGCCATCGAGATGTTGGAAGAGCCGCCGCTCAAGCCCTTTATCGACCTCCCTCGCATGGCCGAGGCGGCCCAAAAAATGCTCAAGGACAGCCTTGACGCCTTCGTAGCCCAGGACGCTGATCTGGCCATGCAGGTCTGCGAGGCAGATGATTTCGTTGACAATCTAAACCAGCAGCTATTCAACGAGCTGCTGCTCTATATGCTCAAGGACTCGAAAAACATCAGTCGTGCTGTCCGCCTTACCTATATTGCCAAGTACATCGAACGCATCGGGGATCATGCCACAAATATCGCGGAAATGGTGGTCTACATGGTCAAGGGCAAGGTGATACGCCATATGGCATGCGAAACACTTCGGCGTGAAGAAAGCAAGGGTTAAAGGCCAGGCAGACCATCCGTAACAAACAGTCCCCATCTGAATGAAAACAGCAGAGGACTAGAAAAGAGGCTGAAAAATCCGGCCTCATCGCCCTTTTTTCTTCAATATCCCGTTGATTTTCCAGCTGCATCTGCCACGCCTGCCCTGCTCATAATACTTTTACCACGAACCATAAAATGTTTGACAAATCGCACCGTTACGATGTAAAATCCTTGCTTCGGCCTTCATCGGCCGGGTTTTCGTGCTCTATCACCCCAGATGATAACGGCGTACGGTAGATGCCGATATCCATTAATTCCCTGCCGCGCTCGTAGGCGGAATTCTCAGAAAGATATTCATGAATTCTGTATCCAAACAAATCGAGCAACCTCTACTGCGAGACCTTGTCATCCTGACCGTCCTGATCGCCGTCTTTTTCGGTTTCATGATCGGGAACCGCCCCTTGTCCGTTCCCGATGAGGCCCGGTACGTCGAGATTCCACGCGAAATGGTGGAGACGGGAAACTATCTCACTCCCCGCCTCAACGGGGTGAAATACTTTGAAAAACCTGTTCTCTTTTACTGGTTAGAAGCCTTGTCAATCAGGCTTTTCGGTCTCCACGAGTCCACCTTGCGTCTCTGGCCCGCCATCTTCGCTCTCTTCGGATGCCTCTCGGTCTACGTCGCGGGCCGCCGTCTCTTTGGACGCCGGGCCGGACTGGTCGCCGCTATCGTCCTGGCCACCAGCATTCTGTATTACAGCTTGAGTCGGGCGATCATTCTCGACATGCCGGTCTCCGTCTTACTTACCGCTGCACTTCTTTCCTTCCTGATTGGCATGCATGAGGTACCGGGTTTACGGCGAAGGCTCATCCTCTGGAGCTTTTACATTTTTTGCGCCCTTGCGGTCCTAACCAAAGGGCTCATCGGCATCGTCATCCCAGGCATGATAATCGGTACATGGATCGTCACGCTCGGGGAATGGCGCGTCCTCAAGACCATCTATCTCCCCTCAGGGCTTGCGCTGTTCCTACTCATCGCCGCACCGTGGCACATCCTCGTCATTCGGGCCAACCCCGAATTTTTTCATTTTTACTTCATTCAGGAGCACTTCCTGCGCTACCTGACCAAGATGCACGGTCGATACCATCCGCTGTGGTTCTTCATTCCCATCATTCTTGTCGGATTGTTTCCCTGGAGCGTCTTTCTTATGCAGGCAGTCAGACACAGCCTCCCGGCCACCTGGCGTGAACGGCACGAGCACCGCGACGCGCTCTTTCTGATGCTGTGGGCGGGGCTGGTGTTTCTCTTTTTTACAGCATCGGATTCGAAGCTGCCGCCCTACATCCTTCCCGTCTTTCCGCCCCTGGCGCTCCTGATCGGGCGCTACCTGGCCGAGGCATGGGACAGCAAGGAGTTTCCCGGACTGCGCCTTGGATACCATATCCTCCTGACAGCCGCGCTGCTGCTGGCAGGAGCTTTTCTGGTAGCTCCTTATGTTGCACCTACGGAGAATGTTCAGGCCTTGGGCGAATACAGTTACTTGTTAGCGGTTACCCTGGCCGTGGGAGCTGGATTAGCGTGGGCGCTGTCACGGTACCGCGGTTTCCAGCCGTCCTTCATCGCCGTTGTCGCCATGTCTGTGCTTTTCCTGCTCGAAGTGAACGCGGCCGCGCCCCGCGTTCAAGCCAATTCGATCAAGGACCTTGCAGTGACCCTGAGGCCCCTGCTGAAGCCCGGTGACGCAGTCGCCAGCTATTCGACCTATTACCAGGACCTGCCCGTGTACCTCGAAAAGCGCATTATTGTCGTGGGCTGGAAAGGCGAGCTCGAATTCGGCACTCAAGTGGAGGACACCACGAAGTGGATGATGGAACCGGACGCATTTTGGAAGCGGTGGCGGGGTCCCGAAACGCTTTATATGATTGCCAGTAAGGATACATATGAGTCCATGTGCCAGAATCCTAGGCTCAAATTGTTTCCCGTGGCAGAAGATCAGGGTAACATTGTGTTGTCCAATAGAGAGGTCAAATAATGAGCTACCTTCCCCTTATTCTGCTCGGCGTAATGCTGAATGCCGCTGCCCAGCTGTTTCTTAAGGAGGGGATGCGCCGGATCGGCCACTTCGACTTCATCTGGGCCAATGTCCTCCCGATTGCGGTCCAGGTGGCGGGAAATGTTTTCATTCTCGGCGGTCTGCTTTGCTACATCATCAGCGTTGCAGTCTGGCTCCTTGTCCTATCCCGCGTCGAAGTGAGCTTTGCCTATCCCCTGCTCTCGGTGGGGTACATCGTAAACGCCGTTGCAGGCTACTACCTGTTCCAGGAGAATCTTTCAGTCACGCGAATCACGGGAATCCTGATCATCTGTGTGGGCGTATATTTTGTGACAAAGAGCTGAGAAAAAAACTATTTCACCACAGAGTCCGCTGAGAAGCGGAGTTGTAAAAATTTTCATGTGAACCTTATTTTCCTTGCGCTTTTTTTTGACAGCAAGGACCAGAGACTTGCGCCGTTACGCGATCTGAATGACTTTTGAGAATATACGCTTAAAATGAGGCAAATAATGTCGAACGACACAAACGAAGCATTTCTTCCGTTTTCCCGGCCGTCCATCAGCCAGGCCGCGATCGACGAAGTCGTGGCATGCCTTAAATCAGGCTGGATCACCACCGGCCCCCGGGTTAAGCAGTTCGAGGAGGACCTGAAAGCCTATGTAGGCGCGCCGTACGTTCTGGCCCTGACCTCGGCAACTGCCGGCCTCCACCTGGCGCTTGTCGCCCTTGACCTCAAAGCCGGCGATGAAGTCATCACCACGCCCATGACCTTCGCGGCTACGCTGAACACGATCGTGCTCGCGGGTGGGAAACCGGTCCTCGTCGATGTCGAACCCAGGACTTATAATATGGATGTAGCAAAGATCGAGAAGGCGGTCACGAAACGCACCCGAGCCATCATGCCCGTTCACTTTGCTGGCCTTCCCGTGGACCTCGACCCTCTCTACGCGATTGCGAAGAAACACAACCTTCGCGTCATTGAGGATGCGGCTCATGCCATCGGCACGGAGTATAAAGGCAAACGCATCGGAAGCTTCGGTGATATCCAAGTATTCAGTTTTCACCCGAACAAGAACATGACGACCGGCGAGGGCGGATGCGTGGTTACGCGGGATGAAAAACTCGCCTCCGATGTTGCCCTGCTCCGCTTCCATGGCATGGACCGGGAAGCCTGGAACCGGTTCGGTAAAAAGGGCAACCAACATTACGAGATCATAGCGCCAGGATATAAATATAACATGATGGATATCCAGGCCGCTCTGGGGCTGCACCAGTTGAAGCAGCTCGACGGCTTCATCAGGCGCCGGACCGAGCTTACGCTCCGGTACCACAGGCTGCTGAAGGACTGGCCCCAGTGGACACTAACCGCGGCGCCGACCTATTCCCATCTCCACGCCTGTCACCTATACACGCCACTCATCAATCCCGAGGTGGCGAAGATGGATCGCGACGCGTTCATGCAGGGGATGAAGGAGCGCAACATTGGGACGGGTCTGCATTACCGTGCCGTGCACCTATACCCATACTACCGGGAACACTTCGGTTTCAAGCGGGGAGATTTTCCGACTGCCGAGACCATCTCGGACCGCATCGTAAGCCTGCCGCTTTTCCCGGCAATGACCGATGCGGACCAGGACCGCGTGCTCGCCGCTATGGCCGATTTGTTCGGGAGGAAGTAAGCCCCATGAAACCCTACGTCAGTATCGTTATCCCGGTTTACAACGAGCAGGACAATCTCGAGGCCCTCTTCACGCGCCTGACTGCGGTGATGGACAATACGGGAAAACCCTACGAAATCCTATTCACCAACGACGGGAGCCGAGACCGTTCCCGGGACATGCTCAGGAATTTCTTTGAGCAACGACCTGACCGGATCCGAGTCATAGACTTCAATGGGAATTTCGGACAGCACATGGCCATCATGGCCGCCTTCGAACGTGTGCGGGGCGAGGTGATTGTGACCCTGGACGCTGATCTTCAGAACCCGCCGGAGGAAATTCCGAAACTCCTCGCCGCAATAGAGGCGGGACATGACGTCGTGGGGGGATACCGGAAAAACCGCCAGGACACCTTCTTCCGGAAGTATGCGTCAAAGGTCATCAACGGGATCCGTGCGAAGATCACCAACATCCAGATGCGGGACCAGGGCTGTATGCTCCGCGCATACCGGAAGAACATCGTCGGAAGCATTGTAGCAAGCGAGGAAACCTCGACGTTCATCCCCGCGCTCGCCTACAGTTATGCGGCCAACCCCACAGAAGTGGAAGTCGAGCATGCAGCGCGCGTAGCAGGTGAATCCAAATACCGCCTCTATGACCTGATCCGCTTGAACTTCGACCTCATGACCGGATTCTCCGTCGTGCCGCTCCAGGTGTTCACCGTTTTCGGCATCCTCGTATCGATGCTCAGTACCCTCTTCGTAATTTACCTGTTCATCCGCCGTCTGATCATAGGCCCCGAAGCCGAGGGGGTATTCACCCTCTTTGCAATACTCTACTTCCTCGTGGGTATCGGCATTATGGGCCTCGGCATCATCGGCGAATATATCGGCAGAATCTATAAGGAAGTGAGGCGCAGACCGCGGTTTGTGATCCGCGAAGTCTACGAAAAAATCAATGACTAAACCAGCCATCCTTGTTTTCGCGTACCACGACGTCGGCTATGAATGCCTGGACGCCCTGATACAGAATGACGAATACGTCCTCGCCATCATAACGCACAAAAACAACCCCAACGAAGAGATCTGGTTCCGCTCCGTTGAGCGTCTGGCAAAGAAGTACGACATACCGGTCCATACGCCGGAGTCGGTAAACTCTCCTGATTGGATCGCACGGATCCGTTCCTGGGCACCGGACCTGATCTTCTCCTTCTATTACCGCAACATGATCAACGAGGAGATCCTCGGCATCCCGCGCCTCGGCGCGTTCAACATGCACGGTTCGCTCCTCCCAAAATACCGCGGCCGTGTGCCGATCAACTGGGCAATCCTGCACGGTGAGAAGGAAACGGGAGTGACGCTTCATCATATGGTGAAGCGCGCTGACGCGGGCGACATCGTGGACCAGGAAGTGGTGCCTATCGGCCATGATGAGACGGCGCGGGAAGTGTTCGCCAAATGCGTCAAGGCAGCCCGTCTTGTGCTCGAGAGGCAGCTGGATTCCCTGACAACGGGGACCGCACCACGGCGCAAGCAGGATGAATCGCAAGCGACCTATTTCGGTGGACGCACACCTGAAGATGGGCGCATCGACTGGACTCAAAGCGCCGAGAAGATATATAATCTCATCCGCGCCGTGACCCAACCCTATCCGGGTGCATTCACCGATGTCGGGGGAAAACGCATGTTCATCTGGTGGGCCGCTCCCCGACCCGGCGGGAACGGCGCTCCGGGAGAGGTGTTGTCTTTGGAACCGCTTCACGTATCAACGGGAAACGGCGTTCTGGATATCGTCAATTGGGAATGGGAAGATGATGAAATTCGCGAATTGACGGTGGGCCAGGTGCTGGGTGCGTAATTTCCCTGCATTATTCCCTGTAAGTTCTTCCCGGAACGTGGCATCCATTCTTATGTGCATAAACAAACCCTGTCCCCGATGGATTCATTCGAGGATGACAAAAGGAAATGGAGTATTGCATGAGCCTAAAAATTTTGATCTTCGGAGTCAATGGATTCATCGGAAACAGCCTGACGGAATACATTCTGAAAAATAAGGATTGGGAAGTCTATGGCATGGATATGGCCGCGGACAAGCTTGACCGGTGCATGGGGCATGAACGTTTCCACTTCGTTGAGGGCGATATTACCATTAACAAGGAATGGATCGAGTATCACGTCCGGAAATGCGATATCGTCATCCCCCTCGTGGCCATTGCCACACCGGCAACCTATGTTAAGGACCCCCTGCGGGTGTTCGAGCTGGACTTCGAAGCGAATCTCGACATCGTGCGCAAATGCGTACGGCATAAAAAACGGGTGCTCTTCCCTTCTACCTCGGAAGTGTACGGGATGTGCATGGACCGGGAGTTCGATGAAGAGATGTCGAATTTTGTTCTCGGCCCGATCAGCAAGCCTAGATGGATCTACTCCTGTTCCAAGCAGCTCATGGATCGCGTGATCCACGCTTACGGGATGAAGGAAGGCCTTCATTACACGCTCTTCCGCCCCTTCAACTGGATCGGTCCCAAGCTGGACAATATCCTCGAACCAAAAGAAGGCAGCTCCCGCGTGCTCACCCAGTTTATCGGCAATATTTTACGGGGTAAGGACATACAGCTCGTTGATGGCGGAGCGCAGCGCCGGAGCTTCACGTATATCGATGACGGGATCGATGCCCTCATCCGCATCATCGAGAATAGGGACAGTGCCGCCGACGGCCGCATTTTCAATATCGGCAACCCTGCGAACGATGTGTCTATCAGAGAGCTGGCGGAAACGCTGATCGCGCTCATCAAAACTTATCCCAAATATGCAAAGCTCGCTGACAGCGTGAAGCTTGTTTCCGTACAATCAAAGGAATATTACGGCGAGGGATACCAGGACATCCTGACCCGCGTCCCATCGATCAAAAATGCGGAAAAGTACCTCGGATGGAAACCGACAACCGATCTAAAAACCGGACTCAGGAAGACCCTGGACTATCACCTCGGCAGACCGTCGACTGAGTTGGATGCTTAGCGGTAAGTGAATTTGCATAACTTCCCGGGTCTCTGCCCTTAGCCAGCATTCCTGCTTGCCCGAAATAGTTACAGTAAGTTTTGTTTTTGCCGCTTCTCCCGCATTTTCTATGCCCGGCTTGAGGAGTTACGAGGATATTTGCATCATGCTTCTCCGTATTGAATCATTATCATGACCGAACTCGCAATAAAAATCGATGTAGACACCGACCGGGGCACGCGCATCGGCGTCCCGAATCTCCTTAACCTGTTCGACGAATTCGGCATCAAGGCCACTTTTCTCTTTTCCCTCGGTCCCGACAATACGGGCCGCGCCATAAAACGCATTTTCCGTCCTGGGTTCCTGAGAAAAGTAAGCCGCACGAGCGTCATATCAACTTACGGCATCCGCACGCTCCTGAACGGCATTCTTCTGCCCGGACCACACGTGGGTCGGAGAAACGAAGGCGTCATGAAGCTTGCGCGGGACAAGGGACATGAAGTCGGCATTCATTGCTATGATCACATCCGCTGGCAGGACGGCCTCGCAAAAATGACGCATGATGAAGTGTTCGAGGAGTTCGGCAAGGCGCGGCGGGAATTCGAGCGGATTTTCGGCGAACGGGTAAGGACCGCGACTGCGGCGGGATGGCAGGTAAACGCTTACAGCCTTGCCGCCTATGACGAAGCGGAGCTTCTTTACGCTGGCGATGCCCGCGGTCGCCATCCCTTCTTCCCCCGCGTACAGGGCGCGGTATACCGGACGATGCAAATCCCCACGACCCTTCCGACGCTTGATGAACTGCTTGGGCGGCCGGAATATCCCGAGGATCGTCTAGTCGATCATTATGTGTCCCTTCTGCGGCCTGATGCGTTGAATGTTCTTACCATACACGCTGAAGTAGAGGGGATGAAGAACCTCGCCTTTTTCCGTTCTCTTCTCAACCGGCTCGGGACGCGCGGAATCCGAATCATGAGACTTGATGAGCGGGCGAAAGGGCTCCTGAAAGAACCATCGGCGCTTCCTGTTTGCGATCTTGTTCCAGGCACTGTTGACGGACGCAGTGGGACGATTGCACTCCAAAAATTTTGACCCTTACGACATCGGGCCGCAACAACAAACGGCGAGCCGGATCCCTAATAATAACAGGGACCTTGCCTGACTGTTTTCCCCGACAAAACAGTCTCCGGTTATCAGATTCTTTTTGACAATCCCCCGTTATTCCATTATATTTAAAAAGGAATCGCCGCAATCCACCCCATTATCCCCCGAAGGAGAGAGTCAATGATCCCTACCGTCGAATGGAAAGACGGCTTCATTCGCATGCTGGACCAGACTAGACTGCCCTTGGAAACGGTTTACAAGGACTGCAAAGACTACCAGACCGTTGCGCGGGGGATCAAAGAACTCTGGGTGCGCGGCGCCCCGGCTATCGGGGTATCGGCCGCCATGGGACTGGCTCTTGGTGCCCGGCAGGTGACCGCTTCCACCTTCGAGGAATTCTGGCCGAAATTCGAAGAGATCTGCGCTGTCATGGCGTCGACCCGGCCTACAGCGGTGAATCTTTTTTGGGCTATCGAGCGGATCAAACAATTCGTACAAGCGAATCGGGATAAAAGCATCGACGACATCAGCACCCTCCTCGTAGAAGAATCCCAGCGCATGCTGGACGAGGACGTTGCCGCTAACAAAATGATCGGCAGCTACGGATCGGTGTTCCTTTCCGACGAAGACAATGTTGTAACGCACTGCAACGCAGGTTCGATCGCCACCGCCGGCTACGGCACGGCCGAAGGCGTCATGCGCGCAGCGGTCGAGGAAGGGAAAAGGATCCATGTCTATGTCGACGAAACGCGCCCCGTGCTCCAGGGCGCGCGCCTGACGGCGTGGGAACTGATGGAGGAAAACATCCCTTGCACGCTGATCACCGACAATATGGCGGGTTATTTCATGTATCATGATATGATCGACGTAGCCATCGTGGGAGCCGACCGCATTGCGAGTAACGGCGATGTGGCGAATAAGATCGGCACATACAGCCTCGCGGTCCTCTGCAAGGAGCACGGAATCCCCTTCTACGTTGCTGCGCCGCTCTCCACCATCGATTTCAAAATTGAAGCAGGCTCTTCCATTCCCATCGAGGAACGCGATCCCCGCGAGGTGACCCATGTGTTCGGCAAGGTCCAGATCGCTCCAAGCGGCGTGAACGTGGCAAACCCGGCCTTCGATGTTACGCCGGCCCGATACATCACGGCCATCATTACCGAAAAGGGGGCGTTCCATCCAAAGGACATCCACAAACTTGCCGACAGCAAGACCGACCCTGAAAGATTCAGATTGAAATAACACCATCTGCACAACCATTTACACAGCATGAGGAATTGATAGTCTTCTTGATGGGCGGCTAAGAAGAAGCCTGAACTCTAGACTTTGATCCTGGAAAATCCTGTACGGCAACCTATCCCCGGCGGAGGGCCGAATGAAGCAGACTGTTCTTCATCCGAAACACGAGCTGCTGAATGCGAAGATGACAGAGTATCAGGGATGGCAGATCCCCCTGCAGTTCTCAGACATCCAAGACGAGTATCACGCCGTCCGCTACGCCGCAGGGCTTTTCGACATAAGCTATCTGGGGAGAATTGAGGTCGCCGGCCCGGATGCCCCCGCCCTGCTCCAGAACATCATGACCTCAAACCTGTCGAAAATTCGCGAGGGTTCGGCCCACTATGGTCTTATCTGCAATGATGAGGGACACATTCTTGACGATATTTTCATCCACCACCTCACCGTAGCAAAGACTCCTAGCGGCCGCTACCTCCTCTCTACCAATGCATCCAATACCGAAAAGATACTGAACTGGCTCAAGAAGCATGCTTCCGGAAATGTGCAGATAGAGGACAAGTCGCAGACCACGGCGCAGCTCTCCCTCCAAGGCCCGAAATCGCTTCGCATTATGGAGAAACTTCCTGGCTTGCACTTTAAAAAATTAAAGCTCCGGTCGATCCGGGACATGGCATACGCCGATACATCAGTGCTCGTGCTGCGGAGCGGCTACACTGGGGAACACGGATACGAGATCATTGTTTCCGCGGACCAGGCAGGAGCTCTCTGGGAAGCCCTATTGACCGCCGGCGCCGAGGAGGGCATTCTTCCCTGCGGTTTCGCATGCAGGGACATCCTACGCCTTGAAATGGGTTATCTCATGTACGGCTATGATATTGATGAAACCCGAACGCCTGTCGAAGCGGGGTTGTCTCGATTCATCGATTTCAGGAAGGAATTCATCGGGAAAGAAGCCCTACAGCGAATCAAAGCCGACGGCCCGAAACAAATGCTGGCGGGCTTTGTCCTGCTGGATAAGGGGATCCCGAAAAACGGCAGTAGCATTTACTCTGAAAACCGGGAAATAGGCGCGGTAACGAGCGGGGGGCAATCACCCGACCTGCGCAAGGGCATCGGTTTGGGCTATGTCTTCAGCCGTTATGCGCAGCCTGGACAGGAGATAGAGATCGAACTCCGCGACCGCGAAATTGCTGCAAAGATCGTGGACCTGCCCTTTTATCGGAAAAAGTGAGCGTCCTGCCAGGGGCGCTTTTCCAACTGACTCAACCATCAAGGTCTCGTAAAAAAGCTGTATTTCTCCTGGATCTGTCCGACAGCTCCGGAATCCCGGAGGTTTGCACAGTCGTGGTGAAGGCAAAAAAAAGACACCGTCGATTTAATCCCGACAGCGCTTCCGTTAATACGTCAATAACCTTTCAAGGTCAGTCTTAATCACCTTCAAACTCCGTCAATGCGAAAACGCTATACCCCTTTTCCAGCAATTTTTTCTTTCCTCCCACATCGGGCAGATCGACGATAAAAGCCATCTCTACCACGATAGCGCCGAGTTTTTCGACAAGGGCCGCGGCTGCCAGTGCCGTGCCGCCAGTTGCGAGGAGGTCGTCGATGATAAGCACGTGCTCGTTTTTCTTCAACGCATCCTTGTGGATCTCAATATGGTCAGTGCCGTACTCAAGCGAGTACTCCTGCGACACGACCTCGGCCGGGAGTTTGCCCTTCTTGCGGATCGGAACAAATCCCCTACCGAGCGTATATGCCAAAGCCGAGCCGATGATGAAACCCCTTGACTCGATGCCGACGACGGTGTCAAAATTGAAATCCGCATGGATATACCGTTGAGTAAGAGTATCAATGACGAGCCGGAACCCGACAGGATCCTTGATGAGTGTGGTGATGTCGCGGAACATGATCCCCTTTTTAGGATAATCGGGTATTGTTCTGATCCTTGATTTAATCGTCACTCTTCTCTCCTTCAATCATATTCCCACAGCGCTGCGGGGGGACCGCATGGTGATTTCCGCATCCTGAACACGACGCTCTCCAATCGCGGTTCCCCGGTATCAGCAATTCCCGTCTTCAACCTCTCCGATCTCTTTGTACCGTTCTACACCTATCCGATACAGGTCTTCGCCATGCACGTCATTCACGACGATCGCGGGGAAGTTTTCCACTTCGAGCCGCATCACTGCCTCGGTCCCGAGTTCGGGATAGGCGATCACCTCGGCTTTTTTGATAGTCTTGGAAATAAGCGCTCCCGCGCCGCCTATGGCCGCAAGGTAGACGGCTTTATATTGTTTGATAGCGTCTTTTACATCCTGTCCGCGAGGCCCTTTGCCGATCATGCCTTTCAGCCCAAGTTCAAGCAGCGCAGGCGTGTACTTGTCCATTCGGTAACTCGTGGTCGGCCCCGCGGATCCAATGGCCCTCCCCGGCGGCGCTGGCGTCGGCCCCGTGTAATATAGAATTTGGCCCTTGAGGTCAAAAGGCGGCTTTTCACCCTTTTCGCGGCCTTCAATCATGTACTTGTGTGCCATGTCCCTGCCGGTATAAATGACGCCAGTAATGACCACGCGGTCTCCAGCCCTGAGCTTTACGATGACATCGTCTGTTAGGGGAGGACGCAATAAAATGGGATCGGGCATGATAGACCTCTCCGGGCATGGCCCCGCGAGCACGAGGAACAGGCTTCGACAACCTTTACGATGAAGGCTCGTGTTCGCCGTTTGCTGCTCTCAAAACTAAAGAATAATCGTCTTGTGCCGCGCAGCATGACAATTAATATTCACCGCCACCGGAAGACTCGCGATGTGGCAGGGGAAACTTTCAACATGCACCGCCATGGCTGTTACATTGCCGCCCAGTCCCTCGGGCCCGATACCGGTCTTGTTCACCGTCTTCAGCAGCATTTCCTCAAGCGAAGCCAGCTCCAGTTTGGCATTCGGACTGCCCACGGGCCTGAGAAGCGCTTTCTTCGCGAGGAGCGCCGCCTTCTCGAAGTCACCGCCGATACCCACGCCAATAACAACCGGAGGGCAAGGGTTCGCACCAGCCTTCTGCACGCACTCAAGCACAAAGCTCTTAATGCCCTCAATGCCATCGGTGGGCCGCAGCATCCGGATCACGCTCATATTCTCGCTCCCCGCCCCCTTGGGCATAAACGAGACCCTGAGCTTGTCGCCCGGCACCAGCTCGGTGTAAATGATGGCCGGCGTATTGTCACCCGTGTTCTTCCGGGAGATCGGGTCTACTACGGATTTCCGGAGAAAGCCCTCCTTGTATCCTTTACGGACGCCTTCATTAATAGCGTCTGCGAGAAAGCCGTTTTTGATCCGCAGGTCCTGGCCAATCTCAACGAAGAAGATGGCGATCCCCGTGTCCTGGCACAGGGGGATGTGCTCCTCCCTGGCAATCCGGGCGTTCTCCTTCAGGAGCCCTATGATTTCCCTTGCTGTGGGAGCCGTCTCGGTCTCCAACGCCCGGTCAAAAGCCGTCATCACATCGTCGCTCACATTGTATGCCGCGTCGATGCAGATCTGCGCCACATTGTCTCTGATTTCGTCTACGTGAATTTCGCGCATCCCGATCTCACCGCCTCTACCGACTTCATAAACGCCGCGTTCTCTTCGGCGCTCAGTTTGATCTCGATAACCTGCTCAACCCCGCCTGCTCCAAGCTTTACCGGAACGCCGGCGAAGGTGTCCTTGACGCCGTATTCTCCGGCAAGACAGGCGGAACAGGGAAGTATCTTCTTCTTATCCAGCAGCACGGCTTCGACCATCTCGAGGGTCGCCGCCGAGGGAGCATAGTAGGCGCTTCCTGTTTTGAGCAGCGCAACAATTTCCGCGCCGCCGTTCCGGGTGCGCTCGACCAGCTTGTCGATCGTTTCTTTTTTCATCAATTCCGTGATCGGTATTCCTGCCACCGTCGAGTACCGCGGCAGCGGCACCATGGTGTCACCATGTCCACCGAGCACAAAGGCATGAGTGTTCTCAACCGAAACCGCCAGTTCCAAGGCGATAAAAGTGCGAAACCGCGCCGAGTCCAGTACGCCGCCCATGCCGATTACGCGTTCGCGCGGGAAACCACTGGCCATCATGGCGACATGAGCCATGACGTCCATGGGGTTGGTGACCACTATCATGACCGCCCGTGGTGAACGCTTGCCCGTCTCCTCGGCGACTTTCTTTACAATGGTGCCGTTCGCCACGAGCAGGTCGTCACGGCTCATACCTGGCTTGCGCGCCAAGCCAGCTGTAATCACGATAATATCAGACCCCTCGGTTTCTTCATAGCTGTTCGTGCCGATGACTTTCGTATCGTAACCCATCACTGGCCCGGCTTCAAGCAGGTCAATTCCCTTACCCTGCGGAACGCCCTCGACCACATCAACCATAACAACATCCGCAATACGGGCTTCGGCAATCCGCTGCACCAGCGTTGCTCCGACATTGCCCGCACCAACGACTGTTACCTTTTTCCTCACTCCGCTACCCTCCTTTCTTTACAGTGGTTTAAATGATTCAAGCCGTTTAAACAGATTAAACCGTGTTCTGCTATAATTTTGTGACCTTTACCTTCGCGATCTTTCTCCCCTCAAGCTCAAGAACTTCGAGCTTAAGATTCTTGTACTTCAGCTGCTCGCCTACCTTGGGCATTCTGCCAAAAAGTCCGAACACGAAGCCGCCGAGGGTGTTAAAGTCTGGGGACTGAAGGTTTGTGCCGAGCAATTCATTCACTTCATCGAGGTCTGACTGACCTGAAACCACAAAATTCTTTTCATCGACTACTTCAACGTCCTTCTGCTCGGCTTCCAATTCGTCATGGATACTGCCCACGATCTCTTCGATCAAATCCTCGAGGGTTACAAGGCCGGACGTTCCACCGTACTCGTCGATAACGATGGCAAGCTGGAACCGATCACGCTGCATTTCCGACAACAATTCGCTCACCCGTTTGTTCTCGGGGATGAAGTATGCTGGTCTGATAAATTGTTGAATCCCCTCCTCACGCTTCACGTCTCCCGCGGACATGGCGACAAGAATATCCTTGATATACAGGCTCCCGATAACAGTATCAATCGTGTCCTCTATGACGGGGTAGCGTGAATAACCGAATTCGGACACAAGGGTGAGCACCTCCTGAAGGGTCACATTCGACGGAACGCTCACAATTTCGGTCCTGGGCCGCATGGCCTGCGAAGCGAGCGTATCACCGAACTCGAAGACCTTATGCAGCAGCTCCTTTTCTTCTTCCTTGAGAGAACCGCGCTCCTCCCCGAGGTTGATCATGGCCTTGATGTCCTCTTCGGTAACCACCGCTGCACAGGACAGTCCCTGCGGCCCCGGCCCGACCATGAAGTCCGCTACACTTGAAAATATGCGGTTCAGGGGCGCGAAAAACCTGTTTATGACCTGAAGCGTCGGAGCGACGGCAAGGGAAAAGGTATCGGGATTTCTGCAGGCGATCCCCTTGGGAATCATTTTGGCGAAAAAAGCGACGAACGCGCTCATCACCACCGCCGAGACAAACGCGGCCAGTGCAGTCTGAGCAAAAGTACGGAGCGCCATTATCGTGCCGAGAACGACCGATAGAATGATCAGAAAATTTTCAACCAGCATCAGGGAGACGTGGAGGCGGTCGCGGTTCTGGGTGAGGGCAAGAACGGCTTGTGCACGGATGTTTCCAGCCTCGGACAGCTGGTGGAGGTGCGCCTTGTTCGAGAAGACGATGGCTGTTTCCGCGCCGGCGCAGAAAGCCGCCAGAAAGATGCTCAGGCCGATCGCTGCCAACAGTACTACATTGCCGGTTATGATAGTAATAAAGGTATCCATAGCAAACAAACGGGCCGGGGACGCGAGGCTGTGGTCAGGGAGCTTCTCCTTCGTCTTCCCTTACCCATGAACCGTGTCCTATCACCGTTTTTTTTACGTTTTCTCCCCCGTCACCCTGATAACCTCATCAAAGGTGGTCTCGCCCTTCAGCATCTTGCGTACTGCCGCATCGTGCAGGACAACCATTCCATCCGAGACTGCCGTTTTCCTGATGTAATCGGCATCCGCTTTCTCCCGGATAACGGCCCTGATCCTATCGTTAATTTCCATGACCTCGAAGATGCCGGAGCGTCCCGCATATCCCGTCCCCCGGCATTGGGGACAACCCTCGCCATATTTCACAACAGCCTTTTGATCCTTGTTCGACGCGAGACCAACTGCCTGCGCTTCTTCGGGAAGAAGTTCATAGGTCTTCTCGCAGTGTTTGCAGATTTTTCTTACCAGCCGCTGCGCCATGACACCGATGATGGTCGAGGAGATGAGGTACGGCGGAACACCCAGGTCAAGCAGCCGCGTGATCGCGCTCGGGGCGTCATTCGTGTGAAGCGTGGAAAAAACAAGATGTCCAGTGAGCGCCGCCTGGACGGCGTTCTCCGCTGTATCAAGGTCGCGTATCTCGCCGACCATGATAATGTCCGGGTCCTGCCGGAGGATCGTCCTGAGCGTGCTGCCGAAGGTGATGCCGATCTGCGATTGGACGCTCACCTGGTTGAATTTGTCGTTCACCATTTCGATGGGGTCCTCGATGGTTACCACGTTCACTTCGGGCGTGGCGACGGTTTTCAGCGCCGAATACAGCGTCGTGGTCTTTCCGCTTCCCGTCGGGCCGGTCACCAGGATGATGCCGTGGGGCCTTCCAATAAATGATCGGAACAGCTCGTATTCCCTGGGTTCGAAGCCAATCTCCTCCAGATCTTGGAGCAGAATATCGGGGTCAAAGATCCTGATCACGACCTTTTCCCCAAAGGCGGTCGGCATGGTTGATACGCGGAGTTCCACCTCGCGCGACTTGTACTCGGTCTTGATCCTGCCATCCTGAGGTCGTCGCTTCTCGGCAATGTCCATGCGAGAAAGCATCTTAATGCGTGAGACAAAAGCAGGGTGAACCACCTTAGGTATCCTGTTGATGGTGGTAAGCAAACCATCGATCCGAAGACGGACTTCCCCGGCATCGCGTTTGGGCTCGATGTGGATGTCGCTCGCTCGCTGGTCAAATGCGTAACGGAACAGGAATTCCACGGCGTTCACGACGTGCTTGTCCGTGGCCTCTATCTCGGAAACCGACTTCATCTTGACGAATTGTTCAAGATTCCCGAGGTCAACCGAGGAGGCCATTTCCTTTTCCGCCGCGATCACCGATGAGCGGAACCCGTAGAATTCGGTAATGATCTTGAGTATATCAGTCTTGGGGGAAACGATGCGCTTGACCTTGTAACCCATCCGCTCGATATTCTCGGTGACTTCAATATTATAGGGATCGGCCACGGCAAGGGTCAGCGTATCGTCCTCGCGTTCGATTGGTACGGAGACAGTCCGTCGCGCAAAAGCCCGCGACAGGATCTGTGTTGTAATATCGGGATTGAGCTTCAGGGGGTCTATCTTTTTGAAAGGCAGTCCGGCGTGGGCCGCAACCGCTTCGGTAATGTTATCCTCGGTCAGAAGCTGTCCCGGAGCACCGGGCATTTCCAGGTTCATCGACGCTGCCACTTCGATGGCCGATATTTCGTCTTCGATATGCATCCTGCCTCGGTGCAGGGTTTCGCCCCTGGCCTTGAGCAGCTTCATCCGTTGCACATCCTGTTTAATCTTGATCTCCCGGGCCTGTTCAGGCGAAAGTTTTCCGGCCTTGATCAGGATTTCTCCAAGCAGATCAGTCGTTAGTTTCTTCATCAAACACCCTGTGAATAGCCGTTCTCTCACCCGCACCTGACTGCAACAGGCGGCCTGGTTGCGCTTGCTCCATTATACACGCAAACATGCTGTTGCGCTCCACTTTTCCAGACGGGGAATGCAAATTATAAAGGCCCCCGCAGATGGGGGGCCCTGTATCATTAAATCGATAGTACGCGGATACGCTATTTTTTCGCGGGTTTTGCCGGGGCCGGCTCCGGGGTCGGTGTTGGTGCAGGTGTTGCCGGTGCCGGTGCAGGAGGCGGTATCACAGCTGGCTGCGCAGCAGGCTGAGGTTCTTCTTTTTTCTTCTCGCATCCGCTAAAAGTAATAGTAACAATGCTTATGAAGGCAAGGATAAGTACGATTAACTTTTTCATGTACTTTCACCTCCTTTCGGCCCAAAGGCAATGAGGGGGAAGATCCGGTTCGCGGGAAACAGCCGTCCCGGATAATATATATGCTGCGTCTGTTCCCCCTAGAGAATTCTCGTTGCGACCGATCGTGTGACAGTCAGTTCCTTCACCTTCTGCCCGAGTTGTTCTTCCAGTATCTGCTGCTGTTCCTCGTTAAGGCGCAGCCGGAAGACTCTCAATTTGTTCAACGATCGCTTTGTAAGATAAATCTCGTGGAGCTCAAAACCGATCTGCTTTTTAATTTCAGCAATCTGTTGCGAGTTCAATTGAAGCTTTACGATCTCTTCCACCGCGCGCCCTCCATAAAGGCCGATTATAAAAGCTTTAGCATCGAAATTCAAGCTATTTTTGGCCGGTGCTTTGGCCGGTGTTTTTACCCCTATTATCACGACCGGGTTGCAACCACTATTACCTGTTCGATCTAGATGAATTTCGTTTTACTAGTGACTCAATGATGCCGGGTGAGACTCTTCCCCGTGTTAGCATCGACAACATAAAAACGAAATATGTTCACAATATATTTTGAACTCCGAAGTTTTCTTTCTTTAGTCATCCTTCCATCACCAGCTTTTTCGCAATCTGCTGCACGGCTGCTTCGACGTTAACTTTTTCCACCCGCCCTGTCTTGCGTTCCTTGATCTCCACCAGGCCTTCTTTGAGATTTTTTTCTCCGATGATGATACGCCAGGGTATGCCGATGAGGTCGGCGTCCTTGAATTTCACGCCCGCCCGCTCATCGCGGTCGTCCATCAGGACCTCGAACCCCTTCTCCTCAAGGGCGATGTACATTTCCTCGGCAACATCCATGGACTTCACATCCTTTACGTTCACCGGCACAATCAGGATTTGATAGGGTGCGATGGCCAAGGGCCAAATAATGCCGTCTTCATCGTTTCCCTGCTCGATGGCCGACGCTGCAATTCGCGCCGGGCCGATGCCGTAGCTGCCCATGACGATCGGTCTTTCATTCCCCTGCTCATCAAGATAATTCGCTTTAAGCGGTTCAGAATACTTAGTCCCGAGCTTGAAAATATTGCCGATCTCGATGACGCGGTCAATCCTAAGCGGCTTGCCGCAGTGTATGCAGGCGTCGCCCGCTGCGGCAACGTGGATGTCGCTAAACTCAGCGTCAGAAAAGTGCATGTCCGCGGATACGCCCTTTATATGAAACCCTTCCTTGTTTGCGCCGGCGATATACAACCCCTGTTTGAGAACCGGATCCGCGATTTTCCTGATCCGGTGGCCCATGGGACCGATGAATCCTGCCGGGACCTTGAGATGTTCCTTGACCTCGTCCTTCTGGGCGGGTCGGTGCGGTCCGATGAGTTTTGCGAGTTTCTTTTCATGCAGTGTCTGGTCGCCACGGACCAGGGCCAGCACCGGCCCGTTGTCGCTCATGACCAGGATAGATTTGAGCAGGAAACCTGGAGTTACCTTTAGAAACCGAGTTACTTCTTCGATAGTCCGTTTTTCGGGCGTCGCGATTTCTTCGTATTTTCCTTCAGAAACGGCTATCGGTTTCGGGATTGACAGCGCCAGTTCCACGTTTGCCGCGTACCCGCAGCCGTCGCAAAGGGCTACATCATCTTCTCCGGCCGGCGAAGGCGCCATGTACTCGTGTGCCATGGAGCCACCCATCATGCCGGTATCGCTCTGGACCACGTAGAATTTGATGCCGCAACGCGAATAAATTTTTTTATACGCTTCAAGGTGGAGTTGATAGGACTTATCCAGCCCTTCCTGATCCTTATCGAAACTGTAGGAGTCTTTCATGGTGAACTCACGGGTTCGAAGCACACCACTCTTGGGCCGCGCTTCATCGCGCAATTTCGTCTGGAGTTGATACCATATCTGAGGAAGCTCCCGGTAGGATCGGATGTCGTGAGCGGCCAGCCAGGTCATTGTCTCTTCATGGGTCATGGCCAGACACATGTCGCGGCCTCCGCGGTCCTTGAGTCTGAACATTTCGTCGCCGATAACATCCCACCGCCCTGTCTGCTGCCAGACCTCGGCAGGGTTCAACACCGGCATGGTCACCTCCTGGCCGCCAATTGCATTCATCTCCTCGCGGATGATCCGATTTATTTTTTCCATGACCCGGATGCCGAGTGGAAGATAAATATAAAGCCCGGCGGCAAGCTGTCGCACATAACCTGCCCGCACCATGAGTTTATGAGAAATCGCCTCCGCCTCGGACGGGGCTTCTTTCAGGGTCGGAATGAATAATCGAGAATAACGCATGAAACCTCCGATGAGTCAGTAGACGGTTTAGAGTAAGCAGTGCAAGGGAAAATCCAGCCCAAAGACTTTCCCCGTCTATTATCTACTTCCTCCCGTCTACTTGTCTTTACTGTCTCCTGGGTGCTTGTTTCTAACGATTTCCTCCACTTCCTTCACCAATACATCAGCCAATTCCTTCTCGTCTAACTTTTTGATAATGTTGCCGTTCTTGAACAGAAGCCCGATGCCTTTGCCGCCCGCTATGCCCACATCGGCCTCGCGGGCCTCTCCCGGGCCGTTCACCACACACCCCATGACCGCAACGGTAAGCGGCTCTTTGATCGAAGCCAGACGTCTTTCCACTTCCTGTGCCAAGCCGATGATGTTGATCTCGGTTCTGCCGCAGGTAGGACAGGAGATGATGTTCACGCCATGCTGACGGATTTTCAGCGCCTTGAGAATTTCATAAGCCACGCGCACTTCCTCGACTGGATCCGCAGTAAGGGAAACGCGCATCGTATCGCCGATGCCTTCAGCAAGCAGAATGCCGAGCCCCACACTTGACTTGATCGTGCCAGAGAAGAGCGTACCCGCCTCGGATATGCCGATGTGGAGCGGGTAATCGGATTGTTCCGAAAAAAGACGGTAGGCCGCCACGGTCGTCATCACGTCCGACGCTTTGAGTGAAACCTTAATATCAGAAAAATGAAGTTCCTCGAGAATACGGAGGTGGCCAAAGGCGCTTTCGACAATGGCCTCAGGCGTGGGATGCTGATATTTCTCAATGAGATGTTTCTCGAGCGAGCCGGCATTCACGCCGATGCGAATCGGAATTCCCCTGTCTTTACAGGCCCGAACGACCTCGCTCACCTTATCTTTCCCGCCGATATTTCCAGGATTGATCCTGAGGCCGTCCACGCCCTGTTTCACCGCCTCGAGCGCCAGACGGTGGTCAAAGTGAATGTCTGCAATAAGCGGCAGGTCGGTTCCTTTTTTGATCTTTCCGAGTGCAACAGCAGCTTCTTCGTCGGGCACGGCAAGGCGTACGAGCTCGCAACCGGCCTGTTCAAGTTGTCGTATCTGGGCAAGAGTCGCTTCAGCGTCTCGCGTGTCGGTGTTGCACATTGACTGAACAGCAACAGGCGCGTTACCGCCGATCTTTACTGACCCGAGTGTGATTTGTCTGGTTTTTCTGCGTGTGATCGGGTTGTCCACATTCATCCTGACGGTCCCCGTGCCATTTCCTTCTCCGCTCCGGGGAGACAATCGTTGAGGGCGATAACTACTTGCTGAAAAACATTCTCATGATATCATTATAGGATACTACCGCTATTAGAGTGATCAGAACGGCCGCGCCTATGCTCTGGGACACTTCCATGACCTTTCTGCTGACCGGCTTCTTGCGGATGGCCTCGATCACGAGGAAAAGAATCAACCCGCCATCGAGTACCGGGATCGGCAGCAGGTTCAGGATGCCCAGTGAAATGCTGATCATGGCAAGGAGGGACAGAAACACCGACAGGCCTGCTGACGCGGCCTGGCCTGACATCTGTGCAATCATCACGGGACCGCCGAGCGTTTTGATCGAAAGATTGAAAGTCACCAGCTTCTTAAGCGTGATGATAGTAAGGTCAATGGCATCGATGGTTTTGTCAAACCCGAGGCGCAGGGACTCAATGAATCCGTACTTCTTGAAGACCAGGTGCATGACCGGTTCCACGCCAATCACATACCTCCCGCCGTCTTCCACCGCAGTGAGTGCGATATCCATATGACTACCGGAACGCTCGATGGTGAGATTGAGCGTCTTCCCCTTGCTCTCGCGTACAAGGCCGGAAAATTGGTTCCAGTGATAGACTGTTTTGCCATCCACGGCTAGGATCTTGTCGTTCACCTTGAGACCAGCCTTCTCTGCCGGGAATCCCGGTTTCAGCTTGCCAATTTCTGCCGGCATGTCAGGCATGAGGCCGGACGTGCCGATTTTGAGCTCTGATGCGGCAGCAGGCCGCAGCACAAGTGTTTCCTTCGCTCCCTGACGGTCCACGGTGACATTCAGGTTGGTATCGGGGTTGACGGCTATGAGGGAAAGGGCCTTTGTCCAGTCGCTGATACTTCTGCCATTGATCTCCACGATTATATCGCCAGCCTTGAAGCCGGCCCGTTCGGCTGGGGAGCCGCTCTCCACGTAACCCACCTTTGCCGGGCCTTCCGCGTAGGTGCCAACCATGAAGACCACGGGCATGATGATGAATGCGAGAACAATGTTCGTAAGCGGACCCGTTGCCGCGATCATGACGCGCTGCCATACGGACTTTGACTGAAACTCATCCGGTGCTCCGGTTGGCTGCTCGTCCGGGTTCTCACCCGCCATTTTTACATAACCGCCGAGGGGGAGCGCTGATATGACGTATTCCGTATCTCCCTTTTTGTATCCCACAAGCTTGGGACCCATGCCGAGTGAAAATTTCTCGACCCGGACACCGGCCCGTTTCGCCATAAGAAAGTGACCGAACTCATGCACGAATACGAGCACGCCGATCACAATGAGAAAATAAAAAAATGTCATTTGAACTCCTTAGTAATGATAGAATCTAGCAGCAACGGGTAAAAAAATAAGAAGCAAGGAGCGAAGGAAAACAAAATCCGAGGGCTGCCATGTATTTCCTTGCCACTCGCCTCTTGCTACTTGCCACTCGCCTCTTGCTACTTGCTGCTCGCCGCTTGCCAAGTCCTTCTTTCAATGATCATCTCCGCTTCCTGCCTCGCCCAAAGGTCAGCTTTGAGCGCATCCTCAACCGTATTTATGGGCGAAGGCGTATGTGCCTCCATAGCGGTCTTGATTACCCCTGCGATATCGCCATAGCAAATCTTCTCGTCAAGAAAATATTTGACTGCCACTTCGTTGGCGGCCGAGAGCACTGCCGGCATGCTGCCTCCTGCGCGGAGTGCGTCAAAAGCATGGGCAAGACAGGGAAAGCGCTCGGTATCCGGTTCCTCGAAGGTAAGCGTGCCTATTCTCGCGAGATCAAGCTCAGGTGACACACCCTCAAGCCGTTCAGGATAGGAGAGCGCATAAGCGATGGGCCCCCTCATATCGGGCATGCCGAGCTGAGCGACGACGGCACCGTCCCGGTACTCCACCAAAGAATGTACGATGCTCTGGGGATGGATGAGCACCTTGATCCGCTCGGGCGGCACTCCGAAGAGCCATCGCGCTTCGATCACCTCGAGCCCCTTGTTCATAAGCGTCGCTGAATCGACGGTGATCTTCCTGCCCATGCTCCAGTTCGGATGTTTAAGCGTTTGGGCAAGGGTGACCGCGGCGAGGTCCTGCTTTGAATGACGCCGGAAAGGCCCGCCCGACGCGGTGAGAATCAGTTTTCCGACATCGCGGTTTTCTCCCGCGAGAAGGCATTGGAAAATGGCGCTGTGCTCGCTATCCACGGGAAGCAGGCTGACCTTCCGTGACCGGCATTCGGCCATGACGAGTTCGCCGGCCGTAACGAGGACCTCTTTGTTCGCAAGTGCGATGTTCTTCCCTGCACGGATCGCCGCCATCGTCGGCACCAGCCCCGCCGTTCCCACAATCGCCGAGACCGTGATGTCCGCTTCATCAGCCGCCGCTACCTGTATCATTCCCTCGATGCCGGAGAAAATTCTAATCTTCATTCCCTGCAACCGCTTTTTCAAAATTTCCGCCGACGCCTGGCCAGACAGGGAAACAACGACTGGTTTAAACCGGCGCACCTGCTGTTCAAGCAAATCGATGTTATTGCCCGCGGCGAGTGCGACAACGGAAAACCGGTCAGAATACTTTTCCACCACCGAGAGTGTTGACTGACCGATTGAGCCGGTGGATCCTAGAAGGGAGATTTTTTTCATAACAGAATTCGAGAGCCGTAAAAAAATAGCATCACTAGGAGCTTTTGGCTCTTTATAATTTCATCTTAATCTCAAATAATAATACAGTACCGGAGCGGCAAATAGCATGCTGTCCATTCTGTCCAGAATGCCGCCATGACCCGGGATGATGCCTCCAGAATCTTTTACTCCCACTGCACGCTTGAACAGAGACTCCGCCAGGTCGCCGATTGTTCCGACCGCTGAAAGGACCAGTGCAATCTCGATAGCTTCCGCTGTTCCTATGACAGGCATGAACCAGATCCTGCAGAGAAGTGCCATGCCCGCCGATGCTACCAATGCGCCGGCCAGGCCTTCGATGCTCTTTTTGGGGCTCACCTTCTCATAGAGACGGTGTCTGCCGAACGGGATCCCGATCGAATAGGCGCCGATATCAGATGCCCAGATGATGAAATAGAGAAATACGAGCCACTGCTTACCATTCACCCCGGTGCGTATCACAACCTGGAAAGCGAACAGCATTGCTACATAAAACACGCCAAGAAACGTGGTCGCCACATCCTCGAGCGCACCGTCAACGGGACGGGAAGAGAACAGCCTCGCTACCATGATCAGGAGCAGTGAGACCGAAAAAACAAGGAAATGCTCCTGATCGGGGAGCAAGGGATGATAGGACCAGATCACAATGAGCACGCCGAGCGCAGTTCCCAGGGCCCTCTGGGGATGAAACCCGCGTGCCTGCGCCATGCGGTAGAACTCATACTGCCCCACTGCAGCGGCCACCAGCACGAGTGCCGTAAAATAAACAGGGGGCAGCTGCCAGGTGACCAGGTAGAATATGGGGAGAAAGAGCAGCCCCGAGATTACTCTCTTATACAGCATGTGGCGTCTCCATGGGTTCTGCGTGGCCCGCGCTCGAGCCCGGAAATTTCACCGTCTCTGGTGGACAGCCGTGTTCCTTTTGACGCCCGGCTGAACCTGGGAAAATTTATTCTGCAGTCAGTTGAATTAACGGTCCGGGAGTGCTCTGCAAACCCCTTACTTCTGCATGATCTGCTCCTGGGTCAGACCGAATCTGCGCTGCCGGCCTTGATAATCGATCAGGGCGTCATGCAGTTCTTTCTCTAAAAAGTCCGGCCACAGCGTATCGGTAAAATAGAGTTCAGCATATGCCGCCTGCCACAGGAGAAAGTTGCTGATCCGTTTCTCTCCACTCGTGCGAATGATCAGGTCCGGGTCGGGAAGGCCGCCGGTATCCAGATAGGAGGAAAAGGTTTCATCGTTCAAGGGCTTCGCATTCACGCCGGCATCGTTCAACCGCCTGACCGCTTCCAGGATCTCCCCGCGTCCGCTGTAGGACAACGCCAGGTTCAGGATCATGCCGGTATTTTCCGCCGTCTCGGCCGTCGCTTTTTCAACCCACTTTCTTGCCTTTGCCGGGAGTCGCTCGATTCTGCCGATCGTACGAAACCTGATGCCGTTGGATTTCATAGTAGCAATCTCTGCCTTGAGAAAGCTTCCGAGCATATTCATGAGAAAACCGACTTCCTCCTTAGGTCTGCCCCAGTTCTCGTCGGAAAAAGCATAGAGTGTCAGCACTTCGATTCCGAGCTGTCGGCACTCCTCAGTTATCCGCCGCACCGTAGCCGCACCCCGCTTGTGCCCGGCAACCCGGGGAAGCCCCCTGTTTACGGCCCACCGTCCATTGCCGTCCATGATAATGGCGACATGGCGCGGAATGCCGACCGCGTCCATTTTCGCGTAAGAATGCCCGGTTGTACCGCTCTTCTTTACCATAGTACCGATTTATCATACGCGCCGTAAACCCCCGGCCTTCAGGCCGGAGATATATGGCGCTGGTTGCGAAGAAATCAAAATAGGAATTGCTTGAGTTTTAAGTGGAAAAATGTCCACTTCCCTCGCGTACTTGTTAAAAATGGTCGATCTGCCGTTGGCAAAACATCCGGAACTGACGATAAACACCGTATTCATAGCCTTGTCACCCCTCTTGCCCGCGATGCAGACGCTCACGGAGTTTCCACGATCGTCGTGGAGACTCCGTTAAGAACGTCAAAGAGGTCAAAGACCGGGATAGTGCAATCAACATCCTGAAAAGGTATCTCCCGGGGCAAATAAGTGTCTCCTGGAGTAGTGGCTGCTTGACACAGCCTGCGGTCAACCGGCTTGCCTGGGGAAAAACCAGGCCATCAATGCCAACCCATGAACCGGTGACACGGCAAACATCTCTGCCGCATCTGCGAACAGAATCAGCAGTGGCTCTCAGTAGCAACAGAGCCTGATTCGGGAATCCTCGGCCTTCAGGCCGGGGAGGATGTCAACTGTCCCCGGCCCTAAGGATCACAGGGGAATGTCATAATCCATTCACTGCTCCGCAGCCCTTTTTGAAGCTTACTTTGCCGCGTAACCCATCACCCGGATAGTATCGCTGGAAAGCAATCCGCCCGACGACGCCACAAGCGCCAAGATCTGCGCGGCAGACCCCACTTGCTGGCGGATCTGGAAGTCGAGGACAGCACCGCCGATATCTTTGATGCTCCAGTGTTGTTCGAGCCGAGAGCCGGTCCACCCCAAGCTTATAAACTCGGCCTGTGTATAACCGCTGAAAAATGACCCGCCGCTGTTCTTGGGCAAAATAATCTCGTCTCTTCCGTCTCCGTTCACGTCAAGCGCCACGATCCGTCCCGTAATCCGGACTTTCTGACTTTTTTCCGCTTCAGCGACGGACTCCGATATGACCGCTGCGGGGCCGACCACAGGCATGTTCACCTTAATTCCCACGGCTGGATAGGTCTCTTCACTTTTCCAGATCACCGCATCCTTCGAATAGACGAGAATGTGATCTTTATCATCCAGCGCCATGACAAGCGGGTTGGCTTCTCCCACTGTGGCGATGACGAACCCGTACAGTTTCACACCGCGGGGCAACGGGAAAACCGGTCCGGCAACGTATTTGCCGTTCTCCCAGGAATACTGCTTAATCTGCCCGGAGAAAAATGTTCGGGGGTCATAGTCCTGCTCGAGTAGAAGAGCGCCCTTCCCGGGATAGGTGATGACCCGGACAAATCCCGGGATTTCCGCGATGCGCTGATATTCCCCGTCATGAAATTCCACGACGTACGAGGTGACCTTGCCATTCTGCATGGCCGTAACAAAGATCTCGGGCCTGCCGTTTCCGTTTATGTCTGCCACATCGAGGTTGATATGCTGTATGTCCTCTCCACCACGCGGTACCGTTTCCGTCCACTCTTCACGCCATCCCGACGGTCCCTTTCCGTAGACATGCAGTTTGGCACCATCAGAAAAGACATATTTCAGCATGCCGTTCCCTTCAAAATCCGCGGTAACCATGAACCGTGCGCTAAAGGGCACCACGGGAAGGTTGGATTCCATCTTCACCGGAGGGAAAAACGGTTTTATGTCGCTGTAGATATCATTCTTCGATTTCAGGTCGAGTATCGCTACAACCGTATCAAGCGGTCTCGCTTCGTCGGCATAAAAAAGCCTCGCGGTCACCAGCAGTTTCTTTCCCTCTGAAGGATAAATCCCTAATGCTACAATCACATCGAGATTATAGGCTTTGCTCAATTCCTTGATGAGCGAACTGTCGCGCTGTTTCCTGTCCTTGAGGAACGCCTCCACTTTATCGTTCCCGAGCACCGAGAATCTGCCGAGATCGCTGAGTCGGTCCTGAAGGCCCTGGATAATCTCTGGATGGTCCGCCCGGACCGGGAGGAGTGCAAGATTGATCTTTTTCGGCGTGATCCTTGCTTTGTCGCCGACTTGCGGGTCCTTCAGCTTTTCCTGAAGCACGGCAGTGCAGGTTGTATCGGTCACATCGATAACCTCCACGCTCCCGACCTCATCTTCAGCGAAGCCGAGCACCTGTCCGGTCACGGGATGATGAATCTCCTTGCCGTTGCGCCAGAGCGTGAGTGCTACACCGGGAAGAAGCCCGTTTTTTGTCCCTAGACCTATCGTAAGGTGGTCTCCCTGCACGGACTTGACTTCCCCCTGCACTTTTGGGAAGTACGAAGCGATGTCATTCGCGATTTCCTCGATAGAGGTAATGTCTTCGACTCCAAGGGGTTTCTCGGCAGCCGCGCCCGCCGAACCAAATGAGAGGACCAGTGCTATAAGTATAAAAATTTTTTTCATGCTTCTGATAACCTCAGTTTCCTTCACTCAATACGGATTTTGCTTCAAGCAACGTTCACCCCGAGTTCCATGGTCCACGACTTGCCGGGAGGAAGCGAGATGCGCCAGACAGGCATCACCATCGAACTCTGGTACACCCGTTCGAATCCCGCCTCGGATTGCGACACCGTTTCGACGGGAGCGCGCCAGAGCTCCGCGGGTTCGCCGAATTCCATCGTGAGCCGGAGCCGGAGCCATTCATCGACAAGGCTCACCTGCCGTACGTTATTCGTCTCGCCCGAGGAAGCCAGGTTTTTTTTATCCAGAGTGTGGCCGGGGATGTCGTAATAGCGGTCTTGGGCATTCCCCGCCAGCAGGGAGAAGTTGAACTCGGTGCCGAAGGACGTATTCAGTTCTTCAGCGCTCCTATTCTCGATCTCGTGATGCACGACAAAACCAGGCGCGCTCCTGCGCAGTGAGATTTCCTTCCTAAGCCTGACGTTGAGCCCGGCCACCATACCATTTCGTTCGAGCGAAACAGACACGCCGTTCGTTTGTTTCTTCTGTTTAAAACCGTAAACACCGAGGACAAAATCTCCAGCCTCGTAATACTCTGAACGCATGAAACCCGCCAGATCCACACCTGATCCGAGGAAGTGATCGATCAGGGATCCGCGGGTGTACCAGTCGTAGAGCAGATGGTTCTGGAGCCCTTCTTCCTTCATGGAAACCCGTTCGTGGATGGTTTTGGCGCCGCCCATCAGCGCGCCGACGGCAAGGTCCTTGACCGCCTGAAGAATTTTTTCGTGATAACCCTCGCGTCTCCGTGTAAGCGTATTTGTAAGGTTGAATGACCGGGGCTTCCAGTCCAGCTCCGAGATCATGCCGCCTTTCGCCGGGTTTATGAAAATATTCAGAAGCTCGGAGTTGATCATGACTTCCTCGTTCCCATCCCGGTCGAAGTCTCCGGTCTCGATCACAAGCCACGATGCCGCCTTCAGATCAGACTTCTGGCTTCTACCTTCCCGCTTCTTTCCCCCACCCAGCGGCCCCTGACATTTTAATACCGTGTCCGCCAAAACCTCGGCCTGTACAATATGCTCATACACCGCGGACCGCAGGTGGGGCAGATACAGTCCGCCGAAGACGCCATGCCAGTATGAGTCGTTGCACTGAGACTGGTACAGGTGGTCGATCATAAGCGAAGAATCGGTGCTCTTCCTGTCGCCCCGCTCCGCAAGCGCATTGATCGCATCGTGCACCTTGCTGCTCACCATCAGCATACGCTTGTGCATATGGTTGCTCTCGGGATATTTAGCAAGAAAATTTCTCCAGATGCCGCCTTTGATGAAGGGACGGAGAGAGACCAGATCCGGGGAGTTTTTTGTTTTCGCAAGCGCCTCATCGTATTCCTTCATGGCGCGCGTTGGCAGCGCCCATTCGCCCATTTCCATATAGGATGCCGTCGGAAGATATATCCTTCCCCGGGCCGGCTCCTTGGTAAGGAACTCCGCGAAAGTCGTCGTCTCGAGCCATTCTCCGTTCTGCTCAATGAGCGTAAAAAAACGCTCGAGCCAACCTTCTTCATACACCGTGTGAAAGGTCTCAGGCCAGACGCCGAACTTTTCCCCGTCATCAGCCATTACGGCAAGACGGCTTCGTTCTGCGGATCGAAGACCGGCAAGAAACTCGATTGTTTCCTCGGCAGGGTGAAAGGGTATCAGGTACCGGAGCTTTTCGCTTCCCGGAAACATACGGAGAACGCCGCCCAACTCTTCCGTCAGGTAGTAACCGTCAAGTTCATCATCGTGCAGTCCGGCCATTTTAAAATGGAAATCGTCGACGACCACGTGGTTAATACCTGCTTCGCTGATAGGCTTCGCGAGATGGGGCTCCCAGACCCGCTCGGCAAGCCACATACCGCGGGCATCGTAGCCGATCTGTTCCCCGATGAAGTGCGTGAGTGCATGGATCTGGCCAGCCTTGTCTTCGTCCGGCAGCACTGCGAGAATGGGCTCGTAAAACCCGCCGGACAGGATCTCCACGCGGCCTTCCTTTACCAGTTTCCTCAAAAGGTCGATGAATTCCGGATGCCGCTCTTCAAAAAAACGGAAGAGAATACCGCTGTAATGCAGCGTAATCTTGATCCGTTGGTGGCGCTCAAGCACCTTGACGAAGGGCAGATAGGACTTCTGATATGCGTCCTCCGCAACAAATTCGAAATTGCCGACCGGCTGATGATTGTGAATGGCGAAGATGAATTGGACTTTCGGCATCTCTCCCTTTAGGATCCTGCGTTTCCTTAGGTGGCGAAACCGTGCGATGAGAATATATCTTGAAATACTAGCCTTATAGGCCGAAAAAGTCAACTAAAAACAGGGAAATAGCGATGATCAGGACGAAGGAAGCTATCGGCGGACCGCGGTCGCGTCAAGGGAATGAGATTATGACCCGCTCCATGAGATCCAGTATGCGTTGAGCAATATTTTGACAAAAAAAAGTCCCAGACCACCAAGAGCAAATCGAGGGAATCACTAATAACCGTGAGCAGGCTTACCCGCAAGGCGATGAGCAGCGAATGAAAAAAACCACGGGGAACGAGAATATTGCCATGCCGCACGCGTCGAAGAACCTACGCTATCGATGTAGGGCAGCACTCTGCATAGCGCGGTCAACACCCAGAAGCGAACATGCATTTTCCCAGACATGACTGTTTTCCCGAGCATGCCCGAGAGGAAGAAATGTGTGAACTCCGGTGCCATGCGTTCGCCTATACCGCCCCTGTTTCATGCCGTTTTTTTCACCATCATAGCCGCCAGGAGGAAGAACAACAAAGTATATGCCGCGAGCACTGCCGTTGAAACCAAGGCCGGGCTACCGCCCGATGCAAGCGCGCGAAGCAGCAGGCTTGCGTGCGTCAGGGGGTAGACCAGAATGAGGCTCTTGAAAGGTTCCGGTAGTCTGTCGGGAGAAAAAAACGTTCCCGCCAGGAACGACATGGGAATGATGAAAAAGCTGTTGAAATTCGACATGTCCTCGTGCGAGCGGGCGATCATGGCGGCGGCCACGCCCGCGGCCCCGAAGCAGAACGCAGTAAGCGCGAGAATGGCAAAAAAAGTTAACGTCATATGCAGCTGAACGCCGGTGACCACTCCGACGAGCAGGAGCATGAATGCTGAAAACATGCCGCGCACGAGCCCCGTCAGGGCTCTGCCAAGCGCGATGTCCCAGTGGCTCACCGGAGAGACGAGCACCTCCTCGATCGTCTTGGTGTACAGCTTGCTGATGTTGAGCGAAGTCGACACCGGACCGAAACTGTTGTTCATGGCTGAAAGCGCCAGAATGCCTGGAAGAACAAATTCCAGGTAGCGGCCTCCACTCACATTCATTCCCCGCCCCAGTCCCCAGCCGAAGGTCACGAGATAAAGAACGGGCATGATCAGGCTCGACGCAAGAAAGCGCCAGGGTTTCTTACGGATGATCATCATTTCTTTCCAAAAAATAGGATAAAAATTCATAAAAACCTCATCTGCCAGGGATGAACACGATAAAATAACATAAGGATACAGTGATCATTCTTTATCTTTTCCTAACCGTGTTCATCCGTTGTTACCTGATGTTTTATGCATCAATTCTTTCCCCCGTCATGCTGATAAACACGTCCTCCAGCGTCACATCGCGAACAACGATGTCCGAGCAGAGCTCGCGTCCAGCTTCGATCGCTGCTTCCCTTGTCTGGAAGAACTGCCGGGGAATATCGTATCTGCCGAGACACTCAACGGCGAATTTCCCAACGCCGTCCTTGAGAGCGGCTGGTCTGTCAAGTGCAATGATCTTTCCCGAACGCATGATGGCAACCCGGTCGCAGAGCGCATCAGCCTCCTCAATATAGTGCGTCGTCAGCAGGATTGTTATGCCGCTCCGCTTGAGCGACTCAACAAATGCCCAGATCGTCCTTCTCGCCTGCGGGTCCAATCCCACCGTGGGTTCGTCCATGAAGACCACTTGCGGTCGATGCATGAGCCCCCGCGCGATCAGGAGCCTTCTGCGCATGCCGCCTGAAAGGTGTTCGACGGGAGTATTCCTCTTTTCCCAGAGCCCGACGAATCGGAGCAATTCTTCAGTCCGCGCCGCGCGGTCCCCCGGCTGCATCTTATGGAGTCTCCCGTGGTATTCGAGGTTTTCCGCGCAGGTGAGGTCGATATCGAGGTTCAGCATCTGGGGCACGACTCCGATGGATCGTTTGACGCTGAGCGGCTCTGTTGCCGCATCATGACCGGCAACATAAACAGACCCCGACGTTGGCGCGGCCAGCGTGGTCAGCATGCGGATTGTGGTAGTCTTGCCCGCGCCGTTCGGGCCAAGGAGGCCGAATATCTCGCCCTTAGCAACGCTAAAGCTGATAGACTGCACGGCGCCGAGGTCACCGAAATATTTCGTAAGGTTGACGGTTTCAATCGTGGAAAAAGTCATGGATCCTTCATCAATCTTCGCTCTCAATACCCAGTGCCTTGATCTTCCGGTGCAGGTTGCTGCGTTCCACGCCGATGGCATCAGCGGTCCTGCTCACGTTGCCTCCGAATTCCCGAAGCTTCTGTGCGATAAACTCCCGTTCGAACTCGGCGCGCGCGTCCTTGAGCATAGAAAGATGCGACGGGATCCGCATCGTTGCGCCTTTGATAGGGGGTCCGTTCTCGCCTATACCGCTGACGGGCGCCGGCACATCGCGGGCCGTGAGCACCGGGCCGGGCACCATGATAATTAGCCGCTCGATGAAATTCCGGAGTTCGCGCACATTTCCCGGCCAAGAGTACTTAACGAAAAGCTCAAGCGCCTCCTCTTCGATCGTCTTGGCCTTCTGCCCGTACTCGCCCGAATATTCCCTCAGAAAATAACGCACCAGGCGTGGGATGTCGTCGGCGCGCTCGCGGAGCGGCGGTACTTCAAGAGGTATCACATTCAGCCGATAGAACAGGTCCTGGCGGAATGCACCATTCCTGATCTCGTCAAGCAGGTTTTTGTTCGATGCAGCGATCACGCGTACATCGGACTTCAGCGTCCTCGTTCCTCCCACGCGCTGGAACTCCTGGCCTTCGAGTACACGCAGCACCTTTGCCTGTGTGGCCAGGCTCATGTCCGCAATCTCATCGAGGAAAATGGTTCCACTGTGGGCAATCTCGAATTTACCGCGTTTCATGCCCGTCGCGCCGGTGAACGAACCCTTTTCGTGGCCGAAGAGTTCGCTTTCAATAAGTTCCTGCGGTATGGCCGCGCAGTTGACCTCAACGAAAGGGCCGTTCGCGCGCCTGCTCGCCCGGTGAATGGACCGGGCAACGAGTTCTTTGCCCGTCCCGCTCTCGCCATGGATCAGCACCCACCCGTTTGTCGGTCCGGCAAGAGCAATCTGCTGTTTGAGAGCCTGGATTTTCCCGCTCTCTCCCACAATCTCACTCCGCCGCTCGATGCTCCGCCGGAGCGATTCGTTTTCCTCGCGGAGCCGTGATTCCTCAATCCCGTGCTTCACAACGAGCGTGAGGTGCTGAAGCTCCGGCGGTTTTACGATGAAGTCGTAGGCACCCATCTTCGTGGTCTTGACCGCCGTCTCGATCGTGCCGTGGCCCGTGACCATGATGACCGGCAGGTCAGGCCGGACCTCTCGTATCCTCCGCAGCGTCTCGATCCCGTCCATTTCAGGCATGGCAATGTCAAGAAGCGCCAGTGAGGGCTGAGTTTCGTTGAGTGCGTCGATCCCCTCTCTGCCCGACGCCACAGTCACGACATCATAGCCTTCATCGCGCATAACATCGGCGAGGCTTTTTCGAACGCTTTCTTCATCATCAACGATGAGTATGGTTTCGCCTGACATGCGTCAACCCCTCTTCAGATTCCCGATTATCTAGTCATGCCCTGTGCGAGCCGGGCAATGACTTCATCGATCTCGTTTTCCGTCGTCTCCCTGCCGAGGCTGAATCGAATCGCCCCCCGCGCGAGGTCGCGGTCCACACCCATCGCGACGAGCACATGAGACGGTTCTATAAGATCACCGTGGCATGCAGCGCCGGGAGAGACTGCTACACCTGCGAGCATTTCCATGATGGAAACGGCGTCAAATCCCTCGAAGCTGATATTCCAGGTATTGGGGAGCTTTTTCTCCGGGTGGCCGTTCAGATGCACCTTGAGGCCGGCCTGTCTCAAGCTTTGATAGAGCTTCTTCCCAAGCAAGACCTGGCGGGCGCCCTCACTCTCGATTGCCGGCGCCGCGATCATGGCGGCCTCTCCGATGCCAACAATAAAGGCGGCATTCTCCGTGCCCGGGCGAAACCCCCGTTCGTGTCCGGCCCCGTGAAGCAGCGGCGGGAGTTTACGTCCGCTTTTAATGTACAGGGCGCCGATGCCCTTCGGCGCGTAGAACTTGTGGCCCGCAACGGTCAGAAAATCCACGCCCAGGTCATCGACCCGTACACGCACCTTGCCCACGCTCTGTGCCGCATCGGTATGGAATGGAACACCGCGTGCTGCAGCGATCCGTGCAAGCTCTCCAATATCCTGGATCGCCCCAACCTCGTTGTTTGAGTGCATGATCGTCACCAGCGCCGTGTCCGGCATGACAGCCTTCTCGAGATCAGCCGGGTCCACTATGCCGAATCGATCAACAGGCAGATAGGTCACGCGATACCCGAAGCGTTCAAGGTGTCTGCAGGGCTCCAGCACCGCGGGGTGTTCTATCCGAGAAGTGATGAAGTGTTTCCCTTTTCCGGCGGCTTTTGCGATCCCCTTGATCACCATGTTATTCGACTCTGTGGCGCCGCTGGTAAAGATAACTTCCGAAGCATCGCATCCCAGCAGGATCGCCAGCCGCTCCCGCGCCTGCTCGATCCCGGCCCGGCAGGCGATGCCGAAGGCGTGGCTTGAGGACGGATTGCCGTACTTTTCCCGCAAGTAGGGCAGCATCTCCTCAAACACTCGGGGAGCCACGGGCGTGCTTGCATTGTAATCGAGGTAGATTGGTTTCATGCTATCCTGACAAATCAAGAAACAATCTTATTCAATAACGTGGTTTCGAAAAAATATTCAAAGAGGTTCATAATACCAAGAAAAACCGATGCGGATAAAAACGACGCCATAGCATACCCTATTGCCTGTTTTTTCCCCGTGGCCGCGAGGCCGATGATTCCGAGATAGACGAGATAGACACTGTAAAGGATCGCAGCATAAACGATCCAGTTCATCCCCGGTATAACAGCGAGCACTCCTGCCACAAAGAGCGGGGTGAAGGAGTATGCAGCGATCTTTAATCCCCGGAGAGCGTCCCATCGCGATTCAGAGGCCGTGACAACAGCCGTAATAATCGCCCCGGTAATCACGACATTCATGATGGAGATGCAGTACCACATTACATTCTGCAAGAGAAGGCGGCTGAGAGATGAAAGGAGGGCGATCTGCGGGGTGGGGCTGTTGAAAACAATCCCGTCTATGACGGCCGCCGCCGGCGGAATCGCAGCGAGTATAGCGACATAGCGGAAGATGATACCCGAATACGTTTCAGGCTCGTCCCTGATTACCCGCCACTCATCTCGGGGGCGGATAAGGATATTCTTCACGCGGATCAATAATGCCCTGATGGATTCCATTTCCTCGTGCATGTTCTTATGCGCCGCTCTTCCGCTCAAACACACCCGTCGTCAGATAGCGCTCACCGCCGTCGGGGAACACGACCACAACGCGTTTCCCCTTGCCCAAGCGGGCGGCAACCTGGAGCGCCGCCCAGCAGGCCGCTCCAGACGATATCCCCACGAGAAGGCCTTCCTCCCGGGCGAGCCGCCGGGTGGTCTCAGCAGCCTGTTCGTTCGCGACCGGGATCACCTCATCGTACACGCGGGTGTTCAGGATCTTCGGCACAAACCCGGCGCCGAGACCGGGAATCTTGTGGGCACCGGACTTTCCGCCCGAAAGCACTGGTGAGGAGGCTGGCTCAACGGCAAAGATCTTTATGTCCTTGAACTGTTTCCTGAGCGTTTCGCCCACGCCGGTGATAGTTCCACCGGTGCCCACACCGGCGACGAAGGCGCTGATGCGCTTCCCGCCCATAAATTTAAGAATTTCCTTTGCCGTTGTCCGGCGATGGACCATTGGATTCGCGGGGTTCGCGAACTGCTGGGGCATAAAATATTCCCTGTTCGATGCGGCGATCTCCTCCGCCCGGTCAATGGCTCCCTGCATGCCTTTGTCCCCGGGCGTTAGGACCAGGTCCGCGCCGTATGCCTGGAGCAGTTGTCGGCGCTCGACGGTCATGGTCTCGGGCATGGTCAGAACAATGGGATAGCCCTTTACCGCAGCTACCATGGCAAGCCCGATACCTGTATTGCCGCTCGTGGGCTCCACGAGCTTCATCCCCTTTTTAAGCTTTCCCTTCAGTTCCGCGTCCTCGATCATGGCAAGGGCGGGTCGGTCCTTCACGCTTCCGCCGGGGTTGCACCCCTCAAGTTTTGCCCAGATTTCCGCATCGCTAGCGTCCGCAATGCTGGTCAGTTTAACCATGGGTGTGTTCCCGATCAGATCGAGTATGGTTTTTATCTTGGACATGAGAGGTTCCCTTTCCCGGGAGTTCCCGTTTTAGTCGCAACCCGCATACGTCTTTACTCCTGTGTCGCTGCGCAAGCAGTTCCGGACGGCGCACAGAACATCTTCAACCGCAAGTACAGCACCACCCGGCCTTCCGTAAAACGAGACCGGAGCCTTGCCGTTCACCGCCAGCCGCACATCCTCCACCATCTGCCCCATATTCATTTCAACCACCAGAATCCGCGCCGTTTGTTCCGCAATCTTCGAGATGATTTTCTCGGGAAAAGGGAATAGCGTTATCGGACGGACAAGTCCGGCCTTAATCCCCTCCGCTCTGGCAAGCGTTATAACGCTTTTGGCAATGCGCGCCGATGTACCGAAGGCAACAAGAACAATCTCAGCGTCTTGGGTCAGCGAGGTCTCGCAGAGCACTTCATGCTCGGCCATCCGGTCGTATTTTGCCTTCAAGAGGTAGTTTCGTTGCTCCAGCACCCCGTCCTCTCCGGGGAGCATGAAAAGTGACCGTATGACCTGGCCTGGCCTGCCCTTTGCTCCTGTGAGGGCCCAGGATTTGTCCACCAGCCTTGGTTCGATCTCGGGAAACTCTACAGGCTCCATCATCTGTCCCAGCACTCCGTCTCCGAGGATCATCACGGGATTGAGGTACTCATCGGCTTTGTCAAAAGCCCTCACGGTCAGATCGACAATCTCCTGGATCGTTGACGGCGCATAAACCAGAAGTTTGTAATCGCCATGGCCACCACCTTTAACCGCCTGAAAATAATCGGCCTGTGAGGGCGCGATGTTGCCGAGTCCGGGGCCACCGCGCTGCATGTTAACGATTACCGCCGGCAGTTCCGATGCTGCCATGAACGACAGCGCTTCCTGCATGAGACTGATGCCAGGGCTGGACGAAGAGGTCATGGCCCGCTCTCCCACGGCCGCGGCGCCATAGACCATGTTGATAGCCGCAATCTCGCTCTCTGCCTGGATAAAGGTTCCGCCTATTTCAGGTAGTCGACGGGACATAAATTCCGGGATTTCGTTCTGCGGGGTGATGGGATACCCGAAATAGCGTTTGCACCCGGCCCGGACAGCCGCCTCGGCAAGCGCTTCGTTACCGGTGATTAAAACTTTTGCCATGATCCATTCCCCTGTCAAATTTAGGTTCCGGCGCTATGAAGACCGGGTGAACTCCCGACCTCCCTACTTCCACACTTCTATAGCCGCGTCTGGGCACATCTCGGCGCAAAGCGCGCATCCCGTGCACGTCCCCTCGTCGTCGCAATATTCGACGGAGTAGTATCCGCTTTTGTTGAACTGCGCTCCGATTTTCAGCAGTTTTTTCGTGCAGGCCGTGGTGCAGAGTTCACAGCCTTTGCAGTATTCGATATTGATGATTACCTTGCCCATGGCAACGTTCCCCCCCGCCCGCTCTCAACGCCTATGAACTCTGAACCTTAAACGGTGAATGGTCTTTTAGGTGCTTCCGCGCTCCATCATCTCCTCGGCGTGCTTGATTGTCGCTTCCGTAATGATCTTCCCACCGAGCATTCGGGCGATTTCGTCGACACGTTCTTTCTGCTCAAGCAGACGGACCTCAGTGCTCGTCCGGTCTTTCTTTACCGATTTGGACACGCCGTAATGGCTGTCGGCCATACTCGCGATCTGAGGCAGATGGGTGATGCAAAAGACCTGACGTTTCGCTGCAATGCGCTTGAGCTTTTTTCCAACTTCCTCCGCAACCGCTCCGCCGATGCCTGCGTCAACTTCATCAAACACCACAGTGGGGATTCTGTCTCCCTCGACCAGGATGGACTTAAGCGCCAGCATGACTCGCGAAAGCTCGCCGCCCGAAGCTATCTTCGCAAGCGGTTTCGACTCTTCTCCCGGGTTTGGGGAGATGAGAAATTCCACGCGGTCCGCGCCACGGGGGTCGATCTTGTGGCCATCCAGCGTATCGCCCCCGGGTTCCTGCGTTATCTTCAGGGTGAAAGTCGTCTTTTTCATCCCAAGGTGCGCCAGTTCGGCCTCCACCTTCTTTTCAAGGTCTTTCGCCGCCGTTCCTCTCTTTCCGGTGAGTTCGTTCACTTTGTCAGTCAGCCCGAATTTGATCGCCTGGATCTCCGATTTTAGCCGTTCGATCTCCTCGATACTCCGTTCCATGCGGTCGAGTTCAACACCAGCCCTGGCGCCAAATTCCAGGATTTCTTCAATCGTGTTCCCATATTTTTTTTTCAGCTTGTGGATCAGGTCAAGGCGGTCACCGACCTGCTCAAGCCGCTCGGAGTCAAACTCCATACCGCTGCTGTAGGAGGACAACTCACGCGCAGCCTCTTCGATCTGAGCGCGGGCCGATTCACAGAGGTCGATGGCGCCAGTGAGTTTTTTGTCGATTTCAACGATGTCTTTCAAACCATTGATCGATTTTATCAGCATCGTTACCACCGAATCATCCGACGAATAAAGCGCTTCATCCACCATTGTACAGAGAGCCGCCAGTCTTTCGGAATTGGCCAGGACTTTCTGCATATTCGCGAGTTCCAGGTCCTCTCCCGGTTTCAGCATCGCAGCGTCGATCTCGTTTTTCTGGAACCGTAGGATATCCTCACGCTGTGCCCGGTCACGCTCGCCCGTTTCGAGCTTAGCCAGTTCCTTCCGCACATCCATCAGACGGGCATAGATAGCTGCCACCTCTTCCCGCAGGCTGTCAAGATTGCCAAAGGAATCAAGCATCTCCATCTGTCGTTCGATCGCCAGCAGTGATTGATGCTCATGTTGGCCGTGAATGTCCGCGAGGACTGCGCCCAGCGCTGCAAGCGCAGTAAGGTTGGCGAGGCTCCCGTTTATGTAAACCTTGTTCTTGCCTGATGAAGAAAGAACCCTTCGCACGATGAGATCTTCATTTGCCTGCAGTTCAATCCCCTGTTCGGCAAGCAATGCGGAGACCTCTTTCAAACTGCGGCTGTCGAGCTCGAAGTCGGCCTCCACAACCGCCTCCTGACAACCGGTCCGGATAAGGTCCGCGTTAGCCCGCTCACCCAGGGCAAGGTTGAGCGCATCGACGACAATGGACTTGCCTGCGCCAGTCTCGCCGGTAAACGCATTCAACCCCGGCGTGAATTCAACGCGAAGCTGATCGATGATGGCAAAGTTTTTAATGTTGAGTTCTTTTAACATAAAAAAGGTATGGCCAAGCATGAAGTGGCATCAGGCAAGGGATATCAGTAACGCATCAAGGGATTTCCCTTGCTACGAGCTATTCGCCACTCACTATTTGTCTTTCTTCACCTCATCCGCCTTCTTGAGCGCAAACTGTTCGTGGGAGGACTTTCCTTTTCCGCCAGCCTTGCGATAATACTCCTCTGCCAGTTCCTTCTTGCCCAGCCGCTCCCCGGCTCTCCCTGCCCAATAATATGCCGTACCGACCCACATCCCTGAGGAGGGATAAAGTTCCGGTATTTTCAGAAATTCGGTTATTGCTTCTTGGTCCTTTCCAAGAAGAAAGGTGCAGAACCCAATCCAGTACTGGGTCGGCGGACGTTGGGAGAGCTTTTGCTGTTGCAGGGCAATACGATAGGCATTGCGCGCATTTCCGTAATCTTGAAGCCGAAAATAGCAGTCACCGATCCGAGATTGAATATCGCCCGCGGCAACTTTGCCCGTTCTGTTGGCAAGGGCCTGTTGATAGAAAAGGAGAGCATCAGTGTATTTTCCCGCTTCAAACATGTTCTCCGCTTTGACGTATGCCGAAGGTAAGGACGGACCTGCTAGTGCGGTGGACTGGACAATAGATGCAAATAAAATAAGAAGAAGCCACAACAGCTTCCTATTCATAATTCCTCCCCTCAAGAGACTGTGTCAAATTTAACACAAAGCATAGGCCTGCACAAGAATAAAATCTTAAATTATCTTTTTAACTAAATCTACCATACAGGGATTCTGGGCGAAATCAGCAGCAGCATTAAAAACTGACATAATTCATTTAAATGGACAAAAAATGTCGCACATAACAAATAACCTCATCGGGTCTTCCCGGGATCCCGGCGGTGAGCGAATCCCAGAAACTCCTCGGGATGGTAAACGAGCTGCATATCCTGGAAGCAATACAGAAGGGTATCGGCCTGGAACGATCACGGCATCTTGTCTGTTCATGAGAGAAGGTCAAGGTGGGACAAGGATTAAGGAAATCATCAGCAGCAAAACAGGCATCCCTTTTTACTTGACCCTTGCTACTCGCCTCTTGACACTATATTTTAGAGGAGGAAACAGGTACATCGCCGACAAGAAAACGATATCTCGGAAGAAACTTCAGGCCTTTCGCAGGAATCTTCATAGTCTGAATTTTTTTGGGCAAAATATTCCCGCTATAAAAACCCTTTGGGCTGTGCCAACGGTCCCGCAAAGTAAGGATTCGAAGACAGTAAAC
>Ga0209415_10001013_pt1 | contig 53291 bp, 52 predicted proteins | sample PeaSoiSIISIP2007_FD_187696 | JGI IMG/M metagenome (GOLD analysis project Ga0209415, IMG submission 187696) | Peat soil microbial communities from Weissenstadt, Germany - SII-SIP-2007 (SPAdes) (version 2) | ecosystem: Environmental > Terrestrial > Soil > Wetlands > Peat | place: Germany... | reverse complement strand
CTATCGATTTGGGCTTCTCCGCTGAATACAAATGAGCCGTTGGCGTTTCCGTATCCAGCGCTGCCATCTGGGCCGAGTTCACCGCTGCCGAACACAGAAACAGAGTCCGTGCCATTGGTGCCAGAAAAGTTCTGGGTAACGCCACCATCGCCGAGGCTGAAATACTGCGATCCGCCGCCAGTTACAGAAATCGGGCCGACAATTGGAATGGCGGAGGCAGTCGCTATCGTGAACGAGAAGAGAAGAATCGCCTTGAGCATTCCGCAAGGCTATACGGCCAATTTGCCGGAGTCAAGCGTCCATTATGGCATCGTAACGGGTTGCCGCTGGAGAACAAGCTTTGACAATTGGATCGTTCTCTCGCTTCTTACAAATGTCACGGTTTTGAATGTGCAATCCACGAAGCTAACGTTTTCCAATTGCGCCTCGCCACCGCCATAGACAACATTGATGTGCTCTAGGACGACATTTCGTAGATGCAATTTATCCAGAACGATGTTCGAGCCATCTCCGCCTACAACTTTTTCGAACTCCGGCCATTCCGAAATGCCCCGCGACATCAAGAACTCTACAGTTTTCTGTTCGGCGCTTAACGATATAAGACGCGAGGCACGGGCTAGTGGAACTCGGACTTCGGAAACGAACTCTTGAACATTCTTCATCTCTGTTAAGCCGAAAAGTCCTGGAAATCCAGGGAGTTCTGGAGCAGGCCCGAGCCATTTAACTGGCAGTGGCAGAGGCCGTGTTAGGGAGGAACTGTAATCGAGCATCGATCCCGTAGCACTCCATGCCACCTCGGCAAGGTTTGGGTCCGCCTGTGTTGCCTCCACCAATCTTCGACTCGTTGCTTCCATTTCCTTTTTATCTAGGATCGTGTCGGAGTCCTTTGCCATCGCGACAACAAGTTGAACCTTCGAGATACCATCTCGAATGTAATCTTGATTCCGATACTTAGTCGGCGCTGGAATCGCTGGAAACGCTCTTTGGAGGGCTTGATTTAACAGGGTGTCTATTCTAGAGTTGGCGTTTTTGACATCATCATCGATTCTCGTAATATCTCCATGTATGCCTTTCACTCCTTCAGTTAACGCACTTAGATCCGGCATAACAAAATAGTGCAATCCGACAATCAGCGTTGCGCCTAAGCCAAGGATGGCAACTATCGGAGTGGCCCAATCTTGGATGCCTTTCGTAATGAGACCGGCTATAGTCTTTGGGCGTTCTAACAGTTTGAGAAGGGAATTCTCTTGATCTTGAGTGAAGCCCATAGCGTCCTCGGAGTATATCACTCCACGGTCGCTCGCCGAATACGCCCCATCTTGATTGGCAGATTCCCGCGCACCTTCACTTCCTTCACTTCTGCCGTTTCTGGCGTATCCGGCGCTGTCGGAACGTCCAATGCGTTCTCGATGGCCCAACGAGTCAGTTGCGCTGTGTTCGTTGTTCCAGACTTGCTGTAGATGCGGATAATGACCGCGTAGATCGCTTGCCGCGAAACGCCCATTCGACGGGCGATCTCTTGCGGCTTCATGCCGCTCACGCGCAGTTCGATAACCTTCAACTCCCGATCCGTGAAGTTCAGGAAGACGTTGCGGCGTGCGAATCTCTTCACGCAGCAATTGTACGGCAAAAACACCCGGCCTGTCGAGATCCATCATAACATAAACGTCAATACTTTGCAAACTGCATAGTCCCCGAATTGTCTTGGTCTCCTGACGGGAGAGCAGTTCAGAGGCATGCCGGCGAATCAATTCGGCCAAGTGCGTGCCGAGCACGCTCAGCACGTCTACTACGGTGTAGCCTTGCGAGCGGGCATGGCTGGCGGTTTCCGGAGCGATCCAAATGGCCGGGATCCCGAAGGCGGGCTCGTGCGCGGCAATACCTTCGATCACGGGCACGCTGGGGGAGGTGGCTGGTTTGACGCTGGTATACTTCACGTTGCCTTGGGTCACCCCGTGCGCCGACGCCGCGGGATGAATCGCCATTTCGCGGCTGGGTATCAGCTCAAACCGGCCGATTTCAGCACCCTTCACCGAAACCACGTATTCATTGGCTTTGAGCTGAAGATTGTCGGTGACGCGGACGGGCGGAACCAGGTAGCCCAGGTCCGAGGCGATCTGCCGTCGAATGGCCGCGATGCGTTTCAGCAGAGGTGAATTCTGCCCGCCTTCGACCATCTTCACCAGCCCCAAGCCCACCTCCACTGCAAGAGGCTCCACTTTAAGCAGCGCTTCCAGGTTGTCCTTGGCTTGCGCTGGAGCGGTCGTAGGCGTGCTCGGTTCGGCAGCGGCAATTTTTTGGTGCAGCTTCCAGCCGGCGAAGGCGACCCCGGACCCCATCGTCAGGAAGGGAACCGTAGGCAGACCCGGGAACGCCGCCATGGCGATCAGCACACCTCCCGCAAGCATCAGCGGCTGAGGGTTGCCGAACACTTGGCGGCGCACGTCCGCCCCCAGCCTCTCCTCGGAACTGGTGCGCGTGACGATCAAACCGCCGGAAACCGAAACCATCAACGCGGGAATCACGGTGACCAAACCATCCCCGATGGTCAGCACGGTATAGGTGGAGAGCGCCCGCTTCATATCCATCCCGTTTTGCAGCACACCGATCAAAAAGCCGGCCCCGATGTTGATGCTGGTGATCAGAATGCTGGCCACGGCGTCGCGTTGAGTGAAGCGGCTGGCGCCGTCCATCGCCCCGTAGAACTCGGCTTCGGCCCCCAGGTTTTTGCGGCGGGCCCGCGCCTGATGCTCGTCGATCAAGCCGGCGTTCAGGTCCGAATCGATGGACATTTGTTTGCCCGGCAGAGCGTCGAGTGTAAACCGCGCGGTGACCTCGGAGATGCGCACCGCGCCATGATTGATGACCACGTACTGAATCGCGATCAGGACCAGGAAAATGACCACGCCGATGATATAGTTCCCGCCGACGACAAAATTCCCAAACGCCTCAATCACTTCTCCGGCCGCGCCGGTACCGGTATTTCCGTGGATTAGAATCAGGCGGGAAGAGGAAATGTTCAGTGCTAGTCGGAACAGAGTAAGCAGCAGTAACGTGGTCGGGAAAACGCTGAACTCTACCGGCCGAGTGATGTGCATCGAAACTAGCAGCACGATTACCGAAAGCGTAATGTTGGCGCTGATCAGCACATCCAGCAGGAAAGCAGGCATCGGCATGATCATGGCCATGACGATTCCCAAAACGGCGAGAGGCACGCCCAATTCAGAAAGATTCCCGAAACGGACCGATGCGGCGGGTTTAAGTGGTGCGGCTAGGAGCGGAGCCTTGGCGGGCTTCGCGCGCGCTCCTGCAACGCCGCCGGGTGTGCTTGCAGGGTTTCCCGCTATTGGGGTGATTTGAGGGGTGGCAGCCATCGTCGGCTGCGTCAGTGCATTTGCCGCGCCAGCATCGAGAGGGAGATAAGAGGATTATTCTGGGTGCGAGGTGACTATAAGAGAATCGGCGGCCCGTTTCGGAGGTAACGGGCCGCCGTGGACCGACCCGGCCCCCCGCGAGCGCATTGGGGGAACTGCGTCCAGGCGATCCAAACCGAAAAACTTCAAACCCAAAAAAAATTCAAACTTCGATAAGCAGATTATTCGTCACCGAAAATACGCCGGGAACGGTTTTGGCGCGCTGAAATACCATGGTCCGATCAATTGCGTTCGCCACCGCTCCCGTCAGCGTTACATTCCCATTCTTCACCACGATACGAATGGCAGGCTGGGCTCCCGACCCGTAGCGTTGAAGTGGCCCATATTCGTATACCGCGTAATAGATGCTTCGGCGGATCTGGTCGTCCATCCGCGACAAAGGTAAAACCTCGATCTGGCTGTTGACGCCACGGACGCCGGGCAGGCTCCTAACCGCTCTTTCGGCATCTTCCTTAACCACCGGTTGCGTGACTTGCCCACTTAGCGTGACTTGGCCCGCTTCCACATGGAACAAAAGGTTGTCGAATACGCTATAGTACGGCAGGGACGCCAGTTGCCGTCGCACCTGCTCTTCCAGTGTGGAACCGGCGGCGATGGTGCCACTCGATCCATACATCAGCCCCGACGCAGTCAGCACGATGCCACTCAGGATCGCGAGCCCCACCTTCAGACCGACGATCGCTTTCATTCTTTTTCTTCCCTCACTGGATTTGACGGTCTGGCTTACAAATCGGTTGCAGGCATCCCCTAGCCGGGGAGCTTGCCATTCATTACCTTATAGATGTAGGCTAGGATTTCCGCGACCGCTCGATACAGATGAGTGGGGATCTCCTGTCCCACCTCAACCGAATCGTATAAGGCCCGCGCGAGGGGCGGATTCTCCACGATCGGGACTTGGTGGTGAATGGCGAGTTTGCGGATGCGCAATGCCAAATAATTCTTCCCCTTAGCGATCACGCGCGGCGCGGCAGCGGATTCGGGCGCATAACGAATGGCCACGGCGTAGTGGGTGGGATTGACGATTAGCGCGGTGGCTGTGGGGATCTCCTTCATCATCTTCCGCCGGGCCAGGTCTCGCTGGAGGCGGCGGATGCGCATCTTGACATGCGGGCTGCTCTCCTGCTCCTTCGCTTCCTCGCGAATCTCCTGTTTGGTCATGCTGAGCTGTTTGGTGTAGCGCTGGCGCTGCCAGATCAGGTCGATCACGCCAACCAGCAGAAACAATGCGGCGGCGCGCCAGAACAGAGTCTCCAGCGCGCTGCCCACGCGTGCCGCCGAGCTGCGCGGCGCAAGCCACGGAAGCTCCAAGAAAGAATCGAGATTTTCGGAGACTTCGTAATACACGACCAAACCCACCACCGCCAGCAAGAAAACCGCCTGAGCAGCCATGAACAGATTCTGTGAAGGCAGGGAGGCCAAGCGCCTGGCGGGGTTCAGCCGCTGGAAATTCGGGGTCAGCTTTTCAAAAGAGACACCCAGGCGCGTGGTGGCAAGCTGCGCACACACGGTGATCGTTACCAGCACCGCGCCTCCATAGAGCAACGGCGTCAGCTCCGGGAGGACCACCTGGCGCGCGATCGCGGTCACGCCGGCCACGGTGAAATTGGCCGAGAAGGCCGCGGACAGGAGCCTGCGCATCAGACCTTCGATGCGATGAAGGAACGTCGCGAAAAACAAGGTGACCAGCGTGACGAATCCAAGGAACTGAATGGAAGTCAAAAATTCGCGGCTGGCCGGGAAGTCGCCTTCCTTGCGGGCGCGGTCCAGCCGCCTTTTAGTGGGTTTTTCGGAGCGCTGGGGGTCGGCCATTGGTTACGAACCGGCCGTCATGATCCCGCCGTCATGATCCCAAAGCCCGCCACAACACCGCCAAGGTGTGGTCCGCCGCCGCGCTGAACATCCTGGGGACCACCGGGGCGAGCGCCGCGAGGATCGCCAGAGCGGCCGCCATTTTCGCCGGGAAGGCCATCGAAAGTAGCTGTAAATGCTGCTGCACTCGGCCGAGCAGCGCCAGCGCGAAGTCGATCAGGATCAGCAACGCCACCACCGGCAAAGCCAGACGCAGCCCCAAGGAGAGCATGTCCGAGCCAAGCCGCACGATCCCGTCGAGGCTCGCCGCGGGGGGCGCCCAGGAGCCGGCCGGGAACTTGACGAAGCTGGCGGCCAGCAAGCGAATCAGTTGGCGATCCATGCCGACAGAAAAGAACAGGATTCCGGAAAACAGGGAGGCCAAAACCTGCAGCACTCCGGAATCGGCCTCGCTGGTGGGATCGATGGTGGTCGCGAATCCGAAACCGGCGTGGATGCCCGCTACTTGCGCGGCGACTTGGAAGCCTTCGGTGAGAAACGCGACCGCCAAACCAACGATCAGTCCGAAGCCGGCTTCAGAGAACGCCCAGGCGGCCAACCGGCCCATGGACGGCTCGGCGTTGGGCAGCACCGGCCACACGGGAAACAGAGCGAAAGCGATGGCCAGCGCCAAGACCACGCGGACGGAATCGGGGGCGCTGCGGAATCCCGGCACGGGCAGGAACAGGATGAATCCTGCCACGCGCGCCAGCACCAGCGCGAATGCGTACAGCGTACTCAACGGCAGCCCGAGCGTCATAAGCTCAATGCGCGAAGCGGCCCAGATTGCCGAGCAGTGAGGCGGTATAGGAGATCAAAGTCGTCAACATCCACGGCATGGCCACCAGCAAGGCCAACAGAAAAACGGTCAGCCGGGGAACGGTGCTGAAGCTCGAATCCTGGATAGAGGTGAGAATCTGCATCAGGCTCATCGCAATTCCGATCACGAATCCGGTGGCCAGCATGGGCAGGCTGAGCTCGAACGCGGTCAGGAAGGCGTGGCGTATCAAGTCGACAACTTGAGAGGGATTCATGATGAATAGAAGCTCCGGACTAGAGATCCAACCACCAGGTTCCAGCCATCGACCAGGACGAACAACAGTATCTTGAAGGGAGCGGAAACCATCACCGGCGGCAACTGCACCATACCTACGGAGACCGTCACCGACGCCACCACCAGATCGATGATCAGGAAGGGGAGGAACAGCACCGCTCCGATCTGGAAGGCGGCCCTGAGCTCGCTAAGGACGTAGGCGGGAACCAGGGCGCCCATGGGTACATCCGCCGGCTTGGCGGGGGCCGGGGAATGCGACAGCTCCAGGAATAACTGGATGTCTTTTTCCCGCGCGAAGCGCAGCAAAAAGGCGTGGATCGGAAGGGCAGCCTGATCCCAGGCGTCGGAGGCGCTCAGCCGGCCGGCTTCGAGCGGCTGCCAAGCTTCGTGGTAAACCTGCTCGGTGACAGGCTGCATCACCAGCAGCGCCAAAAACAGGGCGAGTCCAACCAGAACCTGGTTGGACGGTGTGGTCTGTGTTCCCAGGGCCTGCCGCAAGAAGTGCAACACCACAACCACGCGAAGAAACGGTGTGACCGACATGAAGATGGCTGGCAGCAGCGTCAGCACCGTCATCAGCAGCACGATTTGCATGGGCATGCTGAGCGTCTGCCCGGTCTTGCTCTCGACCAGCGTGATGCCGAGGAGCGAATTATTTTGCGCTGGATTATTCTGCGCAAGCAGGGGTCCGGCGGCGAGCGCGAAACCCAAGAGCAGTTTCTTCATACCCGGCCGTTTCATGCGCGGCTGTTTCATGCGCAATCCCCGCGGCTGTTCTCGCTAAGAAGCGTACATCCCTGCGGGTGCGTCGCAACCAAAAACTCGCGCCCGTGTACCCGTACCAGGTGCAACGCGTGCTGCGGCGTCAGCGCCAGCCGCTCCACCGTCTCAAGAGCGCGGGCGCCTCCTGCGGCCTTGCGCCACAAGGAGCCGATTGGGCTGCCCGGGCGGCGCAGCTTCCACAGCGCCAGGCCCAGCAGGGAAAACACCAGCAGGACCGAAAATACCTGCCGGAGGGTGCCGGCGACGTCCATGCCGTTTAATCCTCCTCGTTGAAGTCCGTAATGCGAACTCCGACCGTCTCCTGAATTATGACGATCTCGCCCGATCCCACCGGGGCTCCGCCGACCAGAATGTCGATATTCTCGCCGGCCGAGCGATTCATCCGAATGACGCTGCCTTCTTCGAGCGCCAGGATGGCCGCGACCGTCATCGTTTTGCGCGCCAGTTCGGCGTCCACCGAAATGACAATGTCGGCCAGATGCGCGATCTGTTCGAAAGCCGAGGGCGATAGCATGTGCTTCGAGTCCGCACCACTGCTCCCTTTGGTCGCGGTTCAGAAGATACTCCACTAGGTCTGTTTCAGTGCGATGGTGTCCTGGCTGAGCTGATCGATGGTGGTGACCATGCGGGCGTTGGCCTCGTAGCTGCGCTGATACACGATCAGGTTCGTGAATTCGGTTGCGATATCGACGGTGGAGGCTTCGATCGATCCGCCCAGCACCAAGCCACGGCCTCCCGAGCCCGGCAGTCCGATGGCGGGGGTCGCCGTATTCGGTCCCAAATCGTAAGTATTGTCGCCCGAGGGGATCAGCGAGTCCGGATTGCTGATGTTGGCCATGGCCATCTGCCCCACCGTGACCTGCTGCCCGTTCGAATACTGCGCCACGATTTGCCCTCCATCGCCGATGCCGACGCTGGTCAGGTTGGCCGCGGCGGCGCCGTTCTGCGTTAGAGCCGAGGTCGCCGAGGGCTGCGCGAACTGCGTGATCAGCGGCGTCGTGCCGTTGTACAGGTTCCAGGTGATGTTCATGTCGGCAGCGCCGTCGGACAACCCTGTGGCGGTAAGCACGGGCTGCGGGTCCGTAGATGCCGGCGTGAGCAGATTCCCGCTGGAATCGAACGTCAGCGTGCCGGTGGTGGGAGTGCCCGGAGCAGTCAGATCAACATTGGGGAAGCTTATGGTGTAGTTCCACTGATTGGCGGTGCCGCTAGGGGTGAAGTTGAACGTGACCACGTGCGAATTGCCCAGAGAGTCATATACCGTCATGGCGGTCGAGAAACTATCGGTCGCGGTAGCGGCTGCATTCAGGTTCAGACTGACGGACGCGGAGGTGGTCGCCACCGGCGCTTGCAGCGAACCCTGGGGCACGACGATGTTACCGACCGGCGCATTGGTGTTCAGGGTATTGCCGATCTGGTTCCATCCTTGGACCAGCTCGCCTGTAGGCATCGTCAGGTCCCCCGCGGCATTCACCTGAAAACTGCCTCCGCGCGTATACTCGGTCTGACCGGAGGGTGATTGGACCACGAAAAATCCATTGCCTTGAATGGCCGCGTCGAGAGGGCTGCCGGTGGACTCAATCGCACCTTGCGAGAACTGGAGGATGGTGTTGGGAGTGCCCACGCCGAATCCTACCTGGGTCGCGCCTAGACCCGCCCCCAAGGACTGCGTAACCAAGTCGCTGAAGGAGACCTCGCTGTCCTTGAATCCGACGGTATTGAGGTTCGCCAGGTTGTTGCCGACAACGGCAATCGCGGTGGTGTCCGCGTTGAGAGCCGAAAGAGCCGTAGAAAATGCGGTGAACATTGTGAAATTCTCCTGATTAAGTCGATCTGGTTGACGTGGTCGATGCGGTTGGGCTGGTGGGGGTCGACTCCATGCTTGCCGTGGGCGGCGTAGTGGTGGTGGGCGCGGTAGCTGTTTGGCTGGCCGCATATGCCTCCGCTATGGAATTAATCGAATCCAGGTCGCTGCGCATTTGCGCCTGCTGCTCCACGCCCGCAAAGGTCGCCAATTGCGTGACAAATGCCGTGCCGTCGGCGGGACTCTCCGGATCCTGATATTGCAGCTGGGCCACCAGCAGCGTAAGAAAGGTGTTCGGATCGCCCAGCGCGTCGAGCGAGGCCTGCGCGGCCGATTCGTTTGATGAGGTTGACGAAGCGGAAGGCGTGGAGCTCGGCAAGGAGACCGTGGGAGTCGACAGCGGGCGTACCGGGGTTGTGCTCATTTTAGTTTCTCCAGTGCTCGATCCATTTCTGGGAACGTTGTTCGCGGGAGCGCCGCTGCTGTTGGCCCCCGCCCGGGTTGCCCGGGGAGTTCTGTGATGCGTTCTGTGATGGGTTCTGCGACGAGTCCCCGAAGTTGCCGCCTCTTCCACCGGATCCGGATGGGGATTCCTCGCGGCTATTTTGGGAATTCGTCTGCGCACCAGCCGCGATCTGCGGGAGGGCCTCGCGCGGCGTAAATATTTCGGTGCGGAAGCCGGAGCGCTCGAGTGAGTTCATCAGCGTTCCCAAATCCTGGCGTAGGGAGGTTTCGAGTTCTCCATCCGCCGTTCGGACAGCCACGTGTACCTGCCCTCCGCGCTCCATCATCTGAATATCCACCGCTGAACCCTGCGGCGGCGCGATGCGCACCGAAACCTGCTGTGCCGGGGCCCAAGGCTGGGCGGAGGAAGCCGGGGCGGCCGGCTCCGAGGCGCGCACAGTCTCGCCGGCGGAAGGTTGGGGCGCGGCTTGAATTTTTCCGACGTCCTGAAGGGGAGCGGTGTTGGGAGCGGGAAACTCACGAGCAAATTCACCCGCTGGATTGTTGGACGAACCGTCCGTGATGACGGTCGCCGCAGTGATCGCCCCAGCCTGGATCTCGATCCGGGCCTCGGCATCCTGGTATGATTTGAGCTCGGTTGTCGCGGAGCGGGGCGCGCCTCCCGGATTTGTATCGAGCTGGGTTGTTTCGCCCTGACTTGAATCCCCCGGATTTGAAACCGCCTGATTTGCGTCGGGGGGGTTGTCAGGTGGTATCTGCGGGGCTGGGCTTTGGAAAAGCGCCGGGCTTTGGGAAAACTCCTGTGAAATCGCAGGTGTCGCCAGGGCCGGCGTCCGCTGCGCCGCGAAAGGCTGGCTCGTCTGCGGCGCGGAGCCAGGTGATTCGGGGATGTCCGCTGGGCTCAGGCGCAACCCGAACGCTAGCGCGGCCGGTGCCGCCGCCAGATCTTTCGATGTCCCCACCGGCTCTTTCGATGTCCTAAGATACACCACGGCCCCAAAGGGAAGTTTTGATGCGCTAGGATCCTGCGCGGCCCTCGGGAGGGGGCCCGCCGCTACCGGCCCCAATGCGCGAGCCACGCCGATCAATGGCGCCGGTGCGGTTAGCGCCAGCGGGATCCTCGTTAAGGCGGACGCATCGGTGGGCTGGGAGTAAGACGAAGGCTGTCCATTCAAGGCGGCTTGCGCGTTTGAATCGGGAACCGCCGTCTCGGGTGAAGCGATCGCCCTGCCTATTCGGTTTGGGGAAGGCGTCGGCATTGGGGAAAGCACCGGAATTGCGGAAGGCACCGGGGTTTCGGAGGCAGGGGAGGCCGTGGCCGACGTCGGCGCCGCTGCGATCCCCGGCGCGCGAACCAAGTCCGTCGGCGACGCAGGCGCGGTTACCGCCCGCGGGATCCTTATCAGAGAGGAACCATTCGCCGGCTGCGAGGTAGCCGAGGGCTGCGCGTTCGAAGTGGCTTGCGATTTCGAATTGGGAAAGGCGGTGGGCGGCGTCTTGGGCTCCGCACCAGGCAATGCCGCGGCCTGCGGCACACCTGCCGTTGCGATCTGCGGCGCAGGAGTTGTCTCCATCGGCGCCAGAGCGTTTGACGCCCGCGGAATCGGCATCAAGGAGAAAACCTTCGTGGCTTGCGCGTCAGGTTGTGCCTGCGAGGCAGTTTGCGATTTCGAATCGGAAGCGGAGCGGGGGACGATTTTGGGCGCAGGCGCGCTGACCACCGGTGCGAGCGTCGTCAAGAAAAAGGGTTCCGTGGGTTGCGCCCCAGAGGAAAGTTGTGCAAAGGAGGCTTGTGCATTCGAGCCGGCTTGCGATTTCGCATCGGCAGCGGAGCGGCCGGTAGCTTGGGATGGAACGATCGCGCTCGCGAAATTGCCCGAGGAGGAGAACATCGAACGGATCATCGCATTAGTGGTCGGGGCATTCGCCGTCTGGGCATTCGCGGTCCGGGGATTCGAGGTCTGGGAATTCGCAGCTTGACCGCTCGAAGTTTGAACATTCGCGCTTTGGGACTGCCCGGTTTGTGGCGACGGGGCCAGGGATGCGGCAGGCGAATCCGCAAGCTCCCGGACAGCGGCTTCCTGGGGCACGAGTAGGAGGCTAATGATGTTGAAAAAGCCAGGCAGCGGCGACGCGGAACTCAGGGCGGGATGGTTGAGCATCCGCGGAATTTCCGGCGGCGCGCTTCTCATTGCTGCCGCTGTTGTCGCCATTGTTGCTGCTGCCACGTTCACGGGTTGCCGATAGTGCAAGTCCGTGACCAAAGCGCGGTAGCGGAGACTCAAGAACTTAGAGGTTACCCGAGCGGCAAGGAAATGGCATCGGTTTCGAATCGGCACAATCCTGGCAGTCCCGATTCGGTCTCCTCTATTCGTATCGGCCTGACTCCATGCAGTCTTAAAGAACGGTATACCAGTTGCACTGTTGCCAGCGCCGATCCTATGGATCCTCTCCTCATCTCAGCCGCGAGCGGAATGAAAGCAAGAATGGAATCGCTCGACATGCTGGCGAACAACATCGCCAACACGGGAACGATCGGCTTCAAAACGGACAAAGAGTTTTACGGTCTGTACCAACAACAGTTGCCGGTGATCCAGAAGCAATGGACCGATTTTTCCCAAGGGACGCTTACACCCACAGGTAATTCCTTAGATTTTGGGCTTTCCGGAAAAGGCTTCTTTGCGCTGAATTCGCCTCAGGGAACTATATATACGCGCAACGGTCAGTTCCAGGTTTCAAAATCGAACCAGTTGCAGACCACCGACGGCTACACTTTGCGCGACACGCAGAACAACGGCCAGCCTATCACCGTGGACCCAACCCAGCCGATCGATGTCGACAAGGATGGCGTAGTTCAGCAGAACGGACAGACCGTAGGGCAAATTGAAATTAGCGGAATCGACAATCCGTCGCAGGTTTTGAGCAAGCTGGGCAGCAGCTACTTCGCTTTTTCGACGCAGCCCGCCCAGGTCCAGCCCGATCCCACTACTGAAGTTCAACAGGGAACCCTCGAGCAATCCAATGTGCCCGTGGCCGACGCCGCCGTACGCCTAGTCGGCATCATGCGCCAGTTCGAGATGTTACAGAAAGCCATGTCCGTAGGCGCGGACATGGACAAGCAGGCAACCGAAGAAGTGGCCAAGGTTTAGTCCAAGGCTTAAATTTGTCCAAGGCTTAAGAGAGTTCAGAGAGGAGATCGCAGGTGATCCGAGCATTGTATAGCGCCGGCAGCGGCATGAACGCCCAGCAGATGAGCATCGATAACATCGCTAATAATTTGGCCAACGCCAACACCACCGGGTTCAAGGCGCGACGCACGCAGTTCCAGGACCTGCTGTATCAAAGCTTCCTGCAACCCGGCTCGGCGGCCAGCGCCCAGACCACGATTCCCAGCGGATTGCAATTGGGGTTGGGGACGCGGCCTTCGGCCAACTCCATCATCTTCACGCAAGGCAACTTTCAGGAAACCGACAATCCGCTGGATCTGGTGATCCAAGGCAAGGGATTTTTCCAGATCAAGCAGCCGGATGGAACCCTCGCTTACACGCGCGATGGAAGCTTCCAGCTCGACAAAAGTGGAAATATGGTGGACGCCAACGGCAACCCGCTGGAGCCCGCGATCGCCATCCCGGCGCAGGCCACTAGCGTCACCATAGCCTCCGACGGCACCGTGAGTTATACGCAGGAGGGCACCACCGCGGCGCAAGTGGTGGGACAGATCCAGCTCGCCAACTTCCCCAACCCCGGCGGGATGAACAGCGTCGGCGCCGGTTTGTTCCTGCCCACCGACGCAAGCGGGGAACCGGTAGTCGCCAATCCCGGCAGCACGGAGGGTGTTGGCACGTTACAGCAGGGCTACATCGAAGATTCCAATGTCAGCGTGGTGGAGGAGTTTATCAACATGATTTCCAGCCAGCGCGCTTTCGAGGCCAACAGCAAGGTGGTCAAGGCCGCCGACGATATGCTTTCGCAAGTGAACGGCCTCACGCGATGAAACCGGCGATCCCGATTCCGTTTCTGCTCGCGGCAAGCTTGGGGTGCGGTCAGAAGACGACTTGCCAGACGGTCGATAGCGATCACATCCGCGCTGGCGATGTGGCGGCTGTGGCCCGGGCGTTTACCGCGCTCGATCCAGCAGTAGAGATCGGCCTTGCGCCGCTTCCGGGCATCAAGCGAGTGCTTCGTTCCGGAGACCTGCTCCAGTTGGCGCGCGATCACGGGATCGAACTGACGGCATCTCAAGGGTCGCTGCCGGCCGAGGTTTGTTTTGAGCGCCCGGGCGGTGCGCCCTCGCGAACGGCCCGCCCGATTGCGCCGATTCCGGCAGCCGTCAAACGGGGAGACAAAGTCGCCGTCAGCGTGACCACGGGCAGCGTGCTGTTGACGTTTCAATCCGAAGCGGAATCATCCGGGCGCGTTGGCGACACCGTGATCGTTCGCAATCCGGCCAATGGCAACCGCTTCGTAGCGCGAGTCCAGGATCGCGGAAAGGTAGTAGTCCAGAAATGAAATCCTTGATCCTTCTCGCATTACCGGCTTTACTAGCCGCGCAGTCGCCGGGATCGCTGTTTGTGCCGGGAGGCCGTCTGGTGGACTTCACTCGCGACGCCAGCGCCAGCCAGGTTGGCGACCTGGTGACCATCTTGGTCAATGAATCCACCTCGGCTCTGGCGTCCGGCGTCACCACCAGCTCGCGTAAGACTTCGGCGACCGCCACCATTCCGAACCTTCTGGGTCCGGCGAACGCGCGTCTGGCGAACCTGTTGGGAACCACTGGCGACGTGGAACTGGCGGGACAGGGACAGACTTCGCGCACCACGACCATCGCGACCAGCATCTCGGCGCGGGTGATCCAGGTGACGCCCGGCGGATCGCTGTACGTCGAGGGAACCAAGGACATCGGCGTGAATTCCGAAAAGCAGACCGTTACGCTGCGCGGATTGATCCGTCCCGTGGACTTGACCACCAGCAACACCATCAACTCGACCCAGGTCGCCAATCTGAGCATCAAGGTGGACGGCAGAGGCGTGGTCGGGGACGCCATCCGGCGTCCGAATTTCCTCTTCCGCCTGCTGCTGGGCCTGCTTCCGTTCTAAGGCGCCCCCGTTCAAAAAGGTCCACATGAGAAAACTATGCACGCTTATCCTGGTGTTCACGGCCTTGCTCGCCGGGCAGACCGAGACGCGTCCCAACGAGACGCGCCTCAAAGAGATTGCCTCTCTTGAAGGGGTCCGCGACAACCAGTTGATCGGCTTCGGACTGGTGGTGGGATTGAACCGCACCGGAGACAAGCAACAGACCGTGTTTTCCTTTCAGACGCTGACCAACATGCTCAGGCGCATGGGCATTGTCGTCGATCCGACCACGATCCAGGTGCGCAACATGGCCGCGGTAATGGTCACGGCCACGCTGCCTCCTTTCGCGCAACCCGGCACGCATATCGACGTTACCGCCGCCGCCATCGGCGACGCCACCAGTCTGCAAGGCGGATTGCTGGTGCTGACGGCGTTGAAGGCCGCCGATGGAGAAACCTACGCGGTCGCGCAGGGCAGCCTTCTGATCGGCGGATTCACCGCCGCCGGCGGCCGCGGGGGAACTTCACAGACCGTAAATCATCCTACGGCCGGCCGAGTGCCCGCGGGCGCGATTGTTGAGAAGGCTGCGCCTTCGGTCGAACCCACCTCGAAATTCAACCTGCAACTGCGCCAAGCCGACTTCACCACGGCGGCGAGGGTGGCCGAGTTGTTGAACAAACACTTCGCTGCTCCGGATGTAGCCAAGCCGGATGGGGCCAAGCCGGACGCTCCGAAGGACGCCGCTCCCGTGGCGCATGCGGAAAGCTCAGCCGTCGTGTCGGTCAACATTCCGGAGACTTACGCCTCCCGAACCGTCGAATTCGTGGCCGAGATGGAAAACCTCACCGTGGAGGCGGGCCGCCCGGAAAAGATCATTATCAATGAGAGGACTGGCACTTTGGTGCTGGGTAAGGAAGTCCGGATTTCACCGGTCGCTATTCTGCATGGCGCGTTGACGGTGGAGGTGCGAACGACACTCGAAGTCTCGCAGCCCGCCCCAAACTCGCAGGGCCAGACTGTCGTGGTTCCGCAAACCAAGGTGGATGCCAAGGAGGAGAAGGCCAAGAACGTGATTCTCGAGAAGGGCGCGACGGTAGAAGAGTTGGTTCGCGCGCTTCAGGCGATCGGCTCGACGCCCCGCGATATCATCGCCATCCTGGAGAACATGCGCGCTGCCGGCGCCCTGGACGCCGAAATCGAGGTGTTATGAGTTCCATCCCCGCTTCTCCCACCCCAGGGCTTCCCCTTGCCGCTCAGACCTCCCTCGCGGGGCCGAAACCCAAGAACGCCGCGGAGGCGGCCAAACAGTTCGAGGCTCTCATGATCGCCCAGATGCTGCGCACGGCCCACGAATCCGCTTCGGGGTCGCTCGATGACGACGAAGCCTCCAGCTCAGACGCCATGTTCGACGTCGCCGGGCAACAGTTCGCCCAGGTTTTGGCCAACAACGGCGGTCTGGGGCTGGCCAAGATGATCATCCAGGGACTCCAGCCCAAATAACCGGCCCTCCCTCGTTCCGCGCGGTGTGCGCGGCCGATACGTTTCGGACTATCATCTTAAGAAGGAAGATTCCGCTTAAGGGTCTGCGCCGAACGGCGTGAAACCGTGTTTCCCATCAGCCCGTCTTAACTTCTTGGCGTTTCTTTCAGAGAGACCAGCGATCGGATACTTAACTACGTTGAACTACATTCAGTCGAGCCGCGCGGGCGGGTTCCTAAAATGGATCGCAGCCCCCTCCATACTGCTGTTTGCCGCATGCCAGATGCAGGCTCAGCCGGCGTTTGTGTTTTCGACCGTCGCTGGAACCAACGTCCCGGGTGAAACGGGTGACGGCGGCGCCGCCACCGCCGCGGAACTAAATTCGCCCACCGGTCTTGCGTTGGACGCCGCGCGTACGCTTTCCATCGCGGACCAGTTGAACCACCGGATTCGCCAGGTGGCGAACCAGACCCAGATCATTTCGACTGTGGCCGGCGACGGCACCGCGGGTTATAGCGGCGACAAGGGGCAAGCCACCGCGGCGGAGCTCAACAGTCCCTTTGGCGTGGTGGTGGACAGCTCCGGCAACATTTACATCGCCGACTCCGCGAACAACGTGATCCGTATGGTGACGCCCGGCGATGTTATTAGCACGATCGCCGGGGACAACACGTTGGGACCCGGCTATTCCGGGGATAATGGCGCGGCCACCGCCGCTCAACTCTCTGGTCCGTCGGCGCTCGCGCTGGATGGGGCCGGCAACCTGTACATCGCTGACACCGGCAATAACCGGATTCGTAAAGTGTCCCTGAGCGCGAACACCATTGTGTCCGTCGCCGGAACGGGCAATCTGGGGTTTACCGGAGACGGTTTTCCAGCCGTCAACGCAGAGCTCAACGCGCCCCGTGGGATCGCGCTTGATTCCGCCAGCAACCTGTACATCGCCGACAGCGGCAACCACCGCATCCGCATGGTGTCGTCCAGCACCAAAGACATCACCACGGTAGCCGGCAACGGAAACCTGGGATACAACGGCGACAATATTTCCGCCACCAGCGCCGAGCTCAACTATCCGCTGGGCGTGGCCCTCGACGCGTCCCACAACCTGTACATTGCGGATTCGCAGAATTTCCGGATTCGCCTGGTTTCGAACGGCATCATCACGACCATCGCCGGCAACGGCCAACCGGGTTACGGAGGCGACGGCTACTATGCCACCCAAGGTCTGCTGAGCTTCCCGTCGGATGTAGTGCTGGACCCGTCGACCGGGAACGTCTACGTGGCTGACAGCGGAAACAACGTGGTGCGCTTGCTTACGCGGGTGGCTGCGCCCATCGGGCCGCCGGTGATCAGCGGGGGCGGCATCGTCAGCTCGAGCCAATTCGGGCAGCTCAAGTCCGCCGCACCCAGCTCCTGGATCGAGATTTATGGATCGGACCTTGCGCTCGATTCGCGCACCTGGAAAACATCCGATTTTCAAGGCATCAACGCTCCGACCTCCTTGGACGGCACCACCGTCACCATCGGAGGTCAATTCGCCTATGTTGAGTTTATCGCCGGAGGACAATTGGACGTCCAAGTGCCTTCCGATATTGGCACGGGTCCTCAGAGGGTGGTGGTGACCACCAGCATCGGCAGCAGCCTGCCTTATGTCTTGGGAGTGAGCCCGCTCGAACCGGGGCTATATGCGCCCTCGTTCACCAATATCAACGGAACGCAATATGTTTGGGCGATGCTTCCGGACGGGTCGATTGCGCTGCCGCCTGGATCGGTCCCAGGCGTAACCTCGCGAGAGGCGAAGCCGGGCGAGATCATGGTGATGTACGGCGTCGGGTTCGGCCCTGTGATTCCATCCATCCCCGCCGGTCAAATCGTCCAGCAGTCGAATCAACTGGCGGAGACTTTCAACGTCCAGTTTGCAGGGGTTTCTGCCGCCGGCATTCCCTATGCCGGCCTGGCGCCGGGCGCGATCGGACTCTACCAGTTCAATGTCGTGGTGCCCAACCTCGCCAATAGCGACACGATTCCACTGACCTTCAAGCTGGGAAATGAGAGCGGGACGCAGACGTTGTTTACCGCGGTCCACAATTAGCGGCGAAGTCGCGGCCTCCGGTCGGGAGCCCGTTTCCGTCAGGATGTGATAGCTTGGCCACATGAGTTTCCTTCGCACACTCGGCATAGGTTTCCTGGCTGCCGCGTCTCTAGCAGCACAATCAAGCAAGGTTCAATCCGGCAATCTTCAGATCGTCTGGACCGACGTCGAGGGCGGCGGTTCAACCCTGATCGTGACGCCCTCAGGACAGTCGCTGCTGGTGGACACCGGATTCCCGCAGAACGATCGCGACGCCAAGCGCATCTTCGCCGCCGCACAAGCCGCGGGCCTCAAGAAGATCGATATCCTGTGGATCACCCATTTTCACCTGGACCACGTGGGCGGCGTGCCTGCGCTCGCCAAGCTGATCCCCATCGACAAGTTCTACGATCACGGCGACTCGATCGAAGCCAACACGCCGCAAGGCGCCAAGCTCTATGACGACTACAAAGCTGTCGCGCAGGGCAAGCGTGTCCTGGTGAAGCCGGGAGATAAGATTCCGCTCGCGGGCGTCGACATCACCGCGGTCAGCGCCGCGGGCCAAGTGATCGAAAAGGCAATCAACGGAGGCGGACCCAACGATTTTTGCAAGGACGCGCAGCAGAAGCCCGAAGACAAAACGGAAAACAGCCAGAGCGCTGGATTCCTGCTGACCTACGGTAAATTCAAATTTCTCGATCTGGGCGACCTCACCTGGGACCGCGAGATGATGTTGGCCTGCCCGGTGAACAAGCTGGGCACGGTGACCCTGTTCCAGGCCTCGCATCATGGATTTTCCGGCGGCCAGTCCGGCTCACCCGCGCTGGTGTGGGCGTTGAAGCCGCAGGTGGTGGTGGTGAATGACGGCGCGCGCAAGGGCTTCGAAGGAGACGCGTACGACATCATCGCTAAAATCCCCGGTATAGAAGATATCTGGCAGCTCCATCGTTCCATGTTGCGTAGCGACGCGGCCCACAACACCGCGGACGACAAGATCGCCAATCTCGATGAGGGTGCGGCGGATCAGGGCCTTGGAATTAAAGTCAGCGTCGCCAAAGACGGCAAGTTCACCGTGACCAACACGCGCAACAATTTCAGCAAGTCCTACACTTCGCGCTAGTGACCGCATCGAGTCTTCGCTGCGCTTATCCCTCGAAACTATGAAACTCCGTTCTACCCATTGGTTCGGCGAGCAGGATCGCGACGGCTTCATTCATCGTTCCTGGATGAAGAACCAGGGTTTCCCGCCCCATCTGTTTGATGGACGCCCCGTAATCGGTATCTGCAACACCTGGTCCGAGTTGACGCCCTGCAACGCCCATTTCCGCCAGATCGCCGAGCGCGTCAAGCGCGGCGTCTACGAAGCCGGCGGATTTCCGCTGGAGTTCCCAGTGATGTCGCTGGGTGAAACCAACATCCGGCCCACCGCCATGCTCTACCGCAATCTCGCCAGCATGGACGTCGAGGAGTCCATTCGCGGCAATCCGATTGACGGCGTCGTGCTGTTATGCGGCTGCGACAAGACCACTCCGTCCTTGGTGATGGGTGCGGCGAGCTGCGATCTTCCCACGCTGGTGGTGTCCGGCGGCCCCATGCTCAACGGAAACTTTCACGGGCGGGAGATCGGTTCCGGCACCGCGGTCTGGCAGATGAGCGAAGACGTGCGCGCGGGCAAGATGAAGCTGGCGGATTTCATGGAAGCGGAAGCGTGTATGTCGCGCTCGGCCGGCCACTGCATGACCATGGGCACTGCGTCCACGATGGCCAGCATGGTGGAGGCTCTGGGTCTGGGGCTGCCCCAGAACGCCGCAACTCCCGCAGTCGATTCCCGCAGGTATGTTCTGGCGCACATGGCCGGACGGCGCATCGTGGAGATGGTTCACGAAGACCTCAGGCTGTCGCAAATCCTTACCCGCAAGGCGTTCGAGAACGCCATCCGCGTGAACGCGGCCATCGGCGGATCGACCAACGCCGTGCTGCATCTGCTGGCCATGGCAGGACGCGTAGGCGTGAAGCTGGAGCTCGAAGATTTCGACCGTCTGGGGCACGATCTTCCGCTGCTGGTGGATCTGATGCCTTCCGGCCGATTCCTCATGGAGGATTTCTATTACGCCGGCGGGATCCCCGCCGTGGTCCGCGAGCTGGCCGAGTTAATTCACGCCGATGCGCTCACCGTCAATGGCAAGACCATGGGGGACAACGCCGCCGATGCTCCGTGCTGGAACCGCGAAGTGATCCGGGAGCGCGCCAACCCCATCCGGGAGCATGCCGGAATCGCCGTGCTGCGCGGCAATCTCGCGCCCTCGGGATGCGTGATCAAGCCTTCAGCCGCCAGTCCGCGCCTACTTCAGCATCGCGGCCGAGCCGTGGTCTTCGAAAGCATCGAGGATTTTAAGGCCCGCATCGACCATCCCGATCTCGCGATCGACGAGAACTCCGTGATGGTGCTCAAAGGCTGCGGACCCAAAGGCTATCCCGGAATGCCCGAGGTCGGCAACATGCCTTTGCCGCCCAAGCTGCTTGCGCGCGGCGTTACTGATATCGTCCGCATTTCGGACGCCCGCATGAGCGGAACGGCCTACGGAACCGTGGTGCTACATGTGTCGCCCGAATCGGCCGCCGGGGGCGCGCTCGCCCTGGTCCAAGAAGGCGATGAGATCGAACTGGACGTGGCTTCTCGACGGCTGGAGCTGCGCATCTCAGATGATGAGATGAACCGCCGCCGCGCCGCCTGGGTGATCAAGGAAAAAACCGCTCCCACGCCTCGCGCCAGTGGAGGCTATCAGCAGCTCTACATCGACCACGTCCAGCAATCGGACCGCGGCGCGGATTTCGATTTTCTGCTCGGCTGCCGCGGCGCCGGGATTCCACGCGAGAGCCACTAACTCAATTCTTGAATCTGTAACTTTCGCCCGTTATACTGTGAAGCTACAAGGGGTGGTCCACCAAGTTCGTGAGGCGCGCGGGGTCGTCGCGCTGTTTTCCGGCTCTTTCTAATCGATTCAGTTAAGATTCGTTTTGATAAGACGTGGCGGGAAGTCAATTCAATATGGAGGAATTGAAATCATGAAACGCAATCTGGTCATTAGCGGGTTTGTGCTCGTGCTGGCGGCCGTTCCGGGGTGGACCCAGGCGGCTGCTGGACTGGCCGAAATCTCGGGAACCGTCCACGATCCCACCGGCGCCGCAGTCCCGGGCGCGCAAGTGGTGATTTCCAACCTGTCCAAAGGCGTACATCTGAGCTTGAGCACTTCCGATGGCGGCGTGTTCGATGCACCGGCCCTGATCCCCGCCTCGGGATACGAAGTGACCGTCACCAAGCCGGGCTTCGCACCGTATGACGTGAAAAATATCGACCTCGCGGTCGGCCAGAACGTGAATATCGTCGCTCCGTTGTCGGTTTCGAGTACCACCACCACGGTCCAAGTCGAGGGTGTTGAACTGCTGGTGGACGACACCAAAACCGACGTTTCCCAGGTGATCGATACTCAGCAGATTGACGACCTTCCCGTCAACGGCCGGCGCTACGACAATTTCGTGCTGTTGACGCCGGGAGTGACCAACGACGGCACTTTCGGCTTGATCACCTTCCGTGGGGTGGCGAATGGCAACAGCTTTTTGCTCGACGGCAACGATGCCACGCAACAGTTTTATCTCGAGAACAACGGGGGCACTCGCGAGCTTTCGCCGATCGCGCAGGATTCCATACAGGAGTTCGAGGTTGTTACGGCGGACTTCTCGGCCGAATATGGTTTCGCAAGTGGCGGTGTGATCAATACAGTTACCAGAAGCGGAACCAACGACTTGCACGGGAGCATATATGGGTTTTACCGCAACCAGGACTTCGTGGCTCACGACCCCTTCGCCAACGTCAATCCGAACCAGTGGCGTCTTCAGGCCGGCGCGAGCGTCGGCGGGGCGATCGTCAAGAACAAGTTGTTCTACTTCTTCAATGCGGAATTCTCTCGGAAAAACGATCCCATCGTGGATAGCTACATTAAGGCGGGGATTATCGATCCGGTCAACCAGGTGTGGATCGGGTGCGGCGCTCCGGCCACACCGGCCCAGTGCAGCGCGATTAACGCCCTGCTTCCGCGTTTCTTCGGTCAAGTCCCTCGCACCGTGGATCAGGACCTGGGCTTCGGCCGGATGGACTATCATCTGAACGACAAAAACACCTTGAGCGCCAGCCTGAACTTCATGCATTTCAATTCCCCTAATGGATTGCAGCAGACTCTGGTCGCCTCGACCACCGGCCAGGGCGTCAACAGCAACGGTAACGACACCGCGGCGGTGCGCAACGGAAAGATCAGTCTGGTTTCGACCCTGGCCCCCAATCTTGTGAATGAGTTCCGTTACGGCATCAACACGGACCGTCTGGCCGATACCCTCAATCCCGCGCTAAACGGAGCCCTGGGGCTTTTGGACGTGTCGGCGGCCGCGGTAACGTTGGGCGCGGTCAATTACCTTCCGCGAGTCGAGCCCATGGAAGTCCGCAATGAATTCGCCGACAATGCCACTTGGGTCAAGGGCAAGCATGTGCTCAAGGTCGGTGCGGACGTCTCTTCCGTCAACGATTACAGCTACTTCATCCAAAATATTAACGGTGCGTATACGTTCCAGACGGTCACCAAGTTCGCCGAGGATTATACAGGAAACACTACGGGAGCCAAGGATTGGCAATCCTATTCGCAAGCCTTCGGCAACCCCGCTGTGAACACTCGGATCAACCAGTATGGCTTCTACATCCAGGACCAATGGAAAGTCACTCCTAAGCTGACGGCCAATATCGGCCTGCGCTATGAGTATTCCCAGTTACCTCAACCCAAGGTCTGCAATCCGATCTACACCCAAACCTGTCACATCAATTCGCCCGCGGACAACCTAATGCCGCGCATTGGCTTGGCGTACCGGTTAGATAACAAGACGGTCTTGCGCGCCGGCTATGGCATGTACTACGCCCGAGTGATGGGAGCGACGCTTCAGGACATGTTTACAGGGAACGGCGTCACTACGCAATCGGATTCGCTGGCCGCTACTCAGGCGGCGCAGTTTGCAGCCGGGCCGGTGTTCCCAAATATCTTGAGCGCGCCTCCTACCGGAGCGAGCGTGTCCGCTTCGAGCATTCAATTCGCCGCACCGAATTGGAAAGTTCCGTATAGTGAGCAGGGCACTTTTGCTGTGGAACGTCAGGTCGCGCACGACATCGCCGTGACGGGTTCCTTCATCTGGAGCCGCGGCGTTCAGTTATACAGCGAGCGCGATTTGAACCTCCCGACGCAGACAACGAACTTTACCTATACGATTGACGATCAAAACAACAATCCGATCGGAACTTACACGACACCTGTGCTGCTGGGTTCGCGGCCCGATGGGCGATTCGGAGCAATTATTCAGGACGAGAACGGCGTTACCAGTTTCTACACCGGCGCAACGCTGCAGGTGACCAAGCGTTTCTCGCACGGGCTCCAGGCTTTGCTGGCCTACACATGGTCCCATGAATATGACGACGGCCAGGGTTATGGACAGGACTCGCCCAACATTTTCATGAGCAATGCGAATCAGTGGCTTTACAATGGCAACTACAAAGCCGACAAGGGCGATGGCCTTGAGGATCAGCCGCAGCGCTTTGTGCTCTCCTGGGTATGGGCGCCGACCTTCACCCATCGCACCGGCGCGTTCTACAAATACCTTGTCAACAACTGGCAGCTCTCCTCCATCACTACGATTAATAGCCGGCGTCCCTATACCAGCCCCACCGTCAAAGTGAACGACACGCCGGTTGCTGGGATGTTCAGCAATTTCAATCTTGATGGCACGGGCTTGAGCAGCCGCGTACCATTCTGGGCAGTGGACAGCGTGTGGCAGCCGGCCATGTACCGCTCCGACGCGCGCCTGAGCAAGATCCTTCCCTTCGGAGAACGCTATAAGCTGTATCTGAACTTCGAGATGTTCAACGTCAGCAACAGTTGGTCGCCAACCAGCATGACCTCCCAGGCCTTCACTGAAGCCAAGGGTGTGCTAACGCTCACTCCCACCGCGTATGGCGTCGGTTCCGCCGACGTTGCTCCGCCGGATGGATCCGAAGCTCGCACTCTGCAAGTCAGCGCGCGATTCACATTCTAAGGGCGGCCGGAATCTGGATCTTAAATTAACCAACAGAGTCGCCATGGTCGCGGGCGCCAGCCGCGGCCTTGGCTTAGCCGTGGCGCGGGCGCTGGCGAAGGAGGGCGTCCGTGTGTCGATTTCCTCACGCAATGCCGCCGCCATTGCCGCCGCCGGAGCCGCAATCGAGCAGGAAACCGGCAAAGCTGTGCTGGCTATGCCCGTCGACGTTCGCTCCGCCGAAGCCATCGAGCAATGGTTCAAATCCACCACTGAGCGTTTCGAAGGCGTTGACTTGCTTTATCCCAACTCGGGCGGCCCTGCCCCCGGCCCGGCTCTCAAATTCGACGATGCCGCTTGGCAGAACGCCTTTGAATTGTTACTGCTGAGCGTTATCCGCATGATCCGCCTCGCCGTTCCCTCCATGGCTTCTCGCGGAGGCGGCGTCATCGTTCTCCCGACTTCGTCGGCGGTGAAAGAGCCGATTCCCAATCTTTCGCTTTCAACGGTCATCCGGACCTCAGTGTCGGCGCTGTCGAAAACACTGGCGCTGGAGCTCGCGCCGCAAAACATCCGAGTGAATCAACTGATCCCCGGACGGATCCACACCGATCGAGTGGAGGAGATCGACATCGAGAACAGCAAGCGCGCCGGCATTTCTCAGGAGGACCAGCGCAAGCGCGTTTGGTCTACTATACCGCTGGGGCGTTACGGAGACCCCGACGGTTTCGCCGCCGCCGCTGTGTTCCTTTTCTCCGACGCGGCCTCATACATCACGGGCGCGAGCCTGCAAGTGGATGGCGGCCTCATTCGCGGGATTTAACGCTTCCCTTCGCGTTTCTTCATCCAGCCTGGAAGGGATTGGCTGAGGGACAGCCACGTGGCAAAATCGAAGTCGATCCATGATATTCAATCTTTCCTACACCCGGCGAGGGAAGTTGCTCATGCGGTACGAAAGGGCGGTGCGCGCGTATAGAGCGGCCGTGCACATGCTGGTGGAAAGTCGCGGAAGCGAGTTTGAGAAAGCGAACATTGAAGCCGACAGATTGTACGAGGAATGCGAAACGGCTCGCGACGCGCTTAAGCGATACGTCCACGAGCAGTAAGGGAAATCAGCGTTTCCGCCCGATCGACTTGGCTTGCGTGAACAGGTATAAATAGTCCACGCCGCCCGCCTTGGAGTCGGTTCCCGACATATTGAATCCGCCAAAAGGGTGCGCGCCGACCATCGCGCCGGTACACTTGCGGTTGATGTACAGATTGCCGACGTGGAAATCGCGCTGCGCCCGCTCGATCTTCTCCGGCGAATTGGTGAACACCGCGCCAGTCAGACCGTATTCGGTGTTGTTGGCGATGGCCAGCGCGTCGTCGAAGCCGCTCGCCTTGATCACGGCCAAAACAGGACCGAAGATTTCTTCCTGGGCGACCCGCGCAGCGGGCGCGACATCCGCGATCACGGTCGGCTCAAGAAAATATCCTTCGCCCGGCGAGCGCTTTCCGCCTATCAGCAGCCGCCCCTCCTGCTTGCCAATTTCGATATAGTTCAGAATCGACTTCATCGCGCCCTCGTTGATCACGGGACCCATGTACACGTTCTCCGCCGGATCGCCCACGCGCATCCGCGCCACACGGTCATGCAATTTCGCGACGAATGAGTCGTACACGCCGGCGTCCACAATCGCCCGCGAGCACGCCGAGCACTTTTGCCCCTGAAATCCGAACGCCGAAACCGCCACGCCTTCCACCGCGGCGTCGATATTTGCATCCGCGTCCACGATAATCGAATCCTTGCCGCCCATCTCGAGAATCGTGCGTTTGATCCATACTTGGCCCGGCTGAGCTTTGGCCGCCCGCAGATGGATGTCTAGACCAACATCGCGGGAACCGGTGAAGGCGATGAAGCGCGTCTTCGGATGCTCGACGATTCCATGTCCGAACGTTGCACCGGAGCCGGGGCAGAAGTTGACCACGCCCGCGGGAAGGCCGGCTTGCTCCAGCGCCTCGAAAAACTTCGCGGCGATGGTTGGCGAATCGCTTGAGGGCTTGAGCACTACCGTGTTGCCGCAGACCACCGCCGCCACGGTCATGCCGCATAGAATCGCCAAGGGGAAATTCCACGGAGCTATGACCGCACCGACGCCCAGCGCGATGTAACGCAACAAATCCTGCTCTCCCGGAAGCTGCACGACCGGCGCGGCTTCGGCCAGCTGCAGAGCCGTGCGGGCGTACAGTTCACAGAAGTCGATGGCTTCGCAAGTGTCGGCTTCGGCTTCGTCCCAGTTCTTGCCGGCCTCCAGCACCATCCATGCGCTGAATTCGAATTTGCGTTTGCGCAGGATTTCCGCGACCCGAAAGATCAACTCCGCGCGCTCTTCGGCTGGCGCGTTCTTCCAGGATTCGAAGGCAGCAAGGGCGGTCTGAATCGCGGGCTCCACGTGCGCCCGATCCGCTTTCTGATGAATCCCGACTACTTCAGAGGGATGCGCCGGATTGAGCGATACGATCTTCTCCGCGGTGCGCTCGCGCTTTTCGCCGATTACCAGATCGTATTCGCGGCCGAGCTCAGCCCGAACCTTCGAGATCGCCTCGCGCATGGCGTGGGCGTTGGAGGCATTTTCCGGACCGGAGAAGTTGGCCGGAGGCTCGTTTGCAAATGGCCGGATGGAGAGCATCACTTATTTCCGCGAGTCTGATCGTCCATCACCGCGCCCGATGGCTTGACGAATTGGAAGAGGCTTTCGTTGATGGGCGGATTCAGTTTTTCGTCATCGAAGACGAACTGAATCACAGTGTCGTCCTGTCCCGTGATTGAAAGCTTCTTGATGCTGAAATCCGGCCCTGGCGTGAGCGTCACTTCGGTGTAGTCCAGCTTGTCGGATTTCGGCACAGCCGTAATGGCTCCGTCTGCATCTCCGGTACGGAATTCTCCAAAATCCCGATTGAAATCCAGCTTGCCCAACAGGAAGGCGAGTGGGCCGCGCATATCGTCGCCCTCCTTCAGCTCATTCTTCACCACCCTGTTGTTCTTGGCGACGTAGTCGTAGGTGAATTTTCCGTCGGAGACGAACAGGTCGCCGGGCGGCGAGGTATATTCCCAGCGCATCTGGCGCGGTTTACGCAGGTACAAAGTACCCGCTTGCGGGGAGTGCCTGCCGCCCAGCCCGATCCGCGTCTCGGCGAAGTGCACACGCAGCGTTTTCGAATTGTTGTAGCGTTCCTCAATGCCGTTGAGGGTCTTGAAAACGTCCTGGCCGGAGGCTCGGACGCTTGCGGCCACCAGGCAACCGGCGAGTAGTATTCGGTTCATCCTAATTCCAGTGTAAGCTGAGGAGAAGATGGACAAGATCACCAAGACCAATGACGAGTGGAAGAAGCAGCTTACCGAGGAGCAGTTCTATGTCACCCGCCAAAAAGGCACCGAACCGGCTTTCACGGGCGAGTTTTGGGACATGCACGAGGATGGCGTTTACCGCTGTGTGTGCTGCGGCGCGGAGCTGTTCCGCTCCGATACCAAGTTCGATTCCGGCACGGGCTGGCCTAGCTTTTTCGACGCCATCGGTAAAGACCGCGTCCGCACTGAAGTGGACACCAGCCACGGAATGCGCCGCGTAGAAGTGGTGTGCGCGCACTGCGATGCGCATCTCGGCCATCTCTTTCCAGACGGTCCTCGCCCCACTGGGCAGCGGTATTGCATGAATTCGGCATCGTTGACTTTCGAGAAGGACGACGGCAAGAAGGACTAAAGCGCTGGCGCTTCGCCGCCGTCGCGGCCGCGAGAAACTCTATATGGAGCGGCGTGTCCGCTCCATTGTGACTAAAGCTGCACTCCCTTTCCGCCGATGAAAAAACCGGAGGGCTCACCTTATGGGTTCTGTTTCGGATTTACTCGGCGTAGGAACCTCGCTGGTGATGTTCTTCCTGGTTGTGGCCGGCGTCATGAAGCTGTTTCAGCTTGCCACCGATGTGCGCGACATGAAAGAAGTACTTCAGGATATCCGCCGCAATACGCAGCAGGTCGTCCCCCCAGCCGCCGTTCCCGCAGCTGCCTTCACTGGCTCTCCCTCCGGAATACCCACTCCCGAGGAGTTGGTGCGAGCGGTGCATGCGCAGTCCTTCGGCGACGATTTCCCGCTTTAGCGGGTTGCTTTCCCGGCCACCTGAATCTCCAGCAGCTTCGGCCAGCGCTTTCCGGTCACGAAAATGCGTTTGCGCGGCGCGTCATAGGCGATCCCATTCAACACCTCGCAATCCTTGTCGCAGCCGGCGTCCTGCCTGAGGCCGGTGAAATCCACCCATGAGTTCACTTGCCCGCTGCGCGGATCGATTCGCGCCACGATCTCTTTGGTCCAGATATTCGCCCAAATCTCGCCGTCGATCATTTCCACCTCATTTAGATTGATGATCGGACGCGTGCCGTCGCGAACCATGAGCCGGCTCTCTTCGCGAAACGTTGCTGGATCGAGGATGCGCAGCGCGGAGGTGCCGTCGCTCATGATCAAGTGCTTGGCATCGTGGGTCAGCGCCCAGCCTTCGCCTGGGTAGTGGAACGACTCGATTTGTTTGAAGGTCTTGAAATCGTACACGAAGGCGACGCCGCTCTGATAAGTAAGCTGGTACAAGCGGTTCCCGAAAAAAGTGATCCCCTCGCCGAAGTACAGCGTGGAGAGGGGATGAATCTCGAGGATCTTTCCCGTGGCCAGATCCACCCTGCGGATGGAGCTGGATCCATTAAGTCCGGTGCTCTCCCAGAGCTCGCCTCCGTGGAACTCGAGACCTTCCGTGTACGCCGTCGAGTCGTGCGGATACGCCTTGACGACTTTGTAGGTATGGACGGGTGCGGGTTGCGCCCAGCCTGGAACGGAGACCGGGGCCAGGAAGATCGCGAGAAAGGCAAAAGCGCGAAGGTGCACGCCCCATTATCTCCGGTTCACGTTACGATGGTCAGGTGGAACCCACCGGCGCCCAATTGTTATGCGATGCCAGAACAAAGCAGGTGCGCCTGGCGGAGCTTCCCGAGACGGTACGGCCCAAGACGCCGGAGGAGGCGTATCGTTGCCAGGATCTTCTGGTGCAAGGGCTCCTCGACCATTACGGCGGCATTGGCATCGGATACAAGATCGCCTGTACCAACGTCACGGCGCAGCGGCAATTGAACGTCGACGGACCGTTTCACGGGCGGATGATGTCAGCGTTCTGCTTCGACAGTCCTGCGCGCATTGCAACAGACCAGTTCTTCATGCGCGTGGTGGAGGCTGAATTCGCGTTTCGCATGGCTCGCGATTTGCCTCCGGTCTTGGGAGAGCGGTCGAATGAGGAAGTCGCCGCGGCGGTCGATGGCGTCTTGCCGGGAATTGAAATTGTCGACAGCCGCTTCGACGACTGGACCGGCATCGGCGCGCTGTCGCTGATTGCCGATAACGCTTGCCACGCGGCCTGGGTCAAAGGCTCACTGCTCAAGGACTGGCGCGGCATCGACCTGGCCGCGCAAACCGTGCGGCTGACGGTCAACGGGAACCTGCATCGGGAAGGCAGCGGGCGCGCGGTTCTGGGCCATCCACTCAACGCGCTGGCGTGGCTGGCCAATCAATTGTCCTCGCAAGGACGGGGGTTGAGAGCGGGTCAATACGTGACCACCGGCGTGACCATGGAAGTCTACATGGGTCAGCCCGGAGATCGAATCGAGGCTGATTTCGGACCGCTCGGCTTGGTCGAGCTGGCTTTCGAGTAAGGGCAACGGAACGCCCTCCCGTGTCCGAAGATGGCATATAATCAGCCTGAGGATAAAACCCACATGTCGGTATCGAGATTGATCGGAGCGCTTCCGGTCCTAGTGTTAGCCGCCTTCCCAGCTCTGGCGCAATACGGCACCCCCGCCACCGGCGAATGGCGCGTCAATGGAGGCGACGCCGGAAGCACGCGATATTCCCCGCTGGATCAGATTAACGCGACCAACGTTAAGAACCTTCAAGTGGTCTGGCGCTGGAAGGCGCAGAACTTCGGTCCGACGCCGCAAGCGGCTTGGGAAGTGACGCCGCTGATGGTCGGCGGAATGCTGTACGTGACCGCGGGAACCAGTCGCACGGTAGCGGCCATCGACGCCGCGACCGGCGAGACGAAATGGCTGTACAATGGCGACGACACGAAGGAACGCGGCGCGGTTCGCCCGGTCAATCGCGGTCTCAGTTATTGGAGCGATGGCAGGGGCGACGACCGCATCCTGTTCGTGACCCCCGGCTATCAACTAATTGCGCTCAACGCGCACACCGGCGCGCCGATCGCGAGCTTCGGCGTGAACGCGCACGTGGACCTTTGGATCGGTCTGGATCGAGCCGAGGTAAAGAAGGAATCGATCGGCGCCACTTCGCCTCCGATCATCGTTCGCGACGTGGCGGTGGTAGGGGCATCGGAGAAAGTCGGTACGGCGTTGCCCACCAAGCTGAACACTCCTGGCTATGTTCGTGGCTACGACGTGCGCACGGGCAAGTTGCTATGGACGTTCCACACGGTGCCACAAGCGGGCGAGCCGGGCGTCGAGACCTGGCTAAAGGATCCGCAGACCGGCGAGGATTCCTGGAAGTTCACCGGCAACACCGGCGCGTGGGGTCCGCTCACGGGCGACGAAGAGCTTGGCTACGTCTACATTCCCGTCGAGGCTCCCAGCGGCGATACGTATGGCGGCCAGCGTCCCGGCGCGAATCTGTATTCGGACAGCCTGGTGTGCCTGGACGCCAAAACCGGCAAGAAGATCTGGCATTACCAACTGATTCACCACGAGATGTGGGATTACGATATTCCCTCGGCGCCCATCCTGTTGGATGTTACCGTGAACGGAAAGAAGATCAAGGCTGTCGCGCAGGTGAACAAGTCGGCATTCATTTTCGTGTTTGACCGCACCAACGGGACTCCGGTATGGCCGATTGAAGAGCGCCCCGCTCCGCAAGGCAACGTCCCCGGCGAATGGTATTCGCCCACGCAACCCTTCCCGACCAAGCCGAAGGCTTTCGACCGCCAGGGCGTGACGCTGGACGATCTAGCGGATTACACTCCGGAGATTAAAGCCGCGGCGCTGAAGGCCGCGGAACAGTACAAGCTGGGGCCGATCTACACCCCGCCCATCGTGCGCGATGAAGGCGGCAAAGTCGGAACGCTGCAACTGCCGGGCGCCGGCGGCGGAGCCAACTGGATGAGCGCTGCGGTCGACCCGGAGACGGGCATGATCTACATACCGTCGGTGACCAGCGCCTACGTATCGGCCGTGCAGCCGGGCGGAACGCGCTCCGAGATGCAGTACATCGCCGGAGGAGGCGCGCTGGGGACTCCGAACATACTGGGCGGAATCCCGCTGATCAAGGGGCCGTTCGGCCGCATCACGGCGATCGACCTGAACACGGGAGATCACGCCTGGATGATTCCCAACGGTAAGCCTGCCGACAACCTGGTGAATAATCCGGCGCTGAAGGCCGGCAACATCGACGCGAGCAACTGGGGCGGAGGGCAGCGGTCGCCGATTCTGGTGACGAAGACGATGCTGGTAGAAGGCAGCTCGGACCTGCGCTTTATCGATAAGAAGACCGGCGCGGAGATTTACGATATGCCTCTGGGCGCCCCGATGACTGGCGGCTCGATTACGTATCTGGTCAACGGACGCCAGTTCCTGGTCGCTGTGGTGAACGGCACGGGCGGCAATGGCGCGGAACTGGTCGGGCTAGCGGTCGGGCAGCCTGGCGGCGGCGGTCGTGGAGGGCGTGGCGGCCGCGGCGGGGCAGGTGGTGGTCGGGGCGGCGGTGCGCCTCCGGCTGAGCCGCAGAATTGATGTTGTTGCGGGGGCTGAATTCGCCTCCTATTCCTCCACCACCGGAGCAAAGGATTCGCCCAGGACAGCGATGACCAAGCTAAAAGCTACGCCACTCGTGATCCCGCCGGTCGCTTTCATAAGCCGAGGAGCGGAGGAAGATCAGGCGATTATTCACCCCGACCAGATCTTTAGGTGTTTGAAAGAACCAGCTGCTCCGGGATTGACGGTAATCACCCACATCGACCCCTATTACCTTCGCGGGGACTTCGACGGAGACGGTAAGCCTGACTACGCTGTTGCCGTGCGGGGGGTAAGGACGAAACGCAACGGCATTCTCGTATGCGCCGGAAATGATCATCTGTATGTGCTGGGAGCGGATCAACCCATCAATCCCCCGTTTTCGGACCTGCCCGGAGACAACTTTGTCTCGCGAAACTGGGCCGTCGATTCTCCGGCGGAAACTCGCGAGTTAGCCGCTTGGACGGTGAATGTGCCCCGTTCCCTACCAAAAGTTTGGGGCGATACAATCGGAATGATATGGGAGGACGGAATCTCCTTAATCTACTGGGACGGAAGTCAGTTCCGGTGGGCTGGGAGCAAAACGCATTAGTGCTCGGTTGTGCTTCCCCAAAATCAATCCCGTGAGCTGTTTGGCGCCGCCTTCGCCGGTGAGAAGATAGCGGCCAAGGGTCTTGAGAATCCGGATCGCAACGTGCTGCTCAATGCTGCGGATGTCGGACTTCGCCTGATCGGTCCAGACGATGCGCTTGGCCACTACGGCTCGCGGCTCATCCTCTCCCAGTCGGCCATGGTGAGGCCGAACTCCGCAAGGACTTGCTCATGCGGAATCCCCTCGTTGTGTTTGAGCCACTCGCGGGCCTCGGCGACGGCGCGCTCTTCTTCATCGGTGATGGGCTCGTCATCAACAGGAGCATTGCGCAAAGCAGCCGTGACGGGATCGACGATGGTTTCCAGCAACCCGACCAGGGCAGAAAGCTGGGCTTCCGGCAGCCGGTCGATCAGTTCATGGGCGTGCTGGCGGGTGCCACTCATTCACCCATGGTCCTACTTCTCCGGACGCTCGTCCGGAGCCTCGGTGCCCGACGATCCCACGAAGAGCTTGCGCCCGTCGGCGAAGATGATGTCGCGGCCGTTGGCGCGGTTGGAGCCGTCCTTGGCCTGATACCCGTCCACGAGGACTTCCATGCCGGCTTTCAGCGTCTCCTTGGCGACACCGCGCCGCAGCAGGGCGTTAGGGCTGCCGCCCTCCACCATCCAGTTGGTCACGCTGCCGTCGTCGTTCTTCACGTCGATATGGATCCAGGAATGCGGATTAATCCATTCCACCCGAGTGATGGTCCCGCGCAGCTTCAAGGGTTTCTTCGCGTCGAACTCGGCGGTGAAGGCGTGATGAGCCCGCGCCGGTACGGCAAAAAAAAGCAGGACCGCGCCCGCAATCGCAATGGCTACCTTGGTTCGCATTTGCTACTTTCCTCCCTCAGCCGACTTCTTTTCGTCCGCGCGCGCGCCGGATAGAATGCCCGTCATAGCGTAGTTGCCCTCATGGCACGCGTATTCAATCAGGGGTCCCGCGGTCTGGTGCATCGGAATCTCGGCTGTCCACGGCTTGGCGAAGGTCGAAGGATCGTTCACCGTGAACTGATACATAATCGTGTCGGGAGCGGTTCGCGTGAAGCGCTCCACCAGGCGCATGTCCTTGCTCGATCCCTGAAACGCCGTCTTGTCGGTGAAATTGGTGGTCTCCACTACCAGCGTGTTGCCCTCCCAATGGCCGCGAGGATCGCCCATCCACAGGCGCACGTCCTTGGGTAGGTGCGGGCCGCCGTCCAAGGGAATAATGCGCGCGTCGTGGATCATCTCCACCACGATGATCACGTAGCCCGGCCCTTGGATGATCTGGTAGTTGTTGTTGTAGAAGCTCGGCATCATGGGCGGTCCGGCGGTCGCCCACAATATGCACCGTTCCGATAGGCCCCGGTTCTCAGGACCGTCGAAGGCATGGCCCCGGGCCGCGGCGCGCGTCTCAGCGATTCTCTGAGTCGCCTCCTGGCTGAGCGCAGGAACCTTGCCATCCGGCGGATCGACGATCAACGAGGTCCGCAGAGTGGAGACGACCTTGGTCCCGCGATCCCACCAGAAATCGTTATAGGCTTTCCCCACGTCGGCATCGGTGCCAGGGTCGCGGCGGTCGGCGTTATTGCGCTCCACCGTTTCCTTTTCGTAGGCGGCTGCTTCCGCGGGCGTGAAAAACGGCTTATTCGCGAGATTCGCGGGCCGTTGCAGCGGAGTCAGCGTGATGTTGGTCCAGTAGCCGGAAAGATCCGGCTGGCCATCCAGTGTCTTGGGTGGAGTCCAGGCCGACGCTTTATTCGCTGCCGGCGCCTGTCCCAGCACACTTACAGCGACTGAAGCCGCCGCGACAAGCAACCAGCGACGGCCGCGCATTTTACTTTCCGCCGGGACCGTCGCCTTCGCCGGCTGGCTTCAGGAACAAGCTCTTGCCGTCCATGTACGTGAGCTTGGCGCCGACGGCACGGTTGGCCCCGTCTTTCGCCTGATAGCCTTCGATGATCAGCTCGGTGCCCTCGGGCAGGGAATTCTTGGTGAATCCCAGACGGAAAAGGGCGTTGGGGCTTCCGCCCTCGACGGTCCAGGCGGTCACACTGCCGTCCGGATTCTTCACGTCCAGATGAATCCAGGAGTGTGGATTGACCAACTCCCACTTAGTGACGACGCCATGCAACTTGACCGGCTTTTTCTCGTCGAATTCGGCCGCAAAGGCGTGATGTGCCCACACGGGCGCGGCGCACAACAGGAGTCCTGCGCTGGCGACTAAGACAGCTAACGTCTTTCTCATGGAAAATGAACTCCTCACTTCTGCTCGGCGGCCTTCTTCTCGGTGGCGCGAGCGCCGCTGAGGTTGTTGGCCATGCCGTAATTTCCTTCGTGGCAGGCGTATTCGTAAATCGGACTATCGATCTTGGTCCAAGTGACCTCACCGCTCCATGGCTTGGTCCAGGTGCCCGGATCGTCGACGGTGAACTCATACAGGAGGTTGTTGGCGTCGATCCGGGAGAACTTCTCGATTACCTTCGTCTTGGGGGTGATGAATTGCCCCTGGATCTGGGTTTTGTCAGTGTAGTTCGTGGTCTCCACCACCAGCTTGTCGCCTTCCCAGTGGCCACGTGAACTGCCGAACCACTGATGAACGCTCTCCGGAAGCGGCGCCGGGCCGCCGTTGGTGGGGATCATGCGGGCGTCGTGAATCATCTCCTGGACCACACCGACGTAGCTCCCTCCCTGGACGATCTGAACATTGCTGTTGTAACCCTCGGACATCATGGGCGGGCCCTCGCCGGGCCAGGAGATGCAGCGCTCGCCAATCGGCCGGCTCTCCGGGCCGTCCCACTGATGGGCGTTGTTGTAGGCGCGGCGGTCCGCTTGGCGCTTCTGAGCTTCCGGAGTCACCGGGGGAATGCGCCCTTCGGGACCGGTGACGATGGATGTTCGCAGACTGATGGATCGCACGATGGTGTTGCCCGACAGCCCGAACTGGCTGGTATCGTAGTGCACCGCCAGTGCCGGCTGCCCTGTCTCTGGATCGATGTTTGCCGCCGCACCGCGCCCGGCTCCGCCGCGTCCGCCCCGTCCGGCAGGCTCGGCACCGGGCAGGGCGCAACCGCGCGCGCCACCCATTCCCGCGGCTATCTCTTCCGCGGTATAGAATTCTTTGGCGCCGCAATTGGCGGGACGAGCTATCGGCACGGTGGTGACGTTCGAATAAACGCCCGACAGATCTGGGTGGCCGTCCGCGGTGCGTGGAATCGCCGAGGACGACGCAGGCGCCGTCTTAACGGCAGCCGCCGGGGTCGCCTTGGGGGCTGACGCCTGGTTTTGGGCAAAAGCCGTAGCCGTCAGCAGTACCGCCGCGGCCATCACAGTGGAAGCCAGAACTCGATGACTCATCTGCATCTCCTTTAACAGATCACATACATAAAGCACGTCACTAAATAGCCCCTCACTTGGCGGGCTGCTTGCGATACTTCCCGTAGAGCACTTCTTCTGCAAACTCAGAGCACTTGTATTCCATTATCTGCGCGTTCTTTTCGACATGCCGATAGAGAGGCATGCTGATTTTCCAGGGCCGCGAGAAAGTCTTAGGATCCTCGATCGTCGCCTCATACATAAGGGTATCGGCGCTGCGCGGCGTGTAGCGTTCCGTCACCTTCATGGCGTCGCTATGGAAGTCGCCGGCGCGGTCGAGCCAGGTCTGGTCGTTCAGATCGGTGACCGTCACCACAAGCGTGTCTCCCTCCCAATGGCCGTTGGACCACCCCATCCAGCTATCGGCAGGAGCCTCGGTCGGCTTCTCCATATTAATGGATCGCACCGCGCCCGCATATTCATAGACGATCATGACGGTCTTGGGCGACTGGACGATCTGGAACGGATAGGGCATGTAGGTGGACCGAGGAACACCGGCCATGTAGCACTTGACCTCAGGATCGAGCGTCAGGCGATTGGCGAAATTCTTCTTCTGCTGCTCTGCCGCGGCGGGAAGATACGGGATTGTGCCGTCCCCGTCAATGACGCCGGGTCCGGGCGGAATCGAAAACTCCGCTCCTAGAGAAAGCACGGGTCCTTGCGCTGCCGCATGAGCGCGGAGATCCCAATTTGCGGTGCTCATAGCCTGCCAGATTCCGTTGAGATCGGCTTTGCCGTCCTTGGTGCGCGGAGCCTTATAGGCGGGAGCCTGAGCTTGCCCGGTAACAGGAAGCACGGAAACGAAGAGGTACGCCGCAGCCGCGGCGGAAACAACCGCCAATCCTCCGAACCAGCCTCGCATTCAGCCCGATCTCCTCTCCAAGGTCCCTTCAGAAACAGTCGCTTCGTCGCGCCGGGACTCCAACCCGCGTTCGAGCGGGCGCAATACATCGCTTTAGATGCTACATTTAATTCATCTCCGTGTCAACGGAACCCCCCTCCCAGCCGACACCATCCCTCCTATAGAATATGAGGCGTGCCAAAACCAACAGGATCTCCGTCGCGCCGGAATGTAATCGCGGGTGCAGGTGCGGGTTTGCTCTCCGGCCTAGCCGCCCACGCCGCGGCCACACCCATCTGGAGCAACGAATACTGGGCTAAGAAGGGCGGCGTTCAACTCAATCTGTTCCGTAAACGGGTGAGCGCTCCTAAAAAGGGCGAGGCCCCTCTGCCGGTGCTGTTCCTGGTGCACGGCTCTTCGATTTCCTCGCGTCCGAGCTTCGATCTCACGGTTGCGGGTCACGGCGAATACTCCGTGATGAACACTTTTGCCCGCCTGGGCTTCGATGTCTGGACCATGGATCACGAAAACTATGGACGGTCCGGGCGCACCGAAAGCAATTCGAACATCGCCAGCGGCGTGGAGGATTTGAAGGCCGCAATCGAGGTCGTTGCGCGCGAGACCGGTCGCGAGAAGTTTCACTTTTTCGGCGAATCCTCGGGCGCGCTGCGCGCCGGAGCGTTCGCAATGGAGCGGCCGGAGCGCGTCGACCGTCTGATTTTGGCCGCGTTCACCTACAAAGGCGAGGGATCTTCCACACTCGCGCAGCGCGCCAAACAACTGGATGAGTACCGGGCCCACAATCGCCGTCTGCGCGACCGCGACATGATCCGCAGCATCTTTACTCGCGACAAAGCCGGCACCTCCGATCCTGCGGTCGGCGAAGCCTTGGCGGATCTGGAACTCAAATTCGGCGATCAGGTGCCCACCGGCACGTATCTCGACATGATCGTGAACCTTCCCATCGTGGATCCCGCCAAGGTCCTCGCGCCGGTGCTGCTGATTCGCGGCGAATTCGACGGCATCGCCACGGTGGACGATCTGTTCGAGTTCTACAAGCGGCTGCCGAATGGCGACCGGCAATTCGTGATCCTGCCGGGGATGGCCCATTCGGTGGTGCTGGGATTGAATCGCGAGCAATTCTGGCACACGATGCATTCGTTTCTCACCATGCCGAAGCCGGTCAGCGGATAGAGATCGCGTGAGCGCGTCGATCGAAATCGCATGCGGCGGAATCGCATCCGGGAACGTCGAGATCCGGCGCTTGAGCGCCTCTGAGGCCTCTGCGTCATTGGGCGAGCTTGCCAAAGTCCTGGTGGATTGCGTGGAGGGAGGAGCCTCGGTGAGCTTCATGCCTCCTTTCGGGAAGCCCGAGGCGGAAGAGTTTTTCCGCAAAGTCATTCAGGGCGTCGAAGCGGGCGACCGGATTCTGCTGGCGGCTTTTCTCGATTCCAAATTGGCCGGTACGGTACAGATCGTGACGGCGTTGCCGCCCAATCAACCGCATCGCGCCGAAATCGCCAAGATGCTGGTGCTGCGATCCGCCCGAGGCCGGGGCTTAGCCGCCGCACTGATGCGTCGCGCCGAAGAGTGTGCGAAGGAGGCGGGCAAGACGCTGCTGGTTCTCGACACCTGCGAGGGCGGCGCAGCCGAGAGGCTTTACGTAAGGTTGGGCTGGGTGAAGGCCGGTGTGATTCCGAAGTACGCCCTGAACCCGGATGGAAGCTGGTGCGACACCATCATCTTCTGGAAGGCTCTCGCATAGTCATTCATGTCGAAGGGCCACCAGCGGATCCACTCGCGTGGCGCGGCGTGCCGGGATCAAGCAGCCCAGCGTCGCGGCTAAGCCCAGGACCATCGCAACCAGCGCGAAAGTCACTGGATCCGTGGGCGACACTAGCACCAGCAGCGAACTCAAGAATCTGGTCAAAGCCACCGCGCCTGCAATGCCCACCACGAGTCCGATGGCCAGTTGCAGCAGGCCTTGGCGGAACACCATCCGCAGAATATTTCTCGCCGACGCGCCCAGCGCCATCCGCAAGCCAATCTCCTGCGTCCTTTGGCTGACCGACTGCGCGATCACGGCGTAGAGCCCGACCGAAGCCAGCACCAGCGCGATAACCGCGAAGATCGAGAACAGCGTGCCGAAGATCCCCTGCTCCCAATAATTCAGCGCCAGGCGCTCTTCCAGCGTGCGCAGGTTGTAAAGCGGCATGTCTTCGTCAACAGCCTGCGCCGCCTGGCGAAACGCCCCGGCCAGCGTCGAGGGTGGAACCCGCGTGCGAGCCATCAGCGCCATGTCCGGCATCGTCCTTTGGCGATAAGGAACGTAGACCAGCGGATCGAACTCCTTCACCGCGACTCCGTTTTGCAGAACGTTGGGAGCCACGCCCACCACGGTGAGCCACGGCTCCGGCTTGCCGTCGTTGAAGATGCGGAGTCGCTTGCCCACCGGATCTTCGCCGCGCCAGAATTTTTCGGCGAAGCGTTGGTTGACGATCGCCACCGGCGGCGCACCGGCGCTGTCGCGATCGCTGAACGGCCGTCCTTGGAGGATCGGCAATTCCATCACTCTGAAATAATCCGGGCTGATCACCTCCATTGAGATCGAAGGACGCATCTTTTCATCCACCGGCTGGGCGTGCTCCAGCTCATAGGGGAAGTTCATGGAGCCGCCCGTGGGCATGGTGAGTGCGATGGTCGAGCCCACGACGCCGGGCAGCGCATCCAGCTTCGCCTTGAGGCGATCGTGGAAGGCGATTTTGTCGTCCGGTTTCGGGTATTTTGCGTCGGGGAGCAGCAGCCGCATCACGAGCACGTTCTTTGGATTCACGCCGGTGTTGGCCGAATAGATCGTGAGGAAGCTGCGGATCATCAGCCCCGCACCGGCCAGCAGCACCACCGCCAAAGCCATCTCCGCGATCACCAGCAGCCCGCTCAGGCGGCGTTTATGCGCGCCGCCGCTCGATCCGCGTCCGCCTTCGCGAAGCGACGCGTTTACGTCCATACGCGCCAGCCGCAGCGCCGGCGCTAATCCGAACAAGAGACCGGCGCCGACGGAAATCGCCGCCAGGTAAACGAATCCGCGGTAATCCATCGAGAAGTTCATCCACGCGGGGATTTGGGCGCGGACGGAGGCGTCGAAAAGCTTTAAGCCCCACAGCGAAATCAGCCACCCAAAGAAACCGGCGATCAGGGACAGAATTACGCTTTCCACCAGAAGCTGGCGGATGATGTGCCAGCGCCCCGCGCCGATCGCCACCCGAATCGAGATCTCTCGCGAACGGTCCGCGGCGCGAGCCAGCAGCAGATTGGCGACATTGGCGCAGGCGATCAGCAGCACGAAAATCACCGACCCCATCAGCGCCGCCAGCAGCGTGGGGATGTCGTCGTCGCCGCTTTCGCCATAATTCACTTCATAGAAGGTCTGCACGATCGCCGTGATGCTTTGATTGGTGGCGGGATAAGCGGTCTCCAGGTTGCGCGCGATTCCCTGCATTTCGACGTTGGCGGATGCTTGCGTGGCGGAAGGCGCAAGCTGCGCGTACACTCCCAGGCTGCGGTTCTGGCGTGGCGCGTCGTCGGCGGAGGCAATCAGCGGAATCCACACGTCTGCGTCTTGCGGGAACCTGAAGTCCGGCCGCATCACCCCGATCACGGTGCAAGGCACCTCGTTCACGCGGATGATCTGGCCAAGTATGGCGCGATTTGCGCCGTAACGCGTCACCCAGATTTGGTTGCCCAGAATCACCACCGCGGGAGCGCCGGGCTTTTCGTCTCCGGACGTGAAATCGCGGCCGATTACCGGCTTCTGGCCGATCATCGAGAAGGTGTTAGCAGTGACCTCGGCGCGGATGTACCGTGAGGGCACGCCGCCGTTTTCGCTAAGGTTCACATTCCGGGAGCGATAAGCGCCTATCGTGCGGAACGACTTCGAGTGCTCACGCCAGTCGAGAAAGTCCGGAAACGACACGCCCTCGCGCCGCTGGCCGTGCGCCAGATCCCTAGTGGCCAGGTACAGGATGTCGTCGCCGACGAACGGCATGTTCTTGAATAACGCGCCGTCGACGATGGAGAAAACGGTCGCGTTCGCGCCCATGCCCAGCGAGAGCGCCACCACGGCGACAATCGTCGTGGTCCGGTTGCTGGCCATAGTCCGCAGCGCGAAGCGGAGGTCACCCAATAGCGCCATGTGGGCTTAGACGGAGCGGGCGGTCAAAAGGTTCAAGTCGGTTGCCGGCTTATTGAGTCGCCGCCGGCGCGAAATCCCCTTCCGCCGACCAGTACAGCGCGTTGAAGAGCAAAGGCAGCGTCACGTGGGTCTGGGCGCGATGTTGGGGACGGATGCCGAACAGCACCACTTTACCGGAATTCATTTCGACAGCAACCACCGCGGCGCGGCCCAGCATATACTCTTCGCCCTTCAAATACCCCGAGGCGGCAACTCCCGTGTTGGGATAGCGCGCCACCACGCGGACCTTCTGCGAGTTAAAGCCCTCGCTCAACTCGAAGAATGGCGAATTCATGTAGAAACCGAAGGTTGCCGGAGCCATGCCCCATCCCAGCGGACTGGAGGTATCGATCTGGAGGTTGAGGATGGTCCCCGGTCCGTCGTGCTGATCCACCAGCATGGTGCGCTTCAATTCCTTCAGCGGCAGAGGCAGCTTGTCCACCAGAAGATTGCAAGCGTCGCCCAAGGAAATCAGCGTCCCGCCCTGATCCACGAAATCCTTCAGCGCCTGCCAGCCTCGGTCGCCGATGCCGCCGCGATATTCGGCCGGCGTGCTGAGGGCGCTCTGGCCCTCCAGAATCCCTTTGGCGGTTTGATCCGGAAGAACGATGGCGTCGAAGCGGGAACGCAGCCGGCCGGCCACCACGTCGGCGTTGTGCAGCGTGGTGTACGGAAACTCGTACTGATCCAGAACCCAGCGGGTCCAGCCCTCGTCGATGTTAGCGGTCCAGGCTTGATACAGCCCGATGCGCGGCAGGCGCAGCGACGTGCCGAAATCCAGCTGCGCCGTGGTGTTCTTCATGGACACATCAAAGTCGCGCGTCGCGGCCGACCACACTTGCAAAGCTGGCGCCGCCTCGATCGTCGGACTGCCTTGGCTGGAGCCGCCGGAGCCGCCGCGCGGGCTCACCAAATTGACCCTTACGCCCGCCTTCAGCAGCCGATTCACGATCGCCGCGCTTCGCGCTCCGGTGTAGGGAAAGCGGATGTTGACGCCGTTGCGCTCCGCCGCCACAACGTAGTTCAGCTTCTGCGCGATCGCCTCCAGCGGCAGATTTGCCGGCAGAGGCTCATGCGCGAAGACCGTCTTGACGCCGAACTGCATGCCCAACGACCAAGCCGATACGTCATAGGGTCCGTCGGCTGCGCCGCCGGGTGAAGAACGCTGCCCGGCCGGGTACATCTGGACTTCCAGAAGATCCTTGGCATAGCGCGCGAAAACCTGCGTGAAGGGAATCACGTAAGTTCCCGCCGGCCAGGTCTCGCCATTTTCGGAGAACGGCTGGCGCGAGCGGTAAATCTCCATGCCGCCCATCCGGAGCTTATCCACCAACTCGACCACTTCGTTCTGATCCTGCTGGCCGCCTGCCGGAATCAGCACTGCATAAGCCGGATCTCGATCTCCGAAGCCCAGTTGACCTTTGCGCCCCGCTTCGATGGTGCCCGCGTTGACGTCGTAGATCTGGCGCAGCAATGTCTCGCGGCGATCGGCCGCGGATTCAAGCAGGGCCATCGCGGAGATCATCTCGTAATCCACGATGTCGCGCAGGCCCCAGGAGCCGCCCAGCCACGGCCGCGGATAATCGGCGCGCGGAGTAACGTCGCGCGGCGGAGCGATCTGGAACGCGGGCGCGGCCGGAGCCACATCCACCGGCCCCAGCAAACCCAGGTCCGCCATGCGTTGCATTCCCGGAATCGCGGGACGGGCCGCATCGGTGCGCAATTGAATCACCGGGGAGGCGATCTGCGCGCTGGCAGCCTCGGTCAACAGGCCCACTTGATTGTGCCACCAGCCCGTCCACGCCATCGCTCCTTCCCAGAAGCTGGTGTAGGTGGAGCTGTGCATGATGCCGTCCTTACCGGCGGCTTCGAGCGCCGCGGCCTGGATCTGGCCAAAAATGGCGTTCAGGCGGTAAATCAAAGGGTGGACATTGGGATTGATCGGATCGCTGGCCGGCATCGTGAACATACGCGGTCCCGCCACGCCCTGCTGATGCTGATCCAGCCAGATGGATGGAAACCAATCGTGCCACAGCACCTGCGCCACCATCTGCGATTCCTTCAGCGACAGCAGGAACATATCGCGGTTGTCGTCGTGGCCGGCGTACGTATGATACAGCCACGGCGGCGCGCTGCCTTCTTGCGGCGTGCCCAGATACTTGTTGTACCAGTCGGTCACCTTAATCTGGCCGTCCGGATTTACCGACGGCGCCAGCAGCACGATCACCTGATCCAGGATCTTGCGCACCGCGGGGGAATCCTCGGTCGCCAGCCGGTAGGCCAGCTCGATGGCCATCTGCGACGAGCCGATCTCGGTCGAATGAATGTTGTTGGTGATGAACACCACCGCCTTGCCTTCGCGGAAGATTTGCTCGCGCTCCGCTTCGGGCACCTCGCCGCCCTGAATGTACAACCTGCGTTCCAGCGTCTTGTAATGCTCCAGATTGCGCAGCGTGGCCGGCGATGCGATCTCCAGCATCACGAACGGATTTCCGCCTGTTGTGGCGCCCAGGTTGCGATAGCGCACCCGGTCGCTGGCCGCGGCCAGCTTCTGGAAGTATTCGATGATCTTGTCGTAGCGGACGATTTTCCGGTCGGTGCCCACGCGGAATCCGAAGTACTGTTGAGGCGTGGGCGCAGTCTCTGCCGAGGCTAACGCGGCCAGAAGCGCAAAGGGTGCGGCCAACAATCGGCGCATGTTCAAGACAATACCACGCCCCGGCGCCGGGTCAAGTCACGCCCCGAATCGGATGGGTCCCGCGAGGAGGCGGTTCGCTATTCGTAGCGCAACGCTACCGTGGGATTCACCGAGACCGCCCGGCGAGTCGGAATCAAACACGCAACTACAGCGACCATGGCCAATAACAGCGAGACGGCGATGAAGGTTGACGGATCGGTCGCTGTAACTTCGTACAGCGCCGACTTGAGATAGCGCGTCAGCGCAAGGGAGCCCGCGAGCCCTAGAGTAAGGCCGATCGAGAGCAGGATCAAAGCGCGCAGCACCACCAGGCGGAAAATGTCTCGCGCGCTCGCTCCCAGGGCCATGCGGATGCCGATCTCCCGCGTGCGCTCCGCCACGGAATACGCCATCACACCGTAAATCCCGATCGCTGCCAATACTGCCGCGATCGCCCCGAAGATGCCCAGAAGCAGAACATACAGCCGGACGTACTGCACCTGTTGATCGAGATACTGTTCCACGGTGCGGAGATTCGCCACCGGCCTGCTGGGGTCCACTTCGGCCGTAGCCTGGCGCACACCTGCCGCCAAAGCCATGGCGTTGCCCCTGGTTCGCAGCACGAAGAACATCCCCGCGCGCGTCGAGTAGCCGGCGCCCATCCAGCGCGGTGTCTGCTGGACGTAGGGCACGTAGATGGAAGGCCCCAGTTGGCGCTGCTGGCGGTTCATACGGATGTCGCCGGCGACGCCGACGATCTCGCGCAGCGGCTCATCGGGCACGTAGTCGAGCCGGATCTGCTTTCCGATGGCGCTCTCATTCGGCCAGAACCGCTTGGCCATCGTCTGATTAATGATCACGACGAAGGGCGCGGAGGCTGTGTCCCGATCGTTGAAATCGCGCCCCTGAACCGGCGTTTTGAGGGTGGCGAAATAGTTGGGAGTAACGGCGATGTAACTGGCGAATTGACTGGCCGCACCGTTGGCGTCGGGCGGTGGGGCCGGACGCCCCTCGATCAGAAACCCCATGCCTAGCGACCCGGATAGCGGCGGAGCGCTGGCTCCAGCGACGGAGAGGACACCGGGAAGTTTCTGAAGCCTCTCGTAGACGCGCTGGAAGGTCAGCGTGGTCAGCGGGCTCACATCCCACAAGCCCGCGTTCCGGTACCTTGCATATGGCTTGATGGCTTCGTCACGGGCGAAGCGAAAATCGAAGGTCAGCAGATCCTTGGGATCAGCGCCGAGCGGATTGTTCTGGATGCGTATGAAACTGTTGATCATCAATCCGGCGCCAATCAACAGCACCAGCGCCAGGGCGATCTGAAGAGTCACCAAAGCGCTGCGCAGATGCTGCCGGGCGACTCCGTCGGTTCCGCTTCGGCCGCTTTCTTTGAGCGAGCCAACCAGATCCGGATTCGAGGCTTGAATCGCCGGAGCAATCCCGAACAACACGGCCGTCAGGATTGCGACCACCGCCGTGAATCCCAACACCCGTAGGTCGAGCGAGAGTTCATTCAGCCTCGGAAAACCTGGCGGAGCGGCGGCAACGAAAAGCCGCAGCCCTCCCCAGGCGAGAAGAATTCCTACCAGCCCGCCAAGCAAAGAGAGCGGTAAGCTCTCGGTCACCAATTGGCGGATGATCCTCCAGCGGCCCGCCCCGATGGCGGTGCGAATCGCGATCTCCGTCTTGCGCGACGCCGCACGCGCCAGCAACAGGCCGGCGACGTTGGCGCAGCCGATCAGCAGCACGATGCCGACCGCACCCTGAAGAAGAAGCAGTGGCGACCGCAACCCTCCATAGAGGGATTCGGTCATGGGTTGGACTCTGGCGCCGAGATTCTTGTTGCGGCCCGGATCGGCAGCCGCTTGTTGCGCCGCCAGCGCATCCATCTCGGCCTGCGCCTGCTTCAGCGCGACACCCGATTTCAGGCGCGCGGCGACGCCGCTGGTGTATTGCGTGCTCGCCATCTCCGTGCGGGTCCAGTTGAGGGGCGTCCAGAAATCGGCTTGCTCGTCGAACAAGTAGAAATTCGGCGGCATCACGCCGATGATGGTCTTGTCCAATCCGTCCACGTGCAGAATCTGCCCAACCACGTTGCGGTCCCCGTTGAAGCGGCGCTGCCAGAATCCATAGCTGATTAAAAACACTCGCGCTGGATTGTCGATGGGATTCTCGTCGTCCGCCAAGACCCGCCCGAGAATCGGCTTGACTCCCAGCGTCTGAAACACGGAAGGCGCGAAGTTTTCGCAGTCGACTCTCTCCGGCGGTTGCCCATGCTGGTCCGCGCCGATGTTGCAGATATTGGTGCGAATCATTCCCATCGCTTCAAAGGACTTGGCCCTTTGCTGAAACGCCTGATAGTTATACGCCGTGACCCCGTTGAGCTGATCGGGGTGGTCCAGCGGAACCGACCAGATCATCACCAGGCGGTCGGGTTCCGCATAGGGCAAGGGACGCAGCAGCGTGGTGTCGATGAGGCTGAAAATGACCGTGTTCGCGCCGATGCCCAGCGCCAGCGACAAAGCCGCCACGATCGTGAAGCCGGGCTTCTTGAGCAGCATGCGGAAGCCGTAGACGATATCCTGCCATGTATTGGTCATGAATCGGGCCCGAAGGCGCTCTCCTTGTTCGGCTTAGACGAAGAAGCCGCAGAAATGTTCCGGCATTGTTGGAATCCCGCCGCAACCACGCTTCGGCTCAAACTCACCCATTTCCGGGTTGTACACTGATATTGGGATGATTAACCCTAAACCCACGGTACTGTTACTGACCGTTCTGCTGGGGGCATGCGCCCGCAACGCGGACGAGAAACAGTCGCCGCCCCTGAACCGCTATTCGATCCATGGAGAGGTAATGCGCCTGGAGCCGGACGGCAAGCTCGCCACCATCCGGCATCAGAAGATCGTAGGCTACATGGATGCCATGACCATGACCTTCCCGGTAAAGGATCCACAGGAGTTCAGCGCACTCCAACTCGGCAACTGCATCGACGGGACCGTGTTCGTGCAGGGTGACAGCCTCTGGGTCGGCGAGATCAAGCATTTGGACACGCCCTCGGATATGTGCGTGGCTCCGCCAAAAACGCCCTGAGCCGCACGGATAATTGCACTGCCAGTGATACCATGAGAATTCCCCTCATGGTTCGCGCTATTCCCGACGTTTTAGCCCGCATCGTGGACTCCAAGCGAGCCGCGCTGCCGCGTGTCACCGCGAATCGGGATGCCCTGGAACGGCGAGCCGCCGCGCGAATCGATGGCCGCGATTTCCGCATTGGCTTGACGGCAATCCGTAGCGCGAAGCGCACTGCCATCATCGCCGAGGTCAAGAAAGCCTCGCCCAGCAAGGGGGTCTTCTCGGATCGATTCGACCCCGCGGCGATTGCGCGAGCCTATGCCTCGGGCGGCGCTTCGGCGCTCAGCGTGCTGACCGACGCTGAGTTTTTTCAAGGCTCGCTCGACGATCTGGAATCCGCGCGCGCGGCCGTCGCGATACCTGTGCTTCGCAAGGATTTCACGCTCGATGAGGTTCATGTGGTCGAGGCCGCGGCGCACGGCGCAGACGCGATCCTTCTCATTGCCGCGCTGCTCGAAGAGACGGAGCTGCGCAAGCTGCGCGAGCTCGCCGCGCGATACCGCATGGCCGCTCTGGTCGAAGTTCACGACGATGCGGAGCTCGATGCCGCCATCGGCTCCGGCGCGGAGATCGTCGGCGTCAACAACCGCAACCTCCATACCTTCGAGGTGACGCTCGAAACCTCGCTGCGTCTCGCGTCGAAAATACCCTCCAGCGTGGTCAAAGTGAGCGAAAGCGGGATCGATTCCCGTGCCGCGATCGCCCGTCTCGAAGCCGCCGGCTTCGACGCCTTCCTGGTAGGGGAACATCTGATGAAAGCCGCCGACCCGGTCGCGGCCCTGCGAGCCCTGTTGCCGGTGTCGTCATGATGGTAAAAATTTGCGGAATTACGCGCAGAGAGGACGCCGAAGCTGCGGTCGAGGCCGGAGCCTCGGCTCTCGGCTTTGTGTTTGTTCCTTCCAGCCCGCGCTACATTACGCCGGACCGCGCCGCCGAGTTAGGCGATGGCCTTCCGATCTTGAAAGTCGGAGTGTTCGAGAACGCTACGGCGTCAGTGCTGGAAGAGATGATGCGCGCGGCGCGATTGAATGTGGCCCAGATCTATGGCGGCGCGGCGCCGACGGGTGCCCGAGTCTGGAGGGCGCTCCGAATGCCCGGAACCGTCGATGCCCCCGGGGCCGACTCTATCGAAATAGTCGACCTGGTCATGAGGTTCGAGGAAGCTTTCGACCCCAATGTCGATGGCGCGGAGGCGCTCCTACTCGACGGCCCCGCCAACGGAATCGCCTTCGATTGGTCGCTAGCGCGGCCCGCCGGCCTGAACGTCATCATCGCGGGCGGGCTTGACGCCTCCAACGTCGCCGACGCGATTCGTACGGTGAAGCCCTGGGGTGTCGACGCGAGCTCGCGGCTCGAATCGTCGCCCGGCGTCAAGGATCGCGAGAAGGTCCGCCGATTTGTAGAGGCCGCACTCAAAGCATGACGATCACATCGCAACCTGATTCCACCGGACACTTCGGGCCCTACGGAGGCCGCTTCGTCCCCGAAGTTTTGATGGCCCCGCTCGAAGAGCTTGAACAAGCCTATGCCCAAGCCTGCGCGGACCCCCGATTTCAGGCCGAGCTCGCCGATCTGCAAACCCATTATTCCGGGCGCCCTACGCCGCTCTACTACGCCAAGCGGCTGAGCGAAACGCTCGGTGGCGCGAAGATTTATCTCAAGCGCGAAGACCTCCTCCACACCGGCGCGCACAAAATCAACAACTGCCTGGGCCAGGCTTTACTCGCGCGGCGAATGGGCAAGAAGCGCATCATCGCGGAGACCGGTGCGGGACAGCACGGAGTCGCCACGGCCACTGTCTGCGCTCTCTTCGGACTCACCTGCGTGGTCTATATGGGCGAAGAGGACATGCGGCGGCAGCGGCTGAACGTATTCCGCATGCGCCTGCTGGGCGCGACCGTCGTGCCCGTACTCAATGGAAGCCGCACGCTCAAGGACGCCATCAGCGAAGCCATGCGGGATTGGGTCACCAACGTCGATACCACGCATTATTTGCTCGGCTCCGTGCTGGGCGCGCATCCCTATCCGCTCATGGTGCGCGATTTTCATCGTGTCATCGGCGAAGAGGCCCGCGCCGAAATCCTCAAGCGCGAGGGCCGTCTGCCGGACGTGCTGCTAGCCTGTGTCGGCGGAGGATCGAACGCCATCGGCCTGTTCCACGCCTTCATCGGCGACGAACAGGTAAAGCTGGTAGGCGTCGAAGCCGGAGGACGGGGATCGGCGCTTGGGGAACATGCCGCGCGATTTGCGGGCGGCGCGCCAGGTGTCCTCCACGGTTCGCAAAGCTACGTTTTGCAGGATTCCGACGGCCAGGTGGCCCTCACGCACTCCATCTCCGCGGGGCTCGACTACGCCTCGGTGGGACCGGAGCACGCCTGGCTGCACGACCGTCATCGCGCCGAATACACATCCATGGACGACAAAGAGGCGCTGGCTGCGGCGGTGAGACTGGCTCGCACCGAGGGCATCATTCCGGCGCTCGAATCAGCGCACGCCGTTGCGGAGGCCATTCGCCGAGCCCCCGCCGATCGCGGCAAGATCTATATCGTCAATCTGTCCGGCCGCGGCGACAAGGACACCGACATCTATCGCGAAAATCTCCCGGAGCTCGATGCAGCCGAACCGAATCCATTCACTGTTTGAGCGTCTCCGACGCGAGCCGCGCGCTGCCCTTATCGCTTATATCACCGCAGGCGACCCGTCACCGGAACGGACTCCGGGGATCGTCACCGCGCTCGAACGCGGGGGCGTGGATCTGATAGAGCTGGGCGTGCCCTTCTCCGATCCAATCGCCGACGGCCCCGTCATTCAGCGCGGCGCCGACCGAGCCCTGCGCGCCGGAACCACCGTTCCGAAGGTTCTGGAGATGGCCCGCAAGATCCGCGAGCATTCTCAGATTCCGCTGCTGCTGTTCACCTATCTGAATCCGGTGCTGCGCTACGGATTGGAAAAGCTCGCCCCCGACGCCAAGGCCGCTGGAATCGACGGTTGCCTGCTCACCGACCTGAGCGTCGAGGAAGCCGGGAGCTATATGGGCGTGATGCGGTCGGCCGGCCTCGACACCGTATTTCTAGCCGCGCCCACGTCCACCGAAGCACGCCTGAAATTGGCCGCGCAATACTCCACGGGCTTCATTTATCTGGTTTCGAGGACCGGCGTCACGGGCGAGCGCGCGGCATTGTCTGACGCGCTGGAGCCCCTGATCGCGCGAACCCGCGCGGTGACGAATCTGCCGCTCGCGGCGGGGTTCGGAATCTCGACGCCCGAACAGGCCGGCGTAGTCGCTAAGATGGCCGATGGCGTGGTTGTCGGAAGCGCCATTGTGCGGATGATCGAAAAGAACGCGAACAGCTTCGAAAAGTGCGACGCTGAACTGGAAGTCTTCGCGCGCTCCCTCCGCGACAAAATGAGTTGGCGGGCGTAATGACCAAAGAAGACGCGGTGCGGCTACTGGCCGAAAGTAGGGAAAAAATCGACGAGCTGGACCGTCAACTGGTGGAATTGCTGAACCGCCGCACCCGCATCGTGGAAGATATTGGACGGGCCAAGGAAGCCGCCGGCCTTCCGATTTATGAGCCTGCCCGCGAGGACGACGTGTATCACAACGTGTTTTCCCACAATCAGGGGCCGCTGACCTCCGGAGCCCTGCGCGGCATCTACGAGCGCATCATCGACGAAATGCGCAGCCTGCAACGAATCCGGCTGACCAAGAGAACGCAGGAGGACACGTAATGCTGGTCGTCATGCAGGAGGGCGCAGCCGAGGCTCAGATCCAGGCTGTGATCGACCGCCTGGTCGAGATGGGCTTCACCGTGCACCGTTCCACGGGAGTGTTGCACACGGTGCTCGGCGGCGTCGGTCCGGTGGACCAGGTCGATCCCGCGATGTTCGAAGCGATGGAGGGCGTCAAGGAATGCCACCGCATCGTTTCACCCTACAAACTCGCCAGCCGCCACTTCCGCCCGCAAGGAACTGTCGTAAAAATCGGCAAAGTCGAAATCGGCGGAGGCGCCCTGGTCGTGATGGCAGGCCCTTGCAGCGTCGAGAGCGAGCGGCAGATCGACGAATCGGCCAGGATCGTCGCCGAGGGCGGCGCGCAAATCCTGCGCGGCGGCGCGTTCAAGCCGCGAACCTCACCATACAGTTTCCAAGGCATGGGCGAGGAGGGATTGCAGATCATGCGCGCCGCGGCGGATCGTCACGGCTTGCTGATGGTCAGCGAAGTCATGGACGCTTCGCAGCTCCCTCTGCTGGCGAAGTATTCCGACATCCTGCAAATCGGCGCGCGCAATATGCAGAACTTCAATTTGCTGCGCGAGGCGGGAAAGCTCACCACGCCGGTTCTGCTGAAGCGCGGCATTGCTGCGACCATCGAAGAGCTGCTGCTGGCCGCGGAATACGTCATGAGCGGCGGCAATTACAACGTGATTCTGTGCGAGCGCGGCATCCGCACCTTTGAAACCGCCACGCGCAACACCATGGATGTTTCCGCGATTCCAGTGGTGAAGAAGCTCTCGCATCTGCCCATCATCGGCGATCCTTCGCACGGCACGGGCCGCCGCGATATGGTCCTGCCGATGGCTCGCGCGGCCGTGGCCGCCGGCGCGGACGGATTGATGATCGAGGTGCATCCCGATCCCGACCACGCTATGAGCGACGGCGCGCAGTCGCTGACGCCGAAGCAATTCATCGAGGTGATGCAGCAGGTGCGGGCCGTTGCCGCAGCGATTTCACCGGCTGTATGAACGCCGTCGGTATCGTTGGCGTCGGGCTCATTGGAGGTTCATTCGGGCTGGCGTTACGCCAAGCCGGATTCACCGGGCGCATCATCGGAGTCAGCTCTCAACCGGCGATCGACGCGGCGCTTGCGCGAGGTGTCATTGACGAGGCCCTACCACTCGCCAACGCCGCCGCGCTCACCGATTTTATCTATCTCGCGCAGCCCATTGAACGAATTCTTCAGACACTCGATGTCATCGACGAATACGCCCGTCCGGGAGCGCTCATAACCGACGCCGGTTCAACCAAAGTTGCAATTGTGAATCGCGCGACTTCGGCGATTCGCGCTGTGCGATCAGGTGTCCGATTCGTCGGCGGTCATCCCATGGCGGGAAAAGAATCGCGAGGCGTCGAGCAAGCCGAGGCGGATCTGTTTCGTGACCGCCCGTACGTTTTGACGAGTCGCGATGCCGAGTTGGAATCGTGGATCGAGCGCATAGGCGCGCGCCTCGTTGTGATGACCGCGGAGGAACATGACCGTCTGGTCGCGCTGACCTCGCACCTGCCTCAGTTGATCTCGACCGCGCTGGCGTCGTTGATCGGCGCGCAGCCGGATGCGGGGAAGGTCGCCGGTCCGGCCGCGGTGGATCTGACCAGGCTCGCGCTCAGTCCCTACGAGATCTGGCGTGACATCTTCGCGACCAACGCAGATTCGGTGGACGCGGCCGTAGGAGCGTTCATCGCGAAACTGGAAGAATTGCGGACCTCGCTGCGCAGCCCGGCGATGGAACGGGCGTTCGAAACCGCAGCAGCAGCAGCGAAAGCGCTCCGTCGATAGGGGGAGTATACTTCGGGATGGCAACTGTTCGGGGAACAGTAATCGATCCGGCAAATGCGCCGATGGGAGGCGCTACGGTGCGCCTTGCACCAGTCGACGGTTCCGGCCCTTCGAAGGACGCCGAGAGCGCCAGCCAAGGTCAGTTCGAATTCCTCGATGTTCCTCCTGGTTGGTACATTCTTTATTTCGCGGCGAATGGATTCCGCGAAACCGTCCACGCTATTCAGATCGTGGATGGGGCAAATGAAGTGGGCCGCATCGATGTCCGGATTTTCGCATGCAGTGATTCGCCAAGCGTGTGCGACGTGCCCTGTGTTCGCCCCGTTCCAGTCCTATCCGTCTGCGAAGCCTTGGAAGCGCGCGTAGGCGTTTGCGCTGGCCCCGTCGTCATTGTCGGTATCTTCAAATCCGGGATGGACGATACCCTGCGCCTCGATTGCCCTTTTCAACTCATCACCGGCGAGGTCGGCTGGCCGAGTTCGATCGGCCTCACACGCCCATCGCAACCGCCCGACCTCCTGCGGGACAAAGTCGAAAAGAAACGACAGGAAATCCTTAACGGCGGTCCTCCCGGAGCCCAGCCGCGCCCAGAGCGAGTCGTCGGCTTATACGGCAATCTCTCGTTCCCGGCAGGTCTAACGAGCGCTCCCTGCTGCAGCGCCGCAGTCGAGACCGCGCTCCCCCCGGCGCGGCTGTTCGGGGTCGGAGAGAAGGATCTGCGCGTGATCCGCTAAACGCGCACACCTCCGCCCACTGTGAAAACCAGGCACACCTCGCCCCTTCGTAAACCATTGAAATACCACATAGAAACGAATGGTGTGTGCCGTGCTATAATTTCCCACCATGAAGTTGGCGTTTATCTTCGGGCTTGTGGCCGCCTCGTCGATTTTCGGCGGCGCAACCGATACGGCTCTCACGACTGCCCCCCCCCCCCG
>Ga0209415_10001012_pt1 | contig 53308 bp, 40 predicted proteins | sample PeaSoiSIISIP2007_FD_187696 | JGI IMG/M metagenome (GOLD analysis project Ga0209415, IMG submission 187696) | Peat soil microbial communities from Weissenstadt, Germany - SII-SIP-2007 (SPAdes) (version 2) | ecosystem: Environmental > Terrestrial > Soil > Wetlands > Peat | place: Germany... | reverse complement strand
TCACCGTCGACTCCTGCCACAGCCGGTGGGTCTTCGACGAGGAGCGCCGGCGCTTCCGCCGGGTCCCGAAAGGACCGGGGTTCGGGGTCCGCATGGTCCTGACGGAGTGGCGTGCCTACCACGATGTCCACCTCGACCAGTACTCTGACCAGTTCGTCGTGGTCCTCAACGAGGCCGGTACTCGGATGCTGCGTTCCTGGCGCCATACCGACGTCGTCTGTCCCCACTGCGGTGCGTCCAAGACCGAGGAGCTCTCCGTGAGCGACATTGCGCACGCCGAGGGGGACTGACGGCGCACGCTCCTATCCGCGGGCGCGTGTGATCCGGCGCCGGGCGAGCCACGTCAGGGCACCGATCACGGCCAGCCCGGCGAGGATGACGGCGGCAATGGCTCCGGGGCCGAGGGTTCGCGCTGCGCCGGACCGGGAACGCCGCACGGCGCGACCGGCCCGGACGGTGCTCGACGTCGTCGCCGGCTCCGTGGTGGTCGACGGAGTGGGGGAGGATGCCGCGAAGGCGACCACCCGCGCCGCCGACGGAGCCAGCAGGAGACCGTCGCCCACGCTCGGCGTCGGGAAGTGGTTGGCCGGTTGGCCGATGGGCGCCTGCTGTCGCACGGCACCCGTGGCCGGATCCAGTCCGTACAGGATGCCGTTCTGCCCGATGGTCCAGACCAGTCCGGCGGCGACGATCGGAGGACCGCCGCCCGTATCGGAGCTCCACGACAGCCGCAGCGAGGGCGGAGACGCCGTCACCTCGACGGCGGCGATGCCGCTCACACACGGGATGTAGACGGTCGCGCCGACGACGGCACTCCCACCGTCGATGTCGTCATCGCACGCCGACCCGAGCGTCGCCTCCTGCCCGCCGATGCCGCCCAGGTGGGCGCCGTTGAGGAGATAGACGATGCGGGACTTGCCGGCGAGCACCACCTGCCCGTCGGCCAGCAGCGCCGGGGCCATGGACATGTCGAGGTCGTCGGCGTTGTCCTGAGGCCAGCGGGTCGGAGCAAAGTACTGCAAGAGCTGCAGGGAGGACGAGAGCTCGAGTGCTGCGTCGCTGTCGTCGTAGGCGCCGCCGACGGAACGAACCGAGCCGTTCCCGACGCTGACCCAGATGTCGCCGCTGTTGTCGACGGCGGGAGCGGCGCCGCCCATCCAGATTGCCCCCTCGCTGTCACCGGCTGCGGAGTCGACCGTGAAGTACGTCGGCGTCCCGCCTCCCTCGCCCACGGCGGCGACCCTGCCCCGGTAACTGGAGCAGTCGCCGTAGTTGCCCCCCATCGCGAAGACCACGTGACCGGTGTCGAGCGTCAGCCCGGTCCGTTGCAAGAGCGCGGCTGGATCCGAGCCGGGCGGGTCCACGTCCTGGGTCAGCTCGACAGCGCCGGACATCGTGCTGAGCCCGACCAGCACGTGCGCCGGCCTCCCGTTCACCAGCTCGTCGGCCACCGCGAAGATCTCGCCTCTCGATTGGTCGATGACCGGTGTCCCCGTGATCCCCACGGTCGGCGAGATATCGCCGCAGGGAAGGGAGGCGGCGGGCACGGGACTGGCGATGTGCCTCGACCAGATCACCCTCCCCGACGCAGAGGACAGCGCGTACACCGTGTCGTTCTCCGTGGCGACGTAGACGTCCCCCGACGAGACGAGGGGTTCGCCGTAGAGCTGGCCGTCGAGCGGCGGCGACGTCCACGCAGGCGAAGCGGTGTCGACCGCCGCCGCCGTCTCGGCAACGCCGGAGCCGGCGGCGTCGCCGTGGTAGATCGTCCAGGAAGTCGATGGCTGCGACGGGGCCCCCGTGGCGACGGCGGGCCCGAGCCCGGCGTTCCAGATCAGCGTGACTGCGGCCACCAACCCGGCCCCTCGCGACCATCGTGGCTTCCGGTTCCTCACGAGGACGACGGTGAGCCGGCGCGCCCGCCTTCGCATCCCCGCCAGGCTATCCTCCCCCGCCGCGTGGTCAGATCGCCCCGGTGCGCTCGGACTACGGACCTGCCGTCACAATGTGGCCGTCACAATGTGGCCGTCACAATGTGGCCGTCACAATGTGATTGCCCTTGGCACCTACTGCTCGTGCCAGCGGACTGCGCGGGTCCGCGTGTGCCGTGAGGCTGTCGAGGTGGTGCCGGAAGTCATAGCGAGGGTGTCCAGCCGAGCTCAGACGGGCCCGGGCGTTGTCGGAGACGCGGTCGATGCTCGGGAACATCTTCCTGAGCGCAGTGACCTATCCGGTCCACAGCGCGAAGCCCACGACGGCAAGCGCAGAGCCGAGCACAACCGGTCGCTCGGCCCCGCAGCGGTCGAGGATGCGACCACCGATCCGAGCGGTGACCACGAAGCCGATGAGAAGGACAAGAGAGACATGCCGGACTGGCGCCCTGGAGGTACTCGCTGGCGAAGAAGAACCCCGGGACGAACACCAGCATGGCGATCCCGAGGGCCAGGTTCTCGACCAGGGACGCCCGGATGCGACAGATGTCGACCTTGGTGAGCGGTGACCGGGTGCGGCCTTCGCTGCTGACCCGCTCTAGGGCCCTGCCACGACCGGCTCAGCCTCGACATCCTGGCGGGTGACCGTCAGATAGACGACCGAGGCGACGATCAAGATCGCCAGCCCCAGACCGACACGCCCGTCACCCCACCCGAGGCCCCCGACATGATGCGGCTTGCCCATCCAGTCCGCAAAGGAGGCCCCGAGCGGCCTGGTGACGATGTACGCGAACCAGAAGGCGAACACGGCGTTAAGTCCGAACCGCCAGTGGGCGACCGCCGGAAGAGCGATCACGACGGCGAACACGACGCCTGAGACGAAGTACCCGAGATGCATGGTCGTCGCCGTCATGTCCCCCGCGGCGGTGCCGAGCGCGAACGTCGCCCCGACGGTGAGCCAGTAGAACAGCTCGCGACGTGGCGTGGTGATGCTGTGGATGGACAGCGTCTTCTCGGTCGCCTGCCAGGTGAGGAAGACGACCGCCAGCACCACGGCGAACAGGGCAGTGGAGACGGCGTAGGGGACCCCGAATTGGATGTGCAACACATCTGCGGCCATCGTGCCGAACACCGCGACCAGGGCGACGGTCAGCCAGTAGATCCACGCCACGTACCGGCGCACCGAGAACTGGACCACAAGCGAAATCGCCAGGCAGACGGCCCCGAGCCCCACGGCGACGTAGGGATCGAAACGGTGGACGAGGTAGTCCGAGATCGACTCGCCCATCGCCGTGGTCAGCACCTTGGTGGTCCAAAAAAGGAGCGTGACCTGCGGCACCTTCCGCATGGTCGTCCGAGGCCGCGGCCCTTGGTCCGGTCCGCCGTCGGTGCCCGGCATCGGCCGGCCGGGCGCGGTGGGCTCGTCCGTTGCGCCGGCGCGGTGCGTGGTCTCGGGGTCCTGGGTCAAGGGTCAAGAATGTAGTGGGCGAGCCCCCCCCTCTATCCGCCTGGTGGCCGTTCGCCGTGCCCATGGCGGCGCCGTTCGGCGAGTGCCGACGGGTGCTGGCGGTGTCGTCGAAGACTGGGAAGTGGTCTCCGACGGTGGGGTCTTGCCTTCGGCGGGGTCCCCTTCAGGGCTCGACGGGCGGCCAGCCGCTCAGCCGGCCGGTCGTGGGGACGGTTGGTGACGCCTTCACCGGCGGTACCGGGAGGTGGACGTCGACGGCGGCCTGTTCGCCTTCAACGTTCCTTTCGAGGGCTCGATGGGGGCAGGCCGCTCAAAACAGGCCCATCGTCGGGATCGCCACCAACCTCGTCACCTGACCGGCCGCAGCAAGCCGTGTCCCGGGCTCGGTCGGCGTGAGGCCACGCACCAGCCCACGGATGCCGCAGGACGCCGGCACGTGAGCCGGAGCCGAGCGTGACCCTCACGCGGTGCCCAGGCCGATCCGGGCGACGGCATCAGCGCGATCCAACGGGGTCCTCGGCGCGCGACGCCGATGGGCGGGCCGGCGGCATCGGTTGGCGGCCGGGGCGAGGACATTTCGCACCGGGCCGAGGGCCCATGTCGGAGGATCGCCGGACGGCCCCGGGCAGGACCCCGGGGACCGATGAGTTCGGGTCCGCTGCGGCGTCGTACCCTTCAGACGCAGGTTCGAACCGGTTCGAGAACCGAAGGGAGCACGACATGAGCCTACCCACGGTCGTGGGGCGCGAGGAGTGGCTGGCCGCCCGCAAGGAGCTCCTCCTCGAGGAGAAGGCGATGACCCGGGCCCGGGATGCGTTGAGCACCAGACGGCGCCAGCTGCCGATGGTGAGGATCGACAAGGAGTACGCCTTCGACGGCCCGGACGGGAAGGCCGGCCTGCTCGACCTCTTCGACGGCCGGCGCCAGCTCATCGTCCAGCACTTCATGTTCGACCCGGCCTGGGACGAGGGCTGTCCCTCTTGCTCGGGGGCGGCCGATGAGACGTCCCCCGGCCTGATCGAGCACTTGCACGCCCGGGACACCACCTTCGCCGCCGTCTCGCGTGCCCCGATCGACAAGATCGAGCGCTACAAGCGGGCCAGGGGCTGGTCGTTCCCCTGGTACTCGTCGTTCGCCAGCGACTTCAACTACGACTTCCACGTGACCATCGACGCGTCGGTGGCCCCTGTGCTGTGGAACTACCGGACCATCGAGGAGCTGCGCCAGGTCGACATGGGCTGGCTCGGGGAGGGGTCGTCGGAGCAGCCGGGGTACAGCGCGTTCCTGCGCGACGACGACGCCGTCTTCCACACGTACTCCGTCTACGCACGGGGCACCGAGATGCTCGGCGGCGTTTACTACTTCCTCGACATGACCGCCCTCGGTCGCCAAGAGGAGTGGGAGGAGCCCAAAGGTCGCGCCGCTCACCCTCGGGCGTCGCTGCCGGACTTCTCGGCCTGACCGCCCCCCCCAATCGGCACCGGCTGCGCCGACGCCGGCGAGCGCCGTCGCCGGAAGGTCTTGCGTGGCCTCACGGCGTTGGCCCGCCCTCGTCGTCTCGCCGGGCGGTGCCCGGCGGGGCGTCGGTCGCCCGCGTGCGCTGAGGGCGGTCCCAGATCTCCCGCGTTGCGGTGGCCCGGCCTCAGCTCTTGACCACGAGCGTGTACGTCCGGTACCCGATGTGTTCGGGATGCGCGGCGTCGGTGACCCGGACGGTGAACACCGAGGTTCCCGCGTGCTTCGGCTTCCCGGAGAGCACGCCCTGGGTCGTCAGCGTCAAGTTGGCCGGGGGGGCGCCCGAGGACACCGTGAAATGGTACGGGGACCGCCCGGCGGACGCAGTGAGGGTGACCCGGTACTGCACGAGCACCTTGCCCGATGGGAGCGTCGAAGGCGACAGGGGAAGCCCGACGGTCACCGGCAAGGTGGCACTCGACGTCAGGTGGTTGGCGTCGCCGTTGTAGGTGGCCCGCAGGGTGGCACTCCCGAAGGGGAGCGCGGTCGTCGTCAAGGTGGACTGGAAGGCCCCCGACGAGGTGGAGCGCAGTGCGGCGGTGCCCAGCAGCGTCGCACCCGAGTAGAACGACACCGTGCCGGTCGGGGCGGCCGGGCCCTCCTGCGCCACGGTGGCCGTGAGCGTCAGCGCCTGGGTCTTGCCCTCGGGGAGCGAGGCGAGGGGCGCCATCGCCGGGCCCCCGGCGTCCAGCTCGGACGCCACGGTCTCCTGGGTCCCTCCCGGCGTGAGCATGACCAGTTGCTGGTTCCCGGTGTCGGCGATGTAGAGGTCCCCCGCGGCGTCGACGGCCACCCCGTGCGGGTCGTCGAGCCCCGTGGTGAGCACGACGTGCACCGTGCCGGCCGGCGTGACCTCGAGGATCCGGTTGTTCGCGCTGTCGGCCACGAAGAGGTCCCCCGACCGGTCCATGGCCAGCCCCGACGGCTGGTCCAGGCCCGGGATGACGAGGGCGGCCACCTGGCCGCTCGGCGAGACCTCGACCACGTCGTTGTCGTTGGCGTCGGCGACGTAGGCGTCACCGGCCGCATCGACCGCGATGGCGCGGGGGATGTCCAACGACGACGCCAGGACGCTCTGGCTGCCGTTCGGGGCGACGCGCACCAGGCGCGACGAGTGCCTTGGGCTCGAGACCACGTCGCCGATGTACACGTTCCCGGCCTTGTCCACCGCCACGGCCTGGGGGCTCGTCAGTCCCGAGGCCGGGACCGTGGACTGCACGCCGCCGGGGGTGACCTCGATGACCCGGTCGTTGCCCGTGTCGGCCACGAAGACGTCACCGGCGCCGTCGACGGCGACCGACTGGGGGTCGTTGATCCCCGACGTGGGGACAGGGATGCTCTGCCCGACCGGGGTGAACTGCTCCACCTCGTCGGCGTCGATGTCCGACACGTACACGTTCTGCGGGGGGAGAGCCGTCGTGTTGGCCTGCAGGGTGACCCCCGAGACCGTGGCGCTCACGTCGACGCACGCTGCGGGGTCGACGGTCCCCGACTGGTTGTCCGACGATGCCGTGTAGTCGCCCCCGGTCTGCGGGACGTACACGGCGGCGAAGCAGTAGGTGCCCGCCTGCGTGGCCGACACCGGTTGTGACGTCGCCGTGGAGGTGTCCGACGTGGCCCCGGTCAGGGCGGGCGACCCCGCGGCGACGCCGGTGCTGGTGCACAGCGCGTTCCCCGTCGTGGGCCCGCACCAGTAGAAGAGGACCGTGCCGGCGGGTTGCCCCGCCGAGGGGGCGCCGGTCACCGTGGCGGTGTCGCTCACCGCGTCGTGCGGGCCGAGCACGATCGAGTTCGAGCTCACCTGGCTGGCGGTCGTCGAGGAATCGGGGGAGACGGTGATGGTGACCGTCGCCGGGTCCGAGACGAAGCCGTCGGCGTCGGTCAGGGTGTAGGTGAAGGCGTCCGTGCCCACGAAGCCCGTGTCGGGGGTGTAGAGGAACGACCCGTCGGACCCGACGGTGACGGAGCCGTCCCCCGGTGCTGCTGCCAGCTGGGCGGTCCACGGCGACGGCGCGGGGTTGGCATCGGTCACGCCGCTCTGCAGGGAACCCGGGGGCTCCGACAGCGCCTGGTTCACCGGTGTCCCGTACGACTGGGCGCCGGCCACGGGCACTGCCAGCTCGACGGCCCCGATGTCACAGTTGGCGCCGACCGAGGCCTCGGGTCGGTCGACGCCGCGCTGGTCGGTGCCCGGGCACACCGTGGTGGCGTTGAGCGACGTGCCCGTCGGGATGGTGTCGAGGACGGGGCTCGTCGGGCCGGGAGCCAGAGTCTCGGTGGGCCCCCCGTTGGCCTGGAGCGGGCCGAGCTCGGGGTTCACCCCCGACTGGCTCTGGTTCTGCGCCAGGAAGCCGCAGGTGGTGTCGTCGTCGAGGTTGTATCCGGCGTCGGTGACCCCTCCGCTGCAGTCGGGGCTGTCGCCGCTCACGATGGTGGCCCCCAGGCTGGCGCTCCCCCCCGAGACGAGGACCCCGGTGCCCGAGTTGTCGGAGACGGTCGCCGACGTGGCGCTCACGGTGCCCGAGTCCGACACCGCCGCGCCCACGCTGTTGGCGCTCACGGTGGAGTCGATCACCGACACGGATCCCCCGGTGCTCTGCACGCCCGTCTGGTTGCCCGTGACCAGGGAAGCGGCGACGGTCGCCGCTCCCCCCGAGACGAGCACGCCGTCGCCGCCTGTCGCCCCGGTGATCGTCAGCTGTTGGAGGTTCACGTTTCCCGCGCTCACCGTGACGGTCGCCCCGACCGACGGCGTCCCGGCCACGGTGGTGCCCGGCGCCTGGTCCGATCCGGCGATGGTCAGGTCGAAGGGGACGCTGACCCCCCCCGATTCGGGGAACGTCCCGGGCCCCACGTCGACCGTGTCACCGTCGGACGCCTGGGACACGGCGTAGGCGATGGTGGCGCACGGCGACGCCTGGGTCTGGCAGTCGGAGCTGTCGCTGCCGCCTTGGGCGACGTATAGCGTGCTCCCCCCGGCGGACGCCAGGACGGCCGTTCCCCCGGCCACGGCCGTCACCGCCGCCAGGGCCACCGCCAAGCGCCGCCACCGGCCGTCCATGGCCCTCAGACAGCGCCGCGACCAGCCGTTCATGGCCAAACCTCCACCGAGTGGCATGCTGTCGCCCCGCCGTCCCCGCGCCTCGCCCCCGCCCGGCAGCGTACGCACCCGTCCGCCCCCGCGCATCGTCAAGAATGAGGAGAGCCGGGAATCGTCAGCTCGCTTCAGGTGGGGCCCTACCGATGCGCGGCGAACCTCGGGAGCCAGGGCGCGGTGGCCGCCAGCAACTCGTCGGTCATGGCCACCACGTGCTCGTAGGGCAGCCGACCCGCCATGGGGTCGGTGAGCATGGCTTCGAGCGCCGTCGTCGGGTCCCCCGACAGTGCGGCGTCCACGGTGAGCTCCTGGGAGGAGACGATCCGGCGCAGGTGCTCGCCCAGGAACGACGGCACGCACACCCGGTCGCGCGCCCGGATGCCGTCGGCCCCGACGGTGGCGACGCACTCCACGACGGCGCCCTCGGGCACGTTGGCGACCTGCCCCGTGTTCGGGATGTTCACGGGCACGTCTCTGTCCTCACCGGTCACGAGGCCCTCGAGCAGCGAGGCCACGAACTCTCCCGAGGGCCAGCTCGGGATGGTGTCCGACGCCAGCAGCTCGGCCATCTCGGCGTCGTCGGTGGCCTTGTCGGCCTGGTGGCCGTGCATGCCGTAGTGGTGCGCTCCCCAGTCCCGGCCGTTGTCCGACGCCTCGGTCACGAACCCCGGGAAGAACTCGACGACATGGGTGTCCGAGGAGCCGGGCAGCACCCCGAAGCGTGCGAAGAGCTCCAACTTCACCTTGTTGTTGTGGATGATGTCCGCTTTCGTCCACGAAGTGGCCGGGTCGCCCTTGCGCCAGTGCATCGGCTCGGGTGGGTCCATCCACAGCGGGCCCGACAGGTCGACGTCCCCTCCGAGCGCGGCGCGCAGCATGGTGAACCCGTCACGCTCGCCCACGCGCAGCGACGTCACCAGGGGGAGGTGGTTGACGCCGCCGACGACCGGGTCGATCGAGAGGAAGTCGGCATCGAACAGGAGGCTCATGACGAACTTCAGGCCGACGAGCTCGGCGCACAGGCCCACGGCGCGCACGCCCGTCTCGCGCGTGACCACCCGGCACAGCGCCGACAGCGGGTTGCTGACGTTGACCAGCAGTGCATCGGGGCACCGCCGCTCCATCGCCTGGGCCACCTCCAGGACCACCGGCACGCTGCGCAGCGACCGCGAGATCCCTCCGGGGCCGACGCTGTCCCCCACGGGCTGGCGCACGCCGTATCGGGCCGGGATCTCGATGTCGTGGCGCATGCTGGCGAAACCGCCGACCGAGAATCCCGAGATGACGAACTGCGCATCCGTGAGGGCCTCGTCGGCGTCGGTGGTCCCCCGTGCCGACAGTGCGATGCCGCGGCGCTCCGCGATGTGCTCCGCCACCTTGAGCACGGGGGGCAGCGACTGGCCGTCGAGGTCGAACAGGACCACCTCGGCGTCGGCCAGCGCCGGCGTGTTGGCGAAATCCACCAGCAGCTTGGGTGTCCAGTGCGTGCTGCCGCCGCCGACGATGGTGATCCGGGCTGCCATCGCCCGGACGTTACTCGGGCTCGCCCGGTCCGCGCCTGGCGGGCCCCGGCGGGCCCTGTTCCGCACCGCTTCGGGCCGCGCCACGGCCGCTCGCGTACAGTTCGGCATGCCCGAAGCCCGACGACACGCCGTCGACCACCTGGAGGTACAGGTCCATTCCGATGGCGACGCCCTGGCCGCGGTTGCGGCCGACGAGGCGATCACCGTCCTGCGCCGCGCGGTGGAGGCCCGCGGCGTGGCCCACGCCATGTTCGCCACGGGCAACTCGCAACTCGCCTTCGTGCGATCCCTCGCGTCGCGAGACGGGGTCCCATGGTCCGATGTCGTCGTGTTCCACATGGACGAGTACGTCGGCATCGGGCCCGACCACCCCGCCGGCTTCCAACGTTGGATACGCGAACGGATCTCGGCTCGCGTCCATCCCCGCGAGGCGCACTACATCGACGGGTTGGCGGATCCCGATGCGGAGTGCGCGCGCTACGCCTCCCTCCTGCGCACCCACCCCCTCGACCTGTGCTGCCTGGGCATCGGGGAGAACGGGCACCTGGCCTTCAACGACCCGCCCGTCGCCGACTTCGAGGACCCGCTCGACGTGAAGGTGGTGGAGCTCGACGGGGCCTGCCGGCGCCAGCAGGTGAATGAGGGGCACTTTCCGGCCATCGGAGAGGTTCCGGCACTGGCCGTGACAGTGACGATCCCGGCCCTCCTGCGCGCCGGGCGGGTCCTGGCCATCGTTCCCGAGCAGCGCAAGGCCCGACCGGTGCGCGACGCCTTGCTGGGCCCGGTGTCGACGGCGTGCCCGGCATCGGTCCTGCGCTGCCATGACAATGTGGCGCTGCACCTCGACGCCGGGTCGGCCGGGCTCCTCGGTTGGGGGTGAACTCCCGTCGCGCGGAGCGGTTCACGGTCGGCGGCGCTCTCGTGCTGGTCGTCGTGCTGGGCGCCTGCGGCCCGGGGGGGAGCTCGACGCCACGCGCTTCGGTCACCACCACCGGGGCGACAGCCTCGGCCACGGGGCTCGACCACGATTGCATCACCCCGGGCTCCGGCTCGCCGGACGTGGCGTGGTCGCAACTGCGCAACCCCATTCTGAGCGACCCTGTCGCCGGGGAGAAGGACCAGGCGCTCGTGTGGGCCGGGGGACGCTGGCACATGCTCTTCAGCTACGTGACCAACAGCGTCCCCACCCCCGGGGCGCAGTACTGGAACATCGCCACGGCCGACAGCCCCGACCTCGACCAGTGGACCGCACCCTCGCCCTGGCCCCCGCAACCGGGGGTGATCGGGGTGGCGTCCCCCGATATCGTGCGCAGCCCGTCGGGGCTCTTCGTGGCCACCTACGACTCGGGCCCCGGCGAGGTCGGCGGAGGGCAGGCCAAGCTCTACTACCGCACCTCGGTCGACCTCGAGACGTGGTCGGCGGCGCGTCCGCTCGCCCTCGGCCTGCACCCGTCGCCCGGGGCGCGCATGATCGACCCCAGCCTGGCATGGACCGGCAACGGGCTGATCCTCGGGTACAAGTACGGCCTGGCCACGAGCGCCACCTCGCAGCACTTCGAGGTGGCCTGGTCACCGAGCGGCTCGATCGACGGGCCGTGGCACCTCGTCGGACGACCCGACGTCGTCGTGTACGGCGACACCGTGGAGAACCTGGAATTCGTGGCCGTGGCCGGACGCTGGCGGCTCGTGGCCACTTCCAACACGGGCGACCAGCCGTGGATGTTCGAGCTTGCCGGAGACCCCAGGACGCCGTCGTCCTGGCTGCACTGGGTGCACGGCTCCGAGCTACGGGTCCCCGGACAGGCATGGGACACCGGCCCGGGCATCTCGAGCGTCAACTATGAGCACGCCAACTCGGTGTTCCTGTGTGATGCCCACGGCCCGGACGGGTACTACTACGTGACCTACGCGGGGAGCAGCGAGCTGACGCAGTTCGGCGGGTGGGGGCATGCCGAGATCGGCATCGCCCGGAGCACCGACCTCGTCCACTGGAGCGTGCCGGGCTGAGGGTCCGGCCGCCGGGCGGGCTCGGGGTGACGACGCCCCGCCGTGGGTCTGTGGCCCGTCGCCCTGTGGCCCGCGTCATGTGGGTCGTCGTCCCGGGCCTGGGCCCTAGACGGTCGGCTGTCCGATCCACCGGGCGAGGAACGGGGAGGCGACGACGCCGTGCCACTGGTGGCCCCCGTCGAACACGTCGTGCTCCAGGTGGTCACCGGCGCCCAGGGCCTCGTACACCGCCCGCAGGCGCCCGACCTCCCGGCGCGCCACCGGTGCGGGGAAGAGGTCGTCGTCGGTGCCGCTCTCGATGAGCAGGGGGCGGGGGGCGACGAGCGCGCCGAGGTCGACGTGCTCGAGACGCCCGAGCATGCCCGGGAGCACTTGGGAGCCACACATGTTCCAGGGCATCTTGTGGGACTCGGCCCACGACGAGAAGTACCCGCTCACGACGGCCGCGGCGACGCGATCGTCCCAGGCGGCGAGGAACAGTGTCACTGTCGCCCCGTAGGAGAGGCCGGCTGCGGCGATGCGGGTGCGGTCCACCAGTGGATGGGCCTCGAGGACGTCGAGGGCCCGCGCCATGTCCCACAGGTTGTGGGTGAGCGGGCTGACCCCGGCCATGACGGCGTGCACCAGGTTGGCGTCGCACGCGTAGTGGTCCGGCGGGTTCCAGTCGAGACGCTCACCGAAGCAACGCAGGTCCGGGGCGAGGACCACGTAGCCCTGGCGCACGAGCTGCTGGGCGTAGTCGCCGTTGGGCTGGTCCGTGTGCTCGAGGCCGCACACTTGGGACTTGCCCGGGCCGTGCCCGTGGATGGCGAGCACGGCCGGCCCCGGCGAGCTCCGTCCGTCGGGCACGAGGAGGTAGGCGGGGACCGACATGGTGTCCTCGGTGTCGAACACCACCCGGTCGCGCCGGTACCCGTCGCACGGCGTGCTGTCGAGGGTCTCGAATTCGAGCGGGACGGGCGAGGGCAGCGGGCCGAGCAGCTCGTCGAGCCGGTGCCGGCACCGCACCCGCCAGTCGGCCAGGGCGGCGGGGTCGTCGGGGAGCGGGTCCTCGAGCACCGTGGCCTGCAGCCGGACCATCCACGAGAACCACGGCGAGAAGTTGCGCGGGCGGCCGGCGAGGACGGCCGCGGGATTGGTGGGCACCGTGGCGGGGGTGGGTTCAGGGGGTGGTGACAAGGGGTTGCCAGCCTTGGATGACGTGCCAGCACGTCCCCTGCGGTCTCCCGGTGTACGTGGGGACGCACAGCGATGAGGGCGGGATGTTGTTGTGCAGCTCGACCACCTGGTACTCGGTCGGGCCGGCGTACCGGTTCGGTCCGTAGCTCAAGACCGGCGAGAGGGTGCCGGGGAAGTTCTGGATCTTGGCCATGCTCTGGACGAAGGTGCGCCGGTTGAGGTCGGGTCCCGCCAGGGTCGCCGCCGTGGCGAAGAGGCGGATGGCCTGGCACCAGCTCACGATGGGGCCCTGCTCCTCGATATACGGCGACACCGTCGAGGTGGGCTTGTTGTGCGCCTTCCACGTGTCGTAGCAGCTGTTGACCGCCGGGTTGTAGCCCCCCTCGCTCTCCGGGATCGGCGCGTCGGTGCCGCCGAGGGTCTCCACCGTGATCCCTTCCTGATCGTCCAGGCCCTGTTCGTAGGGGACGGGGATGAGGCCGAGGGCGACGGTGATGGAGGACTCGTAGTCCGAGAGCAGGAGCTTCGGGTAGTAGCGCTGCTGGTTCTCGAACGACAGGAACGGGAAGAACGAGTTGAACGGGATGAGCGGGATCACCGAATCCACGCGCGCCGCCTTCAGGCGCTGGACGACGAGGGGCGCGGCGGCGGTGACCGACGCCGTGTCGGTGACGCTCGTGGGGATGGTCTCGATGAGCGGTTTGGCGATCCCGGCGATGCGCAGGTCGGGCAGCAGGTAGTCGTTGAGCGCCACCTGGTCGCTCGTACGGTCGCCCACCACGATCCCGAGCCGCCGGGAGGGGCCGAGGAGCCCGGTGCTCTTGCCCCAGGCCACCAGGGTGGCGAGCTCCTCGGAATCGTCCGGCCCGGTCCACCACAGGTACGGGGCGCCCTGCTGGGTCCAGTTGGTCACCGTGGTCCACTGCCCGATGAACGGCGTGTGCCCTTCCTGGGTGACGCACAGCTCGTTGTCGCCGTAGTAGGAGCCGAGCCCGTCGACCACGGCGAACACCGGCGGGCTGCCCTCGGTCCACTGCTTGCACAGGGCCCGCATCTCGGCCTCGTTGGTGGCGTCGAAGTTGACGATGAGGGGCTTGATCTTGCGTCCGTTGATGCCCCCGGCGGCGTTGATGGCGTTGACGTAGGTGTGAATGGCCGCCGGCTGCGCCGCGAACTCGGTGTCACCGGCGAAACCGAAGTTGGAGGACAGCGACGCCGTGTTCGACACCGGGAACGCCACGGTGATGGACGTGGCCGTCACCCCCCGGCTGCTGGTGGACGCCTGGTTGACGCCGATGCCGCTCGGCCGCCCGAGGCCCAGGGTGCTCGTCTGGGTGCCCGTCGAGCCGCTGGCCTTGGTCGACGAGCTGGCGGTGGCGGCGTAGACCGCCCCGACCACCACGGCCACGGCGACGACGAGCGCCCCGACCTGGGTGCCCACCGGACGGCGCCGCAGGCGCCGCCAGGATCGCTTGAGCGCTGCCCCCGGACCCCCACTGGCCATCGTTCCCCCTCCCTCGGCACGGGCCGGAGTCCCGGTACCCCCCTGGCGCCGCTGGAACCCTCCGCCGCCTTCGGTGGGCACACGATAGGCGGCGGCGCGCTCACTGGTGCAGCCACCTGGCCCGCCGCTTGTCGCTGGGGTCGGCCTGAGGCACGATGGACGTCGTGGGAGTGACCACCGCGCTCGACATCCGCCCCCTGACCCCGGTGATCGGTGCCGAGATCCGCGGCCTCGACCTGTCGGTCCCGCTGGCCGACGACGTGATCGCGCAGGTGCGTGGCGCGCTGTGCCGGCACCTCGTGATCTTCTTCTCCGGACAGGACCTGTCTCCCGACCGCCAGGCCGACTTCGCCCGGCAGTTCGGCGAGGTGACCCCCGCCCACCCGGTGATCCCGTCCCTCGAGGGCCATCCCGAGGTCCTGCCCATCGACGGCCGCGAAGACCGGGCGTCGTGGTGGCACACCGATGTCACGTTCCTCGGGACACCGCCGCTCGGGTCGATCCTCCACATGCGCGAGGCGCCCGATGTCGGGGGCGACACCATGTGGGTGAGCCTGCAGGCGGCCTACGACGCGTTGTCGGACCCGGTCCGGGCGCTGTGCGACCGCCTCGTGGCCTGGCACCACGATCCGTGGTTCGCGGCGGACGTCGACGCCAAGGGCGGCTACGAGTGGGACGGCAAGTGGCACGACAAGCTGTACCCGACCGCCCACCCGGTGGTGCGCACGCATCCGGAGACGGGACGCAACGGCTTGTTCGTCAACTCGCAGTTCACGCGCTTCATCGAGGGCGTCTCCAAGGTGGAGAGCGACGCGCTGCTCGACATGCTCTACCGCCACTGCCAGCGGCCCGAGTTCAGCTGCCGCTTCCGCTGGGAGGTCGGGTCAGTGGCGTTCTGGGACAACCGGGCCACCCTGCACTACGCGCTCGACGACTACGGGCAGGCCCTGCGCGTCGCCCACCGCGTGACCTTGCGCGGCGACCGGCCCTACGGGCCGGCGCGCCCCCTCGTCGCCCCCCCGTAGCCGCCCGCCGCGCACCGGGCCGCCGGTCCGGCGGTGGAGTCGGCGGCGCCCGGGGACGACCGGGGAGCCCCGCAGACGGCGTCGGCCAGGCGGCCCGCCCCCTCGTCTGGCGCGCGCGACGAGCGTCCGCGTTCGACGCCGAGGCGCTCACCGGCGGGGCACCCGCCCCTCCGCCCTCTCGGGGGCGGAGCCCGGGGCGAACTGCGACGGCGAGTCCTCAGACCAGGACCGGCTCAAGGTCTGGCGGAGGGCAGGGCGCTCCGACCACAGCGAACGAGATCGTCGTCACCACGCGGACGGCGCCGAGGACACCGACGGCGTGCTGCTCCTGGTGGGCGGTGACGGAGGCCGGTGACGGGCGCCGTGCGTGCGGGGCGCCGTCAGCCGGGCCCGGGCCGCGGGGCCCGGGCCGCTTGCCCGGCATGGAGGGGCCCGGTCACATGGAGCGCCTCGTCGCTCGCGCCCAGGTACGCGGCCAGCGCCCGAGGGTCCCGACGCACCACGTCGGGGGGCCCCGACGCCACCTCGGCACCGCTCTGCATGACGAGCACCTGCGAGCACAGCTCGAACACCAGCGGGACGTCGTGCTCCACCAGCAGGATGCTGGCCCCGGTCACCTCGTGCAGGCGGCGGAGCAGCGGGATGAAGGCCTCGGCCTCGCGCTGGGCGATGCCGGCCGTGGGCTCGTCGAGGAGGAGGAGGCGGGGCCCGGCCAGCACGATCGCCGCCAGGTCGACCACGCGGCGCGTGCCCGTCGACAGATGGCCCGTCACGTGGTTGCGGAACCGGTCCAGACCGAACGACGAGATGACGCGGTCCACCGCCCGTCGTTTGTCGCGCTCGCTCTTCCTCGCCCAGGGCATCTGCAGGGTCGTCGAGAGGACCCCCACTCTGTGGCGAGCGTCCTCGCACAGCAGGAGGGTGTCCTCCACCGACAGCTCGGGGTAGAGCCGGCAGTCCTGGAAGGACCGCACGATGCCGAGCCTGGCCCGCTCCTCGGGGAGGTAGTCGCCCAGGTCCTCGCCGTCGAGCACGATGGTCCCGATCGTCGGGGCCACGAGACCCGAGACCGTGTCGAGCAACGTGGTCTTGCCCGAGCCGTTGGGTCCGATGAGCCCCACGATGGTGCCCGGTTCGAGCGTGAGGCTGACGTTGTCCACGGCCCGCAGACCCCCGAAGGACACGACGAGCTCTCGGATCTCGAGCGACGCTGCACCCCTGGGTTCCTCGTCGTCGTCCCGCGGCGCCGCGGTGCGCTTCGTGCGGGCCGCCTTCGGCGTGTCCTCGGGCCCCGGTGCCGTCTCCGGTGCCACGGCGTCCGCCAGCGCCGCGTCCGTTTCCGGGGCCGCTGCTGCGGGCGCCGTGCCCGACCCCGCCGTGCCCGTCACGGGGGTCGCTGCCGCGGGCGGGTCCGACCCCGAGCCTGGGTCCTGGCCGTCGTCGTCCGCCTTCGTCCTGCGCCGGCCGCGCGGCGCGAGGGGGTCGGGCCACGTCATGGGACCACCTCGGCCACCGCACCGGGCGCGGCGGCGGCGCTGCCCGACCCGTTCCCCTGCACCGGCGTCCCGTCGACGTCGAGCGGGCCGTCGCGGCGCCGTCGGTCACGCAGCCGCTCCACGCCCACCGTGGCGACATCGCCCAGACGGTGCATGACCTCCGCCATCCCGCCGGGGAGGTAGAGGATGAACGCCATGAGCCCGATGCCGCTCGTCAGGAATTCGATGGCCGTTGTCGACCCGAAGATCGCCGGAAGGCCGACGAGATAGATGGCACCGAGCAGGGCCCCGGGGATCGAGTCGAGGCCGCCGATGACCACCATCGACACCACCAGGATCGAAAAGGTCGGGTCGAACGTGTCGGTGCTGAAGCGCTCGGTGGCCAAGGCGTAGCAGACGCCTGCGTAGCCCGCCATGAAGCCCGAGAGGGCGAAGGCCATGAGCTTGGTGCGCACCACCGGGACTCCCGCCGATCCGGCGGCCACCTCGTTGTCGCGCACCGCGATCAGGCGTCGGGCGACTCCCTTGTCGCGCCACGTACGGACCATGAGCACGGACAGCACGAGCACGGCGAGCGAGAACCAGGCGAAGGACCGCTCAGAGGTCAGGCTGAGCCCGAACAGCGACGGCCGGGCGATGAGCGTCGACTGCGGGTTCGGCAGGCCGGTGCAGACCTGGCGGTGCAGGAGCGGAACGGTCCAGCACGGTGTGGCCAGCACCGCCGTCTGCATGAACAGCGCGAACCCCAACGTGCTCACCGCCAGGTACAGGCCGCGGATGCGCAGTGCGGTGAGCCCCACCAGCACCGACACCACGGCGGTGATGGCCCCGCCGACCGGCAGCAACAAGATGAGCGGCATGCCCGCCCCGAGGTGCGCGGCGATGTCCGCCCCCACGGCCACGAGCCCGAACTGGCCCAGGGACACCTGACCGGACCACCCGGTGAGGACGGTCAGCGACAGGGCGATGACGCCGTACAGGCAGATCTGGGACATGAGGAAGTCGCGTCCCACGCTCAAGGTCAGCGGCAACAGGGCGGCGATGACGACGGTGAGCACCACGCCGGTGCCGCCCACCCGGTCGCGCAGCCCCACGCCGAGGCGTCGGAAGGCGCGGGTCCCCATCATCCACGACGAGCGTTCCCCGGTGCGCGACCCCTTCTGCAACGACGCGGCGCGCACGAGCAGCGCCGCCTGGAGCAAGATGAACAGGACGAGCTCGACGCTGGCCGTGCCCGTCGAGGGGTTGGTGAAGTTCCACTCGAGCACCTCCTGGACGACGCCCACGGCGATGCCGGCGAAGAAGGCCACCGGCAGGCTCGTCATGGCGCCGAGGAGCGCGGCGAGCAGGGCCAGGAGCAACAGACCGGGGCTCAGCACTTCGGTCAGCGCGCTGGTCTGGCTGGGAGAGGCCAAGATGGCGGTGACCGCCGACAGTGCGCCGGCGATCGTCCAGGCCACGGTGGAGGTCCGGCGGACCCACACGCCCGAGAGCCGCGCCGACTCGGTGTTCTCGGCGGTCGCCCGCATGGCGAGCCCCCAGGGCGAGAAACGGATGAAGGCGGCCAGGCCGAGAGCCACGATGGGCGCCACCACCAGCGTTACCACGTCACTCGGGGGGAAGAGGAACGTCCCGATGTGGAAGGTGGTCGAGATGGGCACGGGGAAGGCCCGGAAGAGCTTGTTGGGCCGGATGAAAGGCAGCAAGGTGAACAGGAACAGGACCTGGGAGAGACCGATGGTGGCCACCATGACCATGACCCGGGGCCGGTTGAACAGCCGACGCAGCACGAGCTCCGACAGCGCGCCGGCGGCCGCCGCCAGGGCGATCGCGGCGATCGCCGCCGCCCAGTAGTTGATGCCGAAGTCGTAGTACAGCTTCACCAGGAAGACGGCGGCCACCACGCCGAGCTGACCCTGGGCGAAGTTGACCACCCGGCTGGTGCGGTAGATGAGCACCAGCCCCACGGCGAGCAGGCCGTAGTTGAGCCCGAGGATGGCCCCCTCGAGCACCACGGACGACGGGATCGACACTGCGAGCACCGGCATCTGACCGCTCAGTCCTCTTCCTCCGCCGGCGTGGTGCCCACCGTCGCCTGGGCCAGGAAGACAGGGCGCAACAGGTCATCGCGCTCGAGCAGCTCGGCGATGGGGCCGTCGAATCGAACCTCGCCGCGCTCGAGGAAGAAGGTGCGGTGGGCGAGGGTCATGGCCCGGTTGACGCTCTGCTCGACGAGGACCACCGTCGCCCCCTCGGCGTTGACCTGGCGGACGATCCCCATGAGCCGCTCGACGGTCATGGGCGCGAGGCCGAAGGCCAGTTCGTCGATCATGAGCAGGCGTGGCTTGGTCATCATCACCCGGGCCAGCGCCAGCATCTGCTGCTCACCGCCCGAGAGGGTGCCCGCCGGCTGGTCGAGGCGGGACTCGAGCTCCGGGAACACGGCCACGGCCTTGTCGAGCGCGGCCCTGGCCCGGGGGGTGTCGCGCCGGAAGGAGTGCTCCCCGATACGCAGGTTGTCGCGCACCGTGAGGCTCGGGAAGGTCATCTTCCCGCCCACGAGGAGGGCGGCGCCGAGGTCGATGATCTGCTCGGGCTCGAGGTACGTGCAGTTCGTGCCGAAGATGCGGATGACCCCGCGGTGGGGGTGGTCCAACCCGGCGACCGCCCGCAGCAGGGTGCTCTTGCCGGCGCCGTTGGTGCCGAGGAGGGCCACGATCTCGCCTTCGGCCACCTCGATGTTCACGTCGAACAGCACCTGCTGGGTGCCGTAGTAGAAGTCGAGGTTGTGGATCTGCAGGGCGGGGATCTCGCCGCCCGCCTGCCGGCGCTTTCCTTCCGCGTAGCGCTCGAGGACGTCCTCGATCACGAGGGTGATGTCCCGGCGCACGTAGCGCGAGCCGACGACGAGCAGCAGGCCGCCGAGGGCGCACACCGGTCCGATGAAGGTCAGGGCGGTGGTGACGTTGCTGGCGTCGCTGATGGCCCCGAGGATGATCCCGCCGGCGAACCCCCCGAAGATGGCGGAGTAGACGCCGAACATGGCAAAGCAGATGGTGCGCATCTCGGGGGGTGCGGTGGCCGCCAGCGTCTGGAAGATGGCGATGGCGATGGGGGCCACCGCCGCGTTGGCCAGCAGCTGCAAGGCCACCACGAGCCACAGCCTGGGCATGTACAACGACACCGTGAAGAGCGTCCCGTAGACGGTGATGCAGATGCCGGCCAGGATGAGCGGGGCCTGGGGGGCGCGCCGGAAGAGCCGGTCCCCCACGGTGTAGGCGATGGGCAGCCCGAGGAACGCGGCCAACCCGATGATGGAGAAGATGTGGCTTCGGTTCGCCGTCCCCTGGTGCCACACCCGCACGAAGTAGAGGTTGCCGAACAGCGACGAGCTCACACCCACGAACCCGAGCACGGCCACGGCGACGAGTTCGTAGTAGAGGGACCGGATGCGCAGCAGGCGCGTCACGGCCGGGCCCAGCAGGACGCGGGGAGCCGACTCCTGCTGGGCGTGCACGTCCATGCCCGACGCCTTCAGGATGTGGCTCGACTCGTTCGTGCCCTTGTCGGGCTCGCGGATCCGAAACAGCGACAACGCGATGGGCAGGCCGGCCACGGCGACGATGAGTCCCCAGCGCCAGTTGTGGGTCGTCGACACGATGTAGCCGAAGATCAGGATACCGATGGTCTGGGCGATGGGGTCCGACAGGTAGTGCCAGCTGAAGACCCGGCTGCGCCCCTCGGTGGGGTAGGCATCGGCCAGGTACGAGTTGTGGACGGTCTGGCCCACGGCGCTGCCGACCGACGCGAACAGGTACAGCACCACGAACCACCACACGTTGGGCGCCAGGCCCATGAGGGGCGCCAGGACGGCGAAGACGATGAGGGCGAGCGCCGACACGAGGCGCCGGCTGCCCCGGTCGGCCCACAGCCCGAGCGGCACCGCCCACAGCAGCTGCGCCACCGAGGCCACGAAGGCCACCGCCCCGAGACCGGCGTCGCTCAGGTGGAACGACTTCTCCAGGTTGTTGCCGATCAGGTTGATGCCGTTGTTGAACATGCTCGGCACGATGGCCGCCACGGTCAGCAGCACGAGCGGCACGTAGCCGTACTCGCGCAGGATGCCGCGCAGGGCAGGGGGCTTGCCCTCGCCCACGCCCGGCATCAAGGTGACGTCCGCCACGGCGTCCTTGTGGCGGCTCTTGCTCACCGCCTCCTGGAGCAGCTCATCGGGGACGGTGAAATTGAACAGCGGCTCCTCGCCCCCGAACAGCGCGCCTTCCCCCCCGACCAGCCCGTCGCTCATCCTCGAGCCACGCTAATCCCTGACACGGCCGTCAGCCGAGCCGGGGCCGCCGGGCCCGGGCCGCAGGCGGATCGCGGCCGGGCGCGGCGGGCCCCGGGCGGTCTCACGCCCCGGGCGCCGTGGCCACGGTGAGCGGGCCCTGGGGGAGCACGCAGACACGGGCCCCGGGCCCGGCGGCGTCGAGCGCGTCGGCCACCGCCCGGCTGACATCGGGCACGGGACGCAGGTGCGCGTCGCGCATCTCCTCGTCGGCGAGACCCTCGGCGTGCATCCACACCGCCGCCCGACGCAGCACGCGGGCGAGCACCTGCGCCTGCCAGCGATCGGTCTGGCGCGGGCCGTCGACGCGGTCGAGCGCTCCCGGGTCGTGGCGCGCCTCGCCGAGCAGCCGGGCGAACGCGCCGTCGCCGGGCACGCCGTCGACACAGGCGGCGGCCATGACGATCGTGGCGTCCTGGCGGGCGACGCGCTCGGCCGCCGCCATCCCCTTCACCGCCTGGTACAGGTTGCGGTCGAGCGGGTAGCCGCCGTTCGTGCTGAGCACGACGTCGAAACGGCGCGCCACGCGTTGGACGGACGTGCGCTCGACGAATTCGCACGCCGCCCGGTGCCCCTCGGGCAGGGGGCCGGCGAACACCGCGGTGAGCTGGCGGCGGCTGTTGATGGCGACGTCGAGCGACAGCGCCGGGGGGGCGAGTGCCACCGCGGCGCGCACGAAGTCGTGCACCGGGTTGCCCTCGGTGCGCAGCCACGTCGCCCGGGGGTCGGCGATGCGGGCGGGGCTGTGGGCCTCGAGGATCGTCTCGAGCGCCGCCAGCCCGGGGCACACCCCTTTGGGGCCGCCGCTGAAACCGGCGAAGAAGTGGGGCTCGACGAACCCGGTGAGGATGCGGACGTCGGCCGCCAGGTAGCGACGGTCGAGGAGGACGGGCGCGCCGTCCACCGTCCCGACGGGGTCGTGGTCGGCGCCCTCGGCACGGTGTTGATGGATGGGGTAATCCCTCGCCACGTCGGGCCCCACCAGCTCGACCATCTCCGCCTCGGTAGCGGCCCGGTGGGTGCCGGTGGCGCACAGCAGGGTCACCCGGTCGGGCCCCACGCCCAGCCGCCCGAGCTCGGCGAGCAGCGGGGGGAGCACGGTGCGGTTGGGCATCGGCCGCGTGAGGTCGGGGAACACCACCGCCACCCGCGCCCCGGGGCGCGCGGCGCCCACCACGTCGGCCAGGGGGGCGCCCGCCGCCGGGGCGCGCAGCGCGTCGAGGACCGCCCCGGCCTCGTCGGCCAGCCCGGGCAGCTCCGTGGGGGTGACGACGACGGCGTCGTCGGGCACGCGCGCCGCCAGGCCGCGACGGCCGTAGGCGAGATGCACCTCCTTCACGGCGTCGCCCCGGTCACGGTTCCGCGCTGTTCGCGATGCCGGCTCCGTCGCGGGCCCCGTCGGCACCGGCGCCCGGCGGGCTGTCGTCGGGTCCCGGTGCGGGCGACAGTGCGATGACCGCCGCCGCCGCTTGGTCGGCCCGGCGGCGCAGCCCGGCGTAGCGCGCCGTCGCGCCGCGGTCGGGTGCGGTCTCGTCCACGACAGGGTCGAGCGCGTCGAGGTCGAGGCGTCGATCGAGCGCCCGGCCCACGAGCAGGGCGGCGCCGGCGGACGCCGCCTCCCCCGAACGTCGGCGCGTGGCCGGCAGGCCGGTGACAGCCGTGAGAACGTCGCGCCACAGATCCATTGTGGCCCCGCCCCCGCCGAGCGCGAGGCCGGCGAACCCCTCCTCCTCGGGCGCCGTCGCCGCCTGCCCCCGCCCCCGGCGGCGCGCCACCTCCAGGCAGCGGGCCACGTCCCAGGCGACGCCCTCCACCACGGCGCGGGCCACGTCGGCCGCCTCGTGCTCGGCCGACAGCCCGAGCACCGCCGCCCGGGCCTCGGCTCGCCACCACGGGGCCCGGGCCCCCCCCAGCCACCCGAGGGCCACCACGCCCCGCGCCCCGGGCGGGCTGGTGGCCGCCCGCCGCAGGAGCTCGCGGCCGCCGATGCCCGTGAGACGCGCCCACCAGTCGAGCAGGGAGCCGGCGGCCGACAGCCCGCCCTCGAGCAGCCACCCGCCGGTCGCGCCCCGGGTGACGATGAGGCCGTCGGAGGGCCCGTCGCCGCGCTCGGGCACCGGCACCGAGACGTTGGCCGTCGTGCCCCACGACACCATCGGCCGGTCGGCCGCCGCTCCGGCGCCGAGCACCTCGCAGGGCCGGTCCCCGGCCCCCACCACCACGGGCACGCCCGGCCGCAGGCCGAGCTCGTCGGCCGGGCCGGCATTCAGGGCCCCGGCGACGGTGTCGGGGGCGACCGGGTCGAGGAGCAGGCCGGCGCCGTCGCCGGCGAGCTCGGGCACCACCCGCCCGGCCCCGTCGTAGAGGCCAGATGCCGAGGCCAGCGTGGTGTCGGTGCACCACACCCCGGTGAGCCGCCACAGCACCAGGTCGCGGGGTGTGGCCAGCCAGCGTGCCCGGCGCACGACGTCGGGCCGGCGGCCCGCCAGCCACGCCATCTTGGCCGCCACGGCGCCGGCGTCGAGGACCACCCCGGTGCGCCCCAGCATGGCGTCGGGGCCCCCGCAGGCGTCGGCCAGGGCGGTCGCCTCCGCCCCGGCCCGGCGGTCCGACCACAGCATCGCCGGGCCGAGCGCCTCGCCGTCGGCGGTGACCGCCACGAAGGTCTGACGCGCCGCCGAGAACCCCACGGCGTCGACGGCGCCGGTGGCGGCGGGAGCGGCGCGGCGGACCGCGGCGCACGCCTCGACGACCGAGGACCACCACCGGGCGGGATCCTGTTCGGCGCGCGCCTCGGGACCGTAGACGGTGCCCACCGCCGCCCGCCCGAGCGCCTGGAGCCCGTCGTCCTCCCACAGCGCCACCTTGGTGGCGCTCGTGCCGAGGTCGACGGTGAGGATCACGAGCGCACGGCGTCCGCCACCAGCCGGGCCATCCCGGCCGGGTCGGGGTCCTGCAGCACCACCCGGCCGATGGCCAGGCCGGCGGCCCCGCCCGCCATGGCGTCGCGCACCTCGCCCAGCACGGCGTCCCGGTCGGCCTCGCCCCGGGGGCCGCCGAGGAACAGCACGGGGGCGCCCACGCTCGCCACCACCCGGGCCACGGCGTCGACGCGCGCCGCCCCCGGCTCGACGTCGGGCACCGGCACCTTGAGCACCGGTGCGCCCATGTCGTGGGCCACGGCGGCGGCGAAGACGATCGAGTCGGTGTCGCGCGCCACGCGCCCCTCGCGCCACGTGAGGGGCTCCACCATGGCCTCGAGCCCCGCCCCGCGGGCCTCTTCGAGCACCCGCCCGAGCAGCTCGAGGGCGCCGGCGGTCACGGGATCGGCCATGTCGATGCGCGTCATGTGCTTGACGCCGGTGTACCCCTCGGCGGCGGCCCCGGCCACGCTGGCCACCAGGCGGTCGTCGAGCTCGAACGCCGATCCCGCCAGCCCCGTGCGGTTGAGGGAGAGGAACGTCCGTTGGCGTGCCGCGAGGCGTCCCGACGCCACGAGGTCCCGCAGGGGCTGGGCGCTCGCCAGGATGCCGTCGCACACCGGCAGGGCGGCGGCCACGGCGTCGACGTACGCCGCGTAGCGCTCGAAGGTCAGCACACCGCGCGCCCGGTGGTCGGCGGCCAGGATCAGCAGCGGGGCCGCCGTGTCGGTTCCGGCGTCGGGCCGGCTCACCGCACGCCGGCCAGGCCGAGCACCACCTTGGCCAGCGCCGAAAAGTCCTCCCGGCCGAAGCCGGCGCTCGACGCCGCCGTGAGCACCTGGCGTGCCGAGGCCGTGCCCGTCAGGGGCACGCCCGCCCGGGCGCCGTAGGAGAGGGCGAGGTCGAGGTCCTTCGCCATGAGGTCGGTCATGAAGCCGGGCTTCCATCCGTTGGACGCCGGGCTGTCGGGGACGACGCCGGGCACCGGCAGGCGCGTCCGCACCGCCGTGCAGTCCCCGGTGGAGTGCACCAGGACCTCGAGCAGCTTGGCCATGTCGACGCCCGAGCGCAGCGCCAGGGCGGTGGCCTCGGCGGTGGCCACCATCTGCGCGGCGTAGATGAGGTTGTTGCACAGCTTGACCACCTGGCCCATCCCCGGCCCCCCGACATGGACCACGAGCCCGGCTATGGGGTCGAGCGCGGGGCGCGCCTGCTCGAGCGTGGCGGCGTCGCCCCCGACCATCAGGGTCAAGGTGCCCTTCTCCGCCCCCACCGTCCCGCCCGAGACGGGCGCGTCGAGGTAGCCCGCCCCCGTGGCGCGCACCTTCTCGTGCTGGGAGCGCTCGACGTCGGGGTCGATCGTCGAGCAGTCGACCACGGTCTTCCCCGGGCCGAGGGACCCGAGCATGTCGTCGACCACCTCGGCTACCTCGGGGGAGTTGGGGACGCAGATGACGACCACCTCGCTGGCCGCGGCCACGCCGGCCACGGCGCCGCCGTCGACGGCGCCGAGGGCCACGGCGCGGTCGATGGGTGGACGGCTGCGCGACGCCACGGTCACCTGATGGCCGGCGGCGAGCAGGTTCCGGGTCATGGGCAGGCCCATGGCCCCGAGGCCGACGAAGCCGAGCTGCACGGGAGACCTCCGATCGTGTGGGGCCGTCAGCGGGACACGGGCGCGAACTGCGGGAGCCACGCCGCGGTGCCGGCCAACAGCTCGTCGACCATGGCCTCGATGTCGCGCAGGTCGCCGCGACCGGCCAGGGGGTCGAGGGCGAACGCCGCTCCGGCCAGGGCCCGGTCGCCGGCCAGGGCCGCCTCGACGGTCATCTCCTGCACGGCGACGTGGCGCCGCAGCAGCTCGGCCAGGGGCCCCGGGGCGCGGGCCTGGTCGCGGCCGCGCATGCCGTCGCCGTCCACCACGCAGATCGACTCCACCACGGCGTCGGCCGGCAGGTCGGGGCACTGCCCCGTGTTCGGGAGGTTCAGGGGCAGCTCGCGCCGCGTGCCGGTCACGAGCGAGTCGATGACGGGGGCGACGAGCTCGCCCGAGTCCCACGTCGGCAGCTCGCGCGTGCCCGCCAGCACGGCGTCGACGTCGGCCACGTACTCCGTTTGGTGCTCCTGGCGCCGGGCGATCGAGGTGAGCTCGATGTTCCACGCCGCGCCCCACCCCGACGCCTCGGTGAGCACCCACGGAACGAACTCCGCCAGATGCCGGTCGTTGGCCCCGGGCAGCGCGCCCATCCGGTCGAGGATCGTGAGCTTGAGGATGTGGCGGGTGGCGAAGTCGAGCTTCGTGAACGGCTCGGCGGCCGGGCGCCCGCGATCGGGCCTGATGGCGTCGAGGCCGCCGAGCTCCTCGACCATCTCGGCCAGGAGGGCGAAGCCGTCGGCGCCGTCGATGTCGAGCTCGCAGATGACCGGGAAATGGTTGACCCCGGCGACGACGGGGTGGATGGCGGTGTGCGGCGTGCCGAAGGCGATGGCCAGGTCCATGCAGAAGTTGCCCACCTCGTGGCACAGCCCGACCGTCTTCACCGGCGTCTCGCGGCACACCGATCGGGTGAGGGCGCTCATCGGGTTGGTGATGTTGAGCATCCATGCGTCGGGGCAGCATTCCGCCATGTCGCGGCCGATGCCTGCCAGCACCGGGACGTTGCGCAGGGCCCGGTTGATCCCCCCCGGCCCCACGCTGTCGCCCACCGACTGGAAGATGCCGTGGCGCGCCGGGACGTCGAGGTCCACGGCCATGGAGTCGAAGCCCCCCGTCGATATGGTCACGACCACGAAGTCGGCCCCCTCGAGCGCCTTGCGCTGGTCCGTGGTGGTCGAGACCGTCGACCGGGCCCCGAGCAGCGCGTCGGCCGTGCGGGCGATGCCCTCCATCTTGTCCAGGGGCGCGGGGTCGATGTCCTCGAGCACCAGGTGGACGCCGGCGAGCGAGGGCAGACGGAGGAGATCGGTGATGAGGGTGGGTGTCCACTGGTAGCTGCCGCCGCCGATGATCGTGACCTGCATGGCTCACCCCTCTCGCGCTCGACGCGCCGGTGCCGTCGACGCGCTCACTGTACCGGGGTGGCCGCGTGCGCCCACGGGGCGGCCGCCCCCTCAAGTAGAACAAGTTCTATACTCGGTGGCACGCGGCGGCGGGCGGTGGGTGTGCCCGGGCGCGGCAGTGACGGACGTCTCCCGATCGGCGCCGGACCCGCTCGGGAACCGACTCGGAGGTACGCAATGGCACAGCCCGTGATCGTCGAGGCGGTCCGCACGCCCATCGGCAAGCGCAACGGTTGGCTCTCTGGCCTGCATGCCGCCGAGCTCCTGGGCGCCGCCCAGGTGGAACTGGTCAAGCGGGCCGGCATCGCGCCCAGCGACGTGGAGCAGATCGTGGGCGGCTGCGTCACCCAGGCGGGCGAGCAGGCGTCCAACGTGACCCGCACGGCGTGGCTCGCCCAGGGCCTGCCCTACGAGGTGGCCGCCACCACCATCGACTGCCAGTGCGGGTCCGCCCAGCAGGCCAACCACTTCGTCGCCAACCTGGTCGGTGCCGGAGCCGTCGACGTGGGCATCGCGTGCGGGGTGGAGGCCATGAGCCGGGTGGGTCTCGGGGCCAACGCCTACAACGGCCCCGGGAAATCGCGGCCCGACGACTTCCCGTGGGACATGCCCGATCAGTTCGGCGCGGCGGAGCGCATCGCCCAGAAGTACGGCATCGGACGCGCCGACGTCGACGCACTCGGCCTGGCCTCGCAGCACAAGGCCGCCCGGGCATGGGCCGAGGGGCGCTTCGAGCGCGAGGTGTTCTCCATGGAGGCCCCCGTCGTCGGCCCCGACGGGCCCACCGGCGCGCGCCAGGTCGTCCAGCGCGACCAGGGCCTGCGCGAGACGACGGCGGAGGGCCTGGCCGCGCTCAAGGCGGTGTTGCCCGACGGCATCCACACGGCGGGCAATTCCTCGCAGATCTCCGACGGCGCCGCCGCCGTGCTGTGGATGTCGGCGGACCGGGCCCGCGCCGCGGGGCTGCGCCCCCGGGCGCGCATCGTTGCCCAGGTCCTCGTGGGGTCGGACCCCTACTACCACCTCGACGGCCCCATCGCCGCCACCGAGAAGGTGCTGGCCAAGGCGGGCATGACGGCCGACGACATCGACATCTTCGAGGTGAACGAGGCGTTCGCCTCGGTGGTGTGCTCGTGGCAGAAGGTGCACGGCATCGACTGGGACAAGGTCAACGTGAACGGCGGCGCCATCGCCATCGGGCATCCCGTGGGCTCGACCGGCAGCCGGCTCATCACCACCGCCCTGCACGAGCTCGAGCGGCGCGACGCCCGGTTCGCCCTGGTCTCGATGTGCTGCGGCGGCGCCTTGGCCACCGGCACCATCCTCGAGCGCCTCTGATTCGAGTTGTCCCGCAGTTGCGCGCCATCCGCGCGCGAGGCGCCGGTGCGGGGCCAGGATGGCGACATGGTGCATCGGCGCCGACGGTCGAGTGGCGCGCGCCGGCTGATCGTGGTCGCGGCGCTGCTGCTGGGGGGGACCGTGGCGTTGAGCCAGGCGGTCGCCGCGGCGGCGGGCGTCCGGGGGCTGGCGCGTGCCCGGGAATCGGCGGCGCACACCGTGTTCGGCACGTCGTGGCCCGTCTACCACCACGACGGGCCCGGGTCGGGTGTCGACCCCACGGGCACCGACCTGAGCCCCGCCACCGCGGCGTGGACGTCCGTGGCCCTCGACGGCCAGATCTTCGGCGAGCCCCTGGTGGAGGACGGCCGGGTCATCGTGGCCACCGAGAACAACACGGTGGTCGAACTGGCCGCCAACACCGGGGCCGTCCTCTGGTCGACGCACGTGGGCCCGGCGGTCCCCTCGAGCCGACTGCCGTGCGGCGACATCTCGCCCACGGTGGGCATCACCGGGACGCCGGTCATCGACCCGGCGCGCGGGGAGGTGTTCGCCGTCACCGACGAGGTGGCTGGCGGGTCCAACGCCCAGCACTTCTTGGTGGGCCTCGACCTCTACACCGGCGCCATCCTCCTCCACCAGGCCATCACCCTCCCCGGTTCCCTGCAGCTGGCCCAGTTGCAGCGCACGGGGCTGGCCCTCGACGACGGCAACGTCATCGCCGGCTTCGGGGGCAACGCCGGGGACTGCTCCACGTACCACGGGTGGGTGGTGGGCGTCCCCGAGGGCGGGGGCCCCCAGCTGGCGTTCGAAGTGGCGTCGGCCCCCGGGGACTCCCAGGGGGCGGTGTGGATGGGGGGTGCGGCTCCCGAGGTCGACGGGTCGGGCAACGTGTGGGTGGCCACGGGCAACAGCGCCATCACCTCGCCGGGCCAGCCCTACGACGACAGCGACGGCGTTCTCGAGCTGTCGTCGTCGCTGGAACTGGAGCAGTACTTCGCCCCGTCGGACTGGTACGACGACAACGGCTCGGACTTCGACCTCGGATCGGTGGCGCCGGCACTGATCGGCAACGGCCTCGTCTTCCAGGGCGGCAAGTCCCAGACCGGGTACCTCCTCAAACAGTCCGCACTGGGCGGGCTGGGCGGCCAGCAGAAGGAGGTCACCGGCTTCTGCGGCAACGACGTGGACGGCGGCAGCGCCGTGGTGGGCTCCACGGTGTACATGCCGTGCACGAACGGGGTCATGGCGGTCGCCACCGCCCCCCCGAACAACCTGAGCATCCTGTGGGGTCCGACGACGACGGGGTCGGCCGGGCCGCCGATCGTGGCCGGCGGGCTGGTGTGGACCATCGATGCGGGCGGCGGCACGCTCTACGGCCTCGACCCCAGCACCGGCGCCGGCGTCCAGCAGTTCTCGATCGGGTCGGTGGCGAACCACTTCCCCACGCCGGCGGTGGCCGACGGGCTGCTGCTCGCCGCCTCGGACGACCAGGTGCACGCCTTCGACGGCCCCGCCGGCCTGCCGCCGCCGCCCCCCGCACCGCCGCCGCGCCCCGGGTACTGGACCGCGGCGCGTGACGGCGGCCTGTTCGCCTTCGGCGGGGCGCCGTACCTCGGGTCGATGGGCGGCCGCCACCTGGTGGCGCCGGTCGTCGGCCTGACCGCCACCGGCGACGGCGGCGGCTACTGGGAAGTGGCCTCCGACGGCGGCATCTTCGCCTTCGGCGACGCCGGGTACGCGGGGTCGATGGGCGGCCAGCCGCTCGCCGCCCCGGTGGTGGGCATGGTCGCCACGGCCGACGGCGGCTACTGGGAAGTGGCCTCCGACGGCGGCGTCTTCGCCTTCGGCGCGGCGCCGTACTTCGGCTCGATGGGCGGCAAGCCGCTCGCCTCCCCGGTGGTGGGCATGGCCGCCACGGCCGACGGCGGGGGGTACTGGCTGGTGGCCTCCGACGGCGGCGTCTTCGCCTTCGGCGACGCCCGCTTCCACGGCTCGATGGGCGGCCAGCACCTCGACGCGCCGGTGGTCGCCATGGCCGGCGCGCCGGGCGGGGGATACTGGCTGGCCGCCTCCGACGGCGGCATCTTCGCCTTCGGGGGCGCACCGTTCTTCGGCTCGATGGGCGGCCGGCAGCTGAACCGGCCGGTGGTGGCCATGGCCCCGACGTCGACCGGCCAGGGGTACTGGCTGGTGGCCGACGACGGCGGCATCTTCGCCTTCGGCGACGCCCCCTTCGCCGGCTCGGTGGCCGGGACACCGCTGCAGGCGCCCATGGTGGGCGTCGGCGCTCCACCGCTTCCCTGAGCGGGCGACGCGCCGGCCGGCCCGATCGGCTCCGCTCAGCCGTCCCCGCCCGGTGCGCGCCGGCTGCGCTCGGTGCCCGGCTTCTCGCGTCGCAGCCTCCGGGCCTCGATGACGGCGAACTCGCCTTCTGCCTCCACGCACACCATGCCGTCCTGGACGAGCCGTCCCCGGCTCGTGACCCGGCGCGCGTCGCGGGCCACGACCTCCGCCTCGAAGCGCGCGTCGACGCCGACGAGCGTCGGGCGGCGGAACCGCACCGTCAGCCACACCGTGGGGCCCGCCGCGCCGGCGAGGTGATTGGCCGCGGTCAGCACGATGTCGAAGGTGGCGGCGATGGCGGCGCCGTGCACCCACCCCGGGCCTCCCTCGTAGGGCGTGGTGAAGCACCCCGTGCCGATGGCCAGGGGCGGCTCGAAGGTGATGGCGACGGGGAGCGCCAGCGGGTTGTAGCGCCCGACCACGGGGTCGTAGGGCATGGAGTCATCCATCGACGCGTCGCTGGCGCCGACGTCGGCGGGGTCGATGAACCGGGGGAGGGCCTGTGCCGGGACGTGGGCGGCCAGCGTGTCGGTCACGGCGCGCAATTCGCGGACGACGGCGTCGAGGACCTCGGGGGGTGCGGCATTGGTCACCGTGAGGTCCACCAGCTGACGCACCGTGTCCGCCAGCTGCAGCATCGGCTGCTCACGACCGATCAGCGCCGGATGGTAGCTGGGCCGGGCGTCGTCGCTCACCGGGCGCCGCCGCCCGCTGGTCGCCTGGGGCCCCCGGGCTCGTGCACGGCCCCTGTCTACTCAACGAGGCGACGCCTCTTCACATCCGGGACGACGCAGCCCACCGCCCGGACACGGGCGTGCCGACCTCGGGTACCGTGCCCGGGCGTGGGCCACCAGGACGACCCCCCGACGCCGGCGGCCGTGCTCGAGCCCGGCATCCGCCGCCTCCCTCGACCGACGCGCCGGGCCCCGCGGTGACCTCCTACGTGGCGTTCCTCCGGGGCGTCAACGTCGGCGCCCGGCGCATGGCCATGGCGGAGCTGCGCCGTTCGTCGGAGGCCCTGGGGCTCGGGGGGGTGCGGACCTATCTCCAGAGCGGCAACGTCGTGTTCCGCTCGCCCGCGCCCGCCACCACGGTCCGCAGGGACCTCGAGCAGCGCATCGCCCGGGACTTCGGGTTCGAGGTGACGGTGATCGTGCGCAGCCATCGCGAGCTGCGGCGCGTCGTGGAGGGCAACCCCCTCGCCGACGGGCGCCGGGATCCGTCCAAGCTCCACGTCACGCTTCTGGCCTCCTCACCCCGACCGGTGCGCGTCGACGTCGCGTCCGCCCCCGACGAGTTCGCGGTCGCGGGCCGCGAGGTGTACCTGTTCTGTCCCGACGGGTACGGCCGCTCGAAGCTCACCAACGCCCTGTTCGAGCGCAAGCTCGGGGTGGCCGCCACCACGCGCAACTGGAAGACGATGACCACGCTGCTCGCCATGGCGGGCGACTGACTCCCACCTGGCGGCGTCGCCGCCCGCCCGATCAGGGCGGGAACAGCCCCAACACGAACGCGGCGACGGCGAGGATGACCGTTGCGGCGCTCATGAGGGCGAACGCGTGCACCCCCTTCACCGAGCGGTCCTGGTACCCGCCCGCGCCGATGCGCCCGAGGGCCAGCGCGAGCACCCAGACGGCCGCCCCGGAGGCGATCCCGGCGAGGGCCACCACCTCGCCCGCTCCGTGCAGCGGCCACAGGCGGCGCAGGAGCACGGCGATGCACACCAGCGCGGCGAGCCCGGATCGGTTCCAGGCCAGTTCGGTGCGCTCGCGTGCCAGGCCCGCCTGCGGCGGGGGGCGGCGCCGAGCCACGACGGCCTCCCTACCGGCCGCCGACGACGGCGAGGACGATGGCGATCACCCCGACGGCGACGATGCCGATCGAGAGCACGACGGGCATCGGTGACGGCGGGAGGGGTTCACCGCGGCGCATGGCGCGCTCGTTGGCGCGCCAGTGCCGGAAGCTCGTCACCGCCACGAGCGCCCCCAAGGCCACCAGGGGGAGCCCGAGGATCCGGCGGCCGTCGGTGACGTGGAAGCTCGGCAGCAGCTGGGTGGCGGCCACCCCCGTGGCGATGAGGGCCAGGGCCGTGCGGTTCCACGCCAGGAACGTCCGCTCGTTGGCGTAGGAGAAGCGCACGTCGGGCTCGGTCTCGGCCGGTTGCTCGGCGTCCATTTCCCTAGCTTGGCATTCTCCGGCGCTCCTCCCCGGCCGCCGACGCGTCGCGCTCGGGGCCTCCGGGTGGCCCGGGGCGCCCGTGTCAGCGTGGGGCGGGGGCGCGGCGTGAGAAGAGGACAGAAACAGGAAACAGCCCTGCTTCCCCCGGCACGGTTGACACCGGTGCCGTGCGGCTGCACGCTGGAGCGAGGTTCCGGCTCCAACGCGTCGGTGTGCGGGCCAGGCGTGGGTGCCATGGAGTCGTCGGCGCAGCCCACAGGGCGGGGGGGCAGGAGATGGCGGGAGCTCGGATTCGACAGGCCCCCGCGCGCGGGGTGCGACGCCCGGTGCTCGGAGCGGTGCTGGTCACCGCCACGGTGTTCGCCGGGGCCACCTCGGGCTTGGTGGCGGGGCCGGCCGCCGCGAACACGCCGGCGTACGAGCTGTATTGCCCGAACACCCCCGTGGGCGCCATCGTCATGAACGGGACCCGCACGACGGGCAGCATCAGCCCGTCGGCACCCTCGGCGGGGACGCCGTTCACCGTCACCGACTACCAGGACCGGGTGATCCTGCCGTCGGCCCTCGTGTCCGCCGCGGCCGCCCTCGGCACCAAGGCCATGCGGGGCACGGCGTCGGCCAAGGTGGAGGCCACGGGCGCCACCCCGCTGTCCATCCCCACCGGCACGCTGCACTTCGACGTCCCCATCCCGAGCCCGGTGCCGCCCGCCGGCCTGGCGGTGGCGTTCCCCGCCACCCCCGGCCATGTCGGCCCGTTCACGTCGTCGGGGGGCACGGTCAGGGTGACGGCGGGCACGTCGACGAAAATCACCATCGTCGTCGCCGGGAGCCCGCTCGACCTGGTGTGCTCCTCCTACCGCAACGACGCGCTGCCGTCGGGCATCACGACCGGCAAGCCGAGCGGGTCACCGATCGCACCGGTGATCGCCACGACGGGCGCCCCTTCGACCACACTGACCGCGCATCCTTCGACGGGCCTCGCCGACGGACAGACCATCACCGCCGCCGGATCCGGTTTCACCCCCGGCGCCAGCGTCGCCCTGGTGGAGTGCCAGACGGGCTCGGTCGCCGAGTCCGGCTGCGACCTGTCGACGGTGCATTTCGTCACCACCACCGCCCACGGGGCCTTTTCCGCGCCGTACGTCGTCGCCCGCCTGATCACGGCGGGCGGCGTGCGGATCGACTGCGCCACGCGCCATGCCTGCATCCTCGGGGCCGGGAACGTCGCCGACCCGTCGCAGGGGGCGACGACGCCCCTGGCGTTCAACCCGAAGATCCACCCGCTGCCACCGCTCAAGCTCTCGGGCACGCTCGACGCCACCGGCACGGTGGTCCCCCGCACCGGCGTGGCCACCGTCTCCGGCACGATCACGTGCAACCGCCCGGTGACCGCGGGTCTCGAGGGACAGCTGAGCCAGATCTACCGCCGGTTCATCTTCCGCAGCGACGCCTCGGGGCAGATCGCCTGCGTGGCGTCGAAGCCCCAAGCGTGGACGCTGACCTTCCAACCCCAGACCGGCCTGTTCGCCACCGGAGCGGCGACGGCCCAGGTGTTCCTGACCGGGTCGATCGAGGGCACCACGAGCGAGGTCACGCTGTCGGGCACCGTCCGGCTGAAGAAGACCTGACCGACCCGCCGGGAGCGGCCACCGGCCACCGGACCGGGTCGGGTGGCCACCTGCACGGCGCACCCGCCGGCGCCACCGTTGACGGCCGCCGGCCCGGAGAGGGCCTCCAGGGATGCAGTTTCCGGTAAGTCCTGCCCGAATTCGGGCAGATTCCATTGCAAAATGGCGTACCAATTGCCAGACTTGTCTCATGGCGGGCCGGGAATGGGACGACCTGGTGGGTCACCTCACCCGCACCACGCCGCTGCTGCCGGCGGTGGCCACGCGTGTCGTCGAGGAGGTCGTGGCGTACTTCAGCGAGTCCACGGAGGCGTTCATCCGCCGCCGCCATCGGGAATTGCAGGCGGCCGGGAAGGCCAACGCCGCCATCTTCGAGCGCATCGCCGCCGAGCTGTGCGCCCGCCCCGTGGCCGCCCCCGAGTTGTCCGAGCGCCAGATCCGGCGCGTCGTCTACGGCTAGGAGCCCTCCCATGTGCGGCATCGTTGGCTACGTCGGTGGCAGGGACGCCGTCCCCATCCTCTTCGAGGCGCTGCAACGCCTCGAGTACCGCGGCTACGACTCCGCCGGTGTCGCCGTGGTGAGCGGCGATGCCCTGAAGGTCCACAAGCGCGCCGGGCGCGTCGACGAGCTGGTGCGGACGGCCCCCAAGCGCCTGCGCGGGCACGTGGGCATCGGGCACACCCGCTGGGCCACCCACGGCGAGCCCACCGACGCCAACGCCCACCCCCACGTCGACAGCGCGAACCACGTCGCCGTGGTGCACAACGGGATCATCGAGAACGCCTCCGAGCTGCGCGCCACGGTCCTCGCCGACGTGGTCTTCACCTCCCAGACGGACACCGAGGTCCTGGCCCATCTGATCGCCGCCCAGCACGAGGCGGAGCTCGAAGAGGCCGTGCGCGCCGCGCTGCTCCTCGTCGAGGGCGCGTACGGGATCGCCGTCATCGACGTGCGCCAGCCCGACCGCATCGTCGTCGCCCGGAACGGGAGCCCGGTGCTCCTCGGCATCGGGAAGGGTGAGCACTTCGTGGCCTCGGACGCGTCGGCGCTCGTGCGGCACACCGACCAGGTCGTCTACCTCGACGACCGGGAGATGGCCGTGCTCGAGGCCGACGGGTTCCGGACGTTCACCCTGGATGCCGAGGACACCGAGAAACGGCCCACCACGGCCCCGGTGTCCAAGACGGCCTACGACAAGGCCGGACACGCCGACTACATGCACAAGGAGATCCACGAGCAGCCCGTGGCCGTCGAGCGGGCGCTCAGCGGCCGGATCGACCGCCGATTCGCCACCGCCCACCTCGGCGGGATCGATCTCTCACCCCGAGATGTCCTGGCCCTGCGGCGCATCAAGGTCCTCGGCTGCGGCTCCGCGTACTACGCCGGCCTCGTCGGCGCCCAGCTCTTCGAGAGCCTCACGCGGATCCCGGCCGACGCCGAAGCGGCGTCGGAGTTCCGCTACCGCAATCCGGTGATCGAGGCCGACACGCTCTACATCGCCATCAGCCAGTCGGGTGAGACCTTCGACACCCTCGCCGCCGTCCAGGAGATCAAGCGCAAGGGGGGCAGGGTCCTCGGCATCGTCAATACACCCGGAAGCACCATCGCCCGTGAATGCAACGCCGGGATCTACCTCCACGCCGGACCCGAGGTCTCGGTCACCTCGACGAAGACCTTCACGTCGACCGCGGTCGTGCTGGCCCTCTTGGCCCTGCACCTCGGCCGCATCCGCGACGTCGGTCCGGCCGACGGTGGACGGCTCGTGCGGGCGCTGGCCGCACTCCCCGAGCAGATCGCGCTCGTGCTCGCCGCAGAGGACGCCATCGCCGAGACGGCCACGGTGCTGGCGGCGGCATCGAGCGCCTTTTACATCGGGCGCGTCCGCGGGTACCACGTCGCCCTCGAAGGTGCCCAGAAGCTGAAAGAAGTCTCCTACATCCATGCCGAGGCCTACCCGGCCGCCGAGCTCAAGCACGGGCCGCTCGCCCTCGTGTGCCCGGACATCCCGACGGTGGTCATCACGCCGTGCGACGAGCTGTGGGACAAGAACATGGGGTCCATCGCCGAGATACGGGCCCGAGGCGGTCCCGTGGTGGCGGTCACCGACGCAGCGACACCCATCCCCGGTGTCACGGCCACCGCCGTCGTCCCGACGACCGAGCCCGAGCTCCAGCCGATCCTGCTGGCCGTCCCCCTCCAGCTCCTCGCCTACCACGTGGCGTTGGCCCTCGGCCGCGACATCGACAAGCCCCGCAACCTGGCCAAGAGCGTCACCGTCGAGTGACGCGTCAGCTGGCCGAGGACGACTGGGCCTGGCTGATCGCCGACTGCAGGAACTGCGGGAAGCTCTCCACCTGGTCGGCCGGCGGGGCGGTGACCGCCACCGGTGCGCCGTAGTCGGACAGCCCGATCGTCATCGTCATGTCGGAGGAGGGACCCGAGGCGAGGGTCTCCTTCACGTGCATGCGCACGGCCCGCAGGAGTCCGGCGTGATCGACGAAGACGTCCATCGTGGTGTCCTGCACCTTGAGCTGCGCGGCGGCCTGCCGGATCCACGACGGCAGGTCGGTGTCCTTGAGCTCGTTGGCGACGGTCGCCGGGTTGATGTGCACCGAGTACCCGTCGACGGCCACGCCGTCGATCGTCGACGGACCGGTGGGCACCACGGTGTTGCCCTGCTGGGCGAGCATCTGCAGCTCCACCGCCGGGTCGTTGCCTAACGCGCCCAGGCCGCCGGAGGGGGCCTCGCCCGCCGCCTTCTGCAGGGCGGACACGTCGATCGACAGCCACGACTTCCCCGGGATGACTTGGTCGAGCTGGGGCGATCCCAGATACATGACGCCGTCGATGTAGAGGGCCTGGACCGTGACCTGCTGGCCGGATTCGTCCTCCGAAAGCTGCAGCTCGAGCGCGTTGTGCACGAAGTCGATGCTCCCGGTCCCGGCGGCCTGGAGGCTTGTCCCGGCGGCGGATCCGTCCATGGTGACGGTGAGGTGGGCCGAGTTGTGGGCGAGTGCGGTGGAGACGGCGTCGACGACCTCGGCGTTGGCGCTCTTCGCCCCGCCGAAGACGGCGACGAGGCCGGTGCCGACGAGCAGGAGGGTGATCACCGAGCCGACGATCGCCCTGCCCCGTGTGCGCGACGGCCGGTGCGCTCTCGGCGAGGCGGACACCCCGAAGTCCGCGGTGGCGAAATCCGTCGACCCGAGCCCGGTCCCCGCGCCCCCGACGGCGCCGGCCGGCGACCCCGGGTGGCCGGCGCCCGGCCCCTGGTACTGCTCCTGCACGGCGGCGAACTCGGCGGCCGGGGACGAGCTCCAGCCGGGCGTCACGGCGGGCTCGGCGCCGGCCGGAGCGGCGGGCTGCTGGACGGCGGCGGGCTGCTGGACGGCGGGATGAAGGTGCGGCGGGTACCACTTGCCGTCGGACGCTATCCACCAGCCTGGGCCCTGGGACATGTCGCTCATGGCGCCACCCTCGATCGTCGTTCGTATCGGGAAAACGGGCGCGGGCGTGTCGCCCACGAGTTCACCCCGTATTCTCGGCAGCGGGGCCGATCCGCTGAAGGACAATCCGCCAGAGGACGATCCGCCAGAGGACGATCGCCGCCGCGCGAGGCTGGGCCCGTGGAAAAGCTCGTCTACCTCGTATGGGACCGACCGAGCGTCGACGGGGCGGCGCTGGGCGCGCGGGTGCTCGAAGACGTGGTCCCCGCCGTGCAGTCCGCGGGGGGTGGCCACGTCGAGGTGCACGTCGACGACGACCTCGCGCCCATCGACGGCCCCGTGCCGGCGCCGGGCTCCGAGCTCCCCCTCCGGGCGGCGATCTCGCTGTGGCTCCCGGCCCACGACCGGCGGACAGCGGTGGAGGCGGCCCTCGCCGACCTCGGTGTGCGACGCGCCGGCTACCTCGTCACCGAGGCCCTGTGGTGCGAGTACGGCGAGAACGGCCGCCGCGGGCCGCGCGACTGGCCGGCCGGAGAGCGGACGCCGGGGATCACGACGCTCACCGTGCTGCGCCGGAATCCGGCCCTGGATCCGCGGGCGTTTCGCGAGCTGTGGTTCGGGCACCAGTCGCCGATGAGCGAGGAGCTCCAGGCGCGCTGGCGCTACGTGCGCAACACGGTGGTGCACCCCGTCACCCCGGGCGCACCCCCCTACGACGGCATCGTGGCCGAGTCGTGGCCGTCCGCCGAACTGGTGGCCGACGTCATCGCCTTCCACGGCGGGGCCGAAGATCCCGCCGTCGGCCAGGAGAACCTGCGCGTGATGCTCGACAGCGTCACCCAGTTGTTCGACATGAGCGCACTGCGCTCGGTGGCCCTCTCGGAGTACCTCTTCCACTGATGACCGCGCGCCCTCGCTGCTGATCCCGCGCCCCTGCCCCGGGCCCCCGGAGCCGGTGGCGCGATCGGGAGGAGCGGGGAACGGCCGCCGGGCTGTCGGGCGCAGTGGAATCCGTTCTATTGTTGGCGTCCGGCAACCGGCGGGGGAGGAGCCGTGGTGGCACCCCTCCAGCCCAGGTGGAATGCCCGACCGCGGAGGATCTGTTCATGCCCGGCACTGCGCACCTGACCTTCGAGCGCCACGGCGCCACGGCCGTCGTCACCATGAACCGGCCCGAGGCCAAGAACGCCCTCAGCCTGCCGATGCTCGTCGGCATGGTGGACGCCTGGGCCGAGATCGACGGCAACGACGACATTCGCTGCGCCGTGCTCACGGGGGCCGGCGGGACCTTCTGCTCGGGCATGGACCTGAAGTCGATGTCGGCCCCCGAGGCGGAGCAGTACCGGCACCGCCAGCAGGAGGACCCCGACCTGCACTGGAAGGCCCTGCTCCGGCACTACCAGTTGCGCAAGCCGCTCATCGCCGCCGTGGAGGGATGGGCGGTGGCCGGCGGGACCGAGATCCTGCAGGCCACCGACATCCGGGTGGCGGGCGTCGGCGCCAAGTTCGGCGTGTTCGAGGCACGGCGGGGGTTGTTCCCCCTCGGGGGCTCGACCGTGCGCCTGCGCCGGCAGATCCCCTTCACCGTGGCCATGGACCTCCTCCTCACTGCCCGCGAGGTCAGCGCCGAGGAAGCCCTGCGGATCGGGCTCATCGGCCGGATGGTGCCCGACGGGCACGCCCTCGAGGAGGCGCTCGCCGTGGCCGACGTGATCTGCGCCAACGGGCCGCTCGCCGTCGAGGCGATCAAGCGGTCGGTGCGCGAGACCGAGGGCCTCCCCGAGGTCGAGGCCCTCAAGGTCGAGCTCGAGATCGGGTGGCCGATCTTCGCCACGGAGGACGCCGCCGAGGGGCAGAAGGCGTTCGCCGAGAAGCGCGCTCCCGAGTACAAGCGGCGGTGACGCCCGAGCGCGAAGCCGGCGTCTCGGACTTCGGCATCTCCGGCGCTGCGCCGACGCCGCCCGGCGGGTCCACCCCGGCGCGCGGGCCCGACCCGCGCGTGGAGCTGGCGACGGCGATGCGCCGGGTGACGACGGCCATGGTGGGCCTGGCGCTCACCGATGCCGACATCGAAGCGGCCACGGTGGCGGTCGCGACCGTGGCGGACCGGCTTGAGCGGGTCGCCGGTCCGGGCCGCCGGCCACGCGCCCAACCGGATCCGGCCGGCAACGCCCAGGAGTTCTTCCCCACGAGCCCGATCATCGGCTTCGCCAATCCCGTGGCGCCGCCGGTGGTGGTGGAGGCCGTCAACGGCCAGGTGCGGGGCTCGGCGTACTTCGACTACCCCTACGAAGGCCCCCCCACCTGCGTGCACGGCGGCGTGATCGCCCTGGTGTTCGACGAGCTGCTCGGCGCGGCCAACATCATCGCCGGGTACCCGGCGATGACCGGTACCTTGACCATCCGGTACCGCAAGCCCACCCCCCTGCGCACCCCGCTGCGGCTCGAGGCCCGGTTCGTGTCGCGCGACGGTCGCAAGGTCCGGACCCAGGGAGCCATGTACCACGGCGACGTCCTCACCGCCGAGGCCGAGGGGATCTTCATCGAGCTCATCCCCCAGCGGTTCCTGGAAATCGTGTCGGAGAACGCCGACTCGCCCGAGGCCGTCGAGCAGGTGCGGGCCGATGCCCGTCGCCTGGGGTTCGCCGACCGGGCGGAGGCCGTCGAGCCCGACGACCCTCGCCCCGGCTGACGCCGGGCCGGGCCCCCGGGGGTCCCGGGCAGGGCCACGCCCGCCGCCGGCCACGCTGCGGCGGGATCGGCCCCGGCTTGGCCGTCTCAGCCACCCTCAGTGGTCGGCTCCTCAACGGAACCCCTCGGCGTGCCGATACACCCGTTGAGTGGCCGGCGCCGACCGGCCGGACGCGAGGACGACTCGGCGTGGGTGAAGAGCACAGGCAGGGGCACGCATCCCCCGGGATTCCGCAGACGCTGCCGGAGACAGTGGGTTCGACCGGCGCGCCCACCCTGCTGGCCGACGACGACCTGGCGGTCTTCCTCGAGATGTCGTCCGAGCTGTTCAGCGTCTTCAACATGGCCGAGGGCGTGATCTGGAACAACGCGGCGACCGCCGCGGCACTCGGCTACAGCGAGCAGGAGATGCGCTCGATCCCGGTGAGCGAGCTGATCCACCCCGACGACTTCCGCTGCGCCGTGGCCATGGTGGAGGGGCTGAGCGGATCCGACGAGGTGTCGGGCGTCGTGACCCGGTACCGCCGCAAGGACGGGTCGTGGTGCTGGCTGGAGTGGGCCGCCCGGGTCGACGGGGCCGCCGGGCTTGTCTACGGAGCGGCACGCGACGTCACGGCGCGCTACGCCACCCAGGCTGCCCTGGCGGCCAGCGAGGCCCGCCTGCAGGCGATCCTGGAGCACTCGCCGTCGGCCATCTTCGTGAAAGACCGCAAGGGGCGCTACGTGCTCGTGAACGAAGCGTTCCTGTCCACGCTGGGGCTCCGGCGCGAGGACGTGCTCGGCCGCACCGCACGCGACATCTGGCCCGGTGTCCTCATCGAGGACGCCGACAGCCGCGTCCTCAAACGCGGGGAATCGCTCACGCGCGACGACATCGTCGAACTGGCCGACGGGTCGCACACCATCATGACGGTCCGCTTCCCCCTGCGCGACCCGGCCGACCGCATCGTGGGTATGGCCGCCATCGCCACCGATGTCACCGACCGCACGACCGTCGAGTCCGCCCTCACCCAGCGCGAGCGACTGCTCGACACCGTCGTCCGGGCATCCCCCGACATCGTCGCCGTGATGAGCGTCGACGGAACCGTCCGCGAGATAAGCCAAGCGGTGTCGCGGATCCTCGGCTACGAGATCACCGGGTCCCAACCGCAGCGGTTCGAACTTCTCGTCCACCCCGACGATCTCTCCAAGGTCCTCGCTGCCCACGCCGAGGTCCTGGCCGGCCCCGACTGTCGGATCGACGTGCGCTTCCGGATGCGCCACGCCCAGGGCCACTGGGTGACCCTCGACGTCCGGGGGCAGACCGTCACCGACGAGAACGGGGAGGTGACGGGAGCGGTGATCGTGGCCCGCGACCTCACGGCCGTGCTCGACAACGAGGATGAGCTGCGGGCCGCCGTCGGGGCGGCGGAGCAGGCGAGCACGGCCAAGAGCGAGTTCCTTTCGCTCATGAGCCACGAATTGCGGACGCCGCTCAACTCCGTCATGGGCTTCGCCCAGCTCCTCGGCATGGACAGCCTGTTGCCTCCCCAGGAGGAGGCCATCGGGCACATCATGCGCGCCGGGCGCCACCTGCTGAACCTCATCGACGAGGTCTTGGACATCGCCCGCATAGAGTCCGGCAACTTGGACCTGGCGGTCGAGCCGGAACCCGTGATGAGCGTGCTGGACGACGCCGTGCACCTGGCAGGCCCCCTCGCCGAGCGACGCCAGGTGGAGATCGTGCTCGACGCCCAGCGCTGCGAGGACGACGCCCACGTGCTCGCCGACCACCAGCGCCTGCTGCAGGTGCTGCTCAACCTGCTCTCGAACGCGGTGAAGTACAACCGGGCCGGGGGGCGCGTCGTCGTCACGGTCGAGCCCGGTGCCGACGCCCGGCTCCGCATCACCGTGGCCGACACCGGGCCCGGTATCCGCCCCGAAGACCTCGGGCGGGTCTTCGAGCCCTTCGACCGCCTGGGCGCCGAGCGCAGCGGCGTGGAGGGGACCGGCGTCGGGCTGACCCTCTCCAAGCACCTCGTGGAACGCATGGGGGGGTCCATCGCCGTGGCGTCCGTGCTCGGCGAGGGGTCCTCGTTCACCGTCGAGCTCCCGCGTGCGGCCGCCCCGGACCGGCCCCAGGTGCCGTGCGTCCCCGAGGCCGCGGCGCGCCCGGTCGAGGGAACCCTGCGGGTGGTGCACATCGAGGACAACCCCGCCAACCTCGAGCTCGTCGAGCACGTCCTGGCACGCGCCGGGGACGTCGAGCTCTATGCGGCCATGTACGGCAGCCTGGGCATCGAGCTCGCCCGGGAGCACCGCCCCGACCTGGTGCTCCTCGATCTCCACCTCCCCGACATGCCGGGGACCGAGGTCCTCGACCAGTTGCGGGCCGACCCCCGCACCGCCCGGATCCCCGTCGTGGTGGTGACGGCCGACGCCACCCCGGCACAGGTGCGCAGCCTGCGCGCCAGCGGCGTGGCCGCCTATCTCACCAAGCCCGTCGACGTGGCCGAGCTCGTCCGGGTGGTCGCCATCGTCGCCGCCGAGGCCCGGGCGCACCGGTGAACACGCCCGCCACGAGCGACACCGCGGCGCCGCCCCAGCTGTCCGCGCCCGAGGCGCAGGCCCCGGGGCCCGCCCCCGAGGCCCAGCTCGAGACGTTCCTCGAGCTGTCGGCCCAGCTCTTCTGCGTGATCGACTTCGCCAGCACGGTGGTGTGGTGCAACACGGCGTTCGAACGCACCCTCGGCTATGGGCGCGGCGAGCTCGTGGGCGAGCGCCTCGAGGATCTCATCAGCCCCAGTGACGGGGGCGTGCGGCACGCGGCCCAACGACGGCTGTTGGCCACCGGCGAGTTGGGCTTCACCCAGGCGCGCTGCCGGACGAAGGCGGGCGAGTGGCGTTGGCTGGAGTGGACGGCGCGCATCAACGCCGCCCGGCGCTACGTCTACCTCGCCGCGCGCGACGTCACCGACCGCCTGGCCACCGAGACCGCTCTGCGCGACAGCGAGGCCCGGCTGCGCGCCATCCTCGAGCACTCGCCTTCCCTGATCTTCGTGAAGGACCTCGACGGCCGCTACCTCCTCGTGAACGAGGAGTGGGCGCGCGTGAGCGGGATCCCGGCCGACCAGGCGATCGGCAAGACCGCGGCACAGTGCTTCCCGGCCGGCGCCGCCGTCATCGCCGAGCACGAGCGGCGCTTGATCGACGAGGGCTCGACGCTCGTGAGCGACGAGCAGGTGACCACCGTCGACGGTGCTCGTGAGTTCATCGTCAGCCGCTTCATCCTCCACGACGACGCCGGCGTCCCCTACGGGATCGGGGGGATCGCCACCGACGTCACGGAGCGCACGCGGATCGAGGCCGAGCTCGCCGCCCGGGAGCGGCTCCTGGACTCGGTGCTCAAGGCCAGCCCCGACATGATCACGATCATGGACCGGGCCGGGCGGATCCACCAGGTGAGCGAGGCGCAGAGCACCATGTTGGGGCACAGCCGCGCCGAACTGTCAGGGCGCGGCGCGTTCGGGTTCGTCCACCCCGACGAGTTCGACGATGTGGCCTCGGCCTTCGTGCGCATGGTGACAGGCGCCGTCGCCCATCTGCACCTCCGCTACCGCGTGCGCCACGGCGACGGGCGGTGGATCGTCCTGGACTCTCGGGGACAGGCGGTGCTCGACGACGTGGGCCATTTCGCCGGCGCCGTCGTCGTCTCGCGCGACATCACGGAGCGGCTGCACTTCGAGGAGCGCCTACGCGCCGCGCGCGGGGCGGCCGAGCATGCCAGCCGGGCGAAGAGCGAGTTCCTCTCGCGCATGAGCCACGAGCTGCGCACGCCGCTCAACTCGATCCTCGGGTTCGCCCAACTCCTGCAGATGGATGACCTGCCCCTGGATCAGGCCGACGCCGTGGAACACATCCTGCGCGCCGGGCACCACCTGCTCGACCTGATCGACGAGGTGCTCGACATCGCCCGGATCGAGACCGGCCACCTGGAGCTGGCCACCGAGCGCGTACCGGTGGCCGACATCGTGGCCGAGGCCGTCGATCTCACCCGGCCGGCCGCCGAGCGGGCCGAGGTGGCCATCGCCGTCTCCATCGACCCCGGGGCCGGCCTGGCCGTGGACGCCGATCGTCAGCGTCTGATGCAGGTGCTGCTCAACCTGCTGTCCAACGCCGTCAAGTACAACCGTCCCGGTGGCCGCGTGGACGTCACGTGCGAGCCCGGCGGGCGCGGGCTCCTGCGCCTGGCCGTGGCCGATTCGGGGCGCGGCATCCGGGCGGCCGACCTCGACCGCGTGTTCGAGCCCTTCGACCGCCTCGGGGCCGAGCAGACGGGCATCGAGGGCACCGGCGTCGGCCTGGCCCTGTCGCGCCACCTGGTGGCCCGCATGGGTGGCCGGCTCGACCTCGTCTCGGTCCCCGAGGTGGGGAGCACGTTCTTCGTCGACCTTCCGCTGTCCTCGGGACAGGCGGTCAGCGCGGGGCGTGTCGCGGCGCGCCCGGGCCCCGCCCCGACCGAGGAGCCGTCGGGCGTCGGGGCCCTGCCCGCAGCCGCCGGCTCGGTCTCCGGCGTGTTCCGCGTCCTGCTGGTCGAGGACAACCTCGTCACCCTCGACCTGGTCGAGCGCATCCTGTCGCGTCGCCCGGGCATCGAGGTGCTCGCCGCCATGCAGGGGGGGATCGGGGTCGACCTCGCCCGCGAGCACCGACCCGACCTCATCTTGCTCGACTTGCAGCTGCCCGACCTGTCCGGCGGCGACGTGCTCGACCGCCTGGCCGAGGATCCGGTGACGGCGGCCATCCCCGTGGCCGTGGTGGCCGAGGATGCCCCGCCCCACCAGGTGCGCCAGCTGCTGGGCCGGGGCGTGATCGGCACCCTGCCCCGGCCGCTCGACGTGCGGGCGCTGCTGGCCATGGTCGATGCCGTGCGCGCCCAGCGTGGGAGCTGACGACCCGAGGCCCACGAGGGTTCCCCCACCGCGCGGCTCGACGCCGCCCGCTGTCCGTCGCCTGCGGGGCGCGCGGGGCGCGCCGCCTGGGGCGCAGATGGCGCGCGGTGTGCGCGGCCTGGGGCGCAGATGGCGCGCGGTGCGCGCGGCGCGGGGCTCAGATGGCGCGCTCGCGACCTTCCCAGTAGGGGTCGCGCAGCTTGCGCTTGTAGAGCTTGCCGTTCGGGTCGCGCGGCATCTCGTTGGTGAAGTCGATGGACTTGGGGGTCTTGAACTTCGCCAACCGGCCCTCGCACCACGCCAGGATCTCCTGGGCCAGCTCGGGGGTGCCGGCGACGCCGTCGACCGGCTCGATGACGGCCTTGACCTCCTCGCCCCAGTCATCGTTGGGGATGCCGAAAACGGCGACGTCGACGACCGAGGGGTGCCCCAGGAGCACGTTCTCGATCTCCGCCGGGTAGATGTTTGCCCCTCCGGAGATGATCATGTCGGTCTTGCGGTCGCACAAGAAGAGGTAGCCGTCGTCGTCGAGGTACCCCACGTCGCCCACGGTGAAGAACTTGCCGATCCGGTTCTTCCGGGTCTTCTCCTTGTCCTTGTGGTACTCGAAGTCCGCCGACTGCATGGCCATGTAGACCGTGCCGATCTGGTTGGCCTCGAGCCGGTTACCGTCGTCGTCGAAGATGGCGATCTCCGAGATCGGCCACGGCTTGCCCACCGTCCCGGGCTTTTTCAGCCAGTCCTCGGTGTTGACGATGGTGCCGCCGCCCTCGGACGCTGCGTAGTACTCGTCGATGACCGGGCCCCACCACTCGATCATCGCCCGCTTCGTGTCGATCGGGCACGGTGCCGCGGCGTGGATCATGTGGCGCAGCGACGACAGGTCGTACTTGTGCTTCACATCCTCGGGCAGGGCGAGCAGCCGGTGGAACTGGGTGGGGACCATGTGGGAGTGCGTGACCCGGTAGCGCTCGATGAGCTGGAGCATCCCCTCGCCGGTCCACTTGTCCATGAGGACGACCGTGTGGCCCTCGTGGATGGCCGCGCCCGAGAACCGCAGGACCGCCGTGTGGTAGAGCGGCGAGCCCACGATGTGGACGTTGTCGTCGCGCGGCATGATGCCGAACAGGAGCAGGATCCCCGCGAGGCCCAGTGCCGCTTCGTCGGGATCCGCCCCGGTGAGCGGGCGCCGCACCCCCTTGGGGTGTCCCGTCGTGCCCGAGGTGTAGTTCATGGTGTCGCCCAGGCTGCGGTTGTCGGGGCGGTCGGTCTTCTGGTTGTCCCGCAGCTGCGCGTACGAGCCGAACCCGGGGATGTCCCCCACGGCCAGGCAACGCGACGCCGGGATGTCGGCGTCGTCGGAGGCGTCGAGGCAGACCTCGGCGAAGCGCTCGTGGCCGATGAAGACCTGGGCTTCGGAGTCGCGCAGGATGTAGGCGATCTCCGGAGCCACCAGGTGGTGGTTGATGGGCACGATGAACCAGCCCGCCTGCAGGGCGGCGAGATAAATCTCGAAGACCTCCACGCAGTTGGGCAGGACGAAGCCGATGCTGTCGCCCTCCTTCAGCCCGAGCTGGCGCAGCGCGTGGACCACCTGGTTGGCCCGGCCCAGCAGCTCGCCTGCCTTGAGCTCGGTGCCGTCGGGCCCCACGAGTGCCAGGTGCCCGGGCTCCTCCTGCGCCATGGCCCAGAAACCGAAGTCGGTCATCGTCGCTCCTTCGCCTCGCGCCCGTTCGCCCGGGCGGGCCGCTGCGCCTCGTCCGGCGTGGCTGCGGCCGACCCTCGGGCGACGCCTCGACCCCGGACGCGGCCGAATCGACACTAGAACGCGTTCTCGCGATGGGCAAGCCGCTGGGTGGCGAGGCGTCGCAGCTCGTCGACCCGGATCTTGGCGTTGCCGGTGAGCACCAGCTCGGCCTCGTCGAAGAACAGGACCGTCCGGGGCACCTTGTACGACGCCAGCCGGCCCCGCAGGAACTCCCGCACGCCGTCCTCGTCGACGCCGCTGCCCGGTTGGGCCACCGCGCAGACCACCACGATCTGCCCGAGGTGGGCATCGGGCACCCCGACGGCTAGGGCGCTCGCCAACCCGGGGTGATGCAGCAGCTCGGCCTCGATCTCCACCGGGGAGACGTTCGCCCCGCCGGTCTTGATCAGGTCGCTCGTGCGCCCCGTCCAGTGCAGGCGGCCGTGGTCGTCGACGAAGCCGGCGTCGCCGGTGGCGAAGAACCCGTCGGCGTCGAACACCTCCTCCGGCGCCATCTTCAGGTACCCCTTCATCAAGGTGGGACCCTTCACCCGGATCTCGCCGGGCTCGTTGGGCCCGAGCGCCGCGCCCGTCTCGCCGTCGACGATCCGCACGACGTTGCCCGGGAGGATGACACCTTCGTGCCCGAGGCGCTCGTCGGCCGGGGTGTCGGCGGGCATGGAGCTGATGATGGTGAACGTCTCGGTCAGCCCGAATGCCGCGCGCGGGCTGTAGTCGTCCGCCGCCTGCACGGTCGGGTGACGCCCGATGGCGGTGAACGCCTCCACCTGGGTCACCGACGACAGGTCGGCCCCCCGGTAGTGCGGGTGGCTCTCGAGCGCCGCGTTCTGGTGCGGCCACGCGTGCGGCGTGGTGACTCGCTCGCCCTCGAGCAAGGCGAGCGCCTCGCCGGCGTCGAAGAGCTCCTGCAGCACCAGGCAGCCGCCTGCCGCCACGGTGGCACCCATGACCATGCAGTAGCCGGCGGTCCAGAAGAACGGGAACGCGCTCCACACCCGGGACGTCTCGTGACGGCACAGGTGGCGGGCGAAGCGCCAGCTCTGGACGGCGGCGGCCCGGTGTCCGTGGAGCACGCCCTTGGGCTTGCCCGTCGAGCCCGATGTGTAGATGACGAGGGCGTCGTCGTAGGGCGACACCTCGGCGACGCGGCGCTCGAGGAGCCCGTCGTCCACGGCGTCCCCGGCGCGCAGGAACGCCTCGGGGGACTCCTCCCCCCAACAGGCGGTGGTCGTCAGGTACGCAAGGCCCGGCGCCAGCCGGCGCACCTGCTCGTGGTAGGGGTGGCTGGCCAGGCGTGCCTGGTAGAGGAGGATGGCGCTGTCGGAATGCCGGAGCACGTACTCGATCTCGGGCTCCTCGAACAGGGTGTTGATCGGCACCAGCACCCCGCCCGCGAGCGCCACGGCGAACGCCGCCTCCACCCACTCGGGCCGGTTGCCCATGAGCAGCGCCACGCGGGTGCCCTTGCCCGCACCCGCCGCCACCAGCGCCTTGGCGAGCCGACGCGCCCGCTGTGCGAGCCCGGCGTAGCTGTGGCGCACGACCGTGCCGTCGCGTTCGTGGAAGCACAGCGCCTCGCGTGCCGCGTGGCGGGCGGCCGCCTCGTCGAGCAGGCCGCCCATGGTGAGCGCGCCGATGCCGGGCTCCGTCGCCAGAGGCGGTCCGGCGAAGTCGACCACCGTCCCCGCCGACCCTGCCGCCGCGACCGCCCGACCCGCCGCCTCGTCAGCTCGGCAGCTCGACCTCGACGGGCCCCTTGGCCATGACCGAGGCATCCTGGTTGGCCATGGTCACCTCCAAGGTGACGAGCCCGGCGCCGATCGTCTTGTCGTAGCGGGTGCCGGTCACCTCGGCGTCGAGGAGTGTCAGGTCCCCGTCGAACGCCGGGAACCGGTACTGCACCGCCGAGTGGCGGACGAGGCCGCCGTCCCCGGCCCAGGCGGCGACGTAGTCGAGCACCCACGCGCCCATCGACGCGCCGTAGCCGTAGCCGCGGGGCATGCCGATGAGCTGCGCGTGCTCCTCGTCGGTGTGGCCCCGGGAGGGCCCGTGGTAGAGGCCGTCGCCGAGCTCGGGGTCCTCCTGGGCGCCTTCGAGGTCGCGGTCCATCTCCGCCAGCCACCCCGCCTCGGACAGGTGGTCCGCCCCTTCGTGGTAGCTCGACCCCCACACCGTGAAGATGTACCCGCGCCACTCGCTCGCCAGGCTGGGCAGCGAGTGCGGGCCGAGGGGCCGGGTGGGCAGGCGCTGGCCCACCTCGACGGATTCGAAGGCGGGGCTGTCCGCCCCGGCGCGACTGCGGATCCAGGCCCGGCGCTGCTGCTCGATGTCGGCCAGGCGCTGCTCGCTCCACGTTGGGCGCGGAGCGGCCTGGGCGAAGAACCCCCGCTCGCGCGCCACGTCGGCCCGGTAGCGCACTGCCGTCGACCATTGGCGCGCCACCTGCTCGCCGCGCTGGTTGGTGTAGAGCGTCTCGCCCCTCGAGAACATGGTGGGGCCGGCGAACTTCGTCTCCGACACCTTGTAGTCGACGAACCGCCGGCGCATGCGCAGCAGGTCGCCCGGGTAGATGCGGGGGCCGCCGAACCACCACTCGTCGCCGCCGAAGATCATGTGGGTCCCCGGGATGTGGCCCACGATGGCGGGGCCGGCCCCGTGGCCGACGTCGCAGCAGATCGTGAAGGACTGGGGGGCCACGATGCGGCCGAAGGCGCTCTTCGCCGCCACCTCCTCGTCGAAATGGAGGGGGTTGGGGTACTGCATCGCCTGGACCCAGCGCCGGATGTCGGTGACCGTGACCGGCTCCTTCAGCTGGCCACCGCCCACGGGCTTTCCGATGTGGCGGTCGACGTCGGACGTGTCGAACTCGATGGCGTCGCTCAGCTGGGTCATCGCGCCCCCTTGGTCCCGGGCGAATCCTGACACACACGTCAGTCCCCTTCCAGGGGTCGCGGACTGGGGCGGGCGTGGCCACGGCAGCTAACGTCCCGTCAGAAATCCTTGGATCGGCCGTGGGGGTCGATCGCGACACGGACGGGGGAAGTGGTGGCCGGGTACCTCGAGGGCAAGGCGGTCGTCATCACCGGGGCCGGTGGCGGCATCGGCCGGGCATGCGCGCTGGCGTGCGCCGAGGAGGGTGCCAAGGTCGTCGTGGCCGACATCGGGGTCGGCCTCGCCGGAGAGGACCCGAAGAGCGAGGTGGCCGAGGCCGTGGTCAAGGAGATCGCCGCCGGCGGCGGCGAGGCCGTGGCCGTGGCCGAGGACGTGAGCACCATGGCCGGGGGGGAGCGCATCGTGGCCACGTCGGTCGAGCGCTTCGGGCGTATCGACGGGGTGGTGGCGGTGGCCGGCATCCTGCGTGAGCGGATGCTGTTCAACATGTCCGAGGACGAGTGGGACGCGGTGATCGGCACCCATCTGAAGGGGCACTTCACCGTGTTCCGCCACGCAGCCGCCATCATGCGCAAGCAGGAGTCGGGCTCCTTGATCGGCTTCACCTCCGGGGCGTACGCCGGCAGCGTGGCCCAGGCCAACTACTCCGCCGCCAAGGGCGGCATCGTCTCCCTGGTGCGCTCTGCGGCGGTCGGCCTCCACCGCTACGGCGTGCGGGCCAACGCCGTGGCCCCTGTCGCCCGGACGCGGATGTCGGCGAACGTCCCCTCGGAGCTGGCCGAGATCGGGGAGCCCGAGGACATCGCCCCCCTCGTCGTGTACCTGCTCTCCGATGCCGCCCAGGACGTGACCGGCCAGGTCTACACCGCCGTGGGCGGGCGCATCGCCGTGTGGAACCAGCCGGTCGAGGTGCGCGAGATGCGCACCGAGGGCCGTTGGACCCCGCAGCAGATCGCCGAGCGCTTCGACGAGGTCGGCCAGGAACGCATGGGCATGATCGACCGCCTCGAGAAGATGCGCCGGGCGGCCGCGTCGGGCGAGAAGCCCAACGCCTGACCGGCAGATCCCCGGCACCGTCGCGTACGAGGACCTGCAACCCCACCCCACGAGGCCCCGCTCATGCGCTTCAGCTACGCCGAGTCGATGACCGACCCCGCCTTCTACGGCCCGTTGGCCCGGGCGGCGGAGGACGCCGGGTACGCGTCGTTCGTCGTCCCCGATTCGATCGCCTACCCGCTCGAGTCCGACACCACATACCCGTTCAACCCCGACGGCTCGCGCGAGTTCCTGGAGGACAAGCCGTTCATCGAGCCCTTCGCCCTCATCCCCGCGCTCGGGGCGGTCACCTCCACCATCCGGTTCGTGACGTTCGTGGTCAAGCTCCCCATCCGCCACCCGGTGATGGTGGCCAAGCAGGCCGCCTCGGTGGCCGCGCTCACGGGCGACCGCCTCCTGCTCGGGGTGGGGACGAGCCCGTGGCCCGAGGACTACGCGTTGCTGGACGTGCCCTGGGAGCGCCGGGGAAAGCGCATGGACGAGGCCATCGAGGTCATCCGGGGGCTGTGCCGGGGAGGATTCTTCGAGTTCCACGGCGAGGTGTACGACGTGGCGCCCGTGAAGATGGCGCCGGTGCCCGCTGCGCCGCTGCCGATTCTCATCGGCGGCCACGGCGAGGCGGCCCTGCGCCGGGCGGCGACGGCCGGCGACGGGTGGCTGCACGGCGGCGGCGACCCGGCGGACCTGGCGGGGCTGCTCGCCCGCCTGGGCGAGTTGCGGGCCCAGGCGGGACGGGAGAAGGAGCCGTTCGAGACCCATGTCATCTCCCTCGACGCCTACAGCGTCGACGGCGTGCGGCGCCTCGAGGAGCAGGGCGTGACCGACGTCATCGTCGGGTTTCGCTGGCCCTACACGGTGGGGCCCGACACCGAACCGCTGCAGGAAAAGCTCGACAACCTGCGGCGCTTCGCCGATTCGGTGATCCACAAGGTCTGACCGGGCCGGCGCCATCGGAGCGCCGGCGTGAACAGGAGGGCGAGGATGGGCACAGCACTCGAGATGTCGAAGAAGTCGATGGCCACGTCCGAGGGCAAGGACCGCGACGGGTGGCTGGCGCTGTTCGCCGACGACGCCGTGGTCGAGGACCCGGTGGGGTCCTCCTTCATCGATGCCGAGGGGAAGGGCCAGCGGGGCAAGGAGGCCATCGCCGCCTTCTACGACAACGTCGTGTCCCAGAGCGAGAGCCTGAAGTTCACCATCACGCGCTCGATCGAGTGCGGCGACGAGGTGGCCAACGTCGGCGAGATCCGCATCACCCTGCCCGGGAACCAGGTCGGGACGGTGCCGATCGTCAACATCTACAAGGTGAATTCCGAAGGGAAGCTGGTCTCGCTCCGCTCGTTCTGGGAGCAGGACAAGTTGACGTTCACCGGGGGGTGAACCCCGGCCGGATCGTGAACGGTCATGGACCGTCGTGCCCTTCGGTGAGCTCGCGTACCAGCTTCTTCGGGGCTTTTCCGACCCACGCGTCGGTGAGGAGCTCCCGCACCAGGTCGGTCGTGGCCCGACGGAGGTCGACGACGACGCAGGCCAGGCGGCTTCCCCAGTAGAACTCCTGGCACGCGCCGGGATTCTCGGCCACCGCGGCGCGGATCCCCAGTTCGTCGGCCATGACCCTGAGGTGGTCGTCGTCGGGCACGGTGGCGAAGATCTTCCCGCGCACGCGGAACGACTCCATCCCGTGGTGGTCCTCCTGGCTCGCCGCCGGGAGGGCGAGGGCCAGGGCCCTCGCGTGTTCGAGGGCGATCACACCGGGTCGGGCGGGGCCAGCTCGATCAGCTGGGGCCCGTCGTTGCGGGGGCTGTTCACCGCCGTGGCCACGGGATGCTTGACGAGGGTGCCGCCGGCGGAGGGGACGAGCAGACCCGACAGCTCCCCCACGTGGTGGTTGTCGGGATCGAGCCAGCGGTCGAAGTCGGCCTCCTCGATGATCACCGGCATCCGGTCGTGCACCTCGACCAT